>Ga0208354_1001105_pt1 | contig 8599 bp, 8 predicted proteins | sample HotLakmasection4_FD_184727 | JGI IMG/M metagenome (GOLD analysis project Ga0208354, IMG submission 184727) | Hypersaline microbial mat communities from Hot Lake, Washington, USA - Section #4 (SPAdes) | ecosystem: Environmental > Aquatic > Non-marine Saline and Alkaline > Hypersaline > Microbial... | reverse complement strand
ATTGGAGGTGGGCAATTTGAGCCAATTTTGCCCCTTTGAACACCCAAGATTTACGAATTTATTGGGTTTCAGACGCTAAAAAACGCTAAACAAGTACGCCCACACACCCCAAAATTATTACCCTTTGAGGACTAAGGTGCTTTCCAGGAAAGAATATCCCCATTTTTTGAAAGAGGGCGCGACTAAGCCGCGCCCTCTTTCAAAAAATGGGGATATTCTTTCTAAGAAATCTCCTGAGTACAGGCTCATAAATAAACAACATGCTTGCCAGTTTTTTTAAAATCCTTGGTTCTGCGTACGCGCCGCGCACGTAGAATCAAGGATTTTAGAAAAATTGGCAAAGGTATTGAAATCAAGCTAGTGGGGTGCGCACCCCACTGGCTTGAATTTATTTATGGCTCAAATGACGAGCATGTTTCCAAAAGCTAAGCCAGTAATAGAAGACCCATTTAGGGGAAAGTAAGGTGACCTTCTTTTTCCCAAATGAGTCTTCTATTGCTTGGAGTACTTTAAGCTGAAGGATGAGTTTTCAAGCTGACAAATATTACAGGTACGCGCGTATTGGGATGTGGTTTGTATCAGGAGCCGGAGAAATTTGGGATAGGGCTGAAGCGATGGTTCTTTGCTCAACAAATCAGGGTGCTGGTAAACGGTTTGATGCAACTGCTGAAGTTCTTGGATGCGGCTTTTGGCAAGTTGCAAGTAGCGTTGGGTTCGTTCTGCATCCTGTTGCCAATCGGCATAAAGGGCTTCTTTGAGGCAATCGTGAATCAGGGCATAGGTCGGGTGTTGAGGACAGATCATAGTTGCACCTGGATAAATCAAGGCAAGGCTTAAATGTTTGCGAACTCAAGCGACTCAAACAACATTTTTGAAGTAATGTTTTCAAAATAATCGATCGCTCCCTCTACCCCCCTCCGCTGAAATGCTGAGGCAACCAGTTTATATTTCCGGGCTAATCACGGAAAGAAGCGGTTGATTAATTTACCAAACCCGATTCAATACCTTCGCCAATGTTCCAAACGCCTTGATTGATGTGCGCGACGCGTAGGCAAAATCAAGGGGTTTGGAATGCTCTAACCCATAAAGGTTATTTTTGGATTTTTGGGGAAGTATTTGGGGCTGTGGTTGCAATCCTGAAATGGGTTATGAGCTAGAGTGTAAAGGAACATGAAGATATGGCTTAATTGCTACGGCTGCCTGCACAGGTTCCAATTGAGACTTGATTCTTCTCATATTTGTGATTCAAAGAAATTAACGAAATAACCGATGGCGATCGCATCTTTTGATTCTTCTCCCCATCCTCAATCCACAGGTCTGCCCGATGCTCCAAGCGTGCTAATCGTGGTTCACCAAAAAACTTCGACCCCCGGTTTAGTGGGCACAGTCTTGAGGCGAGCAGGCTTTCATCTTGATATTCGCTGTCCTGCAATTGGTCAGCCCCTACCCCGCTCCCTTGCCCATCATGCTGGGGCGATCGTGTTTGGTGGACCTATGAGTGCCAATGATGACACGACCCTTCCTTTCATTCGCACAGAGTTAGATTGGATTGCGATCGCCCTGGAATCGGGCAAACCTTACCTCGGCATTTGTCTGGGGGCGCAACTGCTCGCCCGAGTTTTGGGGGCGGAGGTGACTGCCCGTCACGATGAGCAAATGGAAATTGGCTATTGCCCCATTCAGCCAACGACTGCTGGGCATCCCCTGCTGGGAAATCTTCACCAGGTGTTTCAATGGCATCGGGAAGGATTTGAGTTGCCGACGGGTGCCACGCTTCTTGCCACCAGCGATAACGGGTTTCCCCATCAAGCCTATCGCTATGGCGATCGCGCCTTTGGCTTGCAGTTTCATCCCGAAATAACGCGAGACATGATTGATCGATGGACAACCGTTGCCGCCGACCATTTGCAGCGCCCTGAAGCGCAACCCCGCGACGCCCAACTTCAATCACACGATACCTACGGAGGCGGGGTTGAACGCTGGTTAACGCGTTTTCTCGATCAATGGTCGGAGCCAGAAGCCCTGGTCGCTTAGGCAATCTCAGAAAAGCAATACCTTCGCCAGTTTTTTTCAAACCTTTGATTTTGCCTGTGTAGGATCGAAATAAAATAAAACCTGGAATTTTTGATGAGAAGCGCGGCATTGCCGCGCTTCTCATCAAAAATTCCGGGTTTTATTTCGTACGTAATCCGTAGAGCGTAGGCAAAATCAAGGATTTGAAAAAAACTGGCGAGCATGTTGAAAGGGTAATGATCTAATGATCTACAGAAAGCCCTCTAAGAAACTAAGAGCATAGTCTTCCCAACAGGGTTCAGGAAAACGGTATTGCAGATTCTCAACGATGTCTGCCTCAATTTCGCTCATTTCTGTGTCTGTAAACCAGGCATCCAAAACACGCAGGTCGCGATCGCGCAAAGGTGCCAGAGGGTCTGCCCCGTGATAGTAACCCATACCCTGTTCAAACAGGTCGGCGACCATTGTCGCTGTCTTGGGCGAAGGCACGAGGTGCAGCAGGGGACGCACCTGGGATGGTGCCGTTGTCCGATTCTCGTGATAGAGCGAACGGGTTCTTACGCGTGCCCGGCGCACTGTGTCATCACTAAGTTCTACAAGTTGTCGCAGGATTGGGTCGGACGAGGAGGGCAGATTGTTCATATATGAAGCACCAATAAACCAGCAGTGGAGATAACGGTTAAAAAGCCGCTCTCTGCAAGAAGGAAGAGACTAGATACAGAGTCTAGATGCTTACCCTGAAGAAGGTATTGACTGCAATCAATTGGTTACAGCCAAGTCAATCTATGTAATCAAGAACTTACGTAGCTAACTATTCAGGCTACAAGGTAGTTCTTGAAGGAAACCAAGTCAGAACATACAAGCCGATGCACGGGCTTCACAGAGAACACACAAATCCTCATTAATAGAGGCGATCGCTTAACCTGTAAGCTTTTCCAGACTTCATCCCTGTTCTAAAACCTGCAATATTACCCAGTTATGGCAACAAAAGATCAGGCTTAAACAGTATTTACTACACTGACAGTTATTCAGTAGCGTACACCATTATTTCCAATTCGGAAATGATACGGAGATGCTATGTGAAATTTGGATAAAGATCCCAACTATCTCTACAGACTCATGGCTTTGCCGAATGCCCAAAAGAAGTAATAATTTTATGCCTATCTAACCGGATTGGATGGCAGATACGATCGCCTTTCTTAATAGCTTGCTAGTGCAGGGCTAAATCACGATTAGGTAGTGGTATGGAGGTAATGATTTTTGGGTGTGTGGGCAGCACCCACACACCCAAAAATCATTACCCTTTGAGGACTACCCACGATTAATTCGTAACATTAATAACAATTTGAGAATGGAGATGCAACTTCTAGCGTTGTGCGGAAGTCATCTGTTGAAGTGGAAGAGAGTTTCACCTGAAAGACTTCAGCAAATGCAGTGGCGATCGCCTCCCGCATCGTCTCTACAGTTAACTCTGGTTGCCATTCTGCCAGAGCACCCACCGGGCGATCGGCAATGCCACAGGGCACGATGTTCTGGAAGCCGTGCAAATCTGGGCATACGTTGATGGCAAAGCCATGCATTGTGATCCAGCGGCTCACCTTAATGCCGATGGCAGCCACCTTGCGCCCTTCGACCCACACCCCGGTCAAGCCTGCAATCCGTTCTCCCTGAAAGCCAAAGGTAGCGATCGCCCGAATCACGACTTCCTCAAGCTGCCGCAAATACCAGTGCAAATCCTGCTGATAGTGCCGCAAATCCAGAATCGGGTAGCCCACCAATTGCCCTGGCGTGTGATAGGTCACTTCGCCACCCCGCTCGGTGCGATGCAAGGGAATCGAGTGAGCAGCCCAATCGCCTTTGACAAACTCCAGGCTAGCTCCCTGCCCCAAAGTGTAGACGGGGGGATGCTCTAGCAAAATTAGCCAGTCGGGGTGAGATGGGTCGTGCTTTTTGAGGGCAACGAGCGATCGCTGCCAGTCCCAACTCAGCTCATAGGGAACCAGCCCAGCCCAATGCAAACGGCACTGTCGGGATGCTAGTTGAGCGTGAGGGGTGAAGGGTTGCACAAATTGGTTTCTCATTCAGCGACTTACTGCATCTGAAGCAATGGGCAGCCAGTCAACAAAACGCCAACCCAACAATATTCTGGCACTTACAGCGCTTCTCAAGCGCTTAAAATCGGGTTGTTTTTGTGAGAGCCGCGCACCTCTCACAACAACTATCATCCAGGTGCTGGACGCATAACGCTCTTCAAAGCTCTTAAAGAAAGTGGAACAGCGATGATGCTGTTCCACACGAATTATTTAAGGCAGTGTTTGAACAATGTCTAAACGATGTCTCAACGATGTCTAAACAATTTCTGAACGATGTGCAGAACGTTGTTCAGGATTTATCCCTAAGCAGTGGTTAATTGCTTCATGCGCGACTCTAGAGATTGCAGTAGAGAGTCGTAAGGCTGCACAAATTTCTGGATGCCTTCTTCGAGCAATTCATCCATTACCGCATCCAAATCAATGTTGATGTCGGAATCGGACAAGCTGTTGAGAAGCGTTTGGGCTTGTTCTACATCAGTGGTCACAGCATTGCAGTTAATGGTGCCGTGATCACCAAAGGCTTCAATAGTTTCCACAGGCATCGTGTTGACCGTGTGAGGACCGATGAGTTCATCAACATAAAGCACATCACTGTACTCTGGGTTCTTTGTGCTGGTGCTTGCCCATAGCAACCGCTGCACGTTTGCGCCCTGGTCAGCCAGCCGCTGCCAGCGATCGCCCTCAAACAATCCCAGGAAAGTTTGGTAAGCAACCTTAGCATTGGCGATCGCGACTTTACCCTTCACGCTTTCCAGTCGCTTTTCCTCGTTGAGGTTGTCGCTGCCGATATGAGTGAGTCGATCACCCAGGCGATCGTCCACTTTTGTGTCGATGCGGCTCAGGAAAAAGCTGGCGACGGAGCCAATGCGATCGATAGGCTGTCCTTGCTCCATCCGCTTTTCGAGTCCACGAATGTATGCCATCGCTGCCTGACGATACATTTCCACCGAAAACAGCAGCGTTACGTTGACATTGATGCCTTCGGCGATCGCCTGCTCAATAGCGCCCAACCCTTCCAGCGTACCGGGAATCTTGACCATCACATTGTCTCGATCCACCTCACGGAAGAAGCGCCGCGCTTCCTGCATAGTGCCTGCCATATCGCGTGCCAGGTGAGGCGCAACCTCAATGCTGACGTAGCCATCCAACCCATCCGACTCATCATAAATTGGACGAAGGGTATCGCAAGCACGACGAATATCGTCGAATGCCAACATTTCGTAGATTTCTGTTGCCGACAATCCTTGCTGAATGCCCTGTTCAATGGCGGGACGATAGGTTTCATCACCCGTCATCGACTTTTCGAAAATAGTTGGGTTAGAGGTCATTCCTCGTAGCCCCCGGTTTTCAACCCAATCTTTAAGTTCGCCAGACTCTAGAATTTGGCGGCTAAGAAAGTCCATCCAAAGACTTTGTCCACAATCGAGAAGTTGTTGAAATTTAGCATTTGTCTTAGCGTTCGTCATAAAACCCCCAGGTTTACTGCTGAAAATCTGTATTTGAAAAATCTATATTTGAAAAGAAGTTTTGAAATAGTAGTGAGCCTTGAAAAGGCTATAAAAAATAGGTCACAAGATTAGACCAGTAAATAGTTAGACCAGTAAATAGAAAGTCCGCTAATCTTTTACCGACCTGCCGCTAACCTTTTTTCGCTGACCTTTTAATAAGCCCGTTGTGAGGGATTCAAAACTCTCATGGTTCATCTCATTCGTTCATCAGCCACTCCACTCACTACATCTGAATCCTTCATCTGAATCCTTCATCTAAGTCCTTTATCTGAATCCTTAAGTAGAAACTTGAGAATACCAGTAATCCCCCATGCGTTTCACAAAGGCATTGGGCTTTTCGGCATAAAGACGTTGTCCGAGTGGTTTTGCCTGTTGGCGCAGTTCTTGCTGGCGATCGCCCATCAGCGGCAACAACACCATCAAATGCGACTCCTGTACATTCACTGTTGGATGATGGGTCAAAAAATCGCGTAGCTCGGCAATGTCATGGTCGTCGCCTAAATATTTTGCAAGCTGGTGCGCCTCAGCCTTGAAAGCCGACAAAACAGGCGACCAAGTAGGTTGTAACAAGCGCAAGTCATACCACAAATCTTTGACCCGCTTTCGCCATTCGTGAAAGGTGCGATCGCTCCCTTCCTCATAGGCAACAGAAAATCGCTCTTGCCCCTGTTGATAGTTACGTTTGAGATTCTTTCGAAGGGCATCCCAGCCTGTTTTTTGCAGTTCTAGTTTGCTCAGCCGCGAGCGACTTTCTTTAAGAGCAGAAACTACTGAAATCATTGGCTCTGCCTCTTCAGTGAGCGATCGCAACTTACTGCGATGGAAGTCCAATAACCCTTGCTGTAGATCCGAAAATGCCTGAAGGTCAAGCATGTCGTCATAACGTTTCAATAAATGGTTGAGAGTCTTCTGGTAAGCTTCTCCGTTACGAGCAGGTGCCAACGATCTGCCTATGTCACGAAGGGCATTTTTCTCATCTTTGTAGACACCCTTATCAAGAGATTTTCGTACTAGACGAAGGAGCGATCGGCTCTTTTTTAAGCGTTTGCGTGCGTCGTGGATAGCGTTTGCCGATTCCTCGATAGAACTTTCACTCAATTGATATTGTGCCTTCTCTAGCTGCTCATCCAGAATACGAGTTACGTTTTCCTCAACAGTATTATTCAGCTTTAAACGATAAGCCATGAGCGATTGAAGCGTGCAAAAAACAAAGAACTAGGAGAGAAAGCGGGAGAAGAATTCAGCAAAAACTATGAAACTGCTGCTTCCTTTTCCATTGGCTTAAACTGCGATTTAGCTGCCCCACATACCGGGCATGACCAATCTTCAGGAATTTCGGAAAAGGGTGTCCCTGGTTCAATGCCAGAATCTAAATCACCTTCCTCCGGGTCATAGATATATCCGCAGAGTTCGCAGACATATTTCTGCATAAAGTTTCCTTACCTTTCCTTACCTGGTAGCTATCATTTGTTAACTTAACAATATGAGTAAATACAACTCATCGACCAATCGACAGACTTCCTGGCAATCCCATATAAGAATCCTCCTAAGGATTACGTACGAAATAAAACCCGAAATTTTTGATGAGAAGCGCGGTAGCGCCGCGCTTCTCATCAAAAATTTCGGGTTTTATTTTATTTTCGATCCTAAGGACTTGCAAATAAAAAATTGCCCTAAAAATCTAAAGATACGGCTTTTCTTTTTTTAAAGCGTGTCAGTGAGTGCATGCGCTACCTGCGCTCATCGCCATAAACGATGGGTCATTCTTTTGGGGCGGAGGCCAGCGAACTGACCTCCGCCCCAAAAGAATGACCGCTTTTATTTACGTTCCAATCCATAAGTGATTGATCTAAGTGAGATAGCAATGGACTATCACTCACTTATCGCAAGAACGGATATCGCAAGAACGGATCGCAAGAACGGATCGCAAGAACGGATTGCAAGAACGGAAACAGATCGCAAGAACGGACATGGAAGGCTTTTTATTTTTTGGAGTACTCCTATGTACATCCATCGACAATTTAAGGTTTTCTTTAGAAAAGAAGTGGTTAAGATTTTGGTTCTGCTGGTAATAGTGCTCTTAATAGATTGATCGTCAGATCAGATAACAGATTGAAAGGGCATTGGATGAGTTCGATCGCACTCCAGGTATACTCTTGAGCGATCGCCAGGTCGCCTTACTATACTTCTCTCCTGTGATAGAGATGGGATAGAGAGAAGAGGTATGTGGTATTTACTAGAGAGCGATCCCCATTGTCAAATCAAGTTTTGTCACAGGATGCAAAACATTTTTAACGAGATAGTTCTTCAGAATACAAAGTGCTAGGGTGAAGGTAGATCTCACCAACTAGGGGAGGAGCTATATGAAGCTAGTTATCCAGGGAAAAAACATCGAGATTACGGACTCGATTCGCAATTATGTACGTCAAAAAATTGAAAAGGCAGTGCAGCATTTTCAGACGATGACCACTGAGGTCGATGTACACTTGTCCGTAGCCCGCAACCCTCGGATAAGCCCCAAGCAAACAGCAGAAGTTACCATTTATATGAATGGTGCTGTTGTGCGTGCAGAGGAAAGCAGTGAAAACCTCTACGCCAGTATTGACTTGGTCGCTGATAAGATTACTCGACAACTCAAGAAATACAAGGAGAAGCGCAAAACTCATACTCCCATCAAAGCTGCTGCTGCTTTGGGTGAGGAGGTTTTGGAAACGGTTCCTGATGTTTCAGATGTTTCGGAGGTCTTAAATAAGAAAACACCCGAACTTCCAGCTGAAGTAGTGCGTACCAAGTACTTTGCCATGCCGCCCATGACGGCTGAGCAGGCATTGGAACAGTTAGAACTCGTCGGTCACGATTTCTATGTCTTCCGCAATAGTGAGACCAATGAAATCAATGTGATTTATGAGCGCAATCATGGCGGGTATGGCGTTATTCAGCCACGCAATACCAGTGGCAATGGTCAAAATGGGCATAACGGGAACC
>Ga0208354_1001100_pt1 | contig 8643 bp, 9 predicted proteins | sample HotLakmasection4_FD_184727 | JGI IMG/M metagenome (GOLD analysis project Ga0208354, IMG submission 184727) | Hypersaline microbial mat communities from Hot Lake, Washington, USA - Section #4 (SPAdes) | ecosystem: Environmental > Aquatic > Non-marine Saline and Alkaline > Hypersaline > Microbial... | reverse complement strand
GGTCATAGGAGGAGGTTTTGCAGGCAATCAGATAGCTAAAAGATTACAAAATAAATTTAATGTTCTTCTTATAGACACAAAAGACTATTTTGAATACACTCCAGGGATTCTAAGACTAGCAGTTAATCCTGATTATAAACATAAAATTAGAGTAAAATATTCTTCATTTATAAAAAATCTAAAAATAGGAAAAGTAACAGAAATTAATAATAATTATATTCTAATAGGAAAAGAAAAAATCTCCTTTGATTATCTTGTTATCACAGCAGGAGCAAAATACGGAATACTTCCAGGAATAATCGCAGGAAATAGCGAGGAATTAATAAAATCTCATGAGAAATTAAAAAAATCAAAAGAAGCAATAATTATAGGGGGAGGATTAGTAGGAGTTGAACTTGCAGGAGAAATACTAGAAAATTTCCCAAATAAAAAAATAACAATTATTCATTCAAAAGACTCATTAATTGAAAGGAATCATAAAAAAGCAATAGAATTCACAAAAAAATTCTTTGAAAAAAAAGCTAATCTAATTTATTTAGAAAAAGCCAAGATACAAGGAAATCAAATCGCGCTCTCAAATAAAAAAATAAAATCTGAATTGATTTATATCTGCACAGGAATCTCCCCTAACACTGATTTTATGAGAAAAAATTTCTCTACATATTTAGACAAAAATCAAATTAAGGTTAATAAAAACCTTCAGGTTACCAAGAATATTTTTGCAGCCGGGGACATAACAAATATACAAGAAGAAAAAACAGCCCAGTCAGCTGAAAAACAAGGGAATATTATAGCTAAAAATATACTTAATCTAGAAAAAAACAAACCCCTATTAGAGTACAAACCAAAAAAAAGAGCAATGGTAATCAGCTTAGGAAAATATAACGGAATATTTGAATATAAAAACTTTATTCTAACAGGAAAAATTCCAGCTTTACTAAAGTGGTTTATACAACTAAAAACAATGATTAAATACTATTAATATAAGCCATAAAATTCAAAACACCTGCAAAACTAACCCATAGAAAATAAGGGATCAATAGATAAGTTGCCCTTCTATTTAATTTCCAGGTATAAAACATCATTAAGATTATAGTTATCCAAATAAAAATTAAATCAAAAAATGCAAATAAAGGACTTTTTAGATTAAAAAATAAACAACTCCACAAACCATTTGCAATTAAATTAATTCCAAATACAATAAATAACACACTTTCTTGCTTATTATCTTTAACATTTATCCAGGCTAAATATAGACTAACTGCAATTAAAATATACAGTATTGGCCATACAACTCCAAAAGTCCAATCAGGAGGAGATATCGAGGGTTTAATAGATTCATACCAATCACTATTAACTCCATCACCGACAAAAAGATTCCCGAGAAAAGCAACTGCAAATACAAATAAAATGAAAACTAAAAGCATGTAAGGCTTATGTTTATTCACCTTCTTTTTCATCTTTTTTCTAATCATCTAATCTTTATAACTCTTCCCTTAACTCCCCTTCAAAAGCAAATTCACTTACAGGATTTCTTAAACTTGGTTTTTCTCTTTTCTGATTTTTTTCACTTAAACTTTCTTTATCTCCGGGTTTTCCAATTGCAATCATATGAACTATTTCATAATCACTTCCTACTCCAATTTTTTCTCTAACTTTTTTTATATCAAAACCAGCCATACCATGTACAACATACCCTTTCGAAACTCCTTCCAAGGCTAAATTCTCCCAAGCCGCGCCTGAATCAGACATACAATTTCTATTTTCTCCCCCTTTTGAAAAATGTTTTTTCGCAATTAAAACAACTAAAACAGATGCATTCTTACACCACTCTTTATTCCCATCATCTAAAAAATTTAAAAAATCATTCCAAAAAGGAGTTTCTCTAAATGCATAAATAAATCTCCATGGTTGTTCATTACTTGAAGAAGGTGCCCATCTTGCAGCTTCAAATAAGATTATTAATTCTTCTTCGGTCATCAACTCTCCAGACATTGCTCTCGGGCTCCATCTATCTAAAAAAATAGGGTCAATAGGATAATCAGCATTTCTAACCTTAGAACCTTTTTCATATTGCATATATACAGAAATAAAAATGCTTATTTATAATTTACTAGTTAGATTAAAACTTCTAATTAAAGTTTCTTTCTTAAATCTGTAAATGGCTTAAGAACATCTGGATGCAAAGTTCCTTCTAATCCTTTCATAGCTTTATCAACAGCTTGTAAATCAGCAATAGTATAAGCTTTTATGTTTGAGGCACCATTGCCCGGCGAACTCAGCGCCTCCTGTGCTATACCGACGAAACGACCAAGATCAAGGTCAAGATCGTACATGCCAAAAGCAACCGACCTGAACACGAGCCCGCCGACATACCACACCCGCATCTTAGGATTATCTCCAGCTGAATCTGGGAAAACTCCCATTGCAGTATCATAGCCAAACCTTTCTTTAGCTTCTGCAAAAATATAATCAGCGTAATCATTAAGCAACCCTTGATCTCTTGCTAAAACTTTCCAAACAGGATGAGCCTTAACATCTTCTCTTGACATCCAGTCATTAACTTTTCCAAGCTTTCCTTTCTTAAATTCCTCTCCTTCAAGAGCATTATAAACATCTTCTCCAAATATCAAAGCCCCATTATCTCTGGGAGTATTAGGAGTCATATCTCTCAATGTTTGAGAATCAAGAACTATCTTTACTCTTCCATCAGGATGATAAGCAACACCATCACCAGTACTAAAATGATTATCCATCCAAGCCCGTTTTAAATCAGCTTCAGCGTTTCTAACCTCAAGTCGTCTTTGCATTAATTGAGCAACATTCATAGGAACTCTGCCCACAGCTATTAACAGAGGCATTTGCTCTACATTTTTTCCCCTAAATTCTTTGTATACATCTCTATCGTTTAATTGTAATGCCATTAGAAATTTACTCCTGCAAAAAAGCCAAGTTTACTATCCCTTTCATTAACGTCTGCTTTTACGCCAACTTCATAATTTTTAGAACCAAACCTAAATTCTCCGGTTACTCCATTAAATTCATCAGAAAGATTTCTATAAAGCCCGATAGCTACAGCACTATTATCTAGTCCAATATCTCCAAGCCTTAAAGCAAGATTTCCATATACCTTATTATCTTCAATATATCTTGTATAAAAAGCTAAATCTCCAGGCTCGCTTCCTAATGCAGAGAACTCTTCATAAAATTCAAACCTTGGATTTTGTCCAATTCCAAATTGAAAAGTATTATCTTCAAGATTTCTAATCTCATTTATTCCTGAATTATCAACACTAGAAAATACATGAGATGCTCTTGGTTTATGATCTCCGATAACAAATCTTGCATCAAAAGGTCTATCTCCAAACATAAAAGCTACTCTATAAATATGGTTATTTAGAGCAATATTTCCAACAAAATCTTGGGTTTCATTAACTCCAACACCAACCCCTATACAACTTCCATCCCAATGGGGCATTAAAACAGCTCTCATTACCCCCTTTGTATTTGCAGTTGCTTCTAATCTTAAATTATCATTAACTCTATGTCTTGCAATCAATCCCGCTATATTTTCATCAAGAGATTCAAAAAAACCTCCCAACATAAATTCTTTGTCTTCTGAATAAAGTCTTACAACCCCTCCAAAATTATCTTTTTCTAAATCATTATAATTAAATTCCAAACCAGTATTTTTTCCATCAATCCTTAATCCAAATTTATTTACATCTGGTTCAACATTAGCCATAAATTTAACCGAATTATTTCCATCATATGATAAAAGAGTCTGTGAAAATAACCCTTGCCTTGAAATTGCAAATTTCTGCTCTAAACTAGAACTATCTAAGATGCTTTGAAAATTATTAAATGATTCTCTATTTCCTTCTAAATAATTACTCTGAGCTAGAGAATTACCTGCAAGACTTCCAGCTATTAACGCTGATGCAACCATGTTTTTTGTTTTTCTTTCCATTGTCACTACTGAGTTAAACACAAAATTAGCACCTTTAAACTTTTTTATTAAACTATATAAATTAGTATAAATCTATATACATTTTAGAAAGGTTTATATAAGAAAAAATACTCTTAAAAAAATGAGAAGAAAATTAGTAAAACAAGGGTCTGCAACAATGATGATTAGTTTGCCTTCTAAATGGATTAAGCAAAATAATCTAGATAAAGGAGATGAGATAAATCTAGAAGAAGATGAAGGGAATCTAAAGATTAGCGCTATTGAAAATAAAAAAAAGCAAATTCAAATAAATATTTCTACTCTAACAGAATCATCAACAAGAACTCTAATCACAAGTGCATACAGATTAGGATATGATTACGTAATAGTTAACTATCAAAATTCAGAATCCTTAGAACTTATAAAAAAAATAGTCGACAATAATCTTCTAGGTTTTGAAATAATAACAGTTGAAAAGAATAAATGCATCATAGAAAACATTACAGAACCCTCAATAGAACAATTTGAAAATATTTTATCAAAAGTTTTTCTAAATATAGAAAGCTTATTTGAATCTGCTATAAATCAAACAAAAGAATATGAATTAATAGAAAATAAGATAATTCAATTTGATAATTTTTGTAGAAGAGTAATCACAAAAAAAGGAAATTTATTAGAAGATTCATTTCATTCTTCTATAAATAGGGGACAAAGAGAGATTTATCATTTAATAAAACTAAATCAAAAATTAAAACCAGAAACAATAAATCTAATTAAAGAATCCCAAGAAATTTTCTTTTTACTAAAGGAAAGCTATATTAAAAAAGACATTAAACTTATTGAGAAATTACATGAAACCTATAAAAATTTTGAGAAAAAAATTAAAAATCATTTTCAAAAAGAACAAATAGCTATACATAATATTCTATCCGCCACAAGACAATTTTATCTTGCAACCTCTCCTTTAACAGGTATGCTCTTAAAAAACTAATTCTCTAAACTCTTTTCAAGCACATTAAGTCTATTCCACTTAACTCCTGAAAATGAACTAATTTTATATAATCCCACAGCAGTATCAATTAAATTTCTTTCAAGCTTTGGTAAAACTGCCCTATATCCAGGATGCATTGTCTCTCCATTTTCTATAGCTGGAAAATAGCTAATTGTTTGACCCCAATCATCTAAATTAAAATCTCGCCTAATCTTAGATTTTGCTTTTTCTATCTGAGCAGGAGTTGCAAAATAAGTGGCAAATAAATCAGGCAAATCTTGTTGGTGTGAAATCTGGCTTTTTAAAAAGCTGCTTGTTGCAGAAATAGGGGAAATACGAGTGAGATCTCCTACTATATCCATATTTTCTCTTATAAATCTCTCGGGAACTAAAGTTGAATTATATCCTTCGCCTCTCTGAATCTCGTAATGAATTTCAGGATTTCCAGTTAATAATATAGACCTTAATATAGATGAAATCAATCTTGACTCAATAAGGTGAATATCTTCTGCACGTCTAGAACTATGTTGAATCTCTCCCCAATCATCCAATATCCTTAGATCATTATTCTCTAGGTTTTCTAATCTTTCTTTTCCATCCAAAAGTCTAGGGACTATTATTCTATTTATTTCTTCATTAACTTCAAAAGGAAAACCTTCTCTATCATCAACTCTTTCAAATATCCCATAAGGAGGTATAGAATTAACATCTTTAAAAGAATGTGTTGTTGCAATATAAGCAGATAATAATCCTCCCCCTATAATTGCTCCTGCAATCCCAACCCCTCCACCTATTTTAATTACATCTGGCAAATCTTCCCTTATAAAAGACCTTAATTTAGATTTTGATTTTGCTCTAATCATTTTTAATTCTTTTAAGAATAATTCTGAGCCAGAATAGGGTACATCTCTGGAAGATAATAATTTTTTAACAAAATTTCTTTTTGATTTTGTTACCCCTCTTTTCTTTAGTCTTGTAATTGCCTGATTAATATCTGATAAAAACTCAGCTTCTGAAATTTTTTCTATATCTGTTCCATTTCTTCTTATCGAGACCCTTAAATCAGAATCTCCTACCCTAATAGGTTTACCTCTTTCATCTTCAACAATATTATATTCAAATGGTTTTTCTCCTGTTAATAACTCATAAGCAATTACTCCTACACCGAATAAGTCTTCTTCAAATGAAGATTTTGAAGGAGTTTGTTGAATAAATGAATTAAGAAGAGAAGGATGAGTATATCTTTCACTGCCTCTTGTAGGAAGAAATGAAGGTTCTATGTGACGGTGATTTTTAGCTGTCTGAAGATCTGTAATAATCACTCCTTCAGGGGTAACCATTATATTTTCTGGCTTTAAATCTCTATGAACTATATCTCTTGAATGTAAATATTCAACTCCTGAAAGAAGGCCTTCCATTATATCAAAGAATTTTTCTTCTGTAGGAACTCCTCCCCATTCCAAATTTTCTCTAAGATTATTTCCTCCAAAATATCTTTCAACATTCCAATTCTCTCCATTTATACTTAAACAATCAATAATTGAAGCGACATTGGGATGATTTAAACTAGGGGCAATCCTAACCTCAGAAGAATTCCAATCCCTTTTTTTTGAATCAGCGACTCTAGCTTGAACAGATTTTGTTCCTGGAAGAGTTTTCGGTTTTTTCATAACAAGTCTTTGTTCTAATCCTGATCTCGTTCTTTCAACAAGAAAAGCATCTCTTGTATACCCAGCCCCTATTCTTCTAACAACTTTATACCCCTGGTCTTCTAAATAATCTAATTGTTCTGTTGTAAAAAAATTAGTCGCATCTTCACTATCTGGATTGGGACCAAGCCCTCTATTCTCTAAACTAATCATTATTTCCCTCCATTAATCTTTCAATAGAATACTCAAAAGCATGACTTCTATTTCTAAATCTCTTATTTTTCACACTTTCATCTATCTTTTCAAGCGTTTCCGAGTCTACAGATATACTGATTTTATCTTTCACAAAAAGTATGACTAAGTGGGATTTTTAAATCTTTCTAATTGTAACTACTAAGAAATTACATCTTCTGATTATTTTTCTCAAGGCTTTCCCAATAATAATCTGTTGCCCTTTCCCCTATAGAAGGCGCTTCCGCATCTAAATCTGGCTCAATATCTTCTAAATCTTTATCCCTCATAATCTCATTAACTCTTCTATTAAGTTCATCATAATCTTGATCACGATTATTGTTTTCTTTTAATTTTTCAAGCTGGTTAATTTTTTCATCTATCCTTCCAATTTCATAAACATAAGAGAACAAATTGGTAAAAAGAGGGATAAATAAGATTTCTCCATATCCTTTTGAAGCAAGATTAGCATATAAGGCAATTTGTAAAACACAAGAAGCTGTTCCAAGTGCTATTCCAATCATTTCATAAGGTCTAATAGGGCAATTTGAATTTTTTGGATTTAGAATATCCTTCCTTAAAGAATATATATAAGGTGCGCCAGAAATTTTCATAGCAACAGATAAACTTTCCTTAGATGATTTCAAAATTTTTTCTAGCATCTCAAATTTGAATTAAAAAATATGATAAAATTTTTAACCTCCCCTATGAGAAATTAATTCTACAAATTTATTCGGAACCTTTGACAGCCCATATAAAGAGTTTGGAAGTGAAAGAATCCTATTATAATTAACTCCTCCATATATTAAACCATTATCCAAGCCAATCTCGTCTTCCATTTCTTTAATGTGATCTTCATCAGGAAACCCCAGGGAAAAATCTAAAAAAAATTTTAAAAAATTTGGAACAGTAAGTATCCCCAAATCGCCAAAACCTGCTCCAATTAGATTAGAATCACTAAATCTCCTACCTTCAATAAAATTTCTTATTTCTTCAGCCTTATTTATATCCCCTAAATTAAGGTTTAGTAAAGCATAAGGAATTAAAGATTGATATAAAACTCTTCTATCCCTATCTGAATGTCTAATAAAAATTTCAAAGCCAATTCTTCTTTCAATTCCATTTCTTATCTCCTCTGCTCTATCTTTATCTCCTAAAGCCAAAACAAGAAGTCCAAAAGCGCTATTTGAAGATGAAGAAACAAATTTAGAATTTTTAGCATCTTTTATTAATTCTCCATCAAGGCCAATTCTTCCCTCAATAAGCTCCATTATATTATTAGCTTCTTGAGGAGTATCTGAAATTAAGTCAAATAAAGAAACCGCAGGAAAAGAATTAGGTTGACTATTATGCATTGAAGGGTCAATAGTAATTCCCATTTAAAACAATAGATTAATACTATTTTTAAAGATTCTTACTCTCGATAACAGGATTTTTTCTAACATAAACTTGCCTTCCTTCATCATATTCAAAGCCACCTCTTCTTGCAGTAACATCATAAATTAAAAATCCATTATCTCTCTCTCCCTTTATAAAAAATCTGTCTCTTCTCATAAACCTATAAGTATTTCTTGAGTAAGGTAAAACAAAAACTTCTGGAATATCATTTCTATCAGCAAAACTAATAATCTGGCTTAATAATAATTTGGACCATTTTAGAGGTTGTAATTCTTTAACAGCTCCTTCAATTCCCTGAAGCTGACGAACTAAGATTCCAGGACTATCTTCTGTTACTTCAAAACTTGAAACTGCTAAAGGCACAGCATTTTTTCTCAAAATAAAACCATAAGGACTTTCAAAAAGCAAATCAACTCCATTTAAAT
>Ga0208354_1001095_pt1 | contig 8665 bp, 4 predicted proteins | sample HotLakmasection4_FD_184727 | JGI IMG/M metagenome (GOLD analysis project Ga0208354, IMG submission 184727) | Hypersaline microbial mat communities from Hot Lake, Washington, USA - Section #4 (SPAdes) | ecosystem: Environmental > Aquatic > Non-marine Saline and Alkaline > Hypersaline > Microbial... | reverse complement strand
GGCCCCTTTCCTTGTCCTCCGAAGCTTTAGCGAAGGAGGATCCCTTCTCACTCCCCGGTCCCCCGTCTTCGGTCATCCGTCGCACTTCCTCCCGTGCTTCCTCCACCAACTCCACACTTAATTCCGAAAAATTATTCACAAAATTGAGCGGATTCTTAATTTCGTGGGCGATGCCTGCCGTGAGCTGGCCCAATGAGGCGAGTTTCTCTTGTTGGACGAGTTGCTGCTGCATACTTTGGAGTTCACTCAGAGTGACGTTGAGCTGCCTGTAGGCCGATGCGTTATCAATTGCAATGGCAGCATAGGTTGCCAGGTTTCGCAATAGATTAACGTGATAGGCGGAATAGGCGTCTTTGTTAAAACTCTGGGTGGTAATAACTCCAATAACCCGGTCTTGGTGAATCAGCGGCAGATAGAGTATCGATTTTGACGCTTCACCTTCAATTGGAGCCTGATATGATTTCACATATTTTTTGTACTCTTTTGCGTAATCACCAATTACAATGTCCTGTCTGTTCTTGAAACAGTAAACAGCCAGCCGGTCATCTGTATCCAAATCATTGATAAAAGGCGTCAGCATCTTTCCCTTTTCCTTCGTGGCGGGAAATTCCAGACAGTTTTTCTCTTTGTTGTAAATGCCAACACCAAAGATAGCCGCATCCATAAGGGCATTTACATTTTCATAAACGGTTTCAATAATTTTGTGTACAGATAGTGTGGATGTGATGGTTCGGCCTATCTGACTGAGCTGTTCGGTATCTGCCCGGCGTTTGTTTTCGGCTTCGGCACGGAGTTCGGCATCCCTCAGGCTTTGACGCTCTTGTTCTTTTTTGGAAATGCGTCTGCGCTGAACGCGATCAACCCCGAATATTAAAAACCCGATGATTCCCAGGCCGGCGCCATAGGCCCACATGGTTCTGTACCAGGGGGGTAGAATGGTTAAGTTGATGGATGTACCTTCGGTATTCCAGACGCCGTCGGCATTTGCGGCCTTCACTTTAAATGTGTATTCACCTTCAGGAAGATTGGTGTAGGTTGCGGATCGTTTATTACCTGCATCAATCCAGTCGGGATCAAAGCCCGCCAACTGGTAGGTATAAATGTTGCTTTCAGGATTAGCAAAATGAAGAGCCACATAATCAAACGTAACCTCATTTTGGTTGTATTTAAGGGTGATTTCTTCGGTTTCTGACAGCGGCTTACTGAGTGGCGACTCCGGCCCGACCGTCAACGATGTATTGAATATTTTTAAATCTGCCAGGACAACCTGTGGCGGTATTTCGTTTATATGAAGCAGTTCCGGATCAAAAGCCGTAACGCCTTTTCCGCTTCCGAAATACATGATTCCATCACTACTTTTGAAATATGCGTTTTGGCTGTATTCCAGGGCCATCAATCCATCATCCAGTCCGTAGTTTCTAAAGGTTTCAGTGGATGGATCAAAGTTTGAAATCCCCTTGTTGGAGCTCATCCAGAGCGTGCCATTGTCATCTTCCAGCACAGAATAGAGCGTATTATTAGGCAATCCAGCATCTGTGTTATAATGCCTGGCAGAACGAGTTTTCGTATCAAACCGATTTAACCCTCCGCTTTGAGTAGCCAGCCAGAGAATACCGGGTTCTTCAGGGCGTTCGAGTAAGCTTGAAATCTGATTGTTGTTGATGGTTGTGGTATCTCTTGAGTCATATCGTGATGCAATGCTAGCTTCGTTTTCCTCAGGGTCGTATCGGAGCAGGCCATTATTCGATCCTAACCAGAGAATGCCGTTCAAATCCTGATGCATTGACAGTATGGCGGGCCCAAATTCAATCCCGATCTCTTCTTTGGGGAGAGAGATATGTATATGGGAGCCTGTTCTGGTGTCGAACAGATCAAGACCGCCAACACTTCCTATCCAAAGTTTTGTGCTATCTGCTGAAGTGGGTACTATTGAAAACAGGTTATTTCGCCCCAGATTTTCTTCTGCTTGTTCGTGCCGGTAGCGGGCAAAGGTTCCGGTGTTACGATCAAATAAGTTCAGCCCCCCGCTGGTTCCCACCCAAAACCTGTTGTTTCCATCTTCTGCAAATACCCGGATTGTACCGAAAATAATAGTTGTCGAATCGTCAGGTGAATGCGAATAGCGAACTGTTTTTCCTGATGCTGCGTCGAATTGAGTTAGAATATCACCAACCGATCCCTGGTCACTTCCAACCCAAAGAGAGCCTCCCTGATCCTCAAACACGCCCCATACAATCCCCGGCGCAATACTTTGGTCATTATCCGGATTATGTCTGAGATGAGTAAAGTTTACGGCACCCGGGTTAAAAGCTGCAAGACCTTCGGTTGCCGTGCCCACCCAAATCGTCCCTGAGCGATCGGTATACATGGATTGAACCAGGTTATCGCTAAGGCTGGTTGCATCACGGGGGTTATTTCGGTAAGAGGTAAATGATTCTGATAGCATATCGAAACGGGATATTCCGGTACCCGGACCTCCAACCCACAAAATATCAGGGCTGTCGGGATCAGGGACAACCTGGTGCAAAAAGTTTAGCGGATTTATCTCCGTGCCTGTATTTGGAGCGATTAGAAACCGTTCACTTTCACCCGTGTCGCTATTCAGCCTCACCAGTCCATTACCGGTAGCTAACCAATGTATATTTGGAGAAGCGGGTGGATGAAAATGACCCAGGATATTTTGAGCCGCTCCATAAAAGGGAGGGGCAAAGTCGGGATCATATAAAAAACGCGTTACTTCATCCGTATCCGGATCTATTCGGTTTACACCATTTGTTGAACCCGCCCAGATCAACCCATTCTGATCTTCATCTACCCAAAAAATCGTGCGGCTTGATATCGTGGCCGGGTTATCAGGATCGTGACTATAACGATTAAACGTGCCGTCGTCACCTGCCCGCATTCTGTTCAGGCCTTCATCAAAGGTGCTCACCCATAAATCTCCGCGGCTATCTTCGAATGGCAAAAAGGTTTGGTTGCTCGACATGGAGGTGGAATCATCAGGGTCATGTAAATACCGGGTGAATTTTCCGGTTGTCTGATCGAGACGATTCAGGCCTGTGGCTTCTGTAGTAGCCCAGATATCTCCATTTTTTGATTCGGCCATTCCCCACACCCAGTTGTCTGACAAAGAAGTTGTATCAAAAGGGGTTTGGCCGTATACCTTGAATTCATGGCCATCATAACGGTGGAGTCCGCCCTGTGTGGCGATCCAAAGAAATCCTTTACTGTCCTGAATAATAGTATTCGCTGAAGCCTGCACCATGCCATCTACAAGGCCGATGCTTTCGAATCTCAATGAAGGTGCATCGGGGCCTAAAAGTATGGTTGGAGCAATTTCATCAATTTGAGAGTACGCCGGTATTGCAATACAGAGCAGTACCATGAGCGTACCGGAAATGTGCCTTCCGCCCCGCAGTAACTGTCGGATTGTACGTATGTTAAACTGAAGGTTGGGTCTGCTTTCTTTCATGGAACTGTAATAGGGCTGGGAGGTAAATGATAAAACGGGACTCTTTATGCTTTTCGGCAGAAAGGCCTGACTGACCACGGCATGGCTTAATATCATCATCGGCAGCACTAACACAGTCCGTTCAACCTTTCGTTATTATTTCTAAATCGATCCTGAATACCTACTCCTCCAAAATTTCCAACATTTCCTGCTTCAGGGAGGCAAAATCAATCGGCTTGGTGAAAAACTCCTTGGCACCAAAATCGAGGGCTTTTTTATGATTTTCATCATCGCCATACGCTGAAATCATACTTACCTGAATCTGTGGAAACTGAGATTTAACTTTGTTGAGAAGCTCCAGTCCCGACATGCCCGGCATGTTGATATCCGAAAATATGTAGAGCACATCGGGCGGCTGAGTATTTTGCAGACGGTTGAGCGCATCCTGACCTGAAAAAGCAAATTCCAGATCAATGAGCCCGCTCCGTATCTCTTTTCTGAATTTTTGCAGAAAAAGCATTTCCACATCATGCTCATCGTCAACAACTAAAAATTTCATACCTGTTTTTTTAAGTTTCTGTGGGTTTCGGGTCCAATTACTCACTGCAATATTTCCGGATAAAAAGCAGCCCGGAATACCACCTATTATATCTTTTCCCCCTGAAAAAGTCTTGGACTATTCAATCAAAAGTTTGGACTATTCAAGCGTTTTAAGCTTTTCAGTTCAATTTGATACAGTCCATTGTCAATCCTGAATGTTCATCATCAAGAAGAGTATTGATAAATTTTTTTCTCCCTGTTCCAACAGGATTCAACAGCCTGCTGAAAGCTGCCAGACCCCGAATGAACCAAAAAAACTATCATTCTTAGTGATCACGTAAGCTTATGGCAATAATCTCGGGGGAAAAACAGGGCGTATTTCCATTCCCATAAAACTCTTAAGCAGCCTGCAGCGGTATATAAAAAGACCCTCAGCTGTGCAGCCAAGGGTGAGTAGGGACCTTCGAAACTAAGAATCGAAGAGATTAAATATCATCACGCCACGGGGGAATAGCGTGATGAAAAGTTGGGTGTGTTATAATAATAACGCGCCAGTGCTTGATGCAGCGAACGGAGTAACCGTCCGCGCGTGCGACTCTGTTCGGAAAGGAATTGACATCACTGAGGTACAGGCGAGAGCCAGCTAAGAAACTCCCCCAATAGCCACCATGAATACCGCTAATCGAACCACTTTTGTTGATGCGGATGCCCGCCACAGGCAGCTTCAATGGGGAGTTGAAGGCGCCGGCTGCATTGTTACTGCTCCAGCTCAGCCGCTCGTCTTGCCACTCGGCCATGGTAGGTATTCTATATCCAACCGGGCAAGGATTGTTGATGCCATCCACACCTTGCCATAGATCATTGTTTTGAGAACTGAGCCAGTCAGAAAATGATGTTGTGAATTTCCCATCCCAGGCATTTCCTTTATTGGGCTCAAAAGTGCTGGCAAGGCTGAGGTTATAAATAACACTGTTGCGGAGCTGATGCCCATCCGCCGCTCTGCCCCACTGGTAGAGGTCGCCGTAAGCCTGGGCGTCTCTGCTCGAGGTTGCAGCCCGGCTGGCACCCAGATTGCGATCCATCCAGATTCGGCCTGTTTCAGAGACTACCTCCAGCCAACATGCACCAACAAGGGTATAGTCAACCTCGAACTCTGCGGCGGGCCCGGATCCGGCAACCTTGAGGCTGAATGTCTGTTTCTCGCCCGATTCCCAATCTTCGTCAAGGTCTAACGCAAACTCCTGCCAGATATCTGCTGCTACCGTGCCATCAAAGTCTTTGATGGATTCATTGTCCACCAGTACATCGGCAATGGTTTGGGTACTCTTGACCCTGATCACAAACTCGGTTAGTGTATTGTAGTACTCGATGTCCACCGTTTTTTCAAAGGGGTTTCTGGGATTTCCCCATTCAACGCTTTTTGAGTTGGTCATCTTGTTATATATAAGAGTCGTTGGATCGATACACGCAATCTCAGAGCTTTGAAGCATGGGTAAAGCCCCTGCCATATCACTAGATTCGATGGCGTCGTCGGCCTCTGTTTGCTGATCAACGATGGAATCGCACCCAAATGTGATGAAGACCATAGCCAGTATTAAAAGGAACCCTGGTATGCGGATTCGTAAGAAGGCTGCCGGAGATAACCGGTTCTTATAGGGTTTTTGGTATACGCGTTTAGTTTGATTCATTAGGTTATCACCGTTGTCTTTTATTATAGTTTTTAAGTATTAACTCCTCTTTCCCGGATAGAAGATTTGTCAGAACAGCAACAATCCAATTCCGGGTTTGTGTTGTTATAGTAGCTTAGAAAAGCATTTCATATCGGTACTATCCACGCAAATAGTAGTACTCATCGCACAAAAAGTTAGATTTTAGTCCATATGGCGGAGTATTTTTGGTTTTTGAGCTCAAGTCGTCATGCAGGTGTTCCTAAGCAAATCAAGGCTCGACATACTCGCAGCTTTGGGTTTCTGCGGGTTTGTTTACATCAGAACCACAACTGTTCTGGTCTTCACATACACGGGTCTGGGTACCATCCTCAGAGCAGGTACTCCAGGCAGAACACGTCCAGGCTTCCTCACAAGGGGCAACATACTCACAGCTTTGGGTTTCTGCGGGTTTGTTTACAACAGAACCACAACTGTTCTGGTCTTCACATACACGGGTCTGGGTGCCATCCTCAGAGCATATACTCCAGGCAGAACATGTCCAATCTTCTTCACAAGGGGCAACATACTCGCAGCTTTGGGTTTCTGCGGGTTTGTTTACATCAGAACCACAACTGTTTTGGTCTTCACATACACGGGTCTGAATACCATCCGCAGTACAAACACTCCAACTACTACACACCCATTCAGCATCACAAGCACAATCATTTTGGTCTCACATTCACCAACAAGAGTGTAGGCAACCTCAAACGATATTGCAGGTCCCTTTCCGGTAACTTTGACTTCAAAGGCCTTTATATCGCCTGCCTTCCAGTCTTCCTCAAGTTCAAAGGTAAACTCCTGCCAGGTATTTGCAGATACCGAACCACCGAAGTCTTTGATGGATTCATCATCCATAAGCACATCAGAAATTGCTTCGGTGCTCTTCACCCTGAACATGAACTGCTCAAGCGTGTTGTAGTACTCTATTGTAACTGTTTTTTCAAAGGGGTTACTTGGATTTCCCCATTCCGTGGTCTTCGATTCGGTATCCCTGGTATATTCAGGTTCATCCGGATTAATACATACAATCGAAGAGCCTGCAACAACTGTTAAAGACTCTTCCATATCGCTTGTTACTATGCCGGCATCACCATCTGTTTTCTGATCAACCATGGAATCACATCCAATCACTATAAGGGCTATGGTCAGTATTAAAAAGGACCCTGGGATCAGGATTTGCGAAAGTGATGCCGTGAATAACCCGTTTTTACTGGGTTGATGGGGTACGAATTTATTTTGATTCATTTGGTGATCACTTTTAATTTTTTTATTAAAGTTTCAAACTTCGAAGCCCTCATTTCGGAGACAAGAATTGTTCCGAACACTAACATTCAATGATTGGCTTTTGCTTAAAGTAGCTGTGAAGAGCATTTCATACCGGTACTATCCAGGCAAATAGTAGTACTATTCGCGCAAAAGGCAGGATTTTGGGACATATTGAGAGTTTTTGAGTGAATACCGGTGTTTTCTGAACTCTATTACTCCTCTCCGCTTTTTATGGAGAATCCCGTTGCTGCGGGTCAGCCGATGGTAAAAACAGATGGCCCCTGAGTGTACTGGAAAAGATTACCCTCCGCAGGTGTTCATTTACCGCAAAAATAAGCAGCTCAAGCCACAGCGTATTTTCAGGGTCTTTTGAAAGGGGAGATCAAAATTTTAAATGGAGATCTTCCTGAACTCCTTCGGGCTTTTGCCGAACTGTTTTTTGAATGCCCGGGCAAAATAGGAGGGTTCGTTAAAACCAACTTCAAAGCAGATTTCACTGACGGTTTTGTTGGTTTGATTGAGGAGTTCAGCGCCTCGCTGCAGCTTCACAGACCGGATGAATGTACCTGCAGGCTGATCGATCAGGGCGTTTAGTTTTCTGTTAAGCTGAGAAGCACTCATGTTTAACAATTCGGCAAAATCTTCTACCAAAAAATCCTCGTCAGCGATACGATTATCGATGATCTCAATGGCCCTGCTGATGAAGCTTTGATCTACAGAACTCTTTGCTACCACCGACGGCTTAAAATATGTGGCGCTGCTGAATCGCTTCTTTAAATTTTTTCTCTGTTCAATAAGTGCTTTCACCCTTATTTGCAGCTCTTTCACATGGAAAGGCTTGGTCAGATAAGCATCAACTCCTGCTTCCAGGCCCTCAATTTTTGGGGCCTGGCCGGCTTTGGCGGTGAGCATGATGATAGGAATATGGCTGGTTTTTTCATCACCCCGTATTTTAACACTGAACTCATGCCCGTCCATTTCGGGCATCATCAAATCGGTGATAATCAAATCGGGAATGGTATCCCGCGATACGGCAATCCCTTCAAGGCCGTTGGCAGCTTCCAGGATGTTGTAATCTTCACAGAGCTGATCACGAATAAATGTCCGAACCTCTTTATTATCCTCGACAATCAGGACCAGTTCACCGTTATCTGAGAGAAGCCCTTCAGCATTGGTTTCTTCTGTAACTGGTGAAGCAGCTTCTCCGTTTACCTGTCTGCTAAAGCTTTCATCAGGAGAGTCTGAATCGAGATCTGCCTGATAGGGAAGCCGGATGATAAATTCGGTGCCAACGCCTTCTTCGCTATTCACATCAATCGTGCCATGATGAAGTGCGATTAACTCGTATGCCAGTGAAAGCCCGATTCCGGTACCTTCATATTTTCGGGTGTTGGATGAGTCAGCCTGGTAAAAACGGTCAAAAATATAGGGTAACCGCTCTTTTGAAATGCCAATTCCGGAATCTTTCACCCGTATTTCAACAATATCTGGTTGAGGAATGTCAACAGCTACATCGATGCGGCCGCGGGGCCCGGTAAATTTACATGCATTCGAAAAAAGATTGTAAAATACTTTTTCCATTTTATCGGGATCAAAGTTCATCGTAATTTTTGCGCGGGAAGAAGAGAAATTAAGGCTGATATTTTCTGCTTCTGCAAGAGATTCAAAAGCGAAAAAGTGGTTCTTTAAAAACGACACC
>Ga0208354_1001080_pt1 | contig 8836 bp, 9 predicted proteins | sample HotLakmasection4_FD_184727 | JGI IMG/M metagenome (GOLD analysis project Ga0208354, IMG submission 184727) | Hypersaline microbial mat communities from Hot Lake, Washington, USA - Section #4 (SPAdes) | ecosystem: Environmental > Aquatic > Non-marine Saline and Alkaline > Hypersaline > Microbial... | reverse complement strand
CGCCTGCGCGGCGCCTTCCAGCCGGCCGGCGTCCGCCCGCACTTCATGCCCAAGGCCGAGTACTTCGGGCTCGGCCAGGCCCTGCTCGAGTGCCTGTGATGGACCTGTCGACCACTGAAATCGCCGGACTGCCCGCCGTCGTCTTCGCCCTCGGCCTGGGCGCGGCGTTCGTCGTCACCCTGCTCGGCCTGGCCGTCGTCACCTCCGGCGGCGACCGCAGGCGCCGCGACCACCGGGTCCAGGCCGTGGTGCGCCGCGCCCGGCCCGAGGAGGGCAGGGCGCAGCCGCAGGTCACCAGCGTGCGCCAGAAGAGCGAGGAGAGCGGCATCCCGCTGCTCGACGGCATCGTCCGGCGGGTGCTGCCGCGGCCGCAGCTGCTGCGCAAGCGGCTCAAGAGCACCGGCGCGGACATCAAGGTCAGCCATTACCTGCTGGCCTGCGCGGCGACCATGGCGGCGACGGTGCTGGTCGTGATCGTATCCGTCGGTCTGCCGCTGACCCTGGCGGCGCCGATCGGCGTGATCCTGGGCGTCGGGCTGCCGCACATCGTCATCGGCATGATGGTCAAGCGCCGCCAGGAGCGCTTCATCGGCCAGTTCCCCGAAGCGATCGACCTGATCGTGCGCGGCCTCAAGTCGGGCCTGCCGATCACCGAGTCGGCGCGCACCGTCGGCAGCGAGATCCCCAACCCGGTCGGCGGCGAGTTCCGCCAGATCATGGAGCAGATGGCGCTCGGCAAGACGCTGGAAGAGGCGATGTGGCTGGCCTCCGACCGCATCGACATCCCGGAGTTCCGGTTCTTCGTGGTCAGCCTGTCGGTGCAGCGCGAGACCGGCGGCAACCTGGCGGAGACGCTGGAGAACCTGGCCGACATCCTGCGCAAGCGCCGCCAGACCAAGCTGAAAATCCGCGCGCTGTCCTCGGAGGCGCGCGCCAGCGCCCTGATCATCGGCGCCCTGCCGTTCATCATGTTCGTGCTGATCTGGATGGTGAACGGCGAATACCTGCTGCCGCTGTTCGACGACATCCGCGGCAACATCATGCTCGGCATCGGCCTGTTCTGGCTGTTCATGGGCTTTGCCGTGATGGCCAAGATGGTGCGTTTCGAGATCTAGAGCCCGAGGTCGAGGATCATGGACATCGAGTTGTTCGGCCTGACCACCGAGGAGCTGATCGTCGCCATGGCGACGGCGACCGCCGTGCTGGTCGTGCTGGCGGTGTGGAACGCGCTGCTGCCGCGCGACACGCTGGCGGCGCGGGCGCGCGCCCTGGTCCAGCAGCGCGAGGCGCTGCGCTCGGCCGCCGCCGCGCCGCGCCGGCGCAGCCGCTCGGCGAAGACCATGGGCGTGATGCGCAGCGTGGTCACCAGAATGAAGCTGTTCGGCAGCCAGCAGGCCGAGCAGCGCGCGCTGGCCCTGGCCCGCGCCGGCCTGCGCTCCAACGACGCGCTGATCGCCTTTATGTTCGCCAAGGCGGCGCTGCCGCTGGCCTGCGGGGCGCTGGCGGCGTTCTTCATCTTCGTCGGCGGAGCGGTCGACTGGGGCCTGATGTTCGAGAGCGCCGCGGTGATCGCCGCCGCCCTGGCCGGCTCGTACCTGCCGGAGCTGTACGTCTCCAACCTGGCCACGAAGCGCCGCAAGAAGCTGGGCAAGGCGCTGCCGGACGCGCTCGACCTGATGGTGATCTGTTCGGAGGCCGGGCTCAGCCTGGACGCGACGATGCAGCGCGTTGCCCGCGAGCTGGGCCACACCTGGCCGGAGCTGGCCGACGAGCTGGCCCTCACGTCGGTCGAGATCGGGTTCCTGCCCGACCGCCGGCAGGCGCTGGAGAACCTGGCCAACCGGTGCAACCTTCCGGGCCTGCGCGCCCTGGTCAACACCTTGGCTCAGACCGAGAAGTACGGCACCCCCGTCGCGGACTCGCTGCGCGTGCTGGCCGCCGAGCTGCGCACCGAACGTCTGCTCAAGGCCGAGGAGAAGGCGGCGCGGCTGCCCGCGACGCTGACCGTGCCGATGATCCTGTTCATCCTGCCGCCGCTGTTCGTCGTGCTGATCGGCCCGGCCATCCTCAGCGTGGTCGACGCGCTGAGCGCCATGTGACGGAGCGGCGAACGATGCCGGCAGCGATCTCGCCGACCCGACGCCGCGCCGCCGCGCGCCCGGCCCGCGGCTCAGGGCCGGACCGCCGCGCCCCCGGCCCCGCCGATCGCCGTCGCGCGCTCGCCGGTATCCGCAATCGCGTTGAGCCGGGCGAAGTACTGCATGTTGCGCCGCACGGCGTCCTCGCCGAAATCCCGCCGCGCGACCTGCTCCGCATCGTCCATGCGGCCGGCCATCGCCAGCACCAGCGCCAGGTTCTGGCGGTGGCGCAGGCCGGCGTTCGGCGACGACGCCACCCGGCGCGCCAGGGCGATCGCCTCCTGCTCCTGTCCGCTCAGCGACAGCGACAGCGCCAGGTTGGAGCGCAGGTCGATATCCTCCTCGGTCAGCGCCAGGCCCTGGCGGTAATAGAACTGCGCGTCGCCGTGGCGGCCGAGCATGTCCAGCGCCACCCCGATGCTGTTGTAGGCGCGCTGGTCGTTGCCCAGCGACAGCGCGGTCTCCAGATGCGGCAGCGCCTCGGCCGGGTGGCCGGCCGCGACCAGCGCATTGCCCAGGCCGCGTTGCGCATCGGCATTGAGCGGCTCGAGTTCCAGCGCGGCGCGGTAGGCGCCGGCGGCGTCATCGTACGAACCGACGCGGGCCAGCGCCGCGCCCAGCCGCGTCAGCGGCGTGATCGCGTCCGGCTGCGCCTGATGCGCCCGCCGGTACAGCGCGATGGCGGACAACGGGTCGCCGCGCTGCAGCGTGTAGTCGCCCAGAGCGACCAGCGTCTCCACGGACTCGCCGGCCGGATCGGCGGGCACCGGGCCGGAGGAGGACGCGAACGTCCACTCCCGGCCGTCGCCCGTGGTGCAGCCGGCCGCGGTCAGCGCGACGAGTGCGGGCAGAAGCGCGATGCGTGTCAACAGGCGGGTAATCATGCCATGAAGTCTCTTCACTGACGCCGGGGCGAAAGTGCTGGCTGTCGTTGCGAGGCGATTCTAGATCATGACGAGCACAGATGTAAGCATGACTTGCAGTCCCCGGACAGAAATTCGGCGCAGGTTCGGCGCGATGGCGATCTGTCGGCGCGCCTCCGCCGGGGTCGAATTCGCCCTCACCCTGCCGGTGCTGCTGCTCCTGATACTGGGCATCATAGAGTTCGGGTTGATGACCTTCGTCAACGTGCTGCTCGAGGCCAGCCTGCGGGAGGCCTCCCGCCACGGCATGACCGGCAACGGCAGCGAGACGCCGGTGACGCGCTATCAGACGCTGGAGCAGATCGTGCGCGACCGGACCATGAACCTGGCCGAGAACCTGAATTTCGAGATGCGCATCTACGACGGCTTCGGCAGCATCGGCACCGCCACCGGCTCGGTCATGCGCGTCGTCGAGCAGACCAACCCGAACCCGCCGCCCGACACGATCCTGGTGGTGGAGAACCCGGACACCGCCAGCAGCGTCGTGGTCTACACGGTGCGCGCCGACTACCGTCCGTTCACGCCGCTGCTGCCCGTCTTCCTGGGCCGCGAGGGCGTGGTGCCGCTGGACGCGTCGGTGGCGGTGCGCAACGAGCCGTGGCTGACCGCCGGCACCGGAGCGACCTCGCCATGACCGCGCGTCTGGCATTCCCCGCAGCCGCCGCGCTGGCCGGCGACCGGCGCGGCGCCGTCATGGTCGAGTTCGCCCTGCTCGTGCCGTTGCTGGTCATGCTCCTGCTCGGTGCCCTCGACATCGGCCGGCTGGTGCTGGCGCACCAGAAGGCCGACAACACCGCCGCCACCGTCGCCGACCTGGTCGCCCGCGCCTCGCCGTTCCAGAACACGCCCAGCCAGGTCTGTGCCGCGATGGACGCCGCGGCGCACACGTTCGAGCCGTTCGTCCTTGCCGCCGGCGACGTCGTACGCGTCACCTCGGTCACGCTGATCGGCACGTCGCCGACGACGGCGCCGACCGCGACGGCGAACTGGCAGGCCGAGCTGACCGGCGGCACGTCCGCCGGGTGCACCGTCACCGACCTCGACACACCGGCGACCGTGCCGGCCAGCCTCGACGCCGGCCTCGCCCTCGAAGACGGCGACCAGGTCCACCTGATCGTCGGCGAGGTGGTCTACACCCACGACTCCTGGTTCTGGTCGGTCTTGGACTCCGACCCGCACCACCCGATGACCCTGACCACGGTGCTGCGCCCGCGCCAGTCGAGCCTGGCCGAGCTGCTGCCGGACTCGACGATCTGAGCCGTGCGCCGGTGCACGGCGCATGATGCCGGCGCCGATCCGGTGCGACCGCCCGTCCCGGCTGTACCGCCTTTAAGCCCTGCACCGCCGGGCTTATCTGGCGAGCAGCACCCGCAACACACTGTGCCGCCATGATCACTCCGAACGGACCGGCGATCGGCAGTCACCTTGCGACGGGCGACGGACGGGGCGTCGACGCTCACCTGGCGGCCGCAGCAGGCGCGGCGGACGCCTGGCACCTGCCGGCCCAGGCGATCATCGTGCCCCACGGCGATGCGCCCGGCGCGGCGGCCGTGGCGGCCACGGCCTATGCCGCGCTGCGCGGCCTGGCCGGGCGGGTCGGGCGCGTGGTTCTGATCGGGCCGGCGCACCACCGGCGACTGACCGGGTTGGGCGTGCCGGCGGGGCGCACGCTCGCCACCCCGCTGGGCGCCATGCCCCTGGACCGCGCCACGCTCGACGCGCTGCTGGCCCTGCCGGGGACGGCGGCGCTGGACGACGAGGCCTGTGCCGGCGAGCCGGCGATCGCGGCGCAGCTGCCGTTCCTGCAGCGGGTGCTGGGCCCGGTGGCGCTGGTGCCGCTGCTGGCCGGCGAGGCCGGTCCGGACCTGGTCGCCGAGGCGCTGGCCCTGGCCGCCGGCGACGGTCCCGGCACGCTCGTCGTGATCAGCTCGGACCTCAGCCACGGACTGGACGACGGCAGCGCGCGGCGGCTCGACACGCTGACCAGCGGGCTGATCGAGACCCTGCGCGGCGACGCGCTGGAGAGCGCGATGGCGCGCGGCTACCGGGCGATTGGCGGCATGCTGGCGCGCGGCCGCACGCTCGACCTGCGCACCACGGCGCTCGACCTGCGCACCTCGGCGGACTTCGACGGCCGGCGCGAGCGGGTGGTCGGCTTCGGCGCCTTCGCGCTGGAGGACGCCGCCTCGGCCTGCCTGCCCGAGCCGCTGCGGGCACGGCTGCAGGAGGCCGTCCATGCGGCGCTGGACGCCACGGTGCGCACCGGCCGGCCGCCGCCGGTGACGCCGGAGGACTGGCCGCGGCCGTTGCGCGCCTGCCGGCAGACCTTCGTGACGCTTGAGCTGGACGGCGAGCTGCGCGGCTGCATCGGGTCGTCCGTTCCGGTCAACCCGCTGGTCGTCGACGTGGTCGAGAACGCCCACAAGGCGGCCACCTGCGATCCCCGCTTCCCGCCGCTGACGGCGGACGAGCTGCCGCGGGTCGAGGCGACCATCTCGATCCTGAGCACGCCGCGCGCGATGCCGTGCGCGTCGGAAACCGAGCTGCTCGGCCTCGTCGAGCCCGGCCGTGACGGCCTCATCCTGGCCGACGGCCCGCGCCACGGCCTGTTCCTGCCCAAGGTCTGGGACCTGGTCCCCGACCCGCGGCTGTTTCTGGCTCACCTCAAAGTCAAGGCCGGTCTGCCGGTGCAGCACTGGTCGGACCGGACAACGGTGTGGCGTTTCTCGGCGGAGACGTTCTGACCGGCAGCCTACGCCTCCTCCAGCAGCCGCGCGAACCGGTGCGTCGCCTCGACCTCGCGGCGGATTGCGGCGCGGCGGGCGGCGACTTCGGCGTCCTGGCCCCAGCGCTCCATCTGGAAGGCCTCCTCGACCTGGGACAGGTCGAACGCCTCCTCGGGACCGATGCGCCCGGCCATCAGCGCCAGGGCGAGCACGATCGAGCCGAGCACCTGGGTGGCGTTGCCGAGCGCCGCGAGGTGGTAGTCCTCGTATGCCGCCACCGCGTTGCGCAGGGCGGCGACCGCCTCGGGCGGCTGCTTCACCGGCAGGATCTCGTGGGTGGCCGTGAGCGGCGCATCGTAGGTCAGCGCCGCCCAGTCGAGCAGCGGCTGCCAAAGCGTTCGCTGGCGTTCGACCAGCGCCAGCGGATGGTCGACCCGGTGGCACAGCAGGTCGGTGTGCGCATACGCGGCGACCGTGTCCACCACCTCGTCGCGCAGCAGCGACAGCCGGTCGATCGCCGTGGCCGCGAGCTGGGTCAGATGCATGGAGCTCATGGCCAGCCTCTCGCCCTGCCCGGCCCACTCCTCGGCGACCGCCTCGGCCAGGGGGCGGGTCGGCAGCGTCAGCATCGCCTTCATCGGCGTGCGCACCGGCTTGCCGTCGAGCTCGACGCGGAACCCTCGGGCGCAGGCGGCGACGGTGGCTGTTGCGTAGAACCGCTTCATAATAATGACACCGTAATCGTCCCATGGCGTTGCGACCAGCCCCCGGCGGCTGCCGCGCGTCCCGCCGTTCCGGCTATCCCGCCGGCAGCGCGTCGGCGTCCCGATCGGCCGGGTCGAACCCGAGCAGGCGCCACGTCTCCGCCATGTGCGGCGGCAGCGGCGCCGTCACGTCGATCGTCCGCCGCCCCCCGGCGGGCAGCGGGTGCGGCAGCACCAGCCGGCGGGCATGCAGGTGCAGCCGGGCGCCGTCCGCCGCGCCGGGCAGGAAGGCCTCCGCGGCGCCGTACTTGCCGTCGCCCAGGATCGGCGTGCCGAGCGCGGCGCAGTGCGCGCGGAGTTGATGCGTGCGCCCGGTCAGCGGCTGGAGCGCCAGCCAGGCGGCGCGCTTGGCGGCACGCTCCACGACCCGGAACACCGTCACTGCCGGCTGCCCGTCGGCATCGTCGGGCACGACCAGCTCGCCGCCGCGCCGCCCGGCCCCGGCCTGCTTGACCAGCGGGACGGCGATCCGGCCCTCCTGCGGCGGCGCGCCGACCACCACCGCCCAGTACAGCTTGCGCACGTCCCTGCCCCGGAACGCGGCCGTCAGCGCGCGCGCCGCCGGCGCGGTGCGCGCCAGCAGCAGCACGCCGCTGGTATCGCGGTCCAGGCGGTGGACCAGGCGCGGCCGGTCCGCCGCGTCGAAGCGCAGGGCGTCGAGCATGGCGTCCAGGGAGCGCTCCACCTTCGCGCCGCCCTGCACCGCCAGCCCGGGCGGCTTGTCCACAGCCAGCACGGCGTCGTCGCGGTACAGCACGCGGCGGCGCAGCGCCTCGGCTTCGTGCGGCGGCATCGGCGCCGCCCGCGGTTCCGGCGGCGGCGCCTCGACCGCCGGCGGCAGGCGCACGGTCTGCCCCGCCTCCAGGCGCGCCCCGGCCTTCGCACGGCGACCGTCGAGGCGGATCTGTCCGGTGCGCAGCAGCCGCTCGACGCGACCGTGGCCGAGCTGCGGAAATTGCCGGTGCAGCCACCGGTCGAGTCGCATCCCGGCGTCGTCGGCAGCGACGGCGATAAGCCGGACCTCGCTCATGGTGCGCAGCCCGTGGCCGGACCGGCGGACACACGCCGGCCGGAGCGAGGGCGCGGCAATATGTCGCACGCCGTGAGGAGGAGCACAGGAACAAGCAGCATGCCGGCCAATTTGGCCGATCCGGCGCCGGGCGCAAGGGCCGTCGCGCCGCGGGCCGGACTGTCCGGTACCGGGTTTGCCGGCGCCATCTTCCGTAGAGTATGGTTGCGTGCAAAGATTGCGCGGGATTTTAGTCAAATGGTCGTATCGCTCCTCGCCCGATCCTGCGACCATTACATGCGGACGTATTGGCGGTTGATCTTCCTGGTACCATCCAAGACTGCCATGAATACATTCGAGGCCCAGATTTCATAATTCCGAATTTTACCAAATTTTTCGCAAATCAACCCGCCGGGGCCTGCAATATCCTTTGTGCTATAATCTAATCGTAGGCGATCCCTTGACTACGCGGAGTTCTTGATTTCAAACGTTATCGGCCAAATGTCTTAGGTCTCCCGTGACGGTCGCGGGAGCGTCCGGCACCGGCCGTCAGCCGGACCGGGGCACGGGAGCAGGCCGATGGCGCAAGAGAGGCAGAACGTTCAGGGCCCCCAGGCCGGAACGGCAAAGCAGGCGGTCCCCGACGGGACCGATCCGGCGCGTGTCGAGATCCCGGTGCCGGCCGGCGGTCAGCAGATCGTCATTCGGGTTCAGCCCGGCCAGGTGCTCGATCTGCAGGCGCTGGACCCATCGGCAATCACATTTTCGGCCGAGGCCGGCGACCTCCGCATCGACTTCGGCGCATCCGGCAGCGTCGTGCTTCAGGATTTCCTGACGATCGCCAAGAGCGACGCGCCGCCGACGCTTCTGGTCGGAGGCGAGGTCGAGGTGCCGATCGAGGCGCTGCTGTCGGCGCTGGCAGGGGGCACGACGATCGAGCCGGCCGCCGGGCCCGCGTCCGGATCCTCCAACGGCGGCGGCGCGAACTTCACGCCCGTCGGCGGCGCCGATCCCGGCCGAACCGAGCCCAGCGCCCTGTTCGGCGCAACGGACCAGCAGACCCAGGGCACCATCACGCTCTCGAACCTGCTCGACCCGACAGAGCCGCAGAGCGGCACGCGCAGCCCTGCAGCCAATCTGTTTGGCCGCGGTACCCCCGCATCCGGCGAGACCGACGCCCCGACCGACGGCGGGGGCAGCGATACCGGGAATGGTACGGAGAGCGGCAGCGGCCCGGCCGAACCGGGCGGCACGACCAACGGCGGCGGCCAGCCTG
>Ga0208354_1001053_pt1 | contig 9056 bp, 8 predicted proteins | sample HotLakmasection4_FD_184727 | JGI IMG/M metagenome (GOLD analysis project Ga0208354, IMG submission 184727) | Hypersaline microbial mat communities from Hot Lake, Washington, USA - Section #4 (SPAdes) | ecosystem: Environmental > Aquatic > Non-marine Saline and Alkaline > Hypersaline > Microbial... | reverse complement strand
TTCTATTTCCAAACATTGTGCGCATATTGATTTTGGTTCTTTTCTGTTCAATCGTTTGACATACTTTTTTCGGGAATTTAATTTCTGTTTAATATCAAGTACATTTTTGTAGCATAAACATTGTGTGATTTTTCTCAAAATAAATCGGCGCTTACTTTTGAGAGTCTTGATGCAACAAGGGTTTTTTGTACATTCCGTGGAAGCAATCTGAGCCGCCAATTTTTTGTATATTGCTATAATTTCTTTGAATTTTTCAAGTGCACTGTTTTGAGGGATAGGTATTGAATTTATTGTACAAGCGGAGTATAATTCATGAAACGTCCATGCTTGAGGTTGAATATTATGAATTTTCGATGCATGTTCTGGATTGCTGAATGCAAGGTCATTGAAGAAAAAATGAGAAAAATCTTTTGACATCGCACAATGCTGGGGATCATCATTGTATGAACTGTTTTGAACTGTCATCATTGTTTGTGGCGATTGCGTTGCTGGTTGCATTCTTGGATTTGAAGAAAGCATAGCGATGTTTTGTTGTGAATCGTTGGTACATACCTGTTTTTGCATTTTCTCTTGAATTTGCTTCTGTGGCGCATAATCACTCTTGTAGGGGACAACATATTTGATTCATTTCTGTATATGGTTGACTTGGTGTTATTATCACTTTTTTGATTCCAAAGTAATACGAGTAGTGTAGAGAATTTGAAAATAACATGCAAAGAAAAATTTATTTATTTTTATAGTGCAGCGTCTTCACGACCAGGCGTTCAGGTATTGATTGCATTCAGCAATCCAGAACATGCATCGAAAATTTATAATATTCAATCTCAAGCATGGACGCTCTTATGAATTATACTTCGCGTTTAAATTTTTTTCAATCACCGTCTAATGTTGAAAAAGATGCAAAATCTTTGTTGTCACATTCTCTCATTATTGGTGTTTTACGTTGCATCGCCATCTATTTTTTGAAACTATTATTTATGAATCCAATGAACTTTGAATAGCCATCATCTAACTCTTCGTATGCATTTTCATATATAAGATCATTATGCTTTTTTATTTTGTCAAAAATAATTTTCTTTGATCTATAAGAAATTACGCGTATGCTTAGAACCGTTGTTGGATTTATTGTACCGTTAAAGGTGCAACTATGCGTTGTCCGAACGTATTACACATGCGAATGAATGATTTATCGAAGATCCATGTTGTGCTTTGGATCTGTCGCATTTTTTTATCACAAAGCATGTGCTGCGCCATAATTTCGTTCATTTTTTCAAGTGCGCTGCCTGTAATATCAAATTGTTCTGCACAAACAAAACGTAATTTAGAAAATTTCTTTAGTCGCAAAGAAAATATATATTGAATTGTCAGCACATGTTTTGAATGTAACTGAACAAGATCATTGAAAATGAGCAACATAAAGTGTTGTGATATGGTATCATGATCAAATGGCGTATCACATACATCACTGCTTCGATAAAGTGATACTGCATCATTTAATGGCTCACACAATTAAATTCCCGAAAAAAGTATGTCAAACGATTGAACAGAAAAGAACCAAAATCAATATGCGCACAATGTTTGGAAATAGAATCAAATGACTTGCAAAAGTGTAGAACTATAATGATCGGCTTTATAGAAAGAATATTGAAGCCAGCATGTTCACCACAAAATATTGGTTCCACAATAATAGGTACACAATTAGCAAACACAACGACAACTTTAAATATACAAAAACGTAAAACTGTGATTCAAGAAAATTCAAGCAATAGTAGTATGTTTGATGATCCTCCAATTCTTGGTTTTGAGGATATGGAAACAGCATTTTTGCTTATTAGCGGATTTAGAAATGATAATACACAACTAAACAGTTCCACAACCACTTTATTAAATGCGCCGATACCTCATTCTATTGAGGTGGCTAGCAATGAAATGTACATGCCAATAATGAGCGAATCTGATAACAAAAATTTTGAATCTCTTGCAACAAATAATGATAATATGCAACATGATGTTCCCGGTTCACATGCAATTTCACAAAAACAGGCATATCAGGCGTATAATGATAACAATGTACAAGTGCATAATGTTGGGAGAATTCGAAAAGGTTTATATAAAGACAACCAGATAAAAGTTCCGAAGAGTATATGTAGTGACAACAATGATACATACAACGATAATATATCATCGAATTGTGTTGCATTTCTATTAAATGAACTTGTTCAAAAATGCCCAGAATGTTGCCTTCAAATTCAAAGTATATACTGTTTAAACTTGAGGAGTTTCAATCAATTAAATGATTATTGCAGCAAACAATTGCATAATATTGCAACAAGCAGTAAGCTTACAAACTTGAATAAAATGATAGAGAAATATAATTCGAATGAAAAGATAGCGCGAAATTTCATTTTCGGTGGCATCGTCGGTAAAATAACCAATCGTAAATGGGTTTCTCTCTATCGTCTTTATACTACTTTCGGACAACGCATTCATGCAGTCTTGCAGTGCGATGATGCAGAACAATTGAGAGAGATACTACATAATTGTCGCCAATCTTCAAAAAGAATTTTTTTTAATGATCCTGCCATAAAAGATTTATGTACATCGTTACAAGAGTGTTATTCTTTGTTAATGGCATTCATAGAGGCTTTTATAGACTTTCTAAGTTTTTTTTCTTTACAATTTGGCCTTGAATGGTTGTATTAGAAAGTTTATAAAAGCCTCTATGAATCCATATTTTGAGGTATCGGCTGCAGTGGTTTTTTTTAGAAACAACTGTCTAGTTGTTGTATTTCAGATCCTTCAATAGGCGAAGAGGACAACATATTTGGATTCATTTTTGTATATGTTTGACTTGAATGTTATTATCGCCTCTTTGATTCCAAAAAGAGGCGAACGGTGTAGAGAATTTAAAAATAACATGCAAAGAAAAATTTATTTTCATGATGTAACATCTTTATGACCAGGCGTTCAGGTATTGCATGTGTTGATGATTGAGCTACCGAATGTTTCATGCCAACATGTAACTGCCATTGATTGCTTTGAATTCTCTTCGTTTTTGTAGCATATGGAGACATTTTTATCTCTGTGCATCATCTCATTCGTAACGCACTCTGCCAGAAATGCTAAAGGAGATGTTTTGCGGATTGTACTGTGTAACTTTCTTTATTGTCATGGTGTTCATTGAGCGCCCATTTTTGATGGAGTTACTGTTTCTGGAATCTCATCTACATCAACGATTGGAACAGAGAGATTGTCAATAAAGTCTTGTATTTTGTCATCGCATTTTACCATTTCTTATATTGAATTTTTCTTTATTTTCAGTAATCAAGTTGCACCTATGCAATTAATTGTTTTTAAATTGCATCTCTCCAAATTTTGTTAATATTGTATTTAGTTCATGTTTGACGGCAATTTGTTTTAATTTGTTCATTTTTTCCTTATTTGATTATTAATAGCATCCACTTATATCATGGAGATCATTGCAAGAAACCATTTGTTTCATTGCCATATCAGTCTCCTTGTGATTCAATAAAAGTTTTTCTGCATTTTTTTGAATTACTTGAATGCTGTTTAGTGTTGTTTTCATATTATTTTTGTGGCATGACATGTTGATCTATGCACTTTGCGATTTCGTGGTATTGATCCGCAATGCAATAACATCTCTTTACCGTAACAAACAATCTTTGAATTACAATATTTCATGTTTTCTAATGGCACATTTAATTTAATTAGTTTAAATTTAATAGCTTCCTTCATCAAATCTTTTATGGTCTTTAGAGAGCGTTTAGAGTTTTTTATTATCATGTAGAGTTGATACTTGCAATCTAACTTGCTATGTGTATTTAAAGAACATTGATAGAGGCGGTTTATTCGAGAATAAATACCTTCATTCACACAACGGCAACGTTGGAGAAATCTCTTTGAGATATTTTTCGTGCGATGAGAAAAAATCAGTCTTTCTGTGCATTTATTAGTGGTCATAAGGGCATGCAATTTTTTTTCTATGGCATTTTTGGGGGAGTTCTGTAGAAAAGCTCTCCTTTCAACAAAATGGGTATCATCTTGAATTAGTGTTGTTTTCATATTATTTGTGGCATGACATGTTGATCTATGCACTTTGCGATTTCGTGGTCTTGATCCGCAACGCAATAACATCTCTTTACTGTAACAAACGATCTTTGAATTACAACATTTCATGTTTTCTAATGGCACATTTAGTTTAAATTTAATAGCTTCCTTCATCAAATATTTTATGGTCTTTAGAGAGCGTTTAGAGTTTCTTGTTATCATGTGGAGTTGATACTTGAATGCATCTAACTTGCTATATGTATTTAAAGAACATTTATAGAAGTGGCTTCTTAATTGATAGAAGTGGTTTATTCGAGAATAAATACCTTCATTCACATAACGGCAACGTTGGAGAAGTTTCTTTGGGACATTTTTCTTGCAATGAGAATAAATCAGTTTTTTTGTGCATTTATTAGTAATCATAAGGGCATGCAATTTTTTTTCCATTTGTTCTACATCGTTATTTAAATGCACAAGAGAATGAGAACTGCCATTAGATTGATACGTTGCTCGCGTCATTTCTACGATTTCTTCAGCCGTTGGTGGTATTCGCGTTGCAGCGATTTTTTGTGGATATAAAAAAGGCAAAACATCAACGGTACTGCTACCTTCATCCAAATTGCACGAACTATGATGACATGCAATATCCGACTGCGAAATTGCATGCGAATTGAAAACATCTTGCACACCCATTGCTGCAGTTTCAAACGACTGTACCTGACACGATTGCATTTTTTCTCAATAATTGATAATGGTGCAATAAAAAATTAATTTTAATGTAACATATTTAGCATAAAGGATTGTTACATGTCAACCAAAATAAATTTGCGATGAGAGGAAAATCGAAAGATATGATGCAAAGTGCTGTTGTTAAGTTTGTTGAAAATCGATTGGTATCTCTTTGTGACCTTCGTACACAAAAATAAATAAAATTCGTTGCATTTTATTCTTGATTGTCGTGACTGCCCTCGGCGAACATTTAATCGTGCATACTTTTACCCATTCATCCCAATTGCACGAACTATGACATGCCAATATCTGGCTGCGAATTGAAAACATCTTGCACACCATCATTGCTCATTATCTCGCAAATGTTTGTGGCAGTTGTATTGCTAAGGAGACTTGTTGCTCTGTGTCGTTAGAAAGATTTGCACAAAATAAATATGATTGCACACCCATTGCTGCAGTTTCAAACGACGACTGTACCTGACCACGATTGCATTTTTTCTCAATCGTTCAATATTTTTTCTTTTACGCTTTTTTAGGACGATATTTTATGCATTTGTCTATGCACATGATCATTCTTTCATAACAAGTGTCCATTTTTTTTAATGGTCCATCTAATTGAGTCAATCCAAATTTAGTCGCATTTTCCATTACTTTTTGTATACTGTGCCGAGACCTATGACAGTGCTGTTTATCAGAATGAAATTTACTCTTATAATTAGGATTATCTAGATTAGGATTATCTAAATATTGAATGATTCGGCGAGCTCGACTGCTAATGAAGCCATTTATTTTATCGAAAGATTGGCGAGTCGGATAATGTTGAGAGAGTATTTTTTTTTTGCAATCAAGCAACTCATTTTGCATATCCCCATGAACTTTTATAATGTCTTCCAGTCCTTCTTTTATTTTATCTTGTAGATCCTGCGGAAGTACACGCCCTTTCTTCCGACGTATCTTATGATATAATAGAATTTCATCCGTGGCCTTGATCATTTCTTCATTACGAGCCTTTATTTTTTTTAATGGTCCATTTAATTGAGTGAATTCCAATACAGCCACATTTTCCATTATTTTTTGTATACGGCGCCGAGACCTCTGACAGTGTTGTTTATTAAAACGAAATTTCCTCTCACAATCGGTGCTAGCTAGATGTCGAATGAGTCGATTAACTCGATTACTAATGCATCTATCTATTCCATTGATTTTATTGATTTTCTTGATTATCATCGGCGAACATTTAATCGCGCATACTTTAATTTTTTCATACATTTTTATAATGTTTTCCAGTTTTATTTTTGCTTTATTTTGTAGATCCTGTGGAAGTGTATTCTCTGTTTGTGTATGGTTTCCGTGTAAAGAACTGAAAGTGTAGAGATTATCATCTTGTGTTGAAGCTGTTCTTGGATGTGAAGAAAATGTACTGCTTGAAATGGTACTGCTACCTTGTAAGGTGTAGAGATTATCATCTTGTAGATCCTGTGGAAGTGTATTCTCTGCTTGTATATGGTTTCCGTGTAAAGAACTGAAGGTGTAGAGACTATCATCTTGTGTTGAAGCTGTTCTTGGATGTGAAGAAAATGTACTGCTTGAAAAGGTGTAGAGATTATCATCTTGTAGATCCTGTGGAAGTGCATTCTCTGCTTGTGTATGGTTTCCGTGTAAAGAACTGAAGGTGTAGAGATTATCATCTTCAAGCAGTACATTCTGCGATTTGATAACATCTTCCAGATCTTCCAGATATTGTTGCGTTATTACATCAACGGTACTACTCTTCATCCCAATATCCCAATTGCACGGACTATGACATGCAATGTCTGGCTGCGAATTGAAAACATCTTGCACACCATCATCGCTCATCATCGCAAATGTTTGTAACGGTTGTATTGCTAAGGAGACCTGTTGCTCTGTGTCGTTAGAATTTGCACAGAAATATGATTGCACACCCATTGCTGCAGTTTCAAACGGCGACTGTACCTGACACGATTGCATTTTTCCCTCATTCTTTGTATACTGCGCAGAGATCTCTGACAATATTGTTTATTAACATTAAATTTTTTCTTATAATTGGTGCTAGTTAGATGTTGAATAAGTCGGATAACTCGACTACTAATGCATTTATCTATTTCCTCTGTTGTACTATTTCCTCATGATTTGATAGAATTTCGTCCGTGGTCTCGATCATTTTTTCAAAACAAGCGTCCATTTTTTTTAATGGTTCATTTAATTGAGTCAATCCCAATGCAGTCGCCTTTTCCCTCATTCTTTGCATATAGTGCAAACGGCCCCCGACAGAGGTGTTTATTAATACGAAATTGCTTCCTATAGTCGGTGCTAGCTAGATGTTGAATAAGTCGGGCAACTGAACTATTAATGCATTTATCCATTGCCTTGATTCCCATGCAAAATGAGCCAGTCCGCGGCAAACATTTAATCGTGCATACTTCAATTTTTTTATGCATTTTTATAATGTTTTCCAGTTTTGTTTTTGCTTCATCTTGCAGATCCTGCGGAAGTGTATTCTCTACTTGTGTATTGTTTCCGTGTAAAGAACTGAAGGTGTAGAGATTATAATCTTGTGCGGTACTGCTAACTTCATCCCATTGTAGAAGTGCATTCCCTACATCGCCTTGTGCATGGTTTCCGTATGAGGTGTAGAGATTATCATCTTGTACGGTACTGCTAACTTCACCCCATTGTAGATCCTGTTGGTGTAGAGACGACTGTACCTGAAACAATTGCATTTTTCCTCCGTAATTGATAATGGTAATTATTTTAATGCAATGTTTTTAGCATAAAGGATTGTTACGTGTCAATCAGAATAAATTTGCGGTGACAGGAAAATCGAAAACAATAACACAACAACACACTCTCCCTCCTCTTCTTATTTATACATGCCAATCACCACACAATTCTCCTTCATCACATAAACAATGTGCATTCACAAGTAAATCAAAGGAATCGGCCATGTGAACGTGTATACAATCCTCGCTCTGAGTATGATTTAGCATATGAGGAGGAGGGAGATTTGGCAGAAGACAAAATTTATAGACAAAAATAGAAGCATTACATCTTCTTTCCATTTTTCTATTTTGTCTTATTCACAGCGACTGCACTTTTTTTTCATTTTTTGAACTTCGTCGATCAACGTCTTAGCACAAATATCTTGATCACTTTTCAAAGAAGGTTTATGAGAACGCCATATGTTCAAAAGTTGTTGTGTCAATTTCTTACCTAATTGTACACCCTCCTGATCAAAAGAATTAATTCCCCATAAAAATCCCTGAAATGCCACGTAATGTTCGTGATAAGCTAACAGTTCTCCCAAAGAGTATGGATTAAGTTTATTTGCTATCAAAAGATGGGAAGGCCGATTGCCTCTACACATTTTATTGGGATTTTCATCTTGTGAACCAATAGCTAAAGCTAACATTTGAGCTAGGGCACTTGCAAGTAATTTTTCTTGATTTGTACTCCCATTACTCTCCCCATCTCGATTCATTTGAGAATCAAGAAAAGCAATAAATTCTAATGGAATGGAATCAGTTCCTTGATGTATTGCTTGATAATAAGCATGTTGCCCTTCCGTGCCAACACTCCCCCAAATGATAGGAACTGTTGAATAATCAAGCAATGTGCCGCCATCTTGGGCGATGCTCTTCCCATTGGATTCCATGAAAAGTTGTTGTAAATGTTCCGTCCAAAAATCTAGACCACTCGAATAAGGAATAATAGCCAAACTTGATTGATGCAAAAAATTTCGATTCCAAATACCAAGGAGAGCCCCCCATAACGGCAAATTTTTCCTTGGATCCTGCTCTTGTAAAGCGTGCATATCCATCGCATGTAATCCTCGTAAAAATTCTTGCCATAGAGGTATCCCTAATGCAAAAGCAATGGGAAGAGCTCCGACCATACTTGAAACGGAAAATCTTCCTCCAATATAATCCCACAAAACAAAGCTCTCTAAATATTCCTCTTTTTTTTGATCTTCCATTTTTTTTTCTGAAACTAATATAAATTGTCTATTTGGTAAGAGACCTACGGAAGAGAAATGTTTCCTAAGCAACTCTTCTTGTGCTTTAATTTCTAAAGTTGTGCCCGATTTAGAAATAATAGCTACAAGCGTTTTTGACAAATCTACTTGTAAAAGTATTGATGCTAATTTATCGGGATCTATATTAGAAGAAAAGAAGACTTTTCGTTTCGATTTGCATGCAAAAGAAGAATGTTGCAATGCGTGATACACTGCTTTTGTTCCT
>Ga0208354_1001050_pt1 | contig 9099 bp, 10 predicted proteins | sample HotLakmasection4_FD_184727 | JGI IMG/M metagenome (GOLD analysis project Ga0208354, IMG submission 184727) | Hypersaline microbial mat communities from Hot Lake, Washington, USA - Section #4 (SPAdes) | ecosystem: Environmental > Aquatic > Non-marine Saline and Alkaline > Hypersaline > Microbial... | reverse complement strand
TATAAGTAAACGAAATAATTTAAATTGAACTATGGGTAAGCATACTTTTTGGACAGCCTCCCGGGGGTGGTTATGGTACTTTGATCAGGGCTTGGAATTAAAACATCGACTGCCTGATTTTTTTCAACCCCCTCCTTTGGGGAAAAGGAGGGGACTATGAATGCACTTTGGTGAAGATTATGAATCGAACTCAGGTTTTAAAATAAATTTGAATGCCGCCAGGCTCCGCCCTCAAAAAAAAAGCCTCTTGCTAAATGAATAACAAGAGGCTTTAATAAAATTTTGTCAGATTTTATCGGGAGTATGTATATCCCCTGTCTTCTTTGAGCAGATCCACAATTTGCGGCTGCCCGTTTCTGAGTGCAATCTCTTCGGCGGTTAGTCCGCTGCTGTTACGCTCTAGAGTATTTGCTCCCCGAACTATTAGCTGGCGGGCAATGTAATACTGGCCGTTTTCAGCAGCGATCATCAACGCTGTTTCACCTTTTAGATTTTTTGCATTAATGTTTGGCTGATGAGCCAGCAGTATGCGTGCCATACGGGGGTTCCCCACCTTGGCAGCAAGCATCAGCGGCGTATTCCCTTCAGTATCCACCGTATCAACATTGGCGCCTTCTGCAAGGCGAATGTTTAAACTTACGATATCAATGTTCCGGATCGATTCGAAAAGATCTGTTGCCAGAACAATTTCGTTACTTGGTTTGTCTTCTATTTCAACTTCGTTTGTAAACGGATTCGAAAATAGAAGAGCAATCATAATTGCGATTGTTGTCTTCATTTTTCTTTTTTAAACGTCTTAAGATTATCCTGATCTATTAATTTTATGCCGGGTTTTTTGACAGGTGTTTAGTGGTATTTATCCGGCCTCTAAACTCGATGCTTATAACGAAACAAAGATACGGAAGGTTTCACTTTTTGAGACAATATTTTCACTTCCAAATTAAGTAACGAAAAGAGAATCTGAAGGGCAAAAAAGTAAGCATCAGCAGCCTGAATGATTAAGTAATATCGCTTCCAAATTGCGCTTATATTATCAACTATTTATAGTTAATTCATACGTTGGTTTATTATTTAAAAAAATGTTCTGAAATACCATCATTTCCCCACAGAATAATGAGTTATTTCGCTTAGAAATTTTCAGGATTATAAGGCATGCAGCGGCGGCCGAAAAATTTCGGACCTCCGGATTTTCGTAAAAAAATATTATTAGAAAATACTAATGCTTAAGCGCCTTGATTAAAGCACCATTTTTAGGTATTTATCAGTACAGCAGTTAAACAGACCAAACGCTGTAGATTATATTTAGATTTAGCAGTACTATAACCATCAAGCAAGAGAAGTACTAAAAAACTTAAACAGAATGAAAAACAGTGCAAGAATAGCCATTGTGGAGGATTGCTTTATACAGTCCACTGTAATGAAAAAAATTTTTGAAAGTGAAGGCTATGATGTCATAGGAATGTTTAAAAGCGGCGAAGATGCGCTCTCACAATTCCAAACCGAAAAGCCGGATATCTATATAATGGATATTAATTTAAAGGGGGAGCTTAACGGCTTTGAAACTGTGAATGTCGTAAGGCAGACCTCCAAAATTCCTGTAATCTTTGTATCGGCATCCAACAACGAGGAAATTCTTGGAAAAGTGGATCAATTTTCTCCTTCTGCCATGCTTGTTAAACCTGTGTTTAAAGACTCTCTTTTAACTAAGGTTGAAGAGATGACAACCATAGAAGCCTACGACGTTTTGGAATCTGCTTCCTGAACAATTTACCGTTAGCGCCCCTGCCTCTGCCTTCGCATATGCATACGCTCCTCAACCGAATCGGGGTGGGCCACCTCGTCCAGTCTTTGCAACTGCTCTTCGGTTAAGATGTCTGACACATCTTCCCTGAACTCCATATAGTGCTCGCGAATAAGGTCTCTTTCATTTTTTCTGTGATCCCTCACTTTTTCCCGAACCCCCCTGTGAAACTCTATTATTCTCTCAAAAAAAGGTTCCTTTTGGTCTTGCTGAAGCGACAGCTGCCGGGATAGCCGTTCGTTTACGCGCTGCCCAATCCCCATCTCACGCCCTCCGGGCCCGCGCTCGTGGTCCCACCTCCCCTGTTCTGAATATGAATATCCCGACGGACTGGAGCTCAGAACCGAATGTACCGTATATCCAGCCGCAAACCCGGCCAGCAACACTATCAAATATGCAACTATTGCTTTTGTTTTAGTATTCATCGCTGTTCTCATCAAATAATAAATTATCGATCTGTACCATATAGTCTTCAGAAGCAGCAGCTTCAGCCTGGTACACAAAAAGCTCTTCGGCCGGCACCGTTTCCTGTGAATTCACGAAAGAATCATCAGAAAAAAACAGCGCCGAAGAACCGGCAACAATCAGTATTGAAGCTGCGAGCGCATATTTTTTAAAAATAAAGAGGCTAAATTCGGAGAAGTGATCTTTTGTATGATCCTGCTCACGAATCTGCCGGCGTATCGTATCAATTTGTGAAGAAAACTTCTGTATTTCTGCAACAGGATATGCCCGGCCTATATCCGGCAGATTCATAATGGCTTCGAAGTCCTGTTTCAGGTCGGGCCATTTTATTAACTCATTCTCCAGTTCAGCCAGATCAGCGGCTGTAAGCTCCCCTTCTGAAGCCTCCGCAATTTTCCGTTCAAGTTCATCTCTGTTCATCTTCAGGCTCCGTTCTTTTCAGGCGTTCGGCAAGCTCTTTTTTTGCTCTGAACATTCTGTTTTTAAGGGTTTCCATGTTCACTCCTGTAACCTCACTAATCTCTTCATAGCTCAGTCCTTCCAGTGTTTTCATCACAACAACATCTCTGAGAATTTCAGGCAGCTCCGAAACTGCCTGCCGTAAATTGTGAACTTCTTTTTGCCGGTATTCAAATGCTTCAGGTTCATTATCTGCAATATCGAGTTCATCAGCAGGTGTATGACTTTTGTCGGGTTTTCTTTTCCGGCTTCTGAATTCATCGATAGTGATATTCCGGGCGATCGAGTAGAGCCATGTGTAGAGTGCGGATTGTCCGTCGAACTGATCAATTTTTTTGTATGCTTTTAAAAATGTTTCCTGTAAAATATCATCCGCATCAACGTCCGATCCCGCAGCGAAAGCCGCTATGGAACGGTGAAGCCTGGGATACAACTCCGTTATTTGCTTCTCAAAATTTTTCCTGGAAATGTATCCCATTTGAGCGCCACCCTTCGTTCACTCACTTATCGGTTAAAGCGGGAATTTCCCCATCTTCGTCCCATTCTGTCATAATTTCCGGCACGTGGAGTTCCCATTACTTCCCGTAAGTTCTGATATTCGGCTGCCGTTAACAACTCTTTAAGCTGATTGTGCAGTTCGGTTCTGCTCTCAACCCCTTCACCCCTGTACCGGCCGAAATTACCGGGGGTTTCAAGATTTTCGAGCCGTGATTCCATCATTTGCATGCTGTGATCATTCATCAGAGTGAGCACTTGCTGACGTTTGTCGCCCTCAATTCCCGCCTCATCCAGGATCACTTCATGCTGAATCATGCGAAACTGATGAGTATTTTCTACTCGTTCCCGCATGGTGCTTCGCAGAATCTGTTTCTGATCGTCACTAAGTATGTCCATTATTTTACTATGGTATTCCGCTCTTGCATCAGACCATTCTGTACTCCGGTTTGCTCTTCGGGCACCTCTATTTCCGCGGTACCCCTGACGGTTTGCCCGGAATTCCTGTCTGTACTCCAGATTCAGCTCTGCAATGTCTTTCATCTGATCATCAGTCAGGTTTAGATCTGTCCCGTGTTGGGCAATAAAAGGGTGTATCCCGTTCATTCCGTTACCACTGCCATTTCCAAATCTTGGCTGTGCATTCAGCGAAATTGCTGCAGCCATTAAAAAAATTACCAGTGTACTGATTATTGTTTTCATGGGTATCCTCATTTGTTGATTTATAAAGTCTTTCTACAGGTTAGACGACGGATATTTACTCAGGTTTGATATAAAAATTATTTTTTCTGAGTGATAAAATTGCCCCATTCCTTCGCATTGTTAAATAGGAGTGTTTAGATGAATAGAAACACCCCCCCCTTTATACTGAACCTAAACTGTAAAGCAAAGCACACCATGAGCTTCGATTTTAAGAAAACAACACAATCGTTCGACAATCTTTCCTTTAAAGAGAGGATGTCCTCCGTTTTTCATCTGTTTAAAAACACCTTTGTGGTCATTGGCAGGGATGATGATATCCTGAAACCTTTTTATCGCATGCTGATCTATGTAAGCGTGATGGTAATTTTATTTTTTTATGGCGTATTTGGTTTTTGGTTTGATCTGCCGTTTCAGTTTCTCGCGTTTTTTATCGCCTTTCTTCTCTTTCTTTATAAATACTTCTACTACAATAAACAGGAGCTGCGAATGAGCTGGATTGTAAATGAGGTGATTATTGGCAACGATCCGGGGTACAAAGAGTCTGTTGCAGTATCAAAAGCCATGAAATCACAAATTCGGAAAATTGCGTGGATGGATATTGCAATGGCCGTTGCCAATAAAAGCAAATCGAATGAAAAAGGATTTATGGCGGGGCTCATTAACCTCATTATTGCCGGGCTTGGAGAAGTCTGGGATCTCATCAATCACTACCTGATCCCTTCCGTTGCCATCGATAAACTCGACATAAAACCTGCCATCGAAAAAATGAAGAAGTTAAAAGACCAGGTTCCCGAAACTCTGGTGGGTGTTTTTGGAATTGACTTCCTTGGAAAGGTGATCAGAAAGGTTGTTGGGCCGGTCTATTTCATCCTTATTCTGCTTGCTCTCGGAGGAGGCGTTCTTTTTGGAGGAAGCCTGCCCTCACAGGAGTTCAACTTCAACAATCCCGACTTTCCAATACAATCGCTGCAGTTTTCCTGGATTCCGCTTGTGTTCGCAATGTTCATCGGAAAACTTTTTTCAGGCTTCTTTGAGCGTATGGTTACCTCTGTAAAAGTGATCTATTTTACCATCTTCTATACCAAAATTACCCATCCAGATTCCATCGCCGAAGACCTGCGGGAAGAGCTGACCAACTACCTCAAACTCGATCAGGTAGATGAAGTTCGCAACCTCGATAAACAGGATCCACATTCGGATTCATAAATGGCCCTGCAAATATCTGGATTGGTTCTTTAAATAATGGCTGTTACATTTCAATTACGAGTCCACTCCGAAAAGTCAGATTAAGAACAAATGTTTATAGAAAGCTTAAATAATTTAGACATTATGCCCCTCTCTGAATCTTTAGAGAGGGGATGGGGTGAGTACGAAACAATTAAACCTAAATTATTTAAGCTTGTACCGCTTATTTTCAGAACGTATGACTTTTCGGAGTGGACTCAATTACTGAAATGTTAAACCCAACAACCCATTGATATGTCAGTGAACAAATTAGCAGCGACAACTCTTTTTTTGATAGCACTCATATTCATAAGCTGCGGCCAGCCTCCGGAAGAACTTGCTTATTCTGAGGACGAGGAAGAGTGGGTGGAGCTTTTTAACAAAGAAAATCTCGACGGGTGGGATGTTAAAATACGGCGGAGCGAAGTAAACCAAGATCCCCGCCAGACGTTCAGAGTGGAAGACGGTCTTCTTAAAGTTCGTTACGATAATTATGAAGAATACGATCAGGTTTTCGGCCATATTTTTTATGAAAATCCCTATTCCTACTACCGGCTGCAGGTCGAATATCGCTTTACAGGCTCCCAGATTGAAGGCGGACCTGAATGGGCATGGCGAAATAACGGTATTATGTTTCACTCCCAGCCCGCGCAAACCATGCAAACTGATCAGGATTTCCCAAATTCCATTGAGTTTCAGTTGCTTGGCGGAGACGGGGAGAATGAACGTTCGAACGGAAATGTATGCACCCCGGGCACTCATATTGTTTATGACGGAGCGCTGATCACCGATCACTGCACCTCATCAAATGGCCCCACACATCATGGCGACCAGTGGGTTACGGCAGAGCTTGTCGCCTACGGCGATTCACTGATTCAGCATAAACTGAACGGTGAAATTGTTATGGAATACACGGAACCCCAGCTCGATGACGGATCTCCTTTGGAGCGGGGATATATTGCCCTGCAATCTGAAAGCCACCCTACCGATTTCAGATCTGTACGGCTTCTGAACCTTAAGGGCTGTATGGATCCGAACGCATCAAACTACAAAACGTATTTTATAAAAAATGATCCGGATATTTGTGTCTACCCGGAATAAAAATTAGAGTAGTGTGTTATCAGCGCTATTATTGGATTTTTTAACGAAATAACGACTCTTCGTGAACCTTCGAGTCCTTGGCCTTTCCCTCGGGATCCCTTGCGGGGCGTGGTGATTCCCAAGAGGCTGCCCCGAAGGCTCTGAGAAACACGAAGATTTTTTAATTTTATCATGCTTGATTTTTTTAAAAAACCCGCATTATATTAATTATAATTAACCGTTTAATGAATAATCTGTAGTTTCTTATCTGGAAAACTCTGCGGATTTGAAACTACAGATTAACGTTGACACTGCAGTAGTATCATCTTAATACTGCAACGATCATAAGTCACAGACTTCGGAAGTCTCAGCCATCTGTACTACTCAAACTTGCCCAATAATAAGTAAACCTGGTCAAGTAAATATATGTTACTAAAGCTCATTAACACGGCTATCCTCTGTTTTTGAGATTTTGTGGCTATCACACTATAAAAGTCTTAGAAATTACTCCGGCTGAAGATCTGTAATTTCACTCATGCTCTCTTCCAGGAGATCATCCGAAATTTCGTGATCACTCAATTTACCTGCAAAGTAGTCGTCGTACGCCTGCATATCCACGAAACCGTGGCCGCACAGATTAAAGAGTATGGTTTTTTCGGTGCCTTCCTCTTTTGCACGATTTGCCTCGCGAATAACCTGCGCTACAGCGTGCGTAGCCTCAGGCGCGGCAATAATTCCTTCTGCCTTTGCAAAGGTAACGCCCGCTTCAAAACACTCAAGCTGCTGCAGTGCAACGGCTTCAATCAGATTATCTTTGAGAAGCTGGCTGCAGAGTACACTCGCTCCGTGGTAACGCAGTCCGCCGGCGTGAATCGCTGCCGGAGTGAAGTTATGTCCCAGGGTATACATCGGCAGAAGCGGCGTATAACCGGCCGAATCGCCATGATCGTACATAAACCTGCCTTTTGTAAGTTTCGGACACGACGCCGGCTCCACGGCTACAAAACGGGTATTGGCATCTCCGGTGAGGTTATTTCTCATGAATGGAAATGAGATACCTGCAAAATTGGACCCTCCGCCGAGAGGCGCCACCACTATATCAGGGTAATCACCGGCGTACTCCATCTGCTTTATCGTCTCCTGACCAATAATGGTCTGGTGAAGCAGTACGTGATTGAGCACAGAGCCGAGCGCATATTTTGTCTGCTCGTCCATTACAGCGCGCTCAATGGCTTCGGAGATGGCTATCCCCAGGCTTCCGCTCGTATCAGGATCTTTCTCCAGAATTTTCCGTCCGGCTTCCGTTCTGTTGCTGGGTGATGGATACACATCTGCACCAAACGTATTCATCATCACTTTTCGGTACGGCTTCTGATCGTAGCTGATTCGAACCATGTACACCTCACAACTCATATCGAACTGTGAGCAGGCAAATGCAAGGGCGGTACCCCACTGTCCGGCGCCGGTTTCGGTGGTAATACTTTTAATCCCCTCCACTTTGTTGTAGTACGCCTGCGGAACGGCAGTGTTGGGCTTGTGCGATCCGCTTGGGCTCACACCTTCATATTTATAATAAATTTTTGCCGGCGTATCGAGCATTTTCTCCAGGCCGGTTGCGCGGTAGAGCGGCGAGGGGCGCCAGATACGATAGATATCCCGAACTTCATCCGGAATTTCGATATACCGCTCCGTAGAGACCTCCTGTTCAATAAGGCCCATGGGAAAAATCGGGCTTAGATCGTCGGGCCCTGCCGGCTGCCGGGTTTTTGGATTTAGTGGCGGTAGCGGCTTATTGGGCATATCGGCCACAATGTTATACCAGTGCGTGGGAATATCAGATTCATTCAAAAATATTTTCTTTCTCATACCTGCAGAATTTGGAGTAAAAGTGATGATTTGCTCGCAAAATACGGGTACTCAATCAAAACTGCATCACTTATCATTCCCGGCCATTTATCCTTTATTTATCGGGCAATCAAAAGGGGACTTTTTTATCTTTTATTTGATTTGACCGCACCACAAAACATATCAAAACCCATTCAACAGTTTTCGGCCAGCAAGGTATTGAGCTGCATTACTTTTCCGTCTGTTTTGATATGCATTTGCCTGTTTATTGGTGGCTGCCTCGATTCAGGAAAAAACAATCTGCCCTCCCTCACTAATACGGAAACTGTTCAGGCGGGTGTTCGCTCCGTTATCGAAAAGGCGAATTATGAGCTTACACGGCCTCATTCAAAACTGATCACCATTAACCGTGATCAGGGTTTTGGTTCGCTCGAATATGTAAGCCTCGCCACATACTGGTGGCCAAATCCGGAAACCGAAAACGGACTCCCGTATGTAAGAAGAGATGGCCGGGTGAATCCTGAATCGATGTCTGACCTCTCAAATCTGCCTCAACTCATCAGAATGGCGCGGCGTATCGAAATTCTGAGCGCTGCTTACCGCTTTACCGGTAACGAAATTTACGCAGACCGTGCAGTTGAACAGCTAAGGGTCTGGTTTATAAACCCCGAAACAGCGATGCTGCCGCATCTTGAACATGCACAGATGATTCGCGGACTGGATAGCGGGCGATCCTATGGCGTTATTGACTCATGGTGGCTGGTGCGGGTGGTCGACTCATTTTCGCTGCTGAACAGGTCGCATGCATGGTGTCAGGAAACCGAACGTAAACTGAAAGTTTGGTTTACCCACTATGTAAACTGGCTCATCAACAGTTTACACGGAAAAACTGAAAAGGCTCAGAATAATAACCACGGAACCTGGTTCGACGTGCAGATTGTAACATTTACCCAATATATCGGCTGGGATCAGTTTGTTATTCAATATCTCGATACAGTCTCGCGCCGGCGGATTTCAGAACAGATACT
>Ga0208354_1001047_pt1 | contig 9115 bp, 7 predicted proteins | sample HotLakmasection4_FD_184727 | JGI IMG/M metagenome (GOLD analysis project Ga0208354, IMG submission 184727) | Hypersaline microbial mat communities from Hot Lake, Washington, USA - Section #4 (SPAdes) | ecosystem: Environmental > Aquatic > Non-marine Saline and Alkaline > Hypersaline > Microbial... | reverse complement strand
GGAGGGAGGGGGCGGGAGGGAGGAAGGAAGGGAAGCCGGGCTCAGGACTTGATGTAGGGCTTGCCGTCGGCGGCCGGCGCCCGGACCCGACCGACGAGGCCGGCAACGGCGAAGATGGTGGCCAGGTAGGGAGCCATGAGCATGAACTCCGACGGGATCGGCGTGCCGATGATCGACAGGACGCTCTGCAGGTTGTCGGCGAAGCCGAAGAGCAGCGCCGCCGCCAGGGCACCCAGGGGCGTCCAGCGCCCGAAGATCATGGCCGCCAGGGCGATGAAGCCCTTGCCCGCCGTCATCTCCTTGCCGAATGCGCCGACCGAGCCGAGCGTGAAGAACGCGCCTCCCACCCCGGCTACCGCACCGGCGATGAGCACGTTGCGCGCGCGCACGACGTTGACCCTGATGCCGACGGTGTCCGCCGCGGCCGGGTGCTCGCCGACAGCCCGCACACGCAGCCCGTACCTCGTCTTGAACAGGGCGATGTGCACGACGGTGACGACCACGTACATCAGGTAGACGATGACCGACTGGTCGAACAGCACCGGACCGATGACCGGGATGTCGCCGAGCAGCGGGATCTTGATGGGTGCGAAGGTTCCCGGGGAATTCCACGAGTCCTGGTAGGGCACGAGCAGCCGCCCGTACAGGAAGCCGGTCACGCCGATCACCAGCACGTTCAGGACGACCCCGACGATGATCTGGTCCACGAAGTACCTCACGGTGAACAGCGCAAGCAGCATCGCCACGAGCAGGCCTGCGACGGGCCCTGCGATCAGCCCCGCCCACAGGTTGCCGGTCAGGGACGCCACGACGGCAGACAGGAACGCCCCGGCAAGCAGGTGCCCCTCGATCGCGATGTTGATGACCCCCGCACGCTCGCAGAGCACCCCGGACAACGACCCGAACACCAGCGGCACGGCAAGCAGCAGCGAGCCCTGCAGCAGGCCGGTGAGGGACATGGCCTTGTCCGCGACGGCCCAGACGAGGAAGGCGAACAGCCAGACGCCCCCGAACACGATGGTCAGCCACGCCGGCGTGTGTCGACGCTGCAGGGCCAGCAGCCAGGAGTAGGCAGCCAGCACGGCCAGGAGGGCACCGAGGGCGAACCCGGTCGCCTGCGACGGAAGCGTCAGCGGGGTGAGCTGGGTCTCGTCCCCGGGAAGGGAGAGAGCGAACGTGCTGCTGACTCCGGACGGTGCGAGCACCCCGAACACGACGACGGCGAGGGCCGCGAACAGGCTCAGCGAGATCGGCGTCTTCCTCGAGACGGGTGCACCCGGCTCGGTGGCGACCGCTGCCTCCTGCGGTGCGGCGGCCGGCGTCAAGGTCGCGCTCACGCTCCCCACCCCTTCGAGACCTGCAGGGTGTCGACCGACCCGGCGCTCCTGATCCTGAAGATGGCTCGGACCAGCGGTGGTGCTGCCACGAAGAGGACGATCAGCGACTGGACGACGAGGACGATGTCGATCGGCGTGCCGGTTCGCGCCTGCATCGTCACGCCACCGGCGCGTAGACCGCCGAACAGGATGCCCGCAAGCACGGTGCCGGTGGGGCTGCCCCGCCCGAGGAGTGCAACGGTGATCGCGTCGAAGCCGATGCCCGCCGACACGCCCCCGCTCAGCGCCTTCTCGGTCCCGAGCACCTGGAAGCTGCCGGCGAGCCCGGCCAGACCGCCGGCGATCATCATGACCAGCACGTAGCTGCGCTCGACCTTGATGCCTGCGGTGCGAGCCGCGCTGGGGTTGGCGCCGACGGCGCGCAGCTGGAAGCCCAGCACGCTGCGGTTGAGCAGCCACCAGACGAAGGCGGCGGCGACAAGGGCGACGACGAACCCCAGATGCAGCCGCGACCACCCGCCGAGGAGCAGCGGGTACTGAGCGTTCTGGTCGACCGTCGGGCTGATGGGATCGTTGCGTCCCGGCCGCTGGAAGGCCGTGGTCGTGAGCAGGTACGCGAGCAGGAACCTGGCCACGTAGTTCAGCATGATGGTCACGATCACCTCGTGAGCACCGGTGCGAGCCTTCAGCAGGCCGACGATGCTGCCCCACAGGCCTCCGAGCAGCAGGGCTCCCAGAACCGCGACGAGCAGGTGCACACCCCACGGGAGGCTGAAGGTGAAACCGAGGTAGGCGGCTCCGATGGCTCCCAGGATGATCTGGCCCTCAGCGCCGATGTTGAACAGTCCGGCCTTGAACGGCAGCGCCACCGCTAGCCCGGCGACGATCAACGGTGCGGCCACGGTGAGCGACTCGGTGAGTGGACGGATCGAGCCCTGCACCGTGCTCGCCGAGCCGTCGAAGACGGCGCCCTGGAAGAGTGCGACGTAGGCGCCCCACACGCTGTCCCACGCTGCCGTGAGAGTGTCGACGGGCTGGGCGAAGAAGTACCCGGCTGCCTCGGCCACGTCCGGGTCGGAGACGGCGATGAGCACCGCCCCGATCGCGAGGGCGAGCACGAAGGACAGGAACGTGACGAGCGCGGTGTCCAGCAGGGGCGAGCGAGTGCGTCGAACCTCGGGGCCCGGCGCGGACGGCGAGGCCTGCTCGGTGACCGAGGTGCTCACAGCGCACCCGTGTCGATCACTGGCCCGCCGTGGCCGGCATCGTCAGGGGGGGCCTGGGCCATGGCGTCGTCGTGCGGAACGCCGGCCATCATCAGCCCGAGCACGTGACGAGACGTGTCGGGACCCACGACGCCCACGACGCGACCGCGGTACATCACCACGATCCGGTCGGCCAGCGCGAGCACCTCGTCGAGCTCCGTGCTCACGATCAGGACGGCAGCGCCGTTGTCGCGCTCGGCGACCATGCGAGTGTGCAGGAACTCCACCGACCCGACGTCGACGCCACGGGTCGGCTGGGAGGCGAGCAGCAGGTCGATGGGGCGGCTCAGAGCCCGGGCCATCACCAGCTTCTGCTGGTTGCCGCCGGACAGCGAGCTCGCGGGGTACCCGATGCCCTGCGTCCGCACGTCGAAGTCGTCGACCAGGGTCGTCGCCCTGTCGTCGATCACGGCCAGCCGCAGCGACCCGCGTGAGGAGTACGCCGATGTCGAGACCTGGTCGAGGACCAGGTTCTCGGCGAGGGAGAACGAAGGGACGAGGCCGTCGTGCGCCCGGTCCTCGGGCACGTAGCCGACCCGGTCGAGGATCGCCGAGGTCTCCTGACCGATCAGCTGGGTCCCGTTCAGCGAGATGGAGCCCGACAGCAGGTGCTGCGACAGTCCCATGACAGCCTCGACGAGCTCGGTCTGGCCGTTGCCCTGCACGCCGGCCACGGCAACCACCTCGCCGGCGTGGACGTCGAACGAGACGTGGTCGACGAGGCGTCGGCCACGTGGGTCCACCACGCTCAACGAGTCGATGACCAGCACCGGGTCACCGGTGTGCACCGGCTGCTTGGTCACGGTGAGCTTGACGCTACGGCCGACCATCATCGACGCAAGCTCAGCCTCAGTCGCGTCCGGGGAGGCTTCGCCGACCACCGCCCCTCGTCTGATGACGGTGATGCGGTCAGCCACCTCGCGCACCTCACGGAGCTTGTGGGTGATGAACACGATGGACGTGCCGTCGTCGGCCAGCTCTCGCATGATGCGCATGAGCTCGTCGGTCTCCTGCGGGGTGAGCACCGCGGTCGGCTCGTCGAGGATCAGGACGTTGGCGTCGCGAGAGAGCGCCTTGATGATCTCGACGCGTTGCTGCACACCGACCGGGAGCTCCTCGACGAGCGCGTCAGGGTCCACGTCGAAGCCGAACCGGGACGACAGGCGCACGACCTGCTCGGCGGCCTGCGCACGGTCCAGCAGGCCGAGTTTGCGGGTGAACTCGTAGCCGAGCATCACGTTCTCGGCCACGGAGAAGACGGGGACAAGCATGAAGTGCTGGTGGACCATGCCGATGCCGGCGGCCACGGCGTCCCCCGGACCGTGGATGGTCAGTGGCTCGTCGTCGACGAGGATCTGCCCCTCGTCCGGTTGCAGCATTCCGTACAGCACGTTCATCAACGTGCTCTTGCCCGCACCGTTCTCTCCCAGCAGGCAGTGGATCTCACCGGTGTTGACGACCAGGTCGATGCCGTCGTTGGCCACGAGCGAGCCGAACCGCTTCGTGATGCCCCGCAGCTCGAGCTTCACGCATCCTCCAGGTCTGGGCAGAACTTCTCCGGGGGGCCGACCCTGCGGTCCGCCCCCCGGATACTGCCAGGTGCTGCTGCTTGCTCGTGCGGGAACTCAGGTCCCCCCTCGGCCGGTCAGGCCTGCGGCGACGCCGGGGACTCGACCACGATCTCACCGGAGATGATCTGCTCGCGCAGCTCGTCGACCTCGGCCTTGAGCTCGTCGGGGACGACGTCCTCGAAGTCGTGGTACGGGGCCAGGCCCACGCCCTCGTTCTCCAGGGTGCCGACGTAGGTCTCGTTGGAGAAGTCACCCGACAGCGCCTCCTCGGTCGCCGCGAAGGTGGCCGAGTCGATGCGCTTGAGCACGGAGGTGATGAACAGCTCGGAGAAGTCCGGCGCGGTCTCGTAGCCGTCGCTGTCCACCCAGATCAGGTTGACGCCGTCGGCCTCCTGCGCCGCGGCGGCGGCACCCAGACCCACCGGTCCGGCGACCGGCAGGACGATGTCGGCCCCCTGCTGGATGAAGTTGGCCGTGACCTGCTTGCCCTTGTTCTGGTCGTCGAAGTCGCCGGTGAAGGAGCCGTCCTGCTGCTCCTTGTCCCACCCGATGACCTCGACGTCGGTGCCCTTGACCTCGTTGTACTGGGCGACGCCGTCCACGAACCCGTCCATGAAGACCGTCACGGGGGGGATCGGGATGCCGCCGAAGGTGGCGACCGTGCCGGTCTCGGTCATCCCGGCGGCCAGGTAGCCCGCGAGGTAGGCGGCCTGGGCCGTGTCGAAGAGCAGCGGCTTGACGTTGTCGATCGGCTCGTCCGGGGCGGTGTCGACGATGGCGAACGGCTGGTCGGGATTGGCGGTGGCAGCCTCGGTGGTCGCGTCGCCCATCAGGAAGCCGACCGTCACGATGACGCCGCAGTCCTCCTGGAGCAGGGAGTTGATGTTGGGCGCGTAGTCGGTGTCGGCCGTGGACTCCACGAACTTCGAGCTCACACCGAACGCGGCCTCCGCGTCCTGCAGACCCCGCCAGGCCGAGGCGTTGAATGACCGGTCGTCGATGCCGCCGGCGTCGGAGACCATGCAGGCCTGGAAGTCGACCTCCTCGACGCCGGCGTCGCCGGTGCCCGTCGCTTCGGCGCCGGCGTCGGCCTCGTCGTCCGGTGCCGTCCCACAGGCGGCCACGACGAGCGCGGCAGCACCGAACAGAGCTGCCGACCGCAGTGTGATCTTCACTGACCCTCCAGTACGTCAGGTGGTTGTCCGCCGGGCACAGCTGTGCCCGAGCGCGCGCCCAAGAGTACCCGCCGTGGTGTGAGCGGCCTCCACCACGTCGTGGGCAGGCCAGCCGTGCGATGAACGCCCGACGTGCTGTTCAGGACTCGACGCTCGGCCCCAGCAGGACCGACATCGTCAGCAGACGCGCGGCGATGCTGATGGCGTCCTCGTCCGGGTCGAAGGTTCCCTGGTGGAGGTCGGCGGCAACCTCGTCGCCGGGACGGCGTACGCCCAGCCGCGCCAAGGCACCCGGGACGTGCTCGAGGTACCAGGCGAAGTCCTCCGCCCCCAGGCTCTGGTCGGTGGGCACGGCACTCTCCGGGCCAAGCACCGCCGTTGCCGCCTGGCGGAAGAGACGGACCGACACGTCGTCGTTCACGACGGGGGGGACACCGCGGTAGGTGTCGACCTCGGCTGTGACGCCGAAGGGAGCGACGAGCTGCGTTGCGAGCGCGGCCGCCAGCGCCGGCGCTGTCTCCCACGCGTTGGCGTCGAGGCACCGGATCGTGCCCTCGGCCCAGCCCTCGGCAGGGATGGCGTTGGCGACGTGCCCGGCGGTGACCCGTCCCCAGACCAGGCTCACGCCCGCCCGGGGGTCGAGGCGCCGGCCGAGCACCGCCGGCAGCTGGGAGACGAGTACCCCGAGGGCGTGCACGACGTCCTGGGTCAGGTGCGGACGCGCGGTGTGCCCACCCTGCCCGGACAGGCGCACCAGGATGCGGTCGCTGGCCGAGGTGATCGGGCCGACGGTGAGGCCGACCCTGCCCGTGTCCAGGCGTGGGTCGCAGTGCAGGGCGAGGATTCGATCTACCCCGTCCAGCCCGCCGGCCTCGATCACGTCGTGGGCGCCGCCGGGCATGATCTCCTCGGCGGGCTGGAACACCAGGCGCACCCGGCGAGTCAGCAGGCCCTGCCTGCCCAGCTCCGCGAGCACCAGCCCGGCCCCCAGCACGCCCGCGGTGTGCACGTCGTGGCCGCAGGCATGGCAGACCCCGGGGACCTGGGACCGGTACGGCACCGGCTTCTCGTCCCGCACCGGCAGGGCGTCGATGTCGGCACGCAGCGCGATGAGCTCGGGTCGGGTTGCGGCCGACGGCGAAGGGTCACCCGGGTCGATGTCGCAGACCAGACCGGTCGTCGGCAGGAGCCGCGGACTGAGTCCGGCGGCGCGGAGCCGAGTGGCGACGATCCTGGTGGTGCGCACCTCGCCGCGGCCGAGCTCGGGATGGCTGTGCAGGTCGCGCCGCACCTCGACCATGTCGGCCTGGTACTGCTTCGCAAGCCGCTCGACCTCGCCAAGCAGCTCGACCGCCGACACGCCGCAGCACCAACCTCGTCAACTACATCCCCCGGACCGGGCCGCGCACTGCACGTCGGCGTGCTCGCCCTGCCGGGATGGAGGACAGGCTACCGGGCACGTCCAGGTGGGTTGCCTCACATGAGCGTTTCACCCGGTTCGCACCGCCGACCTGGCTCGATACGATGGCCTCCTCGGACGGGTCGCCCTAGGCCCCGACCGTTCACTGCCGTGGAAAGGTGATCCAGTGCCAGCTGCACCTGCCGGGACGCTCTACCGGGGACGGGAGGGCATGTGGTCGTGGGTCGCCCACCGCGTGACCGGCGTCCTGCTCTTCTTCTTCCTCTACGTGCACGTGCTCGACACCGCTCTGGTCCGGGTGTCGCCCGAGGCCTACAACACGGTGATCGAGACGTACAAGAACCCGATCGTCGGGGTGCTCGAGGTCGGTCTGGTCGCCGCCGTGCTCTTCCATGCGTTCAACGGCATCCGCGTCGTGCTCATCGACTTCTGGTCGAAGGGACCGCGCCTGCAGAAGCAGATGCTCTACGCGGTCCTCGTCCTCTTCGTCGCGCTGATGATCCCCTTCACCATCCGCCACCTGAGCATCGTGTTCGGAGAGTGAGACAGACCATGGCCACCGCACAGCTGCCTCCCCCACCCACCCCGGTCCCGACCCGACGCAGCCAGGTCCGCTCGAGCCGCACCAACTTCGAGCTGTACGGGTGGATCTTCATGCGGGTCTCCGGCGTGCTGCTCGTCGGGCTCGTCATCGGTCACCTCTTCGTCAACCTCATGGTGGGCGAGGGAATCAAGGCCATCGACTTCGGCTTCGTCGCCAACAAGTGGGCGAGCCCGTTCTGGCAGGTCTACGACCTGCTGATGCTGTGGCTGGCGATGATCCACGGCACCAACGGCCTGCGCACGGTCATCAACGACTACGCCGAGCGCGACCAGACCCGATTCTGGCTCAAGGCGCTCCTCGTGGTCTCGGCCACGGCCATCATCGTGATCGGCACCCTGACCATCTTCACATTCGACCCGTGCATCGACCCTGAGTCCACCCTGGAGATCTGCCAGGCCGGCTGACGCCGTCCGGCGTCCGACGCCCGCCCCCGACAAGGAGAGCAATGCAGGAGCACCGATATGACGTGGTGATCGTCGGCGCCGGCGGCGCCGGCATGCGAGCCGCGCTGGAGTCCGGCCAGCGAACGCGCACCGCCGTGCTGACCAAGCTCTACCCGACACGCTCCCACACCGGCGCGGCGCAGGGCGGCATGTGCGCCGCGCTGGCCAACGTGGAGGAGGACAACTGGGAGTGGCACACCTTCGACACGGTCAAGGGCGGTGACTACCTCGTCGACCAGGACGCCGCCGAGGTCATGTGCAAGGAGGCGATCGACGCCGTCCTCGACCTGGAGAAGATGGGCCTGCCCTTCAACCGGACCCCCGGCGGGACGATCGACCAGCGGCGCTTCGGCGGGCACACCCGCAACCACGGCGAGGCGGCCGTGCGGCGGTCGTGCTTCGCTGCCGACCGCACCGGCCACATGATCCTGCAGACGCTGTACCAGCAGTGCATCAAGCACGGCGTGACCTTCTTCAACGAGTTCTACGTTCTCGACGTGCTCGTCGAGGAGGTCGACGGCGAGAAGGCCACCTCCGGGGTCGTGGCGTACGAGCTGGCTACCGGCGAGATCCACGTGTTCCAGGCGAAGTCGGTGGTGTTCGCCAGCGGCGGAGTCGGCAAGGTGTTCCGTACCACGTCCAACGCCCACACCCTCACCGGTGACGGCATGGGGATCCTGTGGCGCAAGGGACTGCCCCTTGAGGACATGGAGTTCTTCCAGTTCCACCCGACCGGCCTCGCCGGCCTCGGCGTGCTGCTGTCGGAGGCTGCCCGCGGCGAGGGCGGGATCCTGCGCAACTCCGACGGCGAACGATTCATGGAGCGCTACGCCCCGACGATCAAGGACCTGGCCCCCCGCGACATGGTGGCTCGGGCCATGGCCAACGAGGTGCGAGAGGGGCGGGGCTGCGGCCCGGAGAAGGCCTACGTCTACCTCGACCTCACACACCTTCCACGCGAGCAGATCGACGCGAAGCTGCCGGACATCACCGAGTTCGCCCGTACCTACCTCGGAGTCGAGCCCTACACCGAGCCCGTGCCGGTCTACCCGACCGCTCACTACGCGATGGGTGGCATCCCCACCAACGTCGAGACCGAGGTGCTCAGCGACAACGAGACCGCGGTCAAGGGCCTCTACGCCGCTGGCGAGGTCGCCTGCGTGTCGGTGCACGGCGCGAACCGGCTGGGCACCAACTCGCTGCTCGACATCAACGTGTTCGGGAGGCGCGCCGGAATCGCGGCCGCGGAGTACGCCACCAGTGCGGACTTCGTCGCGCTGCCGGAGTCACCGGCAGCCAC
>Ga0208354_1001046_pt1 | contig 9116 bp, 4 predicted proteins | sample HotLakmasection4_FD_184727 | JGI IMG/M metagenome (GOLD analysis project Ga0208354, IMG submission 184727) | Hypersaline microbial mat communities from Hot Lake, Washington, USA - Section #4 (SPAdes) | ecosystem: Environmental > Aquatic > Non-marine Saline and Alkaline > Hypersaline > Microbial... | reverse complement strand
CAGGACTTCACCGGCGTGCCCGCGGTCGTCGACCTGGCCACGATGCGCGAGGCGGTGGCCGCCCTCGGCGGCGACCCGGCGTCCATCAACCCGCTCGCACCGGCCGAGCTGGTCATCGACCACTCGGTCATCGCCGATCTCTTCGGGGCCCCCGACGCGTTCGAGCGCAACGTCGAGCTGGAGTACGAGCGCAACATCGAGCGATACCAGTTCCTGCGCTGGGGTCAGAGCGCGTTCGACGAGTTCAAGGTCGTGCCGCCCGGCACCGGCATCGTCCACCAGGTGAACCTCGAGCACCTGGCCCGCGTCACGATGGTGCGCGACCGCGACGGCGAGAGGTGGGCCTACCCCGACACCTGCGTCGGCACCGACTCGCACACCACCATGGTCAACGGGCTCGGGGTGGTCGGCTGGGGTGTCGGTGGCATCGAGGCCGAGGCCGCGATGCTCGGCCAGCCGGTCAGCATGCTGATCCCGCGGGTGGTCGGCTTCAAGCTGGCCGGCTCCCTGCCGGACGGCGCCACGGCCACCGACCTCGTGCTGACCATCACCGAGATGCTGCGACAGCACGGAGTCGTGGGCAAGTTCGTCGAGTTCTATGGCCCCGGCGTCGGTGCGGTGCCGCTGGCGAACCGTGCGACGATCGGCAACATGAGCCCCGAGTACGGCTCGACCATCGCGGTCTTCCCGATCGACGACGAGACCACCCGCTACTTGCGGCTGACCGGACGCACCGACGAGCAGGTGGCACTGGTCGAGGCCTACGCGCGCGAGCAGGGCCTGTGGCACGACCCGACCGTGGAGCCGGACTACTCCGAGTACCTCGAGCTCGACCTGTCGACGGTCGTGCCGTCCATCGCCGGACCGAAGCGCCCGCAGGACCGCATCGAGCTCACCTCGGCGGCTCCCGCCTTCGCCTCGGCCGTCGTCGACTTCGTCGCCCACGACGGCTCCACCTCGGAGTCCGCCCTCGACGAGGGAATCGAGGAGAGCTTCCCGGCCAGCGACCCGGTCGCCGTCAACGCCTCCGAGCCGGTGCCGGCGCTGCCGCACCACTCGGCCGTCGTTGCGCCGCAGGACCGGCCGTCCAAGCCGACGCCGGTCACCCTCAGCGACGGCACCGAGTTCGTCCTCGACCACGGCGCAGTGGTGATCGCTGCGATCACGTCGTGCACCAACACGTCCAACCCGTCGGTGATGATCGGTGCGGCGCTGCTGGCCAAGAAGGCCGTCGAGCGCGGCCTGACCCGGCGTCCGTGGGTGAAGACCACGCTGGCGCCGGGCTCGAAGGTGGTCATGGACTACTACGACCGCGCCGGGCTCACCCCGTACCTGGAGAAGCTGGGCTTCCACCTCGTCGGCTACGGCTGCACCACGTGCATCGGCAACTCCGGGCCCCTTCTTCCGGAGATCTCCGCGGCAGTCAACGACGCCGACCTGGCGGTGACCTCCGTGCTGTCCGGCAACCGCAACTTCGAGGGGCGCATCAACCCCGACGTCAAGATGAACTACCTGGCCAGCCCGCCACTCGTGGTCGCCTACGCGCTGGCCGGGTCGATGGCCCTCGACATCACCAGCGAGCCGCTGGGCACGGGTTCGGACGGGAAGCCCGTCTACCTGGCCGACGTGTGGCCGACGCCGGCGGAGATCCAGGAGGTCATCGACTCCTCGATCGCCAGCGAGATGTTCACCCGCGGCTACGCCGACGTCTTCGCCGGCGACGAGCGCTGGCAGAACCTCCCCACGCCGACTGGGGAGACGTTCGCATGGGCCGAGGACTCCACCTACGTCCGCAAGGCGCCGTACTTCGACGGGATGGGCCACGAGCCGTCGCCCGTGACCGACATCGACGGCGCACGCGTGCTGGCCAAGCTGGGCGACTCGGTGACCACCGACCACATCTCGCCGGCCGGTGCGATCAAGGCCGACAGCCCGGCAGGGCAGTACCTGAGCGAGCACGGCGTCTCGCGGATCGACTTCAACTCCTACGGCTCGCGTCGCGGCAACCACGAGGTGATGATCCGCGGGACGTTCGCCAACATCAGGCTGCGCAACCAGATCGCACCAGGCACCGAGGGCGGTTTCACTCGCGACTTCTCCGGCGACGGTCCCGCCGCCGACGCCCCGGTGACGACGATCTACGACGCCTCTGTCGCCTACGCCGAGGCCGGGACCCCGCTGGTCGTGCTGGCCGGCAAGGAGTACGGCTCGGGCTCGTCGCGCGACTGGGCGGCGAAGGGGACGGCGCTGCTGGGCGTGCGCGCGGTGATCGCGGAGTCCTACGAGCGCATCCACCGCTCGAACCTGATCGGCATGGGTGTGCTGCCGCTGCAGTACCCGGCGGGCGAGACCGCGGACTCCCTCGGCCTGACCGGTGAGGAGACCTTCGCGATCAGCGGCGTCACCGCGCTCAACGAGGGGACGACGCCGCCCACCGTGCACGTCGTCGCCACAGCCGAGGACGGCTCCACGACCGAGATCGACGCGCTGCTGCGCATCGACACCCCGGGTGAGGCCGACTACTACCGCAACGGCGGGATCATGCCCTACGTCCTACGCCAGCTCCTGTCGTCCTGACCGTCAGCGCCGCCGCCCCGTCCGCCCGCGGCCCCACCGGCCGGGCCCCCCGGCGAAACGATCACGTGACGGCGGAAGCTTGGGGGTTTCCAAGGCAGGTACGCCGTGGAAACCCCCGAAGTCCCGTGGAAGGTCCGTGCTCGGGGCAAGGTCCGTGCTCGGGGGCAGGTCCGTCGAGCGTGACCGAGCCGTGAGCGGTGTCGACCGGACGCCGCCGTCCTGGCCGGACGGGCTGCCGCCACCTGACGCCGACGGCTGGCAGCAGGCCGTGCGGAGCTGGTTGCTCGACCAGTGCCCGCCCGAGTACCGCCGGCACGAGGTGCTGCGCCGGCACCCAGTCGTGCTGGTGCGCTTCACCCGGTGGCACGTCGCCGCCAGCATCGACGGCCACCACCGTGCCCTCGGCCTCGTGCGCCAGGACCTGGCCGACCTCGTCGAGCCTGAGGCCGTCGAGGCATCGGTGGTCACACTCGAGCGAGAGCTGCACCGCCTACGCGCGCTGCTGCCCCAAGTCAGGGCTGTGGAGAACGCCTTGCAGGGCCACCGGCCCGGGCCGCGCCTCTGAAGGCGCGCGCACTCGCCCGCCCCGCCCGTTCGACGCGGACACATGCTCGACGCGGACACGTCGACGGGCCGAGCGCGGGTGTCAGCCGGGCGGGCCCCGGGTGTCGCACCTACACTGAGTCGCATGGCCGTGCTCGACCGCGTCTCCAGCCCTCGCGACCTGCGCAGGCTCAGCGACGACGACCTCGAGCAGCTTGCCGCGGAGATCCGTACCGCGCTGGTGGCAGCTGTCTCGCGCACCGGCGGGCACCTGGGTCCCAACCTCGGCGTCGTCGAGGTCACGCTCGCCCTGCACCGCGTCTTCGACTCTCCGCACGACCCGATCGTGTTCGACACCGGCCACCAGTCCTACGTGCACAAGATGGTCACCGGGCGGCGCAACGCATTCAGCACGCTGCGCCAGGAGGGTGGTCTGTCGGGCTACCCGTCACGCACCGAGAGCGAGCACGACTGGGTCGAGAACTCGCACGCCTCGACCTCGCTGTCGTACGCGGAGGGGCTGGCCAAGGGCTACCAGCTCAAGGGGGACGCCGACCGCCGCGTGGTCGCGGTCATCGGTGACGGCGCCCTGACCGGGGGCATGGCCTGGGAGGCGCTGAACAACATCGCCGGCCAGCCGGACCTGCCCCTCGTCATCGTCGTCAACGACAACGGCCGGTCGTACTCACCGACGGTCGGTGGTCTCGCCCAGTACCTCGACTCCTTGCGCACCAGCCCGCTCTACGAGCGTGCACTCGGGGCGGCCAAGGTCGTCCTCAAGCGGACGCCGGTCGTCGGGCCGCCGGCCTTCACCGCGCTGCACGGTGTCAAGCAGGGCATCAAGGACGTCCTGGCGCCGCAAGGCATGTTCGAGGACCTCGGGCTCAAGTACGTCGGTCCCATCGACGGGCACGACCGCGAGGCCGTCGAACACGCGCTGAGGGCCGCCCGCGGCTTCCCCGGCCCCGTCATCGTGCACTGCTTGACCGAGAAGGGACGCGGGTACGACCGGGCCGAGCAGGACGAGGCCGACCTCATGCACGGTCCCGGCCCGTTCGACCCGGCGACGGGCAAGCCCACCGCGGCCGCAGCCACCACCTGGACCAGCGTCTTCTCCGACGAGATCGTCGCTATCGGGACCCGTCGATCCGACGTCGTCGCCATCACCGCGGCGATGCTGCAGCCCACCGGGCTCAAGGGCTTCGCCGACCGCTACCCGGACCGGTGCTACGACGTCGGCATCGCCGAGCAGCACGCCATGACGTCGGCCGCAGGGCTCGCTATGGCGGGTCTGCACCCCGTTGTTGCCCTGTACGCCACCTTCGTCAACCGCGCCTTCGACCAGGTGCTCATGGACGTCGCGCTGCACCGCCTGCCGGTGACCATCGTCCTCGACCGAGCCGGCGTCACCGGCGACGACGGCGCCTCGCACAACGGTATGTGGGACCTCTCGCTGCTCCAGCTCGTGCCAGGAATCGCCCTGGCGGCCCCTCGCGACGGCTCACGGTTGCGCGAGCTGCTGGTCGAGGCGGTGGACGTGAGCGACGGGCCGACCGTCGTGCGTTTCCCGAAGGGTGCCGTCACCAACGACGTCCCCGCCGTGCAGCGCGTCGGCACGACCGACGTCCTCGTCCGCGACGGAGACGAGGAGGTGCTCGTCGTCGCCGTCGGCTCGATGGCCCCGGTCGGGCTCGAGGTCGCCCAGCGTCTCGCCGACCACGGCATCGGCGTCACAGTGGTCGACCCGCGCTGGGTCGTGCCCGTCGACGCCTCCATCGTCGACCTCGCCCGCCGCCACCGCTTCGTCCTCACCATCGAGGACAACGGACGCGTCGGTGGCGTCGGCACGCGTATCGCCCAGGCCATGCGGGACGCCGGGGTCCGTACGCCGTTGCACGACGCGGGCATCCCCCAGGAGTTCCTGGACCACGCCAAGCGCTCGGCCATCCTCACCCAGATCGGCCTGACGGGGCAGAACCTCGCCCGACTGGCCGTGGAGGAGATCGCCCGGCTGGCGGCGGACTCGCCGTCGAACGTGCCGGCCTCGCACGCCGAACCGTCCCGTTCCGACGACTGACGACGTACGCAGCCGACTGACGACGCACGCGGACGGGCCCGGCACCCCGCTCAGGGGGTACCGAGCCCGTCGACCGTTGTCGAGCCGTGGGGTCAGCTGCCCACGCTGGCCACGCCCGGCGGCAGGAACCGCTTGCCGGTGACCCGCTTGGAGATCCCCTCGCGGTCCAGCACCGGGAGCAGGCCGCAGTTCACCGCAAAGCCGGCTCCGCCGATCATCGCCAGGTCGATGTCCTCGGGCGCCTGCACGACGCCCTCGTCGACCATCAGCCGTGCCTCGTCGGCCAGGGCCTCCTTGATCCGCCGGGCGACCTCGTCGGAGGTGCTGGGCGAGTCGCCCTGCTTCCACAGCTCGGCGACCTCGGGGTCGACCGACTGGTTGCCCTGCTCGTCCCAGAGGTAGACGCCCGGCTTGCCAGCCGCCACCAGTGCCTCGAACCCCGGTGAGGTGGCGAAGCGGTCGGGGAACGAGCGGATCAGGCTCTCCGCGGTGTGCAGCGCGACGGCCGGACCGGTCATGGCGACCAGCAGGAACGCACCCATCGGGAAGCCCGCCTTGACCACACCCTCGTCAGCGACCGCGAAGGGGGTGCCCTCGTCGACGGCCTGCATGGCCGGCAGAAGACCGCGCATGAGCAGGCGGTTGACGATGAACGCCGTCTCGTCCTTGCTCCAGACGCAGTTCTTCTTGATGCCCTTGCCCACCGCGAACGCGGTGGCCAGCGTGGCCTCGTCGGTCTTGTCGGTGGGGGCGATCTCCAGCGTCGGCATCATCGCGACGGGCGTGAAGAAGTGGAAGCCGACGACGCGCTCGGGGTACTCCAGGTCTTTGGCCATCTCGGCCACCGACAGCGAGGAGGTGTTCGTGGCCAGCACGCAGTCCGGCTTGACGTAGGACTCCAGCTCGCCGAAGACCTGCTGCTTGACCTCCATCTTCTCGAACACGGCCTCGATCACGAACTCGGCGTCGGAGAAGTCCGCCTTGTCGGTGGTGCCGGTCACCAGCGCCTTGATGCGGTTGGCGGTGTCGCTGTCGACCCGTCCCTTGCCCAGGAGCTTGTCGACCTCGGCGTGGACGTAGGCCACGCCCTTGTCGACGCGCTCCTGGTCGAGGTCGGTCATGACCACCGGAATCTTCAGCTGTCGGGCGAACAGCAATGCGAGCTGGCTGGCCATGAGCCCGGCGCCGACGACACCGACCTTGGTGACCTGGCGGGCGAGCGACTTGTCCGGAGCTCCGGCAGGCTTCTTGGCCCGACGCTGGAACAGCTCGAACGCGACGTAGATGTTGGCCCGGGCAGTGTCGCTGAGCAGCAGGTCGGCGAGTGCCTGGTCCTCGGCGGCGAAGCCCTCGTCCTTGCTGTTCGTCCGCGCAGCCTCGATGAGCTGGATGGAGCGCTCCGCGTTCGGGTACAGACCGCGCCCCTTCGTGGCGGCGATGGTCCGGGCCCGTGCGACAGCCGCGCCCCACGTCTCCTCCGAGCGGTCGATCTCCGCGCGCTCCACGGCGACGTCACCCTGCAGGACCTGCGCCGCCCACATCAGCGACGACGCCAGGAAGTCGGCGCCGCCGAAGACGGCGTCCACGAGTCCGAGGTCGCGGGCCTGCTCGGCCGTCATCATCCGGTTGTTGTTCAACGGGTTCTCGATGATGGCCGTGACCGCCTTGTCGGCTCCGACGAGGTTGGGGGCGAGCCAGTTGCCGCCCCATCCGGGCAGGATCCCGATCGCGACCTCGGGCAGCGCCAGCCGGATGCCGCTCGCCGCGGTGCGGTAGGTGCTCTGCAGCCCGATCTCGAAGCCACCGCCCAGCGCGATGCCGTTGAAGAACGTGAACGACGGCACGGGGCCCTCGCCCAGGCGCCGCATGACCCGGTGACCGAGCTCGGCGAAGGCGACGGCGTCGGCGTGGTCGCTGATGTGCTCCACACCCTTGAGGTCGGCGCCCACGGCGAAGCTGAACGGCTTGGAGGTCACGCCGACGGCCACGACCCCCGGTACCGCGTACGCCTTGGTGATGGCCGCGTCCAGCTCGATGAGCGTCTGCTCGCCGAGGCTGTTGGGCTTCATGATGTCCAGGCCGTTGTGCAGCGTGATCAGTGCCATCGTGCCGGCGCCGAGCGGAAGCTCGACCTCACGCAGCAGCGAGTGGGTGACCCGCTCGACGTATGCCTCGCTCACTGAGCGTCCTCCTTGCCGTAGTCGGCGTGGCGCGGGTTCTCCCAGATGACCGTGCCGCCCTGGCCCAGGCCCACGCACATGCTGGTCATGCCGTAGCGGACCTCGGGACGAGCCTCGAAGTGCCGGGCGAGCTGGTTGAACAGCCGCACGCCCGAGCTGGCCAGCGGGTGGCCGATGGCGATGGCGCCGCCCCAGGGGTTGACCCGGGGGTCGTCGTCGGCGATGCCGTAGTGGTCGAGCAGCGCGAGCACCTGCACGGAGAAGGCCTCGTTGAGCTCGAACAGGCCGATGTCGTCGATCGACAGGCCCGCTGCGGCCAGGGCCTTCTCGGTCGCCGGGACTGGGCCGACGCCCATGAACTCCGGCTCGACGCCGGCGAAGGCGAACGACACCAGCCGCATCTTCGGCTCCAGGCCCAGCTCCTCGGCGACGTCGGCAGCCGCCACGATGCAGGCGGTCGCTCCGTCGGTCAGCGGGGAGGCGTTCGCGGCGGTGACCCGGCCGTGCGGGCGGAACGGCGTCTTGAGGTTGGCGATGCCCTCCATGGTGGTGCCTGGGCGCGGCGGCTCGTCGGCCGTCGCCAGGCCCCAGCCGTTCTCGTTGCTCCAGATAGCGACCGGAACCATGTCCTGGGCGATCTTGCCGTCGGCGAGTGCCTTGGCGTACTTCTCCTGGCTCGCCACGCCGTAGGCGTCGGCGCGCTCCTTGGTCAGGTGCGGGAAGCGGTCGTGCAGGTTCTCGGCGGTCACGCCCATGTTCAGCGCAGCCGGGTCCACGAGCTTCTCGGCGACGATGCGCGGGTTGGGGTCGAATCCCTCGCCCATGGGATGGTGCGTCATGTGCTCGACGCCGCCGGCGATGGCGACGTCCATGCTGCCGAACGCGATGGCAGCCATGGCGTTCGTCGACGCGGTCATCGCGCCGGCGCACATGCGGTCGATGGTGTATCCGGGCACCGACCGGGGGAGCCCGGCCAGGATGGCGGACGTGCGGCCCAGGGTCAGGCCCTGGTCGCCGGTCTGGGTGGTGGCCGCCATGGCGACCTCGCCGATCCGCTCGGGTGGAAGCTCGGGATTGCGACGGACGAGCTCACGGATCAGCGCGACGACCAGGTCGTCCGCGCGGGTCTCCGCGTACTGGCTCTTGGGGCCGGCCTTGCCGAATGGGGTTCGTACGCCGTCTACGAAGACGACGTCGCGCACAGTGCGACGCACAGGGTTCTCCTCGGGGACTCCTCGGATGGGACGGGCCTATGCTACTCGCCAGTAACAAGAGAGGGAACAGCCGCGCCAAGGATTGTGCTCAGTGTCTCTGTCGCCTTCTCGACCTGCCACGGTCGGGCTCCCAGCTCGGTGAGCCGGGCGGCCACCCCGGAGTCGCTGGCATCCTGCGGCGGCTCCCACAGCAGCCGCCGCAGGGTGTCGGGGGTGAGCAGGTTCTCGACCGGGACGTCGCACCCCTTCGCGATCTCGCCCAGCGCGGCTCGTGCCATGGCCAGCCGGGACGCGGCCGCCGGGTCACGGTCGGCCCAGCCTCGCGCCGGAGGCGGACCGTCGTAGGCCGGGGCCACGGTCGGCAGCTCGGAGTCCGGCAGCCGGCCGGCCTCGTCCAGCACCTTGGCCCAGTGTCGTAGCTCGGCGCGCCCACGCTGTCGGCGTGACCGCCCGCGAAATCCGGGGAGGTCGCCCAGGTCGTCAGCCGGCAGCGGTCCCGCGACGGCCGCGGCGACGATCGCGGAG
>Ga0208354_1001042_pt1 | contig 9136 bp, 6 predicted proteins | sample HotLakmasection4_FD_184727 | JGI IMG/M metagenome (GOLD analysis project Ga0208354, IMG submission 184727) | Hypersaline microbial mat communities from Hot Lake, Washington, USA - Section #4 (SPAdes) | ecosystem: Environmental > Aquatic > Non-marine Saline and Alkaline > Hypersaline > Microbial... | reverse complement strand
TCCTGCAGGGCGATCTCGACGTACTCGGCCTCGCTGGCCACGCCGGTCTGCACGGCCGGGACGTAGGAGATCTTGGGGTGCGGGCTGAAGCCCTGCGAGAACGCCATGGGGATCTCGGCACGGCGCAGCGCGCGCTCCAGGGAGCGCTGGAAGTCACGAACACTGGCGAATCGCATCCGGCCCCGTTTGGCGTAGCGGATCCGCAGCCGCTGGACGATCGGTCGTTGCGGATGGGGGGCGTCGGCGTTCACCGGACCGGTTCCAGCGGCAGCAGCCGCCGTCCCGTCGGGCCGAGCTCGATGCTCGACGAGAGGCTGGGACAGACTCCGCAGAAGTAGCAGGCGTTCCAGCGGCAGTCCTCGACGTCGTCGACCGCTTCCCCGCGGGCGGCGTCCAGGGAGTCCTGCCAGTCGTCCCAGAGCCACTGCTTGTCCAGGCCGGAGTCGAGGTGGTCCCAGGGCAGCACCTCGTCGTGGTCGCGCTCGCGGGTGGTGAACCAGTCGACGTCGACCCCGGTGCCGGCAAGGGCGCGGTCGCCGGCCGCCATCCACTGGTCGAAGGAGAAGTGCTCGCTCCACCCGTCGAAGCGGGCGCCGTCGCGCCACACCTGCTCGATCACGGCGCCGACGCGGCGGTCGCCTCGCGACAGCAGGCCCTCGACGATGCCGGGCCGGCCGTCGTGGTAGCGCAGGCCGATCGCCTTGGCGTAGTTGCGGTCGCGGCGCAGCTCGTCGCGAAGCTTGAACAGCCGGGCGTCGGTGGCGGCGTGGTCGAGCTGCCCGGCCCACTGGAACGGCGTGTGCGGCTTGGGGACGAAGCCGCCGATCGAGACGGTGCAGCGGATGTCGCGTCGCCCGGCAGCCTCTCGCCCGGTACGGATGACCTCTTTCGCCAGCTCGGCGATCTGCAGCACGTCGTCGTCGGTCTCGGTCGGCAAACCGCACATGAAGTACAGCTTCACGTGACGCCAGCCGTTGGCGTAGGCCGTGGCCACGGTCGTGATCAGGTCGTCCTCGGTGACCATCTTGTTGATCACCTTGCGCATCCGCTCGGACCCGCCCTCCGGGGCGAACGTGAGCCCGGAGCGCCGACCGTTGCGGGCCAGCTCGTTGGCCAGTGTCACGTTGAAGGCGTCCACGCGGGTGCTCGGCAGCGACAGCGACGTGTTCGAGCCCTCGTAGCGGTCGGCCAGGTCGGTCGCGATCTCGCCGATCTCGGAGTGGTCGGCGCTGGACAGGCTCAGCAGGCCGACCTCGGCCAGGCCAGATGCCTTGAGGCCGGCGTCGACCATCGCGCCGACAGTGGTGATGCTGCGCTCGCGGACCGGACGGGTGATCATCCCGGCCTGGCAGAACCGGCACCCCCGCGTGCAGCCGCGGAAGATCTCGACGCTGTAGCGCTCGTGCACCGTCTCGGCCAGCGGCACGAGAGGCTTGGCCGGGTAGGGCCACGCATCCAGGTCGGCGACGGTGTGCTTGTGCACGCGGGCCGGGATGCCGGAGCGGTTCGGCCTCACGGCGGCCAGCCGGCCGTCCTCGGCGTAGGTGGCGTCGTAGAAGCGCGGCACGTACACGCCGCCGCCGGCAGCGAGCCTGGCGAGCACCTCGTCGCGCCCACCGGGTCGTCCCTCGCGCTTCCAGGCGCGCACGACGTCGGTGATCGCGGTGACGATCTGCTCGCCGTCGCCCAGGACGGCGGCGTCGACGAAGTCGGCGACCGGCTCGGGGTTGAAGGCGGCGTGCCCGCCGACGACGACGATGGGATGGGTGGTGTCACGGTCGCTGGCATGCAGCGGGATGCCCGCCAGGTCGAGCGCCGTCAGCAGGTTCGTGTAGCCGAGCTCGGTCGACAACGACACCCCGAGCAGGTCGAAGGCCCCGACCGGGCGATGCCCGTCCACGGTGAACTGCGCCACGCCGTGCTCGCGCATGAGCGCCTCGAGGTCGGGCCAGACCGCGTAGGTGCGCTCGGCCAGCGTGTCGGGCTTGGCGTTGAGCACCTCGTAGAGGATCTGCACCCCCTGGTTGGGCAGGCCGACCTCGTAGGCGTCGGGGTACATCAGCGCCCACCGCACGGTGGTGGCATCCGGGCCCCAGGGCTTGACGACGGAGTTGAGCTCTCCGCCCACGTACTGAAGTGGCTTGCGCACCCGGGGCAGCAACGGCTCGAGCTGAGGGAAGAGGGAGTCCATAGGGGAACCCAGGGTAGGGGCGTCGCCGACTTCAGGCGCTGTCAGCGAACCAGAGCGCCAGCTCACGCGCGGCCGACTCGGCGGAGTCCGAGGCGTGCACAAGGTTCTGCGAGCCCGACAGCGAGAAGTCGCCGCGGATCGTCCCGGGGGCGGCCTTGCGTCCGTCCGTGGAGCCGATGAGGCTGCGCACGACCGTGACCGCCTCGTCACCCTCGACCACCATGGCCACCAGCGAGCCGCCGGTGATGAAGTCGCGCAGGCTCGGGTACCAGCCCTTCTCGACGTGCTCGGCGTAGTGCTCGTCGGCGTGCTCTGCGCTGATCCGGCGCATCTGCATGGCGGAGATGGTCAGTCCCTTGCGCTCGAAGCGGGCGATGATCTCGCCCATCAGGCCGCGGCGGACCGCGTCGGGCTTGAGCAGGACGAGCGAGCGCTCGGACACAGGTGACTCCTCGGATGCAGTACTCGGGGTACTCGGGTTTGCGGGACGAAGCGGGGCACGGCGTCGCTGGACGCCGCTGTGACGCCATTGTCCAGCATGCCGCGGGGTGCCTGGGCGTCGCTTGGCGAGGTCAACGTCGGCCTGACGGTGTGGATCCACCTCGCCAGGCCCACCATCATGCAGGTGACGTGATCAACGGGGGATGGGCGGGAGTGGTGCAGACGGCCCTCAGGCCTGGTCGGGCGGCAGTCCCGCCTCGCGGGCCGCCTTCGCCGCCTCCACGTCGCGGGCGATGCGCAGGGCGTAGTAGTAGAGCAGGGCGAAGATGCCGCCGAGCACGAACATGACCGGCACCACGAAGCCGAGCGCGACGGACAGGGCCTGCACCACCCAGCCCAGCCGGTACCCCCATCCGCGGCCGAGCCCGGCGATGGCCACGACGCACAACGCGATGAGGACGACGCCGGCCGTGGCACCCACGGCCACGTCCACGTCGAAGATCACGACAGCGACCGGGACGACCAGCAGAAGGACGATCGCCTCGAGCGCCAGGACGCTGGATGCCAGACCACGCATGGCTACGAGCCTGCCAGCAGCCGCCGTGCTTGGCCTGCGGTGATCACCGAGCCGGTGATGACGACCCCCGCGCCCGAGACGGTCCCGGTCGCTGCATCGGGGTCGTCGACCTGCGCGATCGCGGCATCGATGGCGTCCAGCAGGGTCTGCGCGACGACGACGCGGTCGGCCCCGAAGACCTCCACGGCGATCGCCGCCAGGTCGTCCACCGGCATCACCCGCGGTGTCTGTGCCTCGGTGACGACGACGCTGTCGAGGACCGGCTCGAGGGCGCCGAGCAGTCCGGCGGCGTCCTTGTCGGCCAGCACGCCGACGACGCCGACCAGGGTGGTGAAGCCGAACTCCTCGACCAGCGCCGTGGCCAGCGCCTGGGCGCCGTGCGGGTTGTGGGCGGCGTCGAGCATGACGGTCGGTGCCGAGCGGACGATCTCCATCCGCCCCGGCGAGGCGACGGCGGCGAAGCCCTCCCGGACGACGTCGGCGTCGAGCATCCGCCCGTCGGCCCCGAAGAACACCTCGACAGCGGCGAGTGCCAGCGCAGCGTTGTGTGCCTGGTGGGCGCCGTGCAGCGGGAGGAAGACCTCGTCGTAAACGCCGGAGGGTGTCTGCAGGGCGAGACGCTGACCCCCCACGGCGATGTCGCGGTGGCGCACACCGAACTCGAGCCCCTCGCGGAGCACGCTGGCTCCCACGTCGGCACAGCGCCGCAGCAGCACCTCGGCACCGGCGACCTGCTGCTGGGCGAGCACGGCCACCGCGCCGGGCTTGATGATCCCGGCCTTCTCACCGGCGATGGTCTCCACGTCGGGGCCGAGGTACTCGGTGTGGTCGAGGTCGACAGGGGTGATGACGGCCACGGCGCCGTCGGCCACGTTGGTGGCGTCCCAGGTTCCGCCCATGCCGGTCTCGACGACCGCCACGCCCACGGGTGCGTCGGCGAAGGCGGCGTAGGCCATCGCGGTCAGCACCTCGAAGTACGACAGCGGGGCATCGGGGTACTGCACGTCCACCATGGCCAGGTACGGCTCGACGTCGTCGTAGACCTCGACGAAGCGCTGCCGGCTGATCGGCTCGCCGTCGGTGAGGATGCGCTCCCGGACGTCCGTCAGATGCGGGCTGGTGATCAGTCCGGTGCGCAGACCGAAGGCCCGCAGCACCGACTCGATGATGCGCGCGGTGGACGACTTGCCGTTCGTACCGGCGACGTGGATCACGGGGTAGGCAGACTGCGGGCTGCCGAGCAGGTCGACCAGCGCGGCCATCCGATCAAGCGACGGCTCGAGCTTGCTCTCCGGCCACCGCGACAGCAGGGCCGCCTGCACCTCGACGTAGCGCTGCTCCTCCGCCTCGGTGCCCGGACTGACCATGGCCGCGAGTCTAGGGACGCCGCCTGGCCACGGTCGCCAGCGTCAGCGGCGCGATGACCACGGCCACCGCGACACCGAGCACCGCGTAGGACCACACCCCGAAGACCACCCCCGCCAGCGCGCTGGCCACCGCTCCGCCGAGCCCCATCGAGAGGTCGGTCACGCCCTGGGCGCTGGGGCGTACCTCGGCCGGGAGCGTGGCAGTCAGCAGCGCCGACCCGGCGACCATGCAGCACGACCAGCCGAGGCCCAGCAGGAACAACGCACCGGCCACCGTCAGCGAGCTGCTCGGCGAGCCGGCCACGATGACTCCCGACGCGGCGATGGCGACGGCACCGATGCCGATCACCCGCTCCCGGCCGATCGCGTCGGCCAGCGCCCCGACCAGCGGCGCGAAGAGGTACATGCCCGCGACGTGGACGCTGATGACGACTCCGACGACGCTGAGGGACGAACCGTTGCGGTCCAGGTGCAGAGGCGTCATGACCATCAGCCCGATCATCGTCGCGTGGGCCAGCACGAGCGCCACGAACGCCGTCCGCGCCGGCGGCACCCCGGCGATCGCCCGCAACGTGGCAGGCAGACCCAGTCTCGGTGGCGGTGGCCGAACGGTCTCACCGGTACCGCGACGTGACAGCAGCAAAGGGTCGGGGCGCAGACCGACGAGGAGCAGCACTGCCGCGACGGCGAAGCCGACTCCCGCCCAGACGAACACCCCCGACAGGGCGGGCAGCCCGAGGGCGTTCGCTGAGGCAGCGGCCGGGTCGGCCAAGCTGGGACCGACGATCGCCCCGACGGCTGTCATCCAGACGACGAGGGAGAGGTCGCGGCCCACTCGGCTCGGGCTCGACAGGTCGGCGGCAGCGAAGCGCGACTGCAGGCCTGCGGCCATCGCGCCACCCAGCAGGGCCATCCCGGCCAGCAGGACCACCGTCGACGACATCGATGCCCCGGCCACGACGGCGAGCGCACCGACGAAGCCGATCGCGTAGCCGCCGGCCAAGCCGAGACGCCGTCCGCGACGGTCGCTGGTGCGGGCCAGGGGCACGGCCAGCATGGCCCCACCGAGCACGACCAGGGTCTGGGCGAGACCGGCGGTGCTCTCGCTCCCGGTCACCTCAGCCACCAGCAGCGCACCCGCCGTCGCCACGCCGGCGACACCCACTCCCCCGAGCACCGCCGTCACGGCGAGCACCGCCAGCGTGCGCCGCTGAACACCTCGAGCCTCGACGACGCGAACCGCTTGCGCTGCTGGCATCGTCGCAGGCTACGCGGTCCTCCGCGCCACGACCGGCGCCTAGAATTGCGTCCATGCAGCCGAACGTGCCCGACAAGCCCGGTCTCGAAGGCCTCGAGTCCCGCTGGACGGCCACGTGGGCCGAGCAGGGGACCTACCACTTCGATCGCAGCGCCAGCCGGGACCAGGTCTACTCGATCGACACCCCACCGCCCACGGTGTCGGGCTCGCTGCACGTCGGCCACGTGTTCAGCTACACCCACACGGACCTGATCGCCCGGTACAAGCGGATGCGCGGCTACGAGGTCTTCTACCCGATGGGGTGGGACGACAACGGGTTGCCGACCGAGCGGCGGGTGCAGAACTACTTCGGCGTTCGCTGCGACCCCTCCCAGCCCTACGACCCCGACCAGGCACTGCCGGAGAAGCCGTCGGACAAGCCGGCGCAGCAGATGCCCGTGTCCCGCAAGCGGTTCGTCGAGCTGTGCGAGCAGTTGACCGAGGACGACGAGAAGGCGTTCGAGGACCTGTGGCGCCGGCTTGGGTTGTCGATCGACTGGCGCCACACCTACCAGACCATCGACGAGGGCTCGCGCGCGACCAGCCAGCGCGCGTTCCTGCGCAACCTCGCCCGCGGTGAGGCCTACCAGGCCGAGGCCCCCACCTTGTGGGACGTCACCTTCCGCACCGCCGTCGCCCAGGCCGAGCTCGAGGACCGCGAGCAGGCGAGCGCCTACCACCGGGTGGCCTTCTACCAGGTCAACCCGGCCGACCCCGACGACCACGGGGACCCGGTGTGGATCGAGACGACCCGACCCGAGCTCATCCCGGCCTGCGTGGCCCTGGTGGCACATCCCGACGACGAGCGCTACCGGCCGCTGTTCGGTTCCTCGGTGCGCTCTCCACTGTTCGACGTCGACCTACCGGTACTGGCGCATCGTCTCGCCGAGCCGGACAAGGGGTCGGGCATCGCGATGATCTGCACGTTCGGCGACGTCACCGACGTGACGTGGTGGCGAGAGCTGTCGCTGCCCACCCGACCGATCATCGGCTGGGACGGCCGCCTGACCCGGGAGACGCCGGAGTGGATCGAGTCGGAGAAGGGCCGCGCGGCCTACGCCGAGCTGGCCGGCAAGACGCCGCACAGCGCCAAGGAGGCCATCGTCGGCCTGCTCGCCGACAACGATCACACCGAGGGCGAACCGAAGCCGATCACGCACCCGGTGAAGTTCTACGAGAAGGGCGACAAGCCGCTCGAGATCGTCACCACGCGGCAGTGGTACATCACCAACGGCGGGCGTGAGCCGGCACTACGCCAGCAGCTTCTCGCCCGCGGCGCCGAGCTGGCGTGGCATCCCGACTACATGCGCCACCGCTACGAGTCGTGGGTCGGCGGGCTCAACGGCGACTGGCTGGTCAGCCGCCAGCGGTTCTTCGGTGTACCCATCCCGCTGTGGTACCAGCTCGACGGCGAGGGCAACCCGCTGTTCGACGACCCCATCACCCCTGACGAGTCGCACCTGCCGGTCGACCCACAGGCGGACGCGCCCACGGGATACACCGAGGACCAACGCGGCGTGCCCGGCGGGTTCATCGGTGACCCCGACGTCATGGACACCTGGGCGACCTCGTCGCTGAGCCCGCAGATCGCCGGCGGCTGGGAGCGCGACCCCGACCTGTTCGACCGCGTCTACCCCATGGACCTTCGGCCGCAGGCCCACGAGATCATCCGCACCTGGCTGTTCTCCTCCGTCGTGCGGGCCCACCTCGAGTTCGACGGCCTGCCGTGGACCGACGCCGCCATCAGCGGCTGGATCCTCGACCCCGACCGCAAGAAGATGGCCAAGTCGAGGGGCAACGTCGTCACTCCGATGGGCCTGCTGGAGGAGCACGGGTCGGACGCTCTGCGCTACTGGGCGGCCAGCGGCCGTCCTGGCACGGACACCGCCTTCGATGTCGGGCAGATGAAGATCGGCCGGCGCCTGGCCATCAAGATCCTCAACGCGTCCAAGTTCGTGCTGGGCAACGGCGCCACGGCCGTCGGTGACCCGCGACAGATCACCAACCCGCTGGACCAGGCGATGCTCGCGTCGCTGGCCGAGGTGGTCGAGCGCGCGACGACGGCCTTCGAGGCCTACGACTACACCAAGGCCCTGGAGGCGACCGAGACGTTCTTCTGGACGTTCTGCGACGACTACCTCGAGCTGGTCAAGGAACGGGCCTACGGAGGGCGCGGCGAGGCCGAGGCTGCGTCCGCGCGCGGGGCGCTCGCTCTGGCGCTGTCGGTGCAGCTGCGCCTGTTCGCCCCTTTCCTGCCGTTCGCGTCGGAAGAGGTGTGGTCGTGGTGGCAGCCCGGCTCGGTGCACCGGGCCGGCTGGCCGAACGTGGACGAGCTGCGTGCCGCCGAGCACCAGGGCGACCCACAGGTTCTCGCCGCCGCCTCGGTCACGCTGTCGGCGCTGCGCAAGGTCAAGAGCGAGCGCAAGATGTCGATGCGTGCCGAGCTGACCTCGGCGGTGGTGCGCGGCCCGGAGGCCGAGGTGAGCCGGGCACGTGCTGCCGCGGCCGACCTGCGGGCAGCCGGCCGGGTGGTCGGTGACTTCGACTTCGTCGCCAACGGCGACGGCGTGCTGGCCGTCGACGTGGTCGTGCCCGAGCCGACCGGCTGATGCTCGACGTCCGGGTCGTCGCCGACCCCGACGAGTTCTTCTGCCTCGCTCAACCGCTGCTGGCCTCCCAGCCGGCCGAGCACACGACCATCGCCTCGATCCTGCGCGACGTGCGCACCGGAGCCCGGCTCTACCCGGATGCCATGTGGATCGTCGCTGTCGCCGACGGGAACGTCGCTGGCCTGGCGATGTGGACGGCCCCGTGGCCGCCCTACCTCGGGCCGATGCTCGCCGCGGCTGCCAGTGCGGTAGCAGACCTGCTAGCCGACCGCACCGGCGTCGTCCCGGGACTCAACGGGGAGGCCGCTGCCGTGCGTACCGCGATCCGGCGGTACCAGGAGCACCACCCCGGTGTACGGGTCGCCAAGACCACCGGGGTCCGCCTGCACCGACTCGAAGGGCTCGTGAGACCGGAGGTAGCCGGGTGCGTCCGGGCAGCGACGTGGGACGACCATGACCTCGTCGAGCCGTGGTACCGAGACTTCGCCGTCGACGTCGGGCACGACCCCATCGGCGTCATGGAGAGCATGCGCATCCATCTCGACCGGTCGACGCTGCTGCTGTGGGAGGTGGACGGCCGCGCGGTCGCGATGGCCGGCCGCACCCCCTCCGCAGCCGGAGTCGCCCGGGTCGGTCCCGTCTACACCCCACTCG
>Ga0208354_1001036_pt1 | contig 9183 bp, 8 predicted proteins | sample HotLakmasection4_FD_184727 | JGI IMG/M metagenome (GOLD analysis project Ga0208354, IMG submission 184727) | Hypersaline microbial mat communities from Hot Lake, Washington, USA - Section #4 (SPAdes) | ecosystem: Environmental > Aquatic > Non-marine Saline and Alkaline > Hypersaline > Microbial... | reverse complement strand
GATACAGGCTTTCGCCTACAGGCTTTCGCCTGACGCCGATGCTCATCAGCAGCCATCAGTAAATCTGGACGTTTTTAGAAGTACACACCGTTTCGTGATCCGGTTCTTTACGGACCCCGACGGGGCAGGACCCGGCCCAAAAACCGGCGTTCTGCCATCGCACAAGAAGTCGTCTCTCATCGGCAGCACCACCCCCGTTCATTAGCCTCTAAATGCAGGATGTTGGCGGTCAGGTGTAAGCTGGTATAATATCCAAACAAGCAGGCAAGCGTCCTGAAGACCACCGACTTCGGGTTGGGTCGCATCACGGACGTTGTTGACGGAGGTTAGAACCGTGCCGAACAAAATGGAACGCTTCACACAGCGGGCGCGGCGCGTGTTGAGCCTGGCGCAAGAAGAAGCGGAACGGCTCCAGCACGGTCAGATCGGCACCGAGCATCTCTTGCTAGGTCTGATGCGCGAAGAAGGTGGCGTCGCCGGTCGTGTCCTACGCGATCTCGGTCTGGAAGCGCGCAAGGTCGAAGAACTTGTGCAGCGCCTCACCGATAGCGAAGAACGCGCCCAGGTCACCGCGCTCGATCTGTCGGCGCATACCAAGAAAGTCCTGGAGCTGGCGGTCGATGAAGCCCGCCGCATGGGGCATCACTACATCGGGACTGAACACCTGCTGCTGGGCCTTGTCCGCCAGCAGGAAGGGACCGCTATTGACGTGCTGCGTCGTCTGGGCATCAGCCCGGAAGAAGTACGCCGTCAGACGCGCAAGGTCCTACAGGAAAGCCCGTTGCAATCCACCACCCAACAACAGCAACCCACCCAGGAGCGGCAGCAGCGTCGCAGCAGCGAGAAGACGCCCCTGGTTGATCAGCTGGCCACCGATCTGACGCAGCTCGCCAGCGAAGGCAAGCTCGATCCGGTCGTGGGCCGCGAGACGGAGATTGAGCGCGTGATTCAGGTGCTCAGCCGCCGCCGTAAGAATAACCCCGCCCTCATCGGCGAGCCGGGCGTCGGTAAGACGGCCATCGTCGAAGGGCTGGCGCAGCGCATCATCGAGGGCGACACGCCCAAGGTGCTGCTCAACAAGCGCGTGCTGCAGCTTGATGTCGGCTCACTCGTCGCCGGTACCATGTATCGCGGCCAGTTCGAAGAACGCCTCAAGCGCGTCATCGAAGAGCTGAAATCCAGCGATACCATCCTGTTCATCGACGAAGTCCACATGCTCGTCGGGGCGGGGTCGGCAGGCAGCAGCGTCGATGCGGCTAACATCCTCAAACCGGCGCTGGCACGCGGCGAGCTGCAATGCATCGGCGCGACCACGCTCGATGAGTACCGCAAGCACATCGAAAACGATGCCGCGCTGGAACGTCGCTTCCAGAAGGTCATGGTGGACGAGCCGTCCATTGAAGAGACCATCGAAATCCTGCAGGGCATTAAGCGCCCCTATCAGGATCACCACAACGTCGAAATTACGGATGAATCCATCGAGGCAGCGGCCAACCTATCGGCCCGCTACATCCCGGATCGCTTCCTGCCGGATAAGGCCATCGACCTGATCGACGAGGCCAGCGCCCGGCTGCGCATGTTCAAATCGCCGGAAGCAGCCCAGGTACGCCGTCTGATGGAAGAAGTCGAGCATATCGAAGGCGAGATCGAACGCGCCATTGATGACAACCTCGAAGGCGACATCATTGATGACCTCAAAGCGCGCAAGACAATTTTGGAAGAATCGCTGACTGAATACCGCGTCAACTGGAGCGGTGAGACGGGCATGCCCCGCCTGATGGCCGAAGACATCGCCGAAGTGGTCGGCATGTGGACGGGCATCCCGGTCATGCGCATCAACCAGGCCGACGCCGAACGCCTGATGCAGATGGAAGGCGCGCTGCACGAACGTATCGTCGGCCAGCACGAAGCCATCGTCGCCATCAGCAAGGCCGTCCGCCGCGCCCGTGCGGGCCTCAAGGACCCGCGCCGCCCGATTGGCTCCTTCATGTTCCTGGGGCCGACTGGCGTCGGTAAGACTGAACTCACAAAAGCACTGGCCGTCTTCCTCTTCGGCAGCGAAGACGCCCTCATCCAGCTCGACATGAGCGAATTCATGGAGCGTCACAGCGTCGCCCGCCTCGTGGGTGCGCCTCCGGGCTATGTCGGTTACGAAGATGCCGGTCAACTGACCGAAGCGGTGCGCCGTCGCCCGTACAGCATCGTTGTCTTCGACGAGATCGAAAAAGCCCATCCTGAAGCCTTCAACATGCTGCTTCAGATCATGGAAGAAGGCACGCTGACAGACGCCCGTGGCCGCGCGGTTGATTTCCGCAATGCGATGATCGTCATGACGAGCAACGTCGGCGCGGATATGATCAAGCGCCAGTCGCGCCTGGGCTTCCAGTTCAAGGGCGATGAAGCCGCCGCCGATGCCGAGAACTATCAGGACATGAGCAAGAACGTCATGGAGCAGGTGCGTAAGCTGTTCCGGCCTGAGTTCCTCAACCGCATTGACGCGACGGTCATCTTCCGCGCACTGACGATGGAAGAGATCAAGCAGATCGTTGATCTGGAACTGGAAAAGGTGCGTCACCGCCTGATCGAGCATGCGATCACGCTCGACGTCACCGCCGAAGGCCGCGCCTGGCTGGCCGAAAAAGGCTACGACGCCGAATTTGGTGCGCGCCCGCTGCGCCGCCTGATCCAGAACGAGATCGAAGATCGCCTTTCCGATGGCATCCTGTCCGGTGAGTTCCAGATTGGCGACCGCGTCCGCGTCTCCGCCAATGAGGAAGATAAGCTCACGCTGACACCCGCCAGCGAAGCCGAAGAACCAGAAGCTGCGCTCGGTGGCTAGAGGCCGGGCTTAAGAGTTGTCAAGTTGTTCAGGGGTAGCGCCCCTACAACAACAATGACACAGAAAAACGGGTACCTGTACAGGTGCCCGTTTTTCGTTTGCGTTTACTCCGTGCTGCTGACCTGCGGTGCGCGATTGCTGAGCCAGTAGGTCGAGCCGTCTTTTTCGCGGTGGAAGATATCGAGGTCGTACATCTCGCGCCGCAGCAAGGCCCAATCACCGAAGGTGTGCCAGTATACTTCTTTAATGTTCACCAGGGGTCAGTATAGGTCAGAGTGCGCGCAAAGTAAAGGGCGCATCAAAGTGCGCCCTTAAGAATCCTGGCAGCAATGAGTTGTAATTAGTCTCGGCGACCGGCAGTCAGGCTTTCTTTCAGTTTATCGAGTTCATCCCAGTGGCCTTCTGCGGCCAGTTTGGCCTGTTCTGCCCAGGTGCCGACGCTCGGTGGCTTGCGCATTCCGGCGTCGCGGATAACCTTTACCAGTTGCTCTTCACTCATGGCTGCCACCTGCGCAAAGGTGGTGATACCGGCAGCGCGCAGCGCTGCGTCGTACTTCGGCCCGATCCCCTCGACGATTTCGAGATAGTCACCTTCGCCGGCTTCGCTCACTGAGATGATTTCGGCAGGTTGGGTTTCGGGTTCTGGCTCTGGCTCCAGGGCCGGTTGCGTCTCGACTTCTGGCTGCGTCTCGACTTCTGGCTGCGTCTCGACTTCTGGCTGCGTCTCGACTTCTGGCTGCGTCTCGACTTCCGGCTCCGGCGCGATTTGATCTACCAACGAGGGATCGAGTTCCTCGACGGTTTCCAGATTTGTATCGGGTGCAGGCTCAACGGGGGTGATATCCGGCACCGTGGTAACGACAGGCGGCTTCGGCTCGGGTTCCGCTTTGGGTGCGGTCTTGGAGAGCGGCGCGGCTGTCTGCGATGGTTTGCCCGGCTCAATCTCTTTGCGGGTCTTATCGGTCAGGCGCGCCATTTGCTCTTCGGCGTCCTTCATGGCGCGTTCTGCTTCTTCGGCTTCTTCAGCGCGGCGGGTGCGTTCTTCTGTGAGGCGTTCACGGATCATCCAGGCCCAGATGGCAATCGCAAAGCCGATCAACAAGATCGCAATAACCAGCCACCAGTTGTCTCGGTCTTCTGTCACCATATAATTGATCCCTAATAATACCCCGGCGACCAACAGGATTGTTGCCGCCAGGGCCTTGCCCTCTTGTGCCATGTTGCGTCCCCTTTTACGTGTGCGGCGTCCCCACGCGGCGGCTGAGAATGGTATGATGGGTCGCCACTGGCGACACGCCAGCACATTCTCGACCTCATCCAATAGTAATTCAAAGCTGGCTGCAAGTCAAAAAGCAGACGGCTGCGGATAGCGTTGTCGCGCCGCGTTCAGCCCCGGTTTTCGCCGCGATCCACCATCTGCTGGACGGCATTGGCGATGGCCAGCGTCTTGCCATCCGGTGAGAGCGCCTTACTGACAAAATACAGGTTGCGCCGCGTGCGCTCGGTGACGGTCGCCTCAACGGTGAAATGCGACATTTCCGGCGTGACGGGCCGCAGGTACGATACGCTGAAGCTGCTCGTCACGCTGGGCGGCGCGACCATAAAGCTCAGCGGGCCGATCGTGTTATCCAGCGCCGCCGCCAGGAAGCCGCCCTGCATGAAGCGCATCGGGTTTTCGTAGCGCTGCTGCACCGGGAAGCGCGTAATCAGTGTGGCGGTTTCGGCGTCAAAATGGACGAATTCGCCCTGCATTTCCACAAAGCAGGGCGGCGGTAGCTGGATGTGCTCCATGCCATATTCGCGGGCATTCTTCAACAGGATTTGCAGAGGAGATTCGCTCATCAACGGGCCTCGTCCTGGTGATGATCTCTGAAGTCAAAGCAACAGCGCGTCATGCCTGCCAGTCGCGCAGCAGGCCGACCAGCGTCTCGTAGACGATATCCGGCTGTATCTTGTAAGCGATGATGTCGTGCCGCTGGTGGACACCTGTCAGGATGAAGGCCGTCTGCAGGCCGAGCTGCTGCGCGCCCTCAATATCGGTGTTCAGTCGGTCGCCGATCATCAGCGTTTTTGCGGCTGGCGTCGCCAGCAGGCGCAGCGCTGCCTCAAACATGACGCCGTGCGGCTTGCCGATGATGCGCGGCCTGACATCTGTCGCTGCTTCCAGCATGGCGAGCAGGCTGCCCGCCCCGGGAACCAGTCCCTCAGCGGTGGGGAACGTCAGGTCGCCGTTGGTGCCGATGAAATCCGCGCCATTGCGGATCAGGTGGGTGGCGTGGGCGGCCTTATCATAGGTGAAAGTGCGGTCCAGGCCGACGACCACCGCCCTAACGTCGTGGTCGGCGACGACATAGCCCGCCTCCGTGATGACCTGCTGCAGCCCATCCATGCCGACGATGTACAGGCGCGTCCCCTGCGGATAGCGCGTCTGCAGGTAGCTGGCGGTCGCTGTGCCGCTCGTCACGATCTGCCACGGCTCGATATCGCCCAGGCCCAGCGATGCCACCCGTTCGACGTAATCCAGCGGGTGACGGCTGCTGTTATTGGTGGCCAGCACAAAGGGGATCTCCTGCGTCTGCAGATGAGCGATCAGCTCCGGCGCACCGGGCAGCACCTGCTGACCGCGCCACAGCACCCCGTCCATATCCATGATGACAGCACGCACAGTGGAGAAATCGAGAGACATACGGGCTCCGGTGATGGGCTTAGCGCTTAATGGGTTGGGGCGTATAGGCATCGATAGCGTCTTCCGCCTCGCGCATACTGCGGACGATGCTCATGCGGGCGCGCACCTGCGGGTACATCGTGAGCGTCACCCGGCTGAGCGACTCCAGGACGGCATCTGCCCCGACGATGACAATCTGGTCGAATTTGGGATGCGTTGATTGTGCGATCCGGTTGAAGTGTGTCGCTGCTGACGAGGGCACCCCCTGGCTATCCGCGAAGTTGGCCAGCGTCACCAGCGTGTAATCAATCTCACGCGCCAGCGCCGACCAGCGCTGGACCGCCTCGTAAAAGTCATCCCAGTTCCAGAAGCCTACAAACTGTACGTAGATGCAGGTCTTGCCTGCGTCACGCCAACCGATGCGTATCGGCAACTTGTCTTTCCTAACACTAGTTACAGTCGCAGAATCAGCCTGATTATACCATTTGATTGTGAATGAATTGAGATAAAGAGTGCGCGTTTATCGTAGGGAAACTGTTACGCCCTGCGCATTGCTGCCGACCTCAGCCGCTGATCTCCGCTGGCTTGACCAGCCGATACCAGCCAGACGGCCGCCCTGTGGTGGTGTCGTCGTTGATGACCTGCCAGACGATGTTGAAATACGGGCCGAACAAGCGGCGCACGTCGTCGGGGGTCCAGCCGGGGCGCTCCTCGCTCGGCTGGTGAGAGAAGAGCATGAACACCCCGCCCGGTCGCAACAGATCATGGATTACCTGCGCGTAGCCGGGCTGCGTCTGCAGCGGCAGGCTGTGACCGCAGCCAATATCCACGACGAGATCATAGGGCGGGCGCAGCGCCGCGAGTTCGCTCAGCCGGGTGACATCGTGGCAGTAGGCCACGGCCTGCCCCGGCGGGAAATCAGCCAGTTTCTGCCGGGCGCGTTCGATGGCGAGGGGCACAAAATCGATGCCATCGGCCTGCCAGCCATGCTGCGCCAGGAAGCGCACGTTAGTACCTGTTCCGCAGCCCAGGTCGAGCGCCCTGCCGGTCGGCAGTTCGGCGACGACGGTAACGATCTCCGGCGGGGTGATGCCTGTATCCCAGGGTATTTGCTCATCGGCGTAGCGCTGTGCGAACATTGCATAGCGGTTATCAGCGTGGTCGTCGGCGGTGTGATCGGCGGTGTGATCGGCGGCGCGGTCGTCTATAGGCTCGTCACTCATGGACCTCTCCGATGGCTCTCTTGTCATGCACCTGTACCCAAAAAGACCTCATCCCCTGGCTGCCGCAGCCAGCCCGGGGGCAAAGCGGCAACTCGTCGGCCCGCCTCATTCCCTGGCGTGGGCCCAGCCCTGCCAGCCGCGCGCCTGCCATGCCGCATACAGCGCCACGCTGCCGGCTGTCGCCGCGTTCAGGCTGCCGACGCGCCCGCGCATGGGCAGCGTCACCAGCAGATCGCAGGTATCGCGCACCAGACGGCGCAGGCCGTCGCCCTCGCTGCCGAGCACAAGGCCCAGCGACAGATCAAGGTCGGTCTTATCCAGCGGCGGGATGTTAGGGCCAATATCCAACCCGACCATCCACACATCATTCTCTTTGAGCTGCTTCATCGCGTTGACGAGGTTGATCACCTGCGCGATGTGCAGATGCTCCACCGCGCCGGAGCTGGCCGCGCTGACGGAGCTGGTTATGCTGACGCCGCGCCGCTCCTGCAAGATGATGCCGTGCACGCCGACGGCATCGGCCACGCGCAGCACCGACCCGACATTCTGCGGGTCCTGCAGCAGATCAAGCAGCAGGATGAATGGCTTCTCCTGGCGCTCCTCAGCGACTTTGAGGATGTCTTCCAGCTCGACATAAGGGTAGGCACCGACGCGCAGCACCACGCCCTGATGGTTGCCACTTTCGGCGACGTCATCCAGGATGCGCTTCTGGACGCGCCGCACTGGCACGCCCATATCTTCCGCCATCTCGATCAGCCGCCCGATCTGACCGCGTTCTTCCGATCGATCGCTGACGAGCAGTTGCTCCACACGGCGGCGCTGCGCCCGCAGGGCTTCTGTAATCGGCCAGTGACCATAGACAAATTCCGGCATGTTCATCTCCGTTGTGAGATGCTGATAATCGCGGGATGATCTGCGGCTTCCCCGGGTGGGGCCGGTGACGGCAGCCTTTATGCTTCGGTTTCGCCCAGTTCGATCAGGCTTTGCCCGCGCTCGACCACGTCGCCGGGCTGGACAAGCAGGCGCTGCACGCGACCATCCGCCGGGGCTGTGACGCGAATCTCCATCTTCATCGCTTCCAGCACGATGAGCGTATCGCCCGCACTCACGACGTCGCCCTCGCCGACGTGAATCTCCGTCACCTGACCGGGCATCTGCGCACTCAGATCACCGCTGGCAGCGGCGCTGCCGCGTCTGCGCTGGCTGGCGCTCTCGGCGCGCAGTTCATAATGCTGCCCATCGACCTGTACGTAACGCTGATCGCCGGCGCTGGCAGTGCTGGCGATCCGCTGCCCGTGCGCATCCTGTATCAGAAAGCGCCCATCAGCCAGCGGCACCACCTGCACGACGCGCTCCCGTCCGTCGATGATCGCTTTCACGCGGCCATCCGGCAGGCGCTCAAGGCGGACGCTGCTCATCGTGTCATTGTACTCGTAGCGATACTGCATCGGCTAGCCCTCCCCAATCCGAAAACCATCCGCCCGCGCCCAGGGGGAATACGGGTCACGCTCCGGCGCGGCGCTGCCATCACCCGGCCCACGGACCGGCGCGGCCTGCGTCTCGCTCAGCGCGGCGGCGATCAGGGCGAAATCATCCAGCGGCGGCAGTTCCGGCAGTAGTTCGCTCAGGTGGGCATCGACGAAGCGCGTATCGACCTCGCCCGCGACGAAGGCCGGGTGGGCCAGCAGCGCCTGCAAAAAGTCGATGTTGGTCGTCGTCCCCAGGATGACCGTCTCGCGCAGGGCCTGCCGCATCCGGGCGATGGCCTCGGCCCGGTCGCGGCCATGGACGATCAGCTTGGCGATCATCGGGTCATAGTGAATTGTGATCGTATCGCCAGACTGAATGCCACTATCGACGCGCACGCCCGGCCCCTGCGGCGGGATGAAGCGCTGCACCGTCCCGATGGCTGGCAGAAACTGGCTGCGCGGGTCTTCGGCGTACAGGCGGCATTCGATGGCGTGGCCGCGCTGCGCCAGCGCCGCCTGCCTGAAGGGCAGCGGCTCACCGGCGGCGATGCGCAGTTGCATCTGCACCAGATCAACGCCGGTCACCAGCTCCGTCACCGGATGCTCGACCTGCAGGCGCGTGTTCATCTCCAGGAAGTAGAACTCGCCCTGCGGCGTGGCGATGAACTCGACCGTGCCCGCGTTAACGTAGCCGACGGCCTCCGCCGCAGCGACCGCCGCCGCGCCCATGCTGGCGCGCATGGCTGCATCCACCAGCGGCGAGGGCGATTCCTCGATGATTTTCTGGTGACGGCGCTGCGTGCTGCACTCACGTTCGAAGAGGTGCAGCGTGTGCCCATGAGCATCGGCCAGCACCTGTATTTCAATATGACGCCCCTGCTCAATGTATTTCTCAAGGAAGATGCGGGCATCGCCGAAGGCGTGTTGGGCCTCGTTGCGCGCACTGCGGACGGCATCCGGCAACTGGGCCGGCTCGCGCACGACGCG
>Ga0208354_1001001_pt1 | contig 9569 bp, 6 predicted proteins | sample HotLakmasection4_FD_184727 | JGI IMG/M metagenome (GOLD analysis project Ga0208354, IMG submission 184727) | Hypersaline microbial mat communities from Hot Lake, Washington, USA - Section #4 (SPAdes) | ecosystem: Environmental > Aquatic > Non-marine Saline and Alkaline > Hypersaline > Microbial... | reverse complement strand
GACCCCCGAGACGCCCCTCGTCATCGCCACGCACCTCACGCTTCCCCGGCTCGACCTGACGTCGGCTCGGGCCCGCGCCCTGCTCGACCGCGGCATCGAGGACCGTCTGTCGCTGGGGCTCGGGGTACGAGCGGCGTCGATCGTCGCGGCACCCGGCGTGGAGGCTCCGCCGGGCGCCAGGTCGGTGGGCAGTGCTGCGGCTGTGCTGCGTGCGGTGCGACAGGACCGGCGCACCATCGGGTTGCTGCCGGCCGACGCGGTAGACCCGACCGTGCGTGCCGCGACGGTCGACGGCCTCGACCCGATGCGGTCCCCCGACGACTACCCGCTGACCACGGCGGGCAACCCACCGCAGGCGGTGGTGACCATCAGCGTCGGCGGCGACGTCATGATGGACCGCCGGGTGGGGTCGCGGCTGGCTCAGACCGGTGACTTCGCCGAGCCGTTCCGGGCGATGGCCGATCGTCTGTCACAGGCCGATATCACCATGGTGAACCTCGAGAGTACGCTGGCTGAGCTGGGGCCGCCGACCCAGGGCATCGAGTCTTTCGTCGCCGACCCGCGTATCCGATCGGGGCTGCGACGTGCCGGCGTCGACGTCGTGAGCCTCGCCAACAACCACTCCGGCGACTACGGCCCGCAGTCCCTGCTTCGCACGATCGAGCTGCTCGCGGCAGGAGGCTTCGCCGTGTTTGGCGCCGGAGCCGACCGGCAACGGGCCGACCAGCCAGCCGTGCTGGTGCGAGACGGTGTCACCGTCGCGTTCGTGGGGTTCAACGCGATCGGCGAGACACCGCCGGCAGGGCCCGGCCAGCCCGGCGCCAGCAGCCTGTCCATGCCGCCACGCACTGGACCGCTCGACGAGCGGCGGCTCGACCGGATCACGCGTCAGATCGAGAGGCTGGCGTCGCGTGTCGACGTGGTCGTGGCCGTACCGCACTGGGGCACCCAGTACACCGCGGTGCCCGAGCCCGAGCAGTCGCAGGTGGGACGGGCGCTTCTTGCGGCCGGAGCCGACATCGTGGTGGGCGGACACCCGCACTGGGTCCAGGCCGTGGAACGGTCGCGGGACGGACGGCTCGTCGTCCACTCGCTAGGCAACCTGGTGTTCGACATGGACTTCTCCACCGAGACGATGCAAGGAGTCGTTGCCGAGCTGGTCGTGTTTGACGACCGGGTCGTGGCGGTCGACTACTCCCCGTACGTCATCGGCACGGACTGGGTACCTCGCTGGGTGAGCCCGTCCGGGCGTGGCCAGGAGATCTTGCAGCGCATGTGGGAGGCCGGTACCCAGCACTTCGCCTCGCTGCCCTGATGGGCTCGGCTGTGCTCGCTGGGCCCCTGGGTGCTCAGTAGGCCCGGGAGACCGCGGCCCACACCGCCTCGGCCGCCTGGGTCAGCAGACGGTCCCGCACCACGTCGGGCACGTCTGCCGCCGAGTGGTACTGCTCGTACTCCTCGATGCCGGCCAGCCCCACCCGAGTGCCGTCGAGACCGTTGCGTACGAATGACCAGTGGTCGCTGGTGCGGCTGACGCAGGTGCGTAGCGGCACGTCTGCACGGCGCACCGCCTGGCGCACCGCCGGTGTGAACGGGTCGGGCCCGGCGTCGGCCGTGCACACCGGCACCCCGCCCTGGCTGATGCCGACGCTGTCCACGGCGATCGCCCCGACGAGCGCCGCGCGCTGCCGGGAAGTCAGGCCGGCCACGTAGGCCTGGGACCCGAAGTGGTGCAGGTCGTCACCCGGTCCGCGAGGCTCCTCGGCGCCGAACGCCACGAACACCACGGGTTGGGGCGGCGGCTCCAGCATCGCCAGTCGGGCCGTCTCCAGCAGGACACTGATCCCCGAGGCGTTGTCGACGGCACCGGGCGCCTGCGGGACGGTGTCCAGGTGAGCGCCGAGGACGAGGTGCGGCTCGGAACGGTCGGTGCCCGGGGCGACGGCGATCACGTTGACCGACTCGCCCGCGGGCACCGAAACGCCCCAGGACGTCCCGGCGGGAACGGGCACCGGCTGGGTCGTGACCTCGTAGCCGAGGTTGCTCAGACGTCGCTCGACGAGCCGGGCGGCGCGAGCGAAAGACCGGCTGGTCGCCTCGCGGGGACCGATCGTGGCTGCCAGCAGGTCCACGACCTCCCGCATGGCCGCGCCGTCGACCTCGACGTCGGCGGCAGGAGTGCTGGGGGACGCACCGACGTCGGCCGACAGCGCCGTGGTCCCCGTCGGGCTCGGCAGGTCCTCGGCGGGGTTGGGCGAGGTGGATGCCGGCGGACGTTCGTCCGGTTGAGGGGATCCGGCCTGGTCCTCGGAGGCGGTGCAGCCCGCCACGAGGAGGAGGGCTGTCGCCATGGCCGCTGGGGCACGAACTCCCACGCCTAGAAGCAGACGTCGGATCGTGTGGACGCGCAACTCGGAGGCCGTCCTCGCTGTGGGTGACGCACCGCTGCAGCTGCGACGGGGTGACCCGGGAGTCCATGGGCGGATCGTGGAGGGCGGTGTCGAGGTGTCGGGGCAGGTCTCGGACGTCTCCGGCGGCCAGGTGGCGATCGGCGACAAGGTCGTCCAGATCGACGGCGGTGCCCACGTGGTGTTCAACGATTGCCTCGCAATGCAGATCACTCGTCGACCGCCGCTCGTGACCTACCGCGCATCGAGCCCCCGGCTGCTCAACCCCTTCTAGGCCTTCGCCGCTGGTGGCGGCTCCTACCACCGCAGCCCTCGTTGGCGCACCTACGACCAGATCCTGCTCTCGCGGGGACTTCTCGAGCCTCGGCACGCCTGGCCTCTGGAGTATGTCCCTGGCTCCGCCAGCATCTTCGACCGTGAGGCCGTCGGTCTTGCGGACGGGACGGTCTACTCGGTGACCAACCCGCGGCGGCAAACGCATCGCCTACGAGCCGGCCAAGGACCGAGGCTGCTCCGACCACTTCCCGGTGCTCGCCGTCTTCGACACCACGGCGCCGGTCTGACGCAGACCGCTCGCGACGATCGTGGTCGCGCGGCTAGAGTCCGACCGACCGCACCACGAAGGGAAGCCTCGATGAACCTCGCCCAGAACCTCGTCCGGACCGCGCAGGAGCACCCGGACCAGATCGCCGTCAAGCTGGACGACGCGGTCGTGCCTTACGGCACGCTGGCTGCCGCGGCCTCGCGGGTGGCCGGCTGGCTAGGGGAGCTGGGCGTCGAGCCGGGGGACCGCGTCGGGGTGAGCCTGCCGAACATCCCGCAGATGTCGATCATCTACTACGGCATCCTGTGGGCCGGTGGCGTCGTGGTCCCGATGAACCCGCTGTACAAGGGGCGCGAGTTCGGGTTCGTGCTCACCGACTCCGACGCGAAGGCGTTCTTCGCCTGGGACGGTGTGGGTGAGGAGGCCAGCAAGGGCGCGGCGGACGCCGGCGTGGAGTACGTGTCGGTGAGCGCCACCGAGTTCGTCCGGGAGCTGATGACGCACGAGCCGGCCAGCTTCGTCGACCGGGCCGACGACGACACCGCTGTCGTCCTCTACACGTCGGGGACCACGGGCTCGCCGAAAGGGGCTGAGCTCACGCACTCGAACATGGCGCGCAACGCCGAGATCAGCGTCGGCCTCGCCGACATCGGCACCAGCGACATCGTGTTCGGCGGGCTGCCGCTGTTCCACTCCTTCGGGCAGACCGTGGGCATGAACGCGGCGGTGCTCGCGGGGGCCACGATGACCCTCATCCCGCGCTTCGAGCCAACCAAGGCGCTGGAGATCCTGCAGCGGGACAAGGTCACGGTGATGCTCGGGGTCCCGACGATGTACGTGGCTCTGCTGCAGCACCCGGACAAGGGTGAGTACGAACTCTCGAGCCTGCGGGTGTGCTGCTCGGGCGGGGCATCCCTGCCGGTCGAGGTGCTCAAGGGCTTCGAGCAGGCGTTCGGGGCGTTCATCCTGGAGGGCTACGGCCTGTCGGAGACCTCGCCGGTGGCCTCGTTCAACCACGCCGACCGCGAGCGCAAGCCCGGCTCGATCGGCCAGCCGGTGCAGGGCGTGGAGTTCATGCTGATCGACGACGAGTGGAACGAGATCACTGAGCTCGGTGCGATCGGCGAGATCGCGATCAAGGGCCACAACGTGATGAAGGGCTACCTCGGCAACCCGGAGGCAACGGCCTGGGCGATCAAGGACGGCTGGTTCCGAACCGGTGACCTGGCCCGCCGGGACGAGGAGAACTACTACTTCATCGTCGACCGGGCCAAGGACATGATCATCCGCGGTGGGTACAACGTGTACCCGCGCGAGGTCGAGGAGGTGCTCTACGAGCACCCGGCTGTCGCGACCGCGGCCGTCGTGGGCATCCCGCATCCCAGCCTGGGTGAGGAGGTGGCTGCGGCGATCACCCTCAAGCCCGGCGCCACAGCAACCGAGGACGAGCTGCGCGACTTCGCCAAGGAGCGGGTGGCGGCCTACAAGTACCCGCGCGTCGTCTGGGTCACCTCCGAGCTGCCGATGGGGCCCACCGGCAAGATCCTCAAGCGTGAGATCGACATCCCGACCCCGGCTGCGCCGAGCGGCGACGAGTTCCCGACGCAAACCCTGCCCGATCCGTCCTGACCGCTCGCTAGCCTAGTTCGCGCCGGTCTTGAGAGACCGGGGGAGAGGCAGCCGTGAGCCAGCAGACCGAACAGCTCTTCCCCGGCAGGTTCTTCATCAGCACGGTCTTGGAGACCCTCGACACCAAGACCCGGATGAGCGGTGACCTGCTGCGGGTCTACTTGATGCGTGCGGTGATGGCCGGTGTGATCATCGGCATCTTCTACGGCACCAACTACGCGATCATCGCGGCGTTCGACCAGGTCAGCGCCGGTGCCAGCACGTTGTTCCCGATCGGGCGCATCGTGGGCGCGATGATGTTCGGCTTCGCCCTGGCGTTCATCTACTACACCAAGTCCGAGTTGCTGACGTCGAACATGATGATCACGTCCATCGGTGCCTACTACCACCGCATCGGCTGGGCGAAAGCCGCCCGGCTCATGTTCTTCTGCTACGTGGGCAACGTCGTCGGCGGTTTCTTCGTCGCCCTGCTGCTCGCTGCGTCCAGCATCGCCGACGGACCGGTCCTCGCCGAGATGGAGCACTCGGTCGAGATCAAGCTCGGCTACATCACCGACGGTGCCGCCGGCTGGGGTGACCTGTTCGTCCGGGCGATCCTGTGCAACTTCATGATCAACCTGGCAATGCTGCTCGTCTACAACGGCCTGATCAAGGAGGACGTCACCAAGGTGCTGGTGATGGTCGTGTCGGTATTCGTCTTCGCCTTCCTCGGTTTCGAGCACTCGGTGGCCAACACGGTGCTGTTCAGCATCGTGGGCCTGCAGGACGGCATCGCGGTCGGACCGGCGATCGGCAACGTCGCGATCGCCCTGGTCGGCAATTTCATCGGCGGCGGGCTGCTCATCGGGGTGTACTACGCCTACGTCAACGACGACGCGCGCTACCGGCGAGCGCACCCCGAGCTCGCCGACTAACCGCGGCGGCCAGTGGGCGTGGCGCGCCGTTGATCACGTCACCTGGATGTCGGTCGTCCATCTCGCCACGTCGACACCTACCGCCGTCGGGAACCGGCGATAGGGACGGACGCAGGCTTCGCTCTCACTCCTGCAGCGCCCGCATCGCCGCAGTGGCCCGCCGCAGGCGGGAGGACAGCAGCCTGGCCAGCGCCAGCATGAGCGACTCGTAGGCTCCACGATGGTTCGCCCGCAGCTTGGCCAGCCCGTTCGCGTCCAGCACGTGCAGCAGCGCCGCTGACTCGGTGACGACCCGGGCTGATCTCGGCAGCCCGTCGACCAGGGAGATCTCGCCGGTCACCCCGCCGGCACCGATTCCGCTGACCCGTCTCCACGAGCCGCGCGACGTCCGGACAAGCACCGACATCTCCCCAGTGCTGACCCACACCAGACCGTCCGGGTCAGACCCAGCCTCCAGCACGATCGTGCCGGCTGGGACGACGCGGGTGCTCAGCAGCTCCTCGACAGCCTCACGGTGCTCGACGTCCAGGCCCGCGAGAACCTCGTGCTCGCTGAACGGCAGCGCCGCCTCGGCGAGTCCTCCCGGGTGCCCGTGCCCAGCCAGCAGCATGTTCTCGGCCTGTGCCAGTGCGTGGTCGCGGTCGCCGTGCCGCGACGTGCCGGTGACGAGGCGGGAGAACACCGACCCCGGGTGCGGGGCGACGATCATGATGTGCGCTCCTGCCGAGCACAGCTGACCCAGCGTCTGGTCGAGCACTCGAAGCGCTGCCGGATGAACGGCACCGACGCGCGCGGTGTCGAGGACGAGCAGCCACGACTCCCCGCCGTCCTGGGCGGCCTCGATGAGGCGGTGGGACAGCGTCTCGACGGCCAGGTCGTGCATCGGACCCTGCAGCTCCACGACCTGGATACGCTCACCCTCCGCGTCGAGTACGGCGTGCTGCTCGATGCTGCGTGCGGCCACCGACCGCGTGAGCTTGCCAGTCGTCCAGCGACGCACCGGGGATGCACCCGGGCCGGTCGGAGTGAACATGTGCAGCCCGAGCTCGCTGCTGAGCCGTTCGGCCGCCAACACGCCGCGGACGCTGTTGCCCTGGACGTCCAGCGGTGGACTCCACAGACCGACGCCGAGCTGGCCGGGCAGCACGGCCAGCACGCCACCGGACACACCGCTCTTGGCCGGCAGCCCGACCCTGAACAGCCAGGTGCCTGCTGCGTCGTACATGCCGCAGGTGGCCATCACGCTGAGCGTGGGTCCCACCACCTCCGCGGGCACGACCCGCGTCCCGGTCAACGGATTGACGCCACCGTTGGCCAGCGTGGCGGCCATCGTGGCCAGGTCGTCGCTTGTCACCGACACCGAGCACTGGGCGAAGTACACCGCGAGTGCATCGTCGACCGACGTGCTCAGCGACCCGGCACCGTGCATCAGGTAGGCCAGGGCGCGGTTGCGGTCGCCGGTCTGCGCCTCGGAGCGGTAGACGTCGTCATCGACGGTCAGGTCGCGGCCCGCGAAGGCCGACAACCCCGTGAGGATGCGATCCGTCTTCTGCCGCGCCGTGTCGCCGGCGACGAGACAGGCGGCTTCGATGGCCCCGGCGTTGACCATCGGGTTGAGCGGTCGGCCGGTGCCCGACTCCAAGGTCACGGCGTTGAACGCATCCCCGGTGGGCTCGGTGCCGACCCGACGCAGCACGTGATCGACACCGCTGTCGGCCAGGGCCAGCGCGTAGACGAACGGCTTGGAGACCGACTGGATCGTGAAGGTGTCGGTCACGTCACCGGCGGCGTAGCGATGGCCCTCGGTCGTCATCAGCCCGAGGGCGAAGCGTGCCGGGTCCACGGTGGCGAGCGCCGGGTTGTAGGAGGCGACCTCGCCGTCGGTGACCTGCGCCAGCTCGGTGCACAGGTCGTCGAGCCGTTGCGCGAGGGGGTGTGTCATGCGCACGTCGCGCATGACACCACGACTGTGTGACGGGCAGGTTGCGCCCTGGCTACGTTGCCGGCCGACGCCGACCGGGGAGACCGACTACAGGGAACGCCGCACCCAGGCGTCGAGGGCCGGCTCGGGGATGGCACCGACCTGCCGGTCGGCCACCCGTCCGTCCTTGATCAGCAGAAGTGTCGGGATGCTCATCGCCTGGAACCGCGACGCCGTGCGCGGGGACTCGTCGACGTTGACCTTCGTGACCTTCAGGCGCCCGGGGTACTTGGCCGCCATCCGTTCCACGGCGGGGGAGACCATGCGGCAGGGGCCGCACCACGGGGCCCACAGGTCCACCAGCACTGGGACCTTCGAGGCGTCGACGACAGAGCCGAACGTCGAGTCGTCGGCCTCGGTGAGCCAGGGAAGGGACTGCTTGCAGGATGCACAGGTGGGCTTGCCGCCGGCAGCGGCAGGAACCCGATTCTTGGTGCCGCACGACTGGCAGGCAACGACACGTCCGGTCTTCACTGCTCCATCATGGCTCCTGGGTTGAGCCGAGCAATGCCGTCACACGCACATCTTGTGGCTCGCTCGGCACCTCGATGGTCGAGGCGCGCTGCACCACGCCGTCGACGCGCAGCTCGGCGACACCCGTGCTGACGTGATCGGGGTTGCTGACGGTGATGTGGAAGGTGGAGCCGCGGAACCGGCGCGTCACCTGGTAACCGTCCCACGCCCAGGGGATGCAGGGGTCGATCGTCAGGCCGTCGTAGTCGGGCTTGACTCCCAGGATTCCCTGGCTGAGCACGACGAACGTCCAGGCGGCGGTTCCGGTGAGCCAGGAGTTCTTGGCCTGCCCGAAGGTGGGGGAGTCCTTTCCGTCGATCGTCTGGGCGTAGACGTACGGCTCCAGGCGGTAGGTGTCGATCTGAGACTGCTTGGCCGACGGGCACACCGACAGGTAGTACTCGAACGCCGTGTCCCCGTCGCCGAGCATGCAGTGGGCCAGATGGATCCAGGCGTTGTTGTGGCAGAAGATGCCCGCGTTCTCCTTCACACCGGGTGGGTAGGAGGTGATCTCGCCGAGTTCGAGGTGGTAGCGGGTGTACGCGGGCTGCTGCAAGACGATGCCGTTCTCGGTGGCCAGCTGCTCGCCGACCGACTCCAGGGCCCGACGCGCGCGCCCGTTGGTCAGTCCGGCCCCACCGAGCACCGCCCATCCCTGGCTCTCGATGAACAGGCGCCCCTCGTCGTTGACGTGCGAGCCCACCGGCACGCCGGTGGCGTCGAAGGCCCGCAGGTACCACTCCCCGTCCCACGCCTGGGTCTCCACGACCGCGAGCATGTCGTCGTAGCCGACCTGCATTCGCCGGGCATCGTCCGGGCGGCCCAGGTGCTCGTAGAGCCGAACCATCTCGCGAGCCGCGGACAGGAACAGCCCGGCGATCATCACCGACTCCGCCTGCGACTCCTCGACGTCGCCGGCCAGCTGGAACGACTCGTTGGGCTCGGTGGACAAGCAGTTGAGGTTCAGGCAGTCGTTCCAGTCGGCGTGCCCGATCAGCGGCAGGTCGTGCGGACCGCGCTTGGCCAGCGTGTAGGCGATCGAGGTCTCGAGGTGGTCGAGCAGGGTCGAGCTGGGGGTCGAACCCTCGGCCAGCACGATGTCGGCGTAGCCGCAGGGCTCGTCCAGGATGGAGGTGTCCCCGGTCTCCTTCACGTAGGCGGTCGTCGACAGCACCAGCCACAGGTGGTCGTCGAGGAAGTCGCCGCCGACGTCGGCGTTACCCTGCTTGGTCAGCGGCTGGTACTGGTGGTAGCAGGTGCCGTCGGAGAGCTGGGTCGCGGCGATGTCGAGGATCCGCTGGCGAGCCCGCTGCGGAACCATGTGAACGAAGCCGAGCAGGTCTTGGTTGGAGTCACGAAAGCCCATGCCGCGCCCGATGCCGGTCTCGAACAGCGACGCCGACCGCGACAGGTTGAACGTGGCCATGCACTGGTACTGGTTCCACGTGTTCAGCATCCGGGTCGCGTGCTCGTCGGGTGTCTTTCCCTGAAAGGCACCCAGCCGCTCGTCCCAGTACTCGCGCAGCCGGGCAAACGCGGCGTCCACGGCTCCGGGCTGGCGGTAGTGCTCCAGCACGGCG
>Ga0208354_1000977_pt1 | contig 9774 bp, 10 predicted proteins | sample HotLakmasection4_FD_184727 | JGI IMG/M metagenome (GOLD analysis project Ga0208354, IMG submission 184727) | Hypersaline microbial mat communities from Hot Lake, Washington, USA - Section #4 (SPAdes) | ecosystem: Environmental > Aquatic > Non-marine Saline and Alkaline > Hypersaline > Microbial... | reverse complement strand
AAAGAGTTTTTCAGGCAAAGGAGAGTGTCACGGTTGGATGGGAATACGCTTTCAAGAAAAGCCCCTCTCAAAACCCAGCAATATAGTACTACATGTCCGTATGTTGGATAGGGAAAATGTTGGCCAACAACAGGCGCTCGGTACATTTGGAGTTAATTTAGTACACGCCGCATTCTTTGATCGCTCAGATCCCGATGCTTTCTTTGATAGACTACTAGATGAGCTTTCAACTGAGCGGATTGAAGTCGACATGATCGAGTTTTCAGGACCAGCTTTTGAAAAGGTAGATAATCGACTGATGGCTCTAAAATTGGTACAGAAAGGTTTAACTGATGCCACTATGTTTTCACCAGATGGAAAAGTGCTTCAACCCTCAGAAGTGCTCTACAAAAAGCCTGTGTTAGTGCAAAGAGGATCATTTAGACCAATTACTCACGTCAATGTAGATATGCTCCATAAAGCACAAGAAGATTTCTTACAGATTCCAGGGGTCCATGCCAGTGATCCGGTAGTGCTCTTTGAAATGACAGTAAAGAATCTTCTTCAGGGAGATTGCATTAATGAACGAGATTTTTTAGATAGAGCTGACTCTCTTTCTGCGCTTGGCAACATAGTAATGATCTCTGATTTCTCTGAACACTACCGTTTACCACAATTTTTTAGACGGTATAGTGATGAACCAATTGCAATGGTCGGGGGAATGAATGCCCTATTACAAGTACTAGACGAAAACTTCTATGCACATCTGGCTGGAGGAATTCTGGAAGCTCTTGGTAGGTTGTTTTCAAAGAATGTTAGGATGTACATCTATCCAATGAGCCGTGATGGCTACATGCACTATATTAATTGTTCTGATTTAAATAAAGAGACTCTGATCATAGAAGATCTTCCTGAGATAATCTCTGCTGCCGATATTGAGCTCCCCACAGGGGTTAAAGAATTACACAGACACCTGGTAAACTCTAATGCCATTGTTCCGCTGGCTACTGAAGATTCGTCTCACCTGGATATTTTTTCCAGAGAAGTACTGCAGATGATTCAGATTGGAGATCCCAAATGGAAGAATCACGTGCCAAAGGCAGCAGCTCAACTAATTCAGGAAAGAGCGATATTTGAATGCAAAGAACTAACAACTGAGGAAGTGTCCTCTACCGATACTGAAATGGTGCAGCACTAGGCAGCTTTTGCTTCAGACTCTCCAAGACACTGCTTGATAAATGACCTCATCGAGGGAATCTCAAGGGCAATACCAAGTTTTTCACTGAGATCAATAGTAGCATCAAAATTAAGGCCACGCTTTCGGGCATAGATAATCAGGCCGAAAAGAACACACCGCTGACCGATTCGACAGTGAATGTAAACCGGCTTTGGTAAACTGTTAAATGATTCAAAAAATTCAGCTGTTTGATTTAGTTTGAGCCTGGCAATTGAGATAGGAAAGTGCATGTATTCCATACCGAGCTCTTGCACAAACTTCCCCTCTTCCTCAGGGGTCATGGTTTGACCAAGTTCTTTTTTAGTACAGAGATTCACCACGGACTTAAATCCGCTCTTAGCCAGCTTGTCTAGCTCTGACTTGGTAGGTTGTGGACTAATGGTTAATTGCTTACTTAATTGGATTGATTTTGATAACATATTGTTATTGTAACATAATTCGTCAGAAACTACAAGCGACTTGTACCTATCCCGGCGTAATGATGGCTCTTTTTATGATCTTGGCGCTAATTTGCTAATAGCGCGCTGCTCGACCATCACCGAGGTTCAGATAGTAGCAAACTGCAGCTAGACGCACTCTTCGTGATTAATAAAGTGGTGTCTGGTTTTATTAGCTATCCATACCAGCGACAACATTACCGGTACCTCCACCAACACTCCGACTACCGTAGCGAGCGCTACCCCAAGCGTAATGCTCAGAGCGATCCATACACTTAGATATCTAACAAATATCTCTAGCTTTCCCTGTTGCGTCATAACTCTCCGATCCTATCTAGCTTAATTTGATAAATAAACCGCATATTTTGTCGGTCTTCAAGGTTTCTACCGTTTGAGTCCTTGTCATAAACCCTTTTAGTCAGGCAGGATGCACAATTAGTGTTTAAAGATGGGGAGGAAGCATGCTCGGAATAATCGGTGGATCTGGCCTTTATCAATTAGATTCGTTAACAGAAGTTGAGAGCTGTGAGGTTGAAACCCCCTTTGGTAAACCGTCTGCACCGGTAGTTACCGGAAAGATAAACTCAAAAGGTGTCGCTTTTCTACCACGCCACGGGCTTTCCCATGAGCTCCTTCCAGAGGAGATAAATTACCGTGCTAATATTTGGGCGCTAAAATCAGTAGGAGCTAGCAGTGTTCTTGCAATCTCAGCAGTAGGAAGTTTAAAGCAAGAGCTTGCTCCTGGTACTTTTGCTTTACCATCACAATATTTTGATTGGACCAAGGGAAAAAGACGAGCCTCCTTTTTTGGAGATGGGCTGGTAGCACACGTATCTCTTGCTGAACCCTCATGTGAGCTACTCCGTAATCAGTGCTATGAGACGGCAAAAGCACTTGAGATGCCCATTTCAAAAGATCAGACCTATGCCTGTGTTGAAGGCCCTCGCTTTGGCACCAGAGCAGAGAGTTTTTTCTTAAAAAATAATGGTTGCGATCTAGTTGGCATGACCAATGTACCTGAAGCTTTTTTAGCCCGAGAAGCCCAGCTTAGCTATACAACCCTTGCAATCATAACCGATTATGACTGTTGGTTGGAAGAAAAAGAAAGCCATGCTACAGCCAGAGATATTATCGCTCTCTATCAACAAAAGATGGCCCAGGTAAAAGACTTTATTGTGGCTTTAGCTGACCAGTATCGAGAGGATTTTGATGCTCCTTCCAAAAAGGCTCTCGAGATGGCCGTAATGTCCGATACTGAGAAGCTACCTCCCCGTCAAAAGGAGATCCTGGCTTTTCTGCAGAATAATCGTGGTTAGCCCCTATCAACATTCCAATTGATAGTAAGTATAGGTATGTACTTTAATTAGCTAAACTCATTTATTTGTTTGGTATTTAAATTCTGTTAAAATTATATTAAGCTTGCCGACCCGCTATTGTAAAAAATTACAGGGATTTTGGTCTAGCTATTACCAAACTATCTTTCTCATAAATGGCAAAAAGTAGAAGAATAAACAATTTTGCCCTCATCCAAGAGCGCTTAGATTAGGACTTTTGGCTGAGGGCACATGCGTCAAAAACGGTTGTTTTTGAGGTTTTGTGATCTCGTGGGAGGCCTGTTCACAGTGAACAGGTAATTGTATAACTTAGCGCCAGGGATGGTGCTAACTGTGAAGAAAGCTAGTTTCTTGACTGACCTACAAAAGCGAATGGATCCGTACATTCTTCTGGGACGGTTTCTGGGGAAACTCAACCGTGCCGAGGTGACCGTCGAGGCTAGGAACTTACCCTCGCATGAGGTGACCCTTGCCGTTCGACAGCGCCTTGCGATTGCCTTTAGTGCGACGCCAGAGGACATGCAACGTGTCTTGGTAGAGCTTGCTGAGCGCGACCTCTCCTTCTATCCCACTGCCGTTGGAAATGCGAAAGGTGCCAACGAGCTCCAGGAATTCCTCGGGAATGGCGGCTTGCTCAAGATGATTCAAGAGCAGCCCGTCACGACGATCACGGCGTAGAAAAAGTGGGGTGGGAGCAGAGACTAACTCAGTCCTGCTCCCCACCCCTCCTTTTTTAATACCTACCAAGGTCTTTTAAAAAAACGCCTGTGCTCTCTGCCAATTTTATCCTACCTTTAAGGTAGAACGTAGTTGATCCATTAACCCGGGCTCCATCTGCAAAAGATCATAGAGAAAAGTCTTCATTTCGCCATTTTCCTCTTCTGCTATATGCATCTTTTGCATCACTTTTGAGATAACTGCTTCAAGTGCTTCTTGTTCTGAAGCAAAGTGTTGGGTCATGAGCTCATCAACAGTCTCTCCCCACACCTCTAAATAGGGATCTGCTCCCTGCTCACTTGCAGCAGCGCTCTTAGCATTTCCAATGTACCCGATAACTTTTGATCGTTTCTTCTTTAGCTCTTCTTCTTTGTGCTTTAGCTTTACCATTTTAGCTTCTCCAATTTGCTTGCATTATCCTCTATGATCGGGTGGGGGACAAGCTGTCTTGCCTCCTCAAAGTAGTCTTTTGCCATACTTCTAAAACCTTTATCCTCTGCCAGCAGCACTGCAAAGTTGTTGCGTAATCTGGCATCATCCGGCATGGACTCTAAGGCGCGCTCATAATACTTATCAGCCAGAGAGTGCTCACCCAAGAGGTGATATAGTGTTGCCAGATTATACAATGCCTGGGAATACTCAGGATCACTCTCGAGACTCTCAAAGAAACGTTGCTCTGCACACACAAAATCGCCCTGTTGAAAACAAACTGCACCCTGACCATCAATTGCAGCGGCCGAAGGTGCTATATCAAAGGAGAGTTGAAAGGAGGCTCTGGCAGCATCAAGTTCACCACTTCTAAGCTGCATTACACCTTGATCCATAAGTTCGATTGCACGAAACTGCTGCTCTGGAGAGACTTGACGTTCATGCACTGAACAACCTGTAGCTATTGCTACCAATAGGAATACTAGGCCCATACTCTCTATAACTTTTAAATAGCTCATACTAAGGCCTCCTGATAAAACATAGTAGTATCCTCCTCTCTCTCTTTGCGTTCAGGCATATTTAACTTAGCTAATTCAGTAACTGGAAGACCTGCTACCAACTCCTCTTGTCCAAGTACGTTTGCTTTAATTGTGAGATCTCTTAAAAGATCCGCAAGAAATTTTCGTGAAGGTTGGGATGCAAGTATATTCAGAACTCCATCTTCGTACTCGGCTACGATTTTTTCTATTTGCTGAATCAGACTCTCTAAAACCTGTGGCTCAAGTGCTAACTCACCTTTTGCTGCTTGAGATAGATAGAGATCGAGGCGAGGATCGCAAGTTATAAATGGCACCTTGTCTAATCCCATGTATGGAGCACAGATAATTCGTTTTAAGGCTACTCGCACTCGCATCAATAAAAGATCGTGATCTTGGCCTGCATCCTTGCACTCGGCTATCGCCTGAAGAATCAGATCGAAATTTCTAATTGGAACACCTTCCGTTATTAGAGCTTTTAAAATTAAGGTTAGTTGAGTAACTGTCACAATATTAGGCACTACAGCATGCACAAGCTCAGGGGCGAGCGGGTCAAAATGGTCTAGAGTACGTCTGGTTAAGATATCATCTACTAACTCTACTGCCTGCTCTCTAATTATCGAGCGAAGCTTTAATTCAAGTACCTCAAGAAATTTATCTCCCGATTCGATCTCTTCACTCCGATATACTATCAACCCTCGCATATAGACTTCGAGCTTCCACTTCTCTCCTTGATTCATATCAAACTGAGGAATTGCAAGTACAAGCCCCTGCTCTTGATAGGCATCTTGCAATAATTTGTGCATAGCCGACTCTAGCCGTGCCCCAACCGTACCACCTTCAGCTGGTGGAAATTCAAATTTAACCTGGAGCACTGCTGGGGGTAGTGGTTGAAATGTCGAGTTGTCAGTGGCGGTAGTATCTCCCTTACCTTTAGGTTTAGGTAGAGCCGTCAGCAACAGAACTAAACTTACAAGCACAAATGGTAAGGTTGGAGCCCCGGGTGTCAGTCCAATTAAACCGGCCATACCACCAGCAAGAATTCGCGCTTTTCTTAAATCTCCTAGTTGAGACGCCATTTCATGTGCAAGCGACGTATCTTCTTCTGAAACTACTCGCGTTACTACCATTCCTGCTGCCAGCGCATTTAGCAGAGCAGGAATTTGCGAGAGCATTCCATCCCCAACTGTTAAAAGAGTGTATTTGTTTAGAGCTGTGCCAACATCAAAGCCCAAGATTACAATCCCAACTATTAGTCCACCTGTAATATTAATCGCTATTACAATCAGCCCGGCTATCGCATCACCCTTTACAAACTTCATGGCGCCATCTAGAGCACCATAGAATCTCGATTCAATCTGGAGCTCTTTTCTTTTTTGACGGGCTGACTCTCTGTCTAACAATCCAGATCTTAGATCAGCATCGATTGACATCTGCTTTCCAGGAAGAGCATCCAGAGTAAATCTTGCAGATACCTCGGCTACCCGCTCGGAGCCTTTAGCGACTACGATAAACTGCACCAGGGTAATTACTAGAAAGACCACCACTCCTACTATTATATTATCCTGCATAATTGCAGCCCCGAAGGTCTGGATCATACTTCCGGCATCACCTTCACTTAAAATCAGGCGAGTAGTAGAGATATTTAAAGCAAGGCGATAAAGAGTTGCTAACAACAAAATGGTTGGTAATGAGGAGAGCTTGACGGGATCTGAGAGATAGAGTGCAGCGCCAAGTAATAAGAGGGCAAAGACAAGATTTCCTACCAGCAGAAAATCAATGATCCCGGCTGGGAGAGGAAGTAGCATACTTGAAAGAATCAGCACGACTCCAACTGGTACAGCTAGCTCTTTCATTTCTACTTACCTCTCCCTTCGGGGTTAACAATTAGGCGCTTCTTACGTTTCTAATTGCAGCCATCTTTGATTCATGGCGTGACTTTTCAATGTTTGAATGCATTGAAACGAGTTGCAATTGCTCTTGCATCTCCATCTGCTTATTAAGTAGATCGTGATAACGAGAATCAATTCCACCCAATCCAGAGGCCTGGCCGACTAGTCCGCCGACCTGCTCTAAAATTGCACGAAAATCAAAGCCAACTCGCGACTTTGGTTCCGGTGCGAATAGTTTCATTCCCTGAGTACTAACTCCTGAGATAGATGAGATATTCGACATAATTTTTCCTCCAGTGTGTTTTTAGCCAATAGTGGTATTTGCTCTACTCAGTTAATCGTTCACTTCACAGAAATGTTTCCTGTGAACTCTAAGAAATATATAAGCCCCTGTAATTGCTGGTGTATTTGTATGTTGCTGGTACATGATGACAGCTAGGAGAAGCAGAACACGAAGGGAGTCTGACACGCGAACACTCTCTGCGTTACTTTGCGTGCCTCTGCGTTTAGTTAATAATATTCAAACGCAGAGGTACGCAAAGGGGAGGCTGGCGAGGGTCCAGTTTTACAGGAGGATACCTACCTCTGTGCGACTCAATGCCCTCTGTGTTCTATTTTCCTCTCCTCTTTTTGAGGAAAGGCGGTATCAGGCCCTTAACCTATCGATGACGATCACGTTCTACGATTACGTTAAAACGTAAAGCACTCGACATAGCTCGTGTCAGGCCGGGAGCCGTGGACGGTTCCCGCACTACTGTCCGACAGTTTTCGAGTTGAACCTGTCTAAGTGATTTATATTCTTTTAGATTGAGGGATTTTAAGATGTCCTCGATCCAAAAAATCTTCTGAGATAATTCGGGCTTAACCACCTTTTATGGGGAGCGCTCGAATGCAGAAACCACAAACCATATTCTCTCAAGTGATTAATCTATTGCCACAAAAACAGTTTCAACGATGTGTGAAACGTTATGAGGGCAATAAGAATGTTAGAACCTTCTCCTGCTGGGATCAGTTTCTCTGCATGGCGTTCGCTCAGCTCACGTATCGTGAGAGTTTAAGAGATATTGAAGCGTGCTTACGAGCAGTGGGGGTAAAACTGTATCATCTTGGGATTCGTGGGAAGGTTTCGCGTGCAACTCTTGCTGATGCGAATGAAAAGAGGGACTGGCGTATTTTTGCAGACTTCGGCCAATCCGTTATCAAGATGGCTCAGCGTGAGCTGATTAGTGATGATTTTGGTCTCGACCTTGACAATGCGGTTTACGCACTTGATTCAACAGTGATTGAAACATGTTTGTCACTCTTTCCCTGGACATTCTGGGCTGACAGGGAAAATAAGGGTGGTTTGAAGGCTCACGTACTTTTGGACGTTAGGCGTAATATACCCACTTTTATTGATATAACTGAACGAAAAGTACATGACCTTCATGCACTTGATAAACTAAAGGGAGAACCAAACGCTTTCTATGTGATGGACAGAAACTACATTGACTTCCGCCGCCTATACGCACTTGAGCAAGCTCATGCGTTCTTTGTGGTCAGGTTGAAAAGCAATATCTCTCTTCAGCGAATTTATTCCCGTAAGATTGATAAGTCTACCGGTGTACGGAGCGATCAAATTGTTCATAGGTCTACAAAAAATACTCAAAGAAGATTCGCGTATCCATCGAAGCTGCGCCGTATACATTTCTATGATGAAGAAACGGAAAATCGGTTGTTTTTTATCACTAATAACTTCGAGATTCCAGCCAATACTATAGCAGCTCTCTATAAAAAGAGATGGCAGGTAGAGCTTTTCTTTAAATGGGTCAAACAGAATCTGCGAATCCAAAAGTTTTACGGCAACTCAAGCAATGCTGTGAAAACTCAAATCTGGATTGCAGTGACTGTCTATCTATTAGTTGCTATAGCAAAAAAGAGGTTCCACCTTCCTCATTCACACTACACAATTCTACAGGTTTTAAGTGTCACTCTTCTCGAGAAAAAGCCCATTTTACGGGCATTCGCTGAGCAAAGTTACAACCCTGATAACGATGATACCATTAACCAGCTGAAACTATTTGGGGAATCTACCGGACAGTAGTGCGGTTCCCGTCATACGTCCAACTTCTTCGTCAGCGTCAACGCTCCCCCCAATTTATCCAGTTCTTAGGGACCTATTCAAACTTTCCATGGGCGCAACTGCTCTATCCTCGATTAAATTAGAGATCTCCAACTTCAAGCTATCTTCCTCAAAGGTCATTAGTACTTCAGCCCATTCGGTATTGCCTAACTTTAATACTCCACGTTGTTGTTTCGAGCAGTTTAGTTGAAAGTTCAAGCCTTTTCTTAAGGAGAGTAGCTCTGAAAGAGACATCTCTAACTCTCCCATGACCAACTGAAGCTCTATTGTTTTATCCTCTTCCATTTTTTCTCCTATTTCTAAAAAAATCTGGTTGCCTTCAAGATGCCAATGAGAAGTAAAGATTCCAACTGGTGTCTTAATAACTAAGTTGGAGTTTGATAGATCTCTAATACAGCAAGATTGAATCTCTTTATCCGTTATGGCCAGTACCAATTCGATAGTGAACTTTTTTTGAGGGAGTGCTACATTTTTACTTCCCTTGGGTGGTGCTTTGCTACTCCAGAGAAAAAAGGCTTGGTGATTGTGATCCTTTTGATCAGTGACTCTAAAAGAGAGTGCTTGATCAAAACTCTCGTTAAGTTGACTACCGCTGATTAGCGCTAATTTGGTGCCTTTCTCTAGTTTTTGGGCTTTGGCGATTTCTAGCACCACTTGGTAGTAGTCCAAAATATTTTTTGCACAATGCCAACTGGCTACACTTAAAGCACAGTAAAGGTGATTGTTACTTTGAAATCCGATCCAGAGCGCTATTTTTGGGAAGGTAACGATATCTGCTCTAGTGTGAAGGTGTTTCCAGTTAAGAGTGTTTAAAAGTTCGACAAATGAGCTCTCTGCTGCAGCATATTCTTCTATACTAGGTGTTTTGTCCTGTGCGAAAATAGCGTTAAGCATTACTGAGTCTCCTCAGTAAAAATCTGATCTTGGAGATTAAATAATACCTGAACACAGATCTCTCTTGAAAATTCTGCTGGGAGATTTGCTAACTCCTCTCTGCAGCTCCGACTGATCGCTGTAAATTCTTTAGCAAAACTCTCATTTTCAATTGGACAGTTAAGAATCACTGATGCTGCTATTAGTCCCTCTATTAA
>Ga0208354_1000976_pt1 | contig 9778 bp, 9 predicted proteins | sample HotLakmasection4_FD_184727 | JGI IMG/M metagenome (GOLD analysis project Ga0208354, IMG submission 184727) | Hypersaline microbial mat communities from Hot Lake, Washington, USA - Section #4 (SPAdes) | ecosystem: Environmental > Aquatic > Non-marine Saline and Alkaline > Hypersaline > Microbial... | reverse complement strand
GTCGTCCGGGCTGCCTCGTCGTCGGGCGCCTCGAAGACCACCCACCCGGCTACCTCGACTCGGTACGTGCTCATGCGTGCCCGTCCTCTCTGGAGCCCAGCTGCTGCCTGGTCAGTGCGCTGCGCGGGATGACGACCCACACGGACAGGGCCACCACGACCACTCCGACGACGACGACCATGGCAGCCGGGCGTGTCCACAGCGCGTCGATGACGATCCACATGGCCAGGGCCATCGCGGCCAGCAGCAGCACCAGGCCCGCCAGCGCCATCCGGTTGGTCAGCCAGAGCATCTGCTCCTTCAGCCCCTGCCGGAAGTGCATGCGGTGGTAGGCCACGGGGGCGATGAAGACGACGGCTGCCCCGGCCGAGCAGAGCAGAGCCGCCGTGTAGACGCCGAACACCATGGGGTCGTCTGTCGGGAAGTCGGCCAGGAACGGCAACGAGAGCAGGAAGGCGAACAGCACCTGCACGCCGGTCTGCGCGACGCGGAGCTCTTGGACGGCCTCCCCGTAGTTGCGGTCGGCCCGCTCCATACGCGTCTCGAACCGCTCCTGCCCCATGTGGCCAGGTACCCGGTGCGGCCGCGGCCATACCCGTCCTGCGGAACATCGCCCGAGATGCCGTCGTTGTCCTCGACGACGACGACTGATGCGGGGAGGATCTCGTCCATGTCGATGAGCCAGCCGGCGGGGCGCCAGCCCCTGCCCTACCGGCCTCACGGGCTGGTCGTGGCCGCCTACGAGACCTACCTGGACGCGCAGCTGGCGGTCGACCACCTTGCCGATCGCGAGTTCCCGGTCGAGCAGGTCGCGATCGTCGGTAGCGACCTGCGACTCGTCGAGCAGGTCACGGGTCGACTCACGCGCGGCAGAGTGGTCAGCGCGGGGGCGCTGAGCGGTGCCTGGTTCGGACTGTTCGTGGGGCTGCTGCTCGGCATCTTCACCACCGACGGAAGCCTGGCCGGCTGGCTGCAGGTGGTGCTGGCCGGGGCGGTCATCGGCTCGCTGTGGGGCATGCTGCTGGCATTCTTCGGCTACTCCGCCACCGGAGGCACCCGCGACTTCTCATCCACCAGCGGAGTCGTCGCCCAGCGCTACGACGTGGTGGTCCACGGTCAGAAGATCGACGAAGCACGTCAGATGCTCCTCACCTTCGCGACCGAGGGAGGTCCCCGCCCGCTGTGAGACGCAGTCGCAGCGCGGCGTCAGCGAAGCGAGCCGAGCAGGCGCTCACCGAAGGCACCTTGGGCGCGTTCGAACGTGCCGCACTCCTCCATCCAGGCCTGCGGCCCACCGAGCGTCTGGTCGAGGTGCGCGGTGCCCACCCGGCCCCACTCGTCCTTGACCCAGCGCCAGAAGAAGTACGGCTCCCGCCCGGCGATGCCCGGGTGGGCGGACTGGAGCGTGGCCGCCAGCACCGACGCCAGCTCGCACACCCCCTCCCCGGTCTTGGCGCTGGTGCGGTAGATCGGCACCGGTTCGTCGTCGAACGGCCGGGCAAGCCACAGGCTGTTCTGCAGGTGGTTGAAGCTCTGCGTGGCTGACGGCTCGTCGCACTTGTTGAGTACGAAGGCGTGCGGCACCTCGATGATGCCGGCCTTCAGGAACTGCACCTCGTCGCCCCCGAGCGGGGCCAGCACCAGGTACACCTGGTCGGCAAGGTGCCGCACGTCCGCCTCGCTCTGACCCACGCCCACCGTCTCGACCAGCACCATGTCGAACAGGTAGGCCATCAGCCGGCACACCTGGAAGCTCGACGGCCCGAGTCCTCCCAGCTCTGTCGCCGAGGCCTGGCTGCGGAAGAACAGCCGGCCCGACGCTGTCGAGGGGCGCAGCCTGGTGCGGTCGCCGAGCAGCGAGCCTCCCGACAGGTGGCTGGAGGGGTCCACCGCCACGACCCCGATGGACAGCTCCGCGTCATCGTCGAGCAGCTGCGAGGTCAGGCGGGCGACGAGGGAGGACTTGCCCGAGCCTGGGGTGCCAGTGATGCCGAGCACGACGGCGTCGGAGGTCACCCCGCGACGCTCGAGGTCGGCGACGACCTCGGCCCGCTGCGCGAGAGCGGCCGGTCGCTGGTCCTCGAACAGGGTGACGAGCCTGCTGACCGCCCCCTTCTTGCCGTCCAGCGCGGCTTCGACCGTCGCCGACACGCCCAGATGAGCGGTCAGGACGACGCCCCGACCGGCTGCGACGCACCGGCGCCAGCGCCGGTGTCGACCTCGAGCAGCCCGACGATGGCCTCCATGATGTCGAGCAGCTCGTAGTCGGCGGGCGTGTAGACCTGCCGCACGCCGAGGGCGTGGAGCTTCTCGACGTCCGCCTCCGGGACGATGCCGCCCAGCACCACCTTGATGTGCTCGGCGCCGTTCTCCACCAGCCCGTCCATGATCTGCTCAGCCAGCGCGACGTGCGAGCCCGACAGCACGGAGGCGCCGATCACGTCGGCCCCCTCCTCCACGGCTGAGGTGACGATCTCGTCGGCCGAGAGCCGGATACCGGAGTAGATCACGTCGAACCCGACGTGCCGGGCCGAGACGGCGATCACCTCGGCCCCGTTCGAGTGACCGTCCAGGCCCGGCTTGCCGACGACGAGCCGCGGACGGTGCCCCAGCTGCGCGGTGAGGGTGTCGAGCCGGGCCCGAAGCGCATCCACCCGGTCGCCGGACAGGTTGAGCTGCTGACCCTCCACGCCAGTGGCCGGCCGGTACTCACCGAAGACCTCACGCAGGGCCCCGGCCCACTCGCCAGTGGTCACCCGGGCAAGCGCGCACTCGATGGACGGCTCCATCATCGAGGTGCCGTCCTGCGCAGCCTTCTTCAGCGCGGCGAGGGCGGCCTCGACCCGATCCGGGTCCCGGTCGGCCTTCGTCGCCTCGAGCTGGGAGAGGGTGTCGTGGATGGCGGCCTCGTCCAGGGTGAACAGCCCGCCGTCCGCACCGGACAGCAGCGGCGACGGCAGGCCCTCGGTCCACTTGTTGACCCCGACGATCACCTGCTCGCCGTTGTTGATGCGGCTGACCCGCTCGGACATGGACCGCACCAGGGACGACTTCATGTAGCCGGACTCGATCGCCGGGATGACGCCGCCCATCTCCATGATGCGGTCGATCTCGGCACGGGCGCCGGCCTTCAGCTCGGCCACCTTCGACTCGATGACCGGGCTGCCGTCGAAGAGGTCCGGGTACTCCAGCAGATCGGTCTCGTAGGCGAGGATCTGCTGCAGGCGCAGCGACCACTGCTGATCCCACGGGCGGGGCAGCGACATGGCCTCGTTCCACGCCGGCAGCTGGAGCGCCCGGCAGCGGGCCTTGCGGCTCAGCGTGACCCCGAGCGCCTCGATGAGGATGCGCCAGGCGTTGTTCTCCGGCTGGCTCTCGGTCAGGCCGAGCGAGTTGACCTGCACGCCGTAGCGGAAGCGGCGGTACTTCTCGTTCTGGACGCCGTAGCGCTCCACGAGCAGCTCGTCCCACAGCTCGACGAACGCGCGCATCTTGCTCATCTCCTCGATGAACCGGATGCCGGAGTTGACGAAGAACGAGATCCGCCCGACCGCACGGTCGAACTGCTCGTCGGTGAAGTGGCCGCGCTCCTTCAGCAGGTCGAGCAGGCTCAGCGCGTTGGCCAGGGCGAAGGCGAGTTCCTGCGCAGGCGTCGCCCCGGCCTCCTGCAGGTGGTACGAGCAGATGTTGGAGGCGTTCCACTTCGGCATCGCCTCCAGGCAGAACTCGTACATCTCGGCGATGATCCGCATGCTCTCCGCCGGCGGGTAGATGTAGGTGCCGCGCGCGAGGTACTCCTTGACCAGGTCGTTCTGCGTCGTCCCGGTCAGCTTGGTGACGTCCTCGCCACGCTCACGGGCCAGGGCCACGTAGAGGGCGAGCAGCCACATGGCTGTGCCATTGATGGTCATGGACGTGTTCATCTGCTCCAGGGGGATGCCCTCGAACAGGTGCTCCATGTCGTCCAGGGAGTTGATCGGCACACCTACCTTGCCGATCTCGGGAGCGGCGATGGGATCGTCGCTGGAGTACCCGCACTGGGTCGGCAGGTCGAAGGCGATCGACAACCCGGTCTGCCCGGCTGCGAGGTTCTTGCGGTACAGGGCGTTGGACGCCTTCGGGCTCGAATGGCCCGCGTACGTGCGGATGATCCAGGGGCGGTCGCGGGTGGCTTCGCCGTCAGCGTCGTAGAGTCGGTGCGCGGCAGTCTGCTCGGTCACAAAGTCACGATAATCAGGGCAGTTGGTCTGCGAAAAGGCCAAGTGGCCTACCTCATGCCGGCTGAGCCCCCGTCCCGCCCGCGGCGGAGTCCTCGTCCCACCCTCGTCTTGGCCATGATCACCGGTTGCGGGCAGCCGACACCCGAACGGGGCCGCTGCGCGCCCGCAGACGACGATCATGACGAGCAGGTGGGGGCGTCTGGGCTCAACGGGTCGCGGTGACTAGCGTCAGGCGCATGAACGAGCCGCGTGTCACGCTCGAGCGGGACGGGCACGTCCTGCTGATGGGCATCAACCGTCCGGACAAGGTCAACGCGTTCGACCTGGCGACGATCGACCAGCTGGGTGCCGCCTACGAGCAGCTCGGCACCGATCCGGACCTGCGGGTAGGCGTCCTGTTCCACCACGGGCCGCACTTCTCCTCCGGTCTACAGCTCGACGAGGTGGGCCCGGAGGTGGCCAAGCACGGCCCGGGCGCGCTGTCGGGTGGCCATGCCTACGACCCGTTCGGGGTGTGGAAGGCCCAGGTGCCCAAGCCCGTGGTGATGGCGGTCGGCGGCATCGCGTTCACCCTGTCGATCGAGCTTGCGCTGGCCAGCGACATCGTGGTGTGCGGCGACGACGTGCGGTTCAGGCAGATGGAGATCGCTCGCGGCATCATGCCGTTCGGCGGGGCGACGTTCCGCGCGCCGGCGCAGCTGGGCTGGGGCAACGCCATGCGGTTCCTGCTGACGGGCCAGGAGTTCGGCGCGCAGGAGGCCCTGCGCATCGGGCTGGTGCAGGAGGTGGTGCCGGCAGGACAGCAGTCGGCACGGGCACGACGGCTGGCGCAGATCGTCGCGATGCAGGCGCCCCTTGCCGTCCAGGCGACACTCGCCAGCGCGCGGTGCGGCGTGGCGGACGGGCCGGAGGCTGCCGCCCTGCACATCCGGGACCTGCTGCCCCCGCTGATGGCCAGCGAGGACGCCGCCGAAGGCGTGGCCAGCTTCGTCGAGCGGCGTTCAGCACGCTTCACCGGCCGCTGACGCCGACTCCCCCGCGCCGGCACGTGCGGGCGCCGCGGGCATTAGGGTCGAATGCCGTGCGCATCGTCATCGCCGGGGGCCACGGAAAGATCGCCCGACGCCTCACCCGACTGCTGGCTGATCGAGGCGACGAGGTCGTGGGCATCGTGCGCCAGTCGGCACACGTTCCCGACGTGGAGGCCGACGGCGCGTCGGCGGTTCTGCTCGACCTGGAGTCGGCATCGGTGCCCGACGTGGCCGCGGTCCTCACCCGGGCCGATGCCGCCGTCTTCGCCGCGGGGGCCGGTCCCGGCAGCGGCATGGCGCGCAAGCACACCGTCGACCACGAGGCTGCGGTGCTGCTCGCCGATGCGGCCGAGCAGGCGCATGTCGCCAGACTCGTCCAGATCTCGTCGATGGGTACCGACATGGTGGCCGGCGGAGCGGTCCCGTCCGGCGTCGACGAGGTGTTCGTGACCTACCTACAGGCGAAGGCAGCAGCGGAGGAGGACCTGCGTCGCCGTGATGATCTGGCCTGGACGATCCTTCGACCCGGTGGACTCACCGACGAGGCGGGAACGGGGCTCGTCGCGCTCGCGGCAAGCGTGGACCGTGGCTCCGTGCCCCGTGACGACGTCGCCGCCGTCGTCGCCGCTCTGCTCGCCGATCGGCGGACAGCCGGGTTGACGCTGGAAGTGACCAGCGGCGACACCCCGGTCGAGCAGGCTGTCGCTGCACTCGCGACACCGACACAGGAGGCTTGATGACGCAGCTCACACTCGGGGTGCTGGGCACCTCGGCGAAGGAGAACGAGAAGCGGGTGGCCATCCACCCCCGCCACCTCGACCGAATCGACGCCGACGTACGTGCCTCCATGATCATCGAGTCTGGGTACGGCGTCGACTTCGGCGTCTCCGACGACGAGATCGCCACGCAGGTCTCACGGGTGGCGCCGCAGAGCGACCTGATCGCCGCCAGCGACGTGGTGCTGATGCCGAAGCCGACCATCCCCGACGTTCGCAGGTTGCGCGACGGCCAGGTGCTGTGGGGATGGCCGCACTGCGTGCAGGACTCCGAGCTCACGCAGCTGTCCATCGACAAGCGGCTGACGGTGATCGCGTGGGAGGCCATGCACTTCTGGACGCCCGGCGGAGTCGCCGGCGTGCACGTCTTCCACCGCAACAACGAGATCGCCGGCTACGCCTCGGTGCTGCACGCCATGACCCTGATGGGAACGTCCGGGGTGTACGGGCGCAAGCTGTCGGCCGTGGTGCTGGGCTACGGCAACACGGCGCGCGGGGCCATCACCGCACTGCAGTCGCTGGGCGTGCACGACGTGGTGGCCCTGACCAAGCGCGAGGTAACCGCCGTGCCGTCCCCGATGCCGTCGGTGACCCTCGGTCACATCGAGCGCACGTCCGACGACCCGAGCCGGACGGTGACTCACCGCCGCTCGGGCAACGAGCCCACGCACGAGTTCCTTGCCGAGCACGACATCATCGTCAACTGCATCCTGCAGGACACCGATGCCCCGATCATGTTCGCCACCCTCGACGAGCTGGCGGAGTTCAGGCCGGGCACGCTGATCGTGGACGTGTCGTGCGACGAGGGGATGGGCTTCGACTTCGCCCGACCCACGCCCTTCACCGACCCGATGTTCACGGTCGGCCACGACATCCACTACTACGGGGTGGACCACAGCCCGTCCTACCTGTGGAACTCGGCGACCTGGGAGATCTCCGAGGCTCTCATCCCCTTCCTGCCCCACGTCCTTGCCGGACCGAACGGCTGGGAGTCTGAGGAGACCGTTGCCCGCGCCATCGAAGTCCAGGAGGGCGTCGTGATCAATCCCAAGATCCTGTCCTTCCAGAACCGGGCGACGGAGTTCCCGCACCCGGTGCGCCACGGGGACTGAGCCGTGGTGACATACGGACTGGCGGTCGCAGGCCCGTACGCGAGGCTGGCCGAGCTGGGACGGGCGGCAGAGGCCAGCGGCTTCGACGCCGTCTGGGTAGCCGAGACCGACCACGACTCTGTGGTGGCCGCGACGGTGCTGGCCCAGGCCACGTCGCGCATCGACGTCGGCACCAACGTCACGCTGGCGTTCCCGCGCTCGCCGACCGTCACCGCGATGCAGGCGTGGGACCTCAACGAGCTGTCCGGCGACCGCTTCGTGCTGGGGCTCGGCAGCCAGGTGCGACGCATCGTCACCGACCGCTACTCCGCGCAGTTCGACCGTCCGGCCCAGCGTATGGCGGAGTACGTCCAGGCCATGCGCACCGTCTGGAACATGGAACGCGGGCAGCGGGTGCCGTTCCGAGGGGACATCTACCGGGTGATCCGCACCGGGATCAACGGGCTGGGCTCGGCGACGGACCGAGCGATGCCCCGGGTCTACGTGGCCGCCGTCGGACCCTTGATGACGCGCACGGCAACGAGGTGGGCCGACGGCATGCTCGGTCACCCGTTCACGTCGGTGCCGTACCTGCGCGACGACGTGCTGCCCAGGATCGAGCAGGGGCTGGCCGATGCCGGCCGCTCCCGCGACGAGTTCACCCTGGCCCAAGGGATGATCGTGAGCGTCGCCGACGACCGTGCGGTCGCCGTGTCCGAGGCCAAGGCCCAGGTCGGCTTCTACGGGACGACGCCCAACTACTCCGGGGTCTTCGCCGCCAGCGGCGAGGCCTACCTGACCGAGGATCTCGGCCGGGTGTTCGCCGACACCGGCGGCGACCCCCACGCTCTGGCCGCGGCCGTGCCGGACGACGTGCTCGATCGCTATGCGGTGGCCGGCACGCCCGACGAGGTACGGGACCGGCTCGACGAGATCGCCGGGCTGGTCGACCATCTGATCCTCGGGGGAGCCTGGTACCGGGTGCCCCCGTCACGGATGGCTGAGAACCTGCAGGCGATCATGGAGACGTTCGCGCGCTGAGCGGGCGCGCGCTGAGTGGCAGGGTGCACAGCCAGGAGGGCGTGCCATGGGATGCTGCATCGCGTGACGTCGCTGCCCGTACCCGACTGGCTGGCCAGAGCGGGCATCTTCTCGTGGCTGGCCCTCGGCGTGCTCGGACTGTCGGCCGTCGTGGTGCTCGGCCTGTCGACCTTCAGCACGATCGTGTTGCCGATCATCTTCAGCGCTGTGGCGGCTGCGGTCTTCGTGCCACTCGTCGACCGGTTCGAGATGTGGCGGATACCCCGCAGCCTTGGATCGGCCATGACGATCGTGATCATCATCGGTGGGCTGGCCGGCATCGTCACGCTCATCACCCGCTCGGTGGTCGACCAGGGCGACGAGCTCAGCGCTGCGTTCACCCAGGCGTTGGCCGACCTCCAGGCATGGCTGGCCGGGCTGGGTATCGACAGCGAGTTCATCGAGCAGGCGCGAGACGCCGTCCGGTCGTTCCTGTCCTCCGGCGGTGGCGGGCTCGCCTCCTCGGCGGCCAGCGCGGCGAGCAGCGCAGCGTCCCTGGTCATCGGCGTCTTCTTCGGGCTGGTGTTCCTGTTCTTCCTGATGCGCGACGCGCCACGGCTGCCGAGGTGGGCCGCCAACAACCTGGGCTCGGCCCAGGGCGGCGGGCTGGTGTCGGTGATGCAGTCCGGGGTCAGCGTCATCCGCCGGTACTTCACCGGGCGCGGCGTGGTCGCGCTGTTCGACGCCGTGGTCATCTCGGCCGGCGCCCTCGTGCTGGGCATCCCCCTGGTGCCGGCGATCGCGGTGCTGACCCTGATCGGTGGGTTCGTGCCCTACCTCGGTGCCGTGGTGGCGGGAAGCCTGGCCGTCGTCCTCGGTCTCACCAGCGGCGGGCTGCCGACCGCGCTCATCATGCTCGCGATCGTCATCGTCACCCAGAACGTGCTGGAGCCCCTGGTCGAGGCGAAGGTGATCGGGCAGTCGCTGGGCCTTCACCCGATGGCCGTCATCATCGCCACGACCATCGGTGGCATAGCGGCTGGGTTCAGTGGTCTGATCCTCGGCGCACCCATCGCCGCGACCATCGTGCGGGTGCGCAACGACCTGCGAGCCCGCAGCGCCGCACCCCTCCCCCATCCGCAACCCGACGACATCCCCGAGCCGGGTGGCGCGCCGGGTGACGAGCCGGGCGCCGAGCCGGGTGGCGACGCCTCGCCCGCTTGATCCCTTGCCCTCCCGCCTCCTCCCCCGGGCGGATTCAGCCCGCGATCTTGGCGCTCTGGCCGCAACTGCGGTCGTATGCGGCCCCTGCGTCAAGATCGCGGAATGGTGGCGGGCACCGCCGCTACGGAAGGCGCCAGTCGACAGGACTCTCGCCGAGCTCGTCCAGGTGCTCGTTGGCGCGCGTGAAGGGGCGGGAGCCGAAGAAGCCGCGGTCGGCCGACATCGGGGACGGGTGCGGGCTCATGACCGTTGGGACGTCGAGCAGCGCCGGAGCCAGCGACTGGGCGTCACGGCCCCACAGGATCGCCACGAGCGGCTCGTCGCGTGCCAGCAACGCTGCGATGGCTGCGTCCGTGACCGCCTCCCACCCCTTGCCCCGGTGCGAGGCCGGCTTGCCGGGCTGGACGGTCAGCACC
>Ga0208354_1000958_pt1 | contig 9978 bp, 8 predicted proteins | sample HotLakmasection4_FD_184727 | JGI IMG/M metagenome (GOLD analysis project Ga0208354, IMG submission 184727) | Hypersaline microbial mat communities from Hot Lake, Washington, USA - Section #4 (SPAdes) | ecosystem: Environmental > Aquatic > Non-marine Saline and Alkaline > Hypersaline > Microbial... | reverse complement strand
GCGACGGTCTTATGAACATGATTGTGCCAACAAATCCCGTGCTGATGGGGATTCTGGGCCTCGCTAGTATACCGTACGACAAATGGTTCAAATTCATCGCACCTTTAATGATTAAGCTGCTTATCGCGTGCTCTTTCGCGCTTGTTGCAGCAGTTTGGATTGGCTACAGCTAATCAAACTATTCTGTCAGGCAGGCTTTAACCTGGTGACGGCCTGTAGTTTCGAACCAGCTCATTAACGCGGGCAGCTTCCTCATCCGTAATCTGAAAGTGAAAGGTACTGCGAATGGTTTTCGGGCCGAATGGAACCATTCCTATGTTGTTATCAGAAAAATAGCTGAGGACAGGGGCAGCATCTCCATCCGCCACATCAAACAGAACAATATTTGTGTATACCGAATCGAGATCAATCGAAAAAGCTTCATTTTCCGAAACCGCTTTGGCAAACTCATGTGCCCGATGGTGATCTTTTTTAAGCAGGTCAAAATGATGATCCAGGGCGTAATCGGCAGCCGCAGCAAGAAGGCCAATCTGCCGCATGCCTCCTCCCCACATTTTCCGCATACGTCTGGCTTTTTTGATATGATCGGCCGAAGCCAGCATCATCGAACCAACCGGAGCACCAAGCCCCTTGCTAAAACAAACAGAAATGGTATCGGCTATGGTGCCAAAAAATGATGCCTCTATACCTGATTCAACCATCGCGTTCCAGATTCTTGCTCCATCAAGATGAACAAATAACCCATGTTTATCAGCGACTTTTTTGATAGCAAGAAGTTCATCTTTAGTGTAATATGCACCCCCGCCTTTATTGGTGGTATTTTCAATTGCAACAACTTTCGAAAACGGGTCCCAGTCATTCTTTGTACGAACTGCATATTCGATCTGTCCGGGCTCCAGTTTGCCTCTTATGCCTTTTAAAGGCCGCAGCTGCACCGAAGAGAGATGCGCAGCAGCTCCCGACTCATAGTTAAAAACATGTCCGAGTTCATCAATAATTACCTCGTCTCCAGGTTCGGTAAGTACATGTACGCAGAGCTGATTGCTCATGGTGCCGCTGGGTACAAAAAGTCCGGCATCCATACCAAATAAAGCGGCTGTTTTCTGCTCAAAAGCGTTTACCGTAGGGTCTTCCGCAAAAACATCATCACCAAGCTCCGCACTGATCATTACGTTTAACATCTCCTGCGTTGGGCGGGTAACCGTGTCACTTCGTAAATCAATCATTTTTTGTGTGGTTAAAAAATCCTTCTCCAGTTTTATCGCCAAGTTTGCCGGCGTCTACCATTTTCACCAACAGCGGACAAGGCCTGTATTTTGGGTCTTTAAATCCTTCATACAGCACATTCAGTATATCGAGACACACATCGAGGCCGATAAAATCGGCGAGCCGCAGCGGGCCCATTGGGTGCGCCATTCCAAGTTTCATCACATCGTCAACGGCTTTAGCATCTGCCACACCTTCGTAAACACAGAAGATTGCTTCGTTAATCATGGGCATCAAAACGCGGTTCGATACAAAACCCGGAGAATCATTGGCAGGTACAGCTACCTTATTAAGCTTTTCCGACAGAGAAACAATCAAATCGGTTACCTCCTGTTCTGTTTCAAGTCCGTTGATAACCTCAACAAGCTTCATAACCGGTACAGGATTAAAAAAGTGCATTCCGATGAATTTACCGGGTCTGTCTGTAACTGCTGCAAGTTTTGTGATTGAAATAGACGATGTGTTACTTGCCAGCACTGTGTGCCCGGGTGCCGCCTGGTCTATCTGCTGAAATATCTTTTTCTTCAGTTCAAAAATTTCAGGTACGGCTTCCACAACCAAATCTGCGCTCTTAACCGCATCCTGCAGATTTGTGAACGTGGTTATTCTGTTCAGGGCTGAGGTTTTATCATCTTCTGTAATCTTCTCTTTAGAAACCAGTCTCGATAAATTTTTATCAATAGTCTTAACTGCTTTATCTGCAAGTTCTTCACTGGTTTCTGCCAGGTTAACAGAAAATCCGTTTTGCGCAAATACGTGGGCAATTCCGTTTCCCATAGTACCTCCGCCCACAACAGCCACTTGTTTAATCTCTTTCATAACCGGTCTGTTTTTCATTATTTAAATTTACATTCGTTTCGGTTGTGAGAGTATGTATTTTGAGAAGAAAGGTCAACATCTATATCATATGCTACACCTGAATTTTGTAATTTAATCAGCATTCTCTGTCACAATAAACCAACAACCAGTGTGCGCGGTTAATTGTTCTCTATGAAATTATTTGCAAAGCTCGGGCTTTTCTTTTTTATCCTTTTTACCGGCTTTATTCTGCTCGGAATTTACTGGACGTTCTACCGACCATTGCCGGATTATTCTGTTGATATTGTTGAAAACAGCCTTCAGCAACCTGTTGATATACACTGGGATCCCTATGGTACTCCCTATATCTACGCCGAAAATGACGAAGACCTCTATTTTACCATCGGTTTTATTCATGCACAGGAGCGTTTATGGCAGATGACCCTTAACCAGATTGCCATTGAAGGGCGCTTTGCTGAGTTCTTCGGTCCTGAACTCACCGAACTTGACAAGCACCAGCGTACACTCGGTTTCTGGCACACAGCTAAAACCATTCAGAATACACTCTCTGATGAAGTTATTGGTGCTCTGGAGGCCTATTCTAGAGGAGTTAACGCCTTTATTGATAAGAACGACAATAATTTGCCCATCGAATTTTCACTGCTTGATGTAGCCCCAATAAAGTGGACACCTGCCCACACCATTGCTACTACCCGGATGATGGCATGGGATCAGAATATTCACTGGAGGGCCGAAATGGCGTACGCTTACATGGGACAAAATTATGGGGTATCGACCGTACAGCAGCTACTCCCCGCCTATGACGACAGATACCCAACCACCCTTTCCCACAATGCAGATATCAATCGCATACCAAAAAATCTGCTCTCCTTCGGAAAGGTTGATCAGAATGTAAAGAGAGTTCTTGGGAAAACCGGCGACCCTTTTGGAAGTAATGCCTGGGCCGTATCGGGACAGAAAACACAGGACGGTTCACCAATTTTAGCCGGTGATCCCCATATGGGGCTAAGCATACCGGGATTCTGGTATGAACTCTATTACCGGACACCCGGGCACCATATGGCGGGTGCAACGATTCCAGGCGTGCCATTTGTGGTATTGGGGCAAAACCGCAGCCTCGCCTGGAGCATGACCAATATGATGGCTGATGACACTGACTTCTTTATAGAATCCGTTCCAAACGGAATGGGTGGCGGATATGTGGCCGACAGTACAGCCTCACCTGTTTTGATGAACGAGTTTGATGAACGCTTCGAAATAATCAAAGCAAAAGGCAGCAACGACATTCTGCACGTTATCTACTCTACAGAGCGCGGGCCTGTTATTTCAGATATTCACCCGGATTCATCACTTTTCGGTGATCAGGTTATCACCATGCAGTGGATGGGGCATCAGCCCGGAGATGAGCTGCAGGCGTTTTATGATATAAACAGGGCGGGGAACCTGAATGAGTTCAGAGAAGCTGTAAAAGATTTTAAATCTCCTGCGATGAACTTTATTTACGCTGATAAAAATAATAACATCGCGCTGCTGGCAGGTGCCGGATTACCTCTAAGAGAAAATAATCCGGTTCTGTTCAGAAGAGGATGGATGCCCGAAGATGCATGGGCAGGTATAATTCCATTCGATGAACTGCCGCATCTTGAAAATCCTGAACAGGGTTTTGTAGCTCATGCCAACAACAAAATGCATACAGACTCTTATCCCCACTATATTGCAACTTTCTGGGAATCACCCTCCCGTATCATGAGAATTGAGCAGGAGCTGGAATTTTCGGAGGTGCTTTCGGCAGAAGATATGCAGGCTCTTCAGTTTGATGTTTACTCGGAACACGCCCGCGAAATTACCGAGATAATTTTACCTGTACTCCGCGGCGCTTCAGAAAACAGGTATATAGCACGTTCTCTGCCGTACCTCGAAAACTGGGATTACGAATTTAACAGTGTATCAACCGCTGCATCCATCTTCGACCTGTTCTTCATGAAGCTGTCTGAAAATGTGCTGATACCTGAAATAGGAGCCGATGGATTTGCTGCACTTGCAGATCAGGAGCATCTGCCCGTGATGGTAATCAGCCGTTTGATTAATGAGGGCGGTTTTTTTATAGATGCAGGAGCTGATCGAAGCGAGCAAACTTTTGATGACATTATCCGTGAGTCGATGATTGAAACAGTTCGGGAACTTGAAGATAATTTCGGGAATGAACCATATGAATGGAGATGGGAAAATGTAAACACGATTACCCTGCAGCCACCGCTGCTGGGAGAAGCTGCAGAAGATCCGCAGGCGCCGGCCTTACTGAAGATGATAGTTGAAAATTTGTTTAACAGGGGCCCCTATCCGGCAATTGGCCACGCTATGTCTGTTAATAAAGCTCAATATAGCTGGGACAAGCCATTCAGCGTGAACATGGGGCCATCAATTCGCCGAATTGTAGATTTTTCAGAGCCGAATCGCTCCCTGTCTGTACTGCCGACAGGCCAGTCCGGAAATCCGCTTTCCGCGAACTACGGAGATCAAACCAACCTATGGCTCGAGGGGAGATACCGTTTTATTTACCAGGATAGTACGTTTTTCCAGCAGACAAGCTACCAAACCATGACATTATCACCGGAGTAACCGATAAAAATGATCTTAAACCAAAGCCTTATGCAAAAACTTAAATCGATCTCTGTTTTTTTGATACCTGCACTACTGCTTTCATTTTTTTTGATGGCCGGATATAATTACGAAACAAAAGACGGGAAAGCTCAGAGTTCGGTACTTTCTGCAGATTCAATAATGGCCTCAATGACGCTGGATGAAAAAATTGGCCAGCTCTTCTCGGTTAGAGCATATGGCGTATTCGAAAATGAACACGATTTAAGCCTGCAGCGCCTGGAGAGACTCATTCACAACTACCACATTGGAGGCATAACATTCTTCCAGGGCGATGTGTATGGCCAGGCCCATCTGCACAACCACCTGCAGACACTCGCAGGTAAACCACTCTGGATATCGCAGGATATGGAGTTTGGTGCCGCAATGAGAATCCGTGGCACAACACGCATTACACCGGCAATGGGTGTAGCAGCTACGGGAAATCCTGAAAATGCCTACCTCGCAGGACTAGTAACAGCATCGGAAGCCGGTGCTCTTGGGGTAAACCAGGTTTATGCGCCAGTACTCGATGTAAACAACAATCCCGAAAATCCGGTTATTAACACTCGCTCCTACTCTTCAGATCCCGGCGAAGTTTCAGATTATGCAACAGAATTTATTCGTGGTGTTTCAGATGCGGGCTTACTCGCAACAGGAAAACACTTCCCCGGCCATGGTGATACCGATACCGATTCTCACCTTGCTCTGCCGGTTATAAATCACGACTATGCCCGGCTCGATTCTGTTGAACTTGTCCCTTTTCGCACAACTATTAAAAATGGCCTTAGAAGCGTCATGAGTGCCCACATTGCGTTTCCGGAAATCAGTGAAAATATTGACCTGCCCGGCACACTCGATCCATCCATTTTACAAAGAATTTTAGTGGATACGCTCGCTTTTGACGGATTAATAGTTACAGACGGACTGGAGATGAACGGTATTTCAAGCTACTACGCACCGGGCGAAGCTGTGGTTAGAGCACTGCAGTCCGGGGCCGATGTACTTCTGCTAAGCCCCGACGAAATGACGGCCATTGACGGGTTAAAGAAAGCCGTAAGGTCTGGACGAATTACAGAGGAGCGCATCGATCGATCAGTTCAAAAAATAATACAGTTAAAAATTGAACACGGATTGTTCGACAACCCCTTTATCGATATCCAGTCGCTAAGGCGAAAGATCCAGACGCCTCAGTACAGGGAAATAGCCAACAGAATAGCGCGCGAATCCGTTACGGTTCTTAAAGACCAGGATAACCTGCTGCCCATCAGAGAAGACAGAACAGAGAGTATTCTTGTAATCTCTCTTGCTGATGGCGATGGCCACTCTTCCGGTTCGGTGCTCGCACGTTCCTTCAGAAATTATCACACAGGTATTACCTATCGCGAGCTCAACAACAGGACAACCGACGAAGAGATTGAGGAGATCCTCAGGCTTGTAAACAGTCATGACCTCGTTGCAGTAGGCTCGTTTATCAGGGTGCGGTCGCATCAGTCATCCCAAATACCCCGAAAGTTTCTCTCTGTTCTTAAAGAAATTGAAAAAGCAAAATCCGCGTCACTACTCCTGGCTTTTGGTAATCCGTATGTGGTTGGAGATGTCCCGGGCTTCGACAGCCATATACTGGCCTGGGCATCTGATGCAAATCAGGTACAGCAAACCATACCATCTCTTTTTGGCGGATCAGCAATTTCCGGCAGGTTTCCGGGTGAAATTCCCGGGCTTTATGATCGGGGAGACGGCCTGAGTTACGATCACTCAACAGTTCGCTTTGATACGCCCGAGTCTGCAGGGCTGAGCACCGACTCGCTCATGAATCTGGACATGGTGATGCAGCAGGCCATAAACGATTCCGTTTTCCCTGGAGGAGTGATCGGGGTAATGCGTAACGGTGCAATGGTGTGGCAGGAAGGATATGGCTATCACGATTATACCAAAACGAAAGCAGTAGCCAGAAATACGGTATTTGATCTCGCCTCAGTTACAAAAATTATGGCCACAACCACTTCCATTATGAAACTGGTTGGTGATGGCAGAATTGATGTGGACGATCCTGTTTCAAAGTATATCCATGAATTCAATTCTGATGAAAACAAAAAGGAGATTACTCTGAGGCATTTATTGCTGCACACCTCGGGCCTGCCTGCATTTCGCATATATGTCGACAACTTAAAATCACGTTATGAAATAGTTGATGCCGTGCGTAATGAACCTCTGATAAACCAGCCCGGTGAAGAGTACGTTTATAGTGATCTTGGATTTATTCTGCTTGCCGAAATTGTTTATGAAGTTACTGGCAGCCACGTTGATGAATTTGCGAACGCAGAGATTTATAGTAAACTTGGTATGTATGACACGCTCTTTAACCCGTACAAATATGGCTCGCGCTTCAGAGGCAGAATCCCTCCCACTGAAATTGATACCGTTTACAATCGCGGAACGGTACTCGAAGTGGCGCATGATGAACGAGCCTTTTTTATGGATGGCGTTGCCGGGCATGCGGGCCTCTTCTCTTCCGCACAGAACATCGCGAAATACGCATTCATGCTTTTAAATGACGGAAACTATGGCGGAGAAAACGTCTTGCCGTCAGAAGTTGTTAGGGAGTTTACAAGCCATCAGTCTCCGGTTAATCACCGTGGACTCGGTTTTGATCGTAAGAGCGAGGGCTTTAGTTCTGCTGGTGAGTTTACCGGTCCTAAAACATTTGGCCATCTTGGTTTTACAGGCACCAGTTTATGGATTGACCCCGACAGAGATCTCGCCATTATACTACTTACAAACCGAACGTACCCAAGCAGAAGCTACGGTTCACAAATAAGCAAAGTTCGGGCAAACGTTGCCGATACTATTATCAAAAGCATTATTGAATAACCTATGAAAGAGATTCTAAAACGGGCTTATACACCCTTTTCCGGTACGGATGAGTTCTGTCTGGTACAGGGCGAATCCGGAACGGTTTATCCCGGTGTTCGCATAGAGAATAGCTCATTTCCCTTAACAATTTCAGCAATACAGGCTGCTGTGAGCAGTTGTCTGGCAAATAGTGACTTGCCTGTTTCTTACTGGCACGGTGAAAAGAGACCCGAGCTTAGTGACTACTGGTCTAATGAATATCACCTGAAACAAAACCATGATGAGTTTGAACTGTCTCAGGGACAGATATTTAATCCGTTTATTAATGAGATAAAAAACATATCAGATACACTCAGAAATCTTTGCAAGACGGCAATAACGCCTAACTCAAACTTTTCTGTGTCAGCCATTCTGGAAACCGAACGCGGATTTGTTGCCGGTGTAAATGTGGAGGGCGGCGCCTGGTCTCTTGGTTTGTGTGCAGAGCGTGTGGCTGTCTCAAGAGCGGTCGCTGCAGGTACCGATGATTTCCTCTCCCTGCATATAATGGCTCCGAAAAGTGATTTCTGCAGCCCCTGCGGTGCATGCAGACAGGTGATACACGAATTTATGCCTAAAAGAAAGGTCCATCTCTATCATTCCAATCAGCAGAAGACAGTTCATTTTGCTGAACATCTGCTTCCCTACGCCTTTACCGCAACCTCTTTATAATCTGATATCGCATCTTTAAAAAAAATATCAATGCACTTTTTAGCAGTTCTCGATTACGAACATCTCGACAACGGTATGTTTCTTACCACATTTGCCAAAACCCTCTCAAAAAAAGAAGAACGGGGAATCATAATTCACGGTGAGAGTGAGTACACCGAACGAATAATCCAGACGGGAGTGATGCGCGAGGAAGCAACGCTTCGATCCATAAAAGACCTGAACCACAGGCTTGTTGCCCTCTTTGCAGACGAGGGAGTTTCCACTATTGCGCTCAACGGATATCAAAAATCAACCGTTAAACACGATCGCGGACAGCTCATCATAAACAGTGAATACCTGCTTAAGCTTCCGAAACAGCCTATGATACTGCTTTCGAACCTTGCAGAGGATGTTGAGACGGGCAAACCGATTACAATTCCTCTCTCCCTGCTGGCAAATTCGTTACAAAAACTGTTTAACATACCGGAGATAACCATATTCAGCAAGAAAGATAATATTGAGATATTTACCGAAAAACTGCCAGACAGCACCATTATTTCAAAAGAAAATGAAGATTTTGTCGAAACCCATATCCCGAAGAGTTTCCGCGACTTCAAATATCCTGTAAAAATAAGCTCACCATCCGATTTCTAACCAGCGTTTACTCTTTTTACCCCAAAATAGATGTAGAATGCGGTTTAATGATTAAAATTAGCAAGATTCATTTGCCAGTTTGTATGATGTTCAATAGTTTGGCTATGTTTTAAAAATGACAACATAATCAACCAAAAGGTATTTTTATGAGCAGAAATGAAGAAATAAAGTCGTTAATAGAAGAACTTGAACCCGACATGGAGAAGTTCTACGAAAAAGGAAATAAAGCGGCCGGTACAAGAGCAAGAAAAACATTGCAAGAGCTGAAAAAACTTGCACAAGAAGTCCGTCTCGAAATCCAGGATATGAAAAACTCCGGTGAGATTTAGAAGTGTGTAAAGGCTGCTGCAATTTAAGCAGCCTTTTTTATTTTTTTGAAATTTTACCTTGACTTAGATTTGAATACTCTGTTATATTTAAATCTTCCAAAATTTGGAAACATTCCTCGGTAGCTCAGTGGCAGAGCAATCGGCTGGTATCCCGACAGCAGTCGGGACGTAGGTTCGAATCCTTACTATATTTTGAATTATTTATTCCTCGGTAGCTCAGTGGCAGAGCAATCGGCTGTTAACCGATCGGTCGTTGGTTCGAATCCAACCCGGGGAGCTTTTAAAAGGACAAATCATGCTCAAGTGGTTTGTCCTTTTTTTTTACGAATATGGGCTGCTACCTCTACATATTACGCTCTCAGATCAAAGAGACTTACTATTACGGTTCATCCGGTGACCCGCAACAGCGCCTGCCCCATCACAACGCAGAATCCAGGGGATATACCCGGCGATACAGACCATGGCAAATCGTCTATCAGCATGAGTTCCCAACCAGAAATAAAGCTGAAGCCGCCGAACGGGTAGTAAAAGGCTGGAAAAGCAAGAAAATGACCCGTTTGCTGATCAAAGGTAACATTCAAATAGAAGATTATCTGTAATGTGATCGGGTCAGAGCAATCGGCTGTTACTCCGACAGCTGTCGGAGCGTTGGTTCGAATCCAACCCGGGGAGCTTTTAAAAGGACAAATCATGCTCAAGTGGTTTGTCCTTTTTTTTACGAATATGG
>Ga0208354_1000953_pt1 | contig 10021 bp, 8 predicted proteins | sample HotLakmasection4_FD_184727 | JGI IMG/M metagenome (GOLD analysis project Ga0208354, IMG submission 184727) | Hypersaline microbial mat communities from Hot Lake, Washington, USA - Section #4 (SPAdes) | ecosystem: Environmental > Aquatic > Non-marine Saline and Alkaline > Hypersaline > Microbial... | reverse complement strand
GGTATCGATTAAAACAGAGGTCTATCCCGGTTTCCCGACCGACCTTCAGGCACAGTGGGCAACGCTGTTGACACAGGCTGAAGGCGTATCAAAAGTAACCGACACCATCTACTTTGACCGTTTCAGCTATGTTCCGGAACTGAACCGGCTGGGCGCAGATCTGACCGTGGAAAAAAATCGAGTAACAATTAAAGGGAAAACTGAATTGACCGGTGCTTCCGTAATGAGTACGGATCTCAGAGCCAGCGTTAGTTTGGTGATGGCAGGGATGGTAGCAGATGGAACCACCGAAGTACTTCGTATTTACCACCTCGACCGTGGATATGAGAATCTGGAAGATAAATTAAATGCTGCAGGTGCTTCTATTAGGAGAGTGGCTGAGGAGTAATTTTAAATTGATTTGGTTATTTGATTCAATATTTAATTATTAGTCAACTTTCTGCTATATTTAAACATTGGACTAGTTCGAATACTATTCTGCGAACTCGACTTTATATTTCATTGATTTTTAAAGTTTTAAAACATATTACCCCTTATTTGATTTTTCGCCTGGAAGCGGTCTGCCGCTTTTATGCGTTCTCAGATTTTGGATTTAACGGGCAGAAAAGCTCGCCCGCACCTATTTCTAACAAGAATTCTAACAGTTTAGCAACTCGCTCTGCTTTAACTCGTACAAATGACAATCTGGAGAATAGTGTACCATATCTCAAGACAAACCAGATCTTTTTGATTGTGAAGTGTAAGCTTAGCGAATTGCTGATGAAATTTTACCGCTTACATGAAGAACCAGATAATTATACACTCATCGGGGAAACAAACCCGTGTTGCTCTGCTCGAGAATGGAGAACTCGCACAGCTTTTTATAGAATCTGAAGAGAATCAACGCACAGTTGGCGACATCTACCTCGCCCGTGTACATAAGGTAATGAGTGGTATTCGTGCTGCATTTATCGATGTTGGCATGGAAAAGGATGCTTTCCTTCACTTTTCTGATGCCGGTGACCACCTCGGCGATTACATCAAAATGATGAACGGCCCAAAGAGCATTTCCAAAGATGCTGATAAGGACCTGAAGAACTTTGATAAGCTTTCGAACAACGACAAACAGATTCTGGCAGGAAAACTCCTTCAGAACAACCAGAGAATACTTGTACAGATTGTTAAGGAACCAATTGGTTCAAAAGGGCCGCGTGTTTCTACTGATATAACCATTGCAGGCCGTTTTCTGGTACTAATTCCAATGGGCGACTACATCGCCATCTCTAAGAAAATTAACAACGGTCGTGAGCGGCGCCGGCTGAAAAAAATTGCCGGAGATATGCTTCCGGACGGTTTCGGCGTAATTATCCGGACCGTTGCTCAAAAACAGGATAAAGAAGCGCTTGAAGACGATATGCGCACCGTCCTGAAAAAATGGGAGCGCATTCTCAATAAACTTGAAAATGCCAAACCGCCAACACTGCTCTACAAAGATCTCGACATCACCGAAAGCCTGATACGCGATCTATTTGCCAAGCAGTACGACCGGGTTCTGATTGACGACTACCAGCTCTATAAATCGATCAAGAGCTATGTGTCTCAGATTGCACCAAAAATGCTGCCTAGCGTTCAGCTTTATAAAGGCAAGGATCACATTTTTGATCACGTCAACATCGCACACGATGTGAATTCTATTTTCAGTCCGAGAGTGCGCATGCCATCTGGCGGTTATCTTATCTTTGAGCAGACAGAAGCGATGTATGTTGTGGATGTCAACTCCGGCCCATACGCGGCTAAAGAGAAACAGGAAGACAACTCCCTGAAAACCAACCTGGAAGCTGCACGGGAAATTGCTAAACAGCTCCGGCTGCGTGACATCGGCGGAATTATTGTTGTTGATTTCATCGATCTGCGGGATGACAAAAACCGCAAAAAGATCTATGATGAGCTGAAAAAAGAGTTTAAAAAAGATCGCGCCAAAACCAACGTCATCGGTATGAGTGATTTTGGTCTGGTTCAGATTACCCGACAGCGTATTCGTCCAAGTGTAGTGAATTCCGTTTCTAAAGTTTGCCCCACATGCGGTGGTTCAGGTTCCGTTGTCAGTCAGGACACTATTGTTACAGACATTGAGAGCTGGATCAGCAAATTTAAGTACAGCACTGAATACCGAGCTGTGGACATTTTTATCAATCCCTACCTGAGATCCTATCTCACCCGAGGCCTCTTCAGCCTTCGATTTAAGTGGATGCTTAAATACAAGATGAAAATCAGCTTTGTTGCTGATGAGACCATTTCTCTGAATGAATTTAAAGCTACACTTTCCGGATCTGACCTCGAGATTACGGATGTTGTACTCCAGGGAGAATCGCTCGATAAAATTCTGGCAGCCAAAGAGCAACAAGCTCAGCAGCTGGAGGAAAGTTCAAAACCATCCAGAGATGTTGACTATTTCTCCAAAGAAAACGGCAACGGAAATGGTCTTCAAAAACGCTCAAAAAGACCAAAGCGTCCTACTCCGCAAAGTAATTAATTGAAGATTTTAGATTTTAAGCTTTACCGATTATGACAAATTTGAAGAATTTTCATGCCACTACTGTATTGGGAATAATCCATAATGGAAAAGTAGCGCTCGGCGCAGACGGCCAGGCCACTTTGGACAAAACAGTAATGAAAGCAACTGTTAAAAAAGTTAGAAAGCTGCAGAAAGGATCAATCCTTGCAGGGTTTGCCGGATCAACGGCTGATGCCTTCACACTGTTTGAAAAGTTTGAAGAGAAACTGAACAGCTACAACGGAAATCTGCAGCGGGCTGCTGTTGAGATGGCAAAAGAGTGGAGAAAAGATAAATTTTTACAGAAACTTGAGGCTCTTCTCGTCGTTATTGATAAGGACACCCCACTGCTAATTTCGGGACAGGGCGACGTAATTGAACCTGACGATAAGATATTGGCAATTGGCAGCGGGGGATCATATGCCCTGGCAGCCGCTCGTGCTTTAAAAGAAGATGCCCCTGATTTGTCGGCCAGGGAAATAGTTGAAAAATCGCTGCACATTGCCGCAGACATCTGCATCTATACAAATCATAATTTGACCATTTTAGAAATAGACGAGTAGTACAATGAAGTTGATTGAACAACAGAATTTAACACCCAGACAGATTGTAGCCGAGCTCGACAAGTATATTATCGGGCAGAAAAATGCAAAGCGCTCTGTTTCTATCGCACTCAGAAATCGCTGGAGGCGACTCAAATCGGATCCCGAAATCCGGGATGAAATCATTCCAAACAACATTTTAATGATTGGCCCAACGGGTGTAGGTAAAACAGAAATCGCTCGCCGACTTGCAAAACTGGCCGGGGCACCATTCATAAAAGTTGAAGCGTCCAAGTTCACAGAAGTAGGTTACGTAGGTCGTGATGTTGAATCGATGATACGTGACCTTACCGACATCGCCATCAACATGGTTAAACTGGAGATGCAGGAACGTGTTAAGGGTCGGGCTGCTGAGATTGTCGAGGAGAAGATTCTGGACATTTTAATTCCTCCGGTTCGTAAAAAAAGTTCAAACTCATCCTCTACCGCCAAAAATACAGGAGAAGTCGGGTTCAATCCCGAAAGTGCATCTGATGCCGAACTGAATGAACGCACGCGCGAACGGTTCAGGGAAAAGCTGAAAAACGGTGAGCTTGAAGATCGTGATATTGAAATTCAAGTAGATTCCTCCAAAACTCCTATGATGCAGGTTTTTGGACCTCAGGGCATGGAAGAGATGGGAGTCAATCTGCAGGATATGCTTGGAAACCTGACACAGGGTCGCAAGAAAACCAAGCGTACCGTTCCCATCAGTGAAGCCCGTGAAATACTTCTTGAGCAGGAAGCCGAAAAGCTGATTGACCACGAAGCCGCAGTTCAGGAAGCACTCGAACGGGTGCAGAATCAGGGGATCGTTTTTATTGATGAAATTGACAAGGTTGCCAGTGACTCTTCTTCCAGCAGTAAGGGAAGCGGTGAGGTAAGCCGCCAGGGTGTGCAGCGGGATCTCCTTCCTATCGTTGAGGGAAGTACCGTTAATACAAAACATGGAATTGTAAAAACGGATCATATTCTGTTTATCGGATCCGGTGCTTTTCACGTATCCAAACCTTCTGATCTGATTCCGGAGCTTCAGGGACGTTTCCCGATCCGGGTAGAGTTGAACTCGCTGACTGAAGAGGATTTCTTCAAGATTTTAACTCAACCGAAAAATGCACTCACAAAACAGTATCAAGCGATGCTTGAGTCGGAAGGTGTAAAAATTGAATTTACAGAAGATGCAATATTGGAGATCGCTAAAATAGCAGCAGAGGTCAATCAGCGAATCGAAAATATCGGTGCCAGAAGGCTTCATACGATTCTTTCATCCCTGCTCGAAGAGCTTTTATTTGCCGTTCCCGACGATATACAGGCCGGAGAAATCAATATTGACAAGGAATATGTGCAAAAACAGCTTTCAGATCTGGCAAAAGACAAGGATCTGAGTCATTATATCTTGTAAAATGATATTTCCGATTGAACATTGTAGAAACGTTTCAGTCTGAATTTCGTTAGATATTAAGTAGAATCTGAAATAATGGATGTGTATACTCTTCGAGTAACCTTTCCGTTACACTTTTAAAATGAACTAAATACAGATGTCTGTGAAGAAGTTTCTCGCTCCTCAACTCGCATTACTAATGATTTTATCTGCTGTGTGGCTCGCCGGCGTGGATAAGGTTGTCGTCTCAAATGATATTCACCAGGAAAATTTACACAAGTATCTGCAGGTGCAGCGACGTGTATTGGACAACTATTTCGGTGACACCTCGATCGATCAACTCTATAAGAAAAGTATTGTTGGATTGGTGAAAGGCATACAGGACAGCACAATTGAAATTGCCGCCACACCCATAGATACCACGCAATTCGAATCAATAGATAATCTCCGAGATTCCTACAACAGCTATGAAGAAGCATATCTCTATGTAGCCAATAATTACCCTGATGAAGATATGTCGAAGCTTACAGATTCATCAATTCGAGAAATGCTCAAGACACTGGATCCACATTCTGTTTATATCGAACCGGATGACAGCGATCGTATTGAGGAGGAATTTGAAGGAAAGTTTCAGGGAATCGGGATTCAGTTTAATATTATCCAGGATACCATTACCGTCATTACCGCCATCTCAGGCGGACCCAGCGATCAGCTTGGAATTATGTCGGGTGACCGAATTGTCTCAATTGATGATTCCAGCGCGGTCGGGTATTCGAATGAGGATGTCCTGAAAAAATTAAGAGGTGAAAAAGGAACAGAAGTTGATGTGGAAATTGTGCGTCCCCGATCTTCAAGACCATTAAATTTTACTATTGAGCGTGATGATATTCCACTTACTACTATCGATACCGAATACATGCTCGATGAGCGTACAGGTTATGTAAAAATAAATCGATTTGCGGCTACAACTCACGAAGAGTTTATGGAATCTGTAGAAAAAATGCATGATGATGGTATGGAGAGGATTGTTCTTGATCTCAGAAATAATCCGGGTGGATATCTGAGCCAGGCCATTGCCATCTCGGAAGAGTTCTTCCCGCGAAATACTAAACTGGTCTCCACCGACAGCAAGCATTCCCGATTTAACCAGGAGGTTTTCTCTAGCAGAAACGGAGACCTTAGGGATCTGCCCGTAATCGTATTGGTGAATGAAGGATCTGCTTCTGCCAGTGAAATTGTCAGTGGTGCCATTCAGGATCACGATCGTGGCCTGGTTGTCGGGCAGCGCACTTTCGGTAAAGGATTGGTTCAACAGCAATATGAACTGATTGATGGAAGTAATATCAGGGTTACAATTTCCCGATATTTAACACCCTCCGGTCGGCTGATACAAAAACCATTTGAAGGAAGCAGCGAAGATTATGCTTTTGAATTTATTCACAGATCTTCTGATGCAGCCGTAGATGCCGAAGAGTTTAAAGATCAGGTACCTGATTCACTCAGATTTACAACCAAAGCAGGACGTCCTGTATTTGGCGGTGGAGGTATTGTACCGGACATCGTGGTTCAGGAAGACACTACATCTTCTCCATATCTGTTCAACTTCATGCTTGTAAACAGAATAGATTTTAACTTTGTCAGAGATTTTCTGGATCAAAACGGTGAAGAATTCCGGGAAGAGTGGGAAGATGATTTCCTCGGCTATCGTGAGAACTTTGAGTGGGGCGAGAACGAAAAGCAGATGTTCCTGGAAATGATGCAGGAAGAAGGTCTGGAACTGGTTGAAGGCCTGGAGGAACCGGAAGCAGAAGGGGATTCACTTCGTATCTCCCACGAGATGTACGACGAGCTTGTTTGGATGAACTACGGCAGGATGAAAGCAGAAATGGCGCGTCAAATCTGGGGAAATGAGTATTTCTACCCCGTTGTAAATGACTACTTTAATGAAACACTCAGAGAAGCCATTAAACTTTGGGGAGAAGTAGAAGAGCTTGAAGCATTCGCATCTCGGCAAGCAGCTCGTTTTTAGATTTTTTTCAATATTAATATTCTAAACTTTTCAAATAGCCTGTAATTCTATTGCAGGCTATTTTTATATCTGTCAGTGATGGCAACTGCTGCCGTTTCCGTACGCAACCGCTTGTCTCCGAGTGAGTAGGCTTCTCCACCCTTTTCCCTCAACAGCTCACTCTCCTTTTTAGAAAATCCTCCTTCCGGTCCTACCACTAAGCATATCGGGTTTTTGTTTATAGAAGTAGACCGGGTACCTTTCTCGGTCTCATCAGCATACACTATATGATGTTCGGGTAGTGTAATAGAAAGTGTTTCAGATAAGCTTTCAGCGAAAATAATTTTCGGCAAATAATTTCGAAGAGACTGTTTCATTGCTGATAAAACTGTTGCTTCAATTCTGTCCATTCGAACATTCCCTTTTTCACTGTGGTCTCCCCTGAACAGAATTATTTTATCAACACCCAATTCGGTCGCTTTTTCGACTGCAAATTCCAGGCGGTCTCTCTTTTTTATCAACCCAATTGCAAGAGTGACAAATGGAGATGAACGAACTTCTTCTTCACTCTCTATTATCGAGCAGATTATCTCATTGTTCAAGATTTCTGTTATCTCACAAGAGAATCGTGTGCCGATCCCGTTTGTGACATAGATGTTGTCTCCTAATCTGTGGCGAAGAACCTTAGTGACGTGCTTTGCCTCCTGATCAACAAGTTTTAAAACATCACCAGTTATATTTTCCGGCCGGGTATAAAATAGATTCATCGTGCTCTTTCTCGTAAAACAGTTCTGCTAATTTCAGTTTCACCGGTTTCAAGCATGATCTCAATATATGGGCGGCACAACTTACAGTTCGTACAGGCAATATTCTGCTCAGCGATCTCATCTACATTGGTCAGGTTACGAGCCTTAGCAATCTCTTTAATCTCAGAGAATAAAATTTTATGGCAGATACATCGATCAACACCCATAAATCTCCGGGTTGAGATGAATTTTACTGTTTAAAATGCTTACCAAGTTTAAGCCCCTGGCCCTGGTAGTTACTCTTGATATCAGTTCCGTACACTATATCCGGAAGTTCACTATTGGGTTCAAAGGTCATGCTGCAGAATGTCTGTCCGTGCTCTATTAAAAACGGAACATCGTGCGATCGAACTTCAAGAACTGCACGGGCCCCGCCATCTTCCACTGTACCGCCAAAACCGCTGTCAAAAAATCCTGCATAGTGTGTTCTCAGCTCACCGGAACCGGTATCGTAGGCGATCATTTCTGCGGCCAGATGTTTTGGAATCCGGCATCTCTCTTTGGATGCAAAAATGTAGAACGCTTCCGGTTCCAGAATCAGGTGATCCTCGCTTGCCGCCCGGATTGGCTCCCAGAAATCGGACACTTCGTAATGATTGATTTTATCCAAATCGATCAGATCGCGGTGCTTTTTGGCTTTATATCCCAAAACGTCGTTCTCATCACCGTGAAGATTCACACTCAGGAAGAGTCCGTTATTCACCTTTACATCATTCAGCGGCATCGGAGCACCCGCTTCATCAAAAAGAAGCGGGTCGCCCGAATGTACCCGAAGCAGATCCTGGTCTGTCAAAACCGTGTGGCCATGACGAATCCGAAGTTGGTTAAGCCGATGACCGGTGCGTACTTTAATCGGAAAAGATTTGGGGACTACTTCCAGGTAGAGATTACCCTCAAACCCCGGTTCGATCTCTTCGAAGCGGTGCGAATAGTCGGTGATCACACGGGTAAAAATATCGAGTCGTCCTGTCGTACTTTTCGGATTTGTTTTGGCCGTTAAATTCTCTGCCGATACCAGTCGAACAGATTGATCACCATTCCCGTTAAATAATTTCTTTTGAGGAGAAAAGTGAGAAGCAGGCATCTTCAGCTTTTCGAGAAGCGGAATAATGTAAACACAATTGGGCTCCAATACGGCACCATCCTCTATTGAAAAGCTGTACTGATGGAGCTTATCTATTTTTTGCTGAACCGTTTCGCTTTCCGGTAAAAAACTGCTCCGAACCCTGTACGCCTTCTCACCCAAACGTAAATCAATGGAATTGGGCTGAAACTGATCATCCTGAATCGGATAGCCATCCACGCCGGTAATCACCCCGGCCTCGTTCAGTACTTTAAGTTTTTGTACGGGTAATATTCCTTTTGTCCGCAGTGTAACTTCGCTTATCGTAGTGCTCATAGTCATTATTCATTTAATGATGCGAAGTTAACAATTTATGATCGTTTTTGAAGGCTAAATTTCTTTTGATGGTGATTGAATCTCCATCTAATTTTTTGAATTGCTTGAAATATCAATCGATACCATAAAAATAGTTGTATCCCAGTCATCTAAAAGATTTTTTATCTGATTTTAAAATATACTGGGTTATGAAACTCATCGCCTCAATCTGTTCTAAACTTCAAACCACACTCTCTATTCGGCGATTTTTTGATTGGCTTACAATTACCCCGGGCGTTGCCCGGGGCTACGATCTGTTCGCTCCTTTGGAGCTTATTTTGATAATAGGCTCTATGAGATTTCCTTGTAAGGAAACCAATAATTCCAAATATTGTAAATCGAAGGGTGATCGATCTGCTAATCAAAATTTTAAAGAAATGTCCCGTAGGGATAACATATGGGTATATTAATTCTTTCTAGTGTCGTCTCTCGCAAACCGTGGGATTCTTTTGAAATATTGAATAGGGTTAAGGGGATTTAAAGCAACTCATATCTAAAACAAAAATCTGTAAAACCAACACTAATAATTATTGTTTTTAATGATTCAATACTTATTGGGACTACGTCAGAAAATTGCCCAAGTATCAATTCCTGAAAAAAAATATGTCCCGTAGGGACTAAATATCGGTAGCCCCGGATGAAATCCGGGGTTAAATAGTCATCCTTAATCCCCCGCCGAACAGAGAGTTTGGTTTGAAATTTAGATTTGAGTTGAGGCGGCAGCACACCTTCTCTTTTCGAGATACCATCAAATAAAATCTACGCTCTATTTCACCCCCCTCTCCAATGATGACAAAAAATTCTCAGACGACTCCCTGATCGCATCTTTCTCATCTTCCGACTTTTTATTATCAAACATATTCACCATAAAATTTACCCGGCCGCTGTCGTTGAATGTCCCCCGCTGTTTGTCCACAAAATTCCAGTAGAGATAGTTGAATGGGCAAGCCTTCTCACCGGTTTTTTTCGTCACGCTGTAGTGGCAGTGTTTGCAATAATCACTCATCTTGTTGATGTAATTCCCGCTTGACACATAGGGTTTGGAGGCGAGAACTCCGCCATCTGCAAAAGTACTCATCCCCAGCACATTCGGAAGTTCCACCCACTCGTAGGCATCCGCATAGGCAAGATGGAACCAGCGGTTCAGCTCACGCGGATCCGTTTCTGTGAGGTTGCTGAAATTGCTCAGTATCATCAATCGCTGAATGTGATGAGAATAGGCCTGGTCAATGACCGGCTTCAAACTCTCCTCCATGCATTTCAGTTTTGTTTCG
>Ga0208354_1000949_pt1 | contig 10045 bp, 6 predicted proteins | sample HotLakmasection4_FD_184727 | JGI IMG/M metagenome (GOLD analysis project Ga0208354, IMG submission 184727) | Hypersaline microbial mat communities from Hot Lake, Washington, USA - Section #4 (SPAdes) | ecosystem: Environmental > Aquatic > Non-marine Saline and Alkaline > Hypersaline > Microbial... | reverse complement strand
CCGGTCGCCGCCGGCCGGTCGCCACCGGGCAGACCGAGACCATCCCGGTCGATCTCGCGATCATGGCGCTGGGAAACGACGCCAACCCGATCATCAAGGACTCCGAGCCGCGCATCGCCACCTCCAAGTGGGGAACCCTCGAGCTCGACCACAAGGGATCTCAGGAGACCTCCCTGCAGGGCATCTACACCGGCGGCGACGCCGCACGGGGTGGGTCGACGGCCATCATGGCTGCCGGCGACGGCCAGTCGGCCGCTCGGGAGATCCTGGGAGCCGCGAACCTGCCGCCCGACGAGATCCGCGACCGGGTCCGCCGCGCCGAGGTGTACTCCGACACAGGCGCGACGGCCCAGACGATCCTCGACAAGAGCCACCTGTCCGACGGCATCGAGGAGTTCACCGTGTACTCCCCGCTGGTCGCCAAGGCTGCGCAGGCCGGACAGTTCGTGCGAGTGCTTCCCCGACCTGACGGTGAGCTGATACCGCTGACGCTGGCCGACTGGGATACCGAGCGGGGCACGATCTGCCTGGTCGTGCAGGGTGTCGGGACGAGCAGCATCGAGATCAACGCGATGGCCGTCGGAGACGCCTTCACCGGCATCGCTGGACCTCTCGGGCGACCCAGCGACATGCACGAGTACGAGAGCGACGAGACCGTCGTGTTCACCGCGGGCGGGCTGGGCCTGCCGCCGGTGTACCCGATCATGAAGGAGCACCTACGACGCGGCAACCACGTGACTCTCATCGCGGGCTTCCGGAGCAAGAGCTTGATGTTCTGGGCCGAGCCCGACGAGCGTGTCGGCATGCTGCAGGCCGAGTACGGCGACCAGCTCGACGTCATCTACACGACCAACGACGGCACCTTCGGGGTCGAGGGCTTCGTGACCGGGCCGTTGGAGGAGATGCTGCAGGCCAACGAGCGCGGCGAGGGCCGTACGGTTGCCGAGGTTGTCACCATCGGACCGCCGCTGATGATGCGGGCGGTGAGCGACCTGTCCAAGCGCTACGACACGCCGTGTGTGGCGAGCCTCAACTCGATCATGGTGGACGCCACGGGCATGTGCGGCGCCTGCATGGTGCCGGTCGTCATCGAGGGCAAGATGGTGCGCAAGCACGCCTGCATCGACGGGCCGGAGATCGACAGCCACATCATCGACTGGGAGAAGTTCCTGCCGAGGTTCGGGCTTTTCAAGGCCCAGGAGCAGCGCAGCCGAGTCGAGCACGGTCTGGCCTGAGCTCGATGCGCCGCCCGGGCGGGTCGAAGGTGAGTGGTGCGTACTGAGGCCTCGGCCTCAGAACCAGCCGAGGTCTGTCGACACCACCGGTGCGAACGGCGAGCGTCCGTGTCGGTTGACGGCAGCGACACGCACGTCCAGCTCTCCACTCGAGGGCAGTCGACGTAGGACGGCGCGGGTCGCGTCACCGTCGCGGACGCGCATCCGGCTCCAGGCGCCGTCGTCCACCCGGGAACGCACCACCCACGCGGTGACCACTCCCCGACCGTTGTAGGTCGGAGGCTGCCAACGCACGGCCACCACGCCGGTCCGTCGGGGGCGGATCGTGACGTCCTGCGGGACGTCGGGCTTCCTGCTCGGGCGCACGGCGCCGGTCGGACTGAATGCCGACGGGGAGCCGGTTTTGGGCACCTCGCGGACCCGTACCAGGGTCCGGACGTCGCGCGGCAGCCCCACGAGCACAACGGGCGGTGCCTCGGTCATCACGCTGCTCCACGTGCGTCGCCGGTCGCTGGACCATGAGACCTCGTAGCCCTTCAGGGGAGGCTCGTAGTCCAGCTCGCTGGGGACGAAAGTCACGAGGGCGCGACGGGGCGCGACCGGGTCGGCGGAGACGTCCCTGGGCGCGACGGGCCGGGACAGGTAGGGCACCACCGGCCGGCTCTGCGTCGGCCCGATCGCACTCCTGGCCCCCATCGGAGTCAGCTCCACGCTCACGGGGATCCCCCCGTCGAGGCCGCTGAACGACGCACGCAGGACCGCCGTCGGGTCGATCCCCCCGGCAGCGTCGCTGACTGGTTCGACCGTCTGCCGCGCGAGTACCGATCGACCGGTCGGCTCGTCGCGCACGACGCTCACGTCGAAGGACGCGAGTGCGTCGAGGTCATGGTCACCGGCCGCCGAGAAGGATGCCTCGACGCCGCCCGGTGCGGGCTCCACCACGAACGGCGACGGCTCGGGTGCGGGGAAGATCGGGGCACCACCGGCCTGAACGCGGGTCCTGCTGACGTAGTCACGCAGCTGAGCAGCCAGCTGAGGCGAGGAGATGTGGGCGACCACCTCGGAGAAGGTGCGGGGAAGTGCACCCCAGTTGGTGGACCCGGTGTAGACCTCGTCGCCGACAACCAACAGCTTGTCGTGAGCGTGCGCCCGACCGCCGGTCGCCTTGCGGGTGTCGAACACGTCGATCCCCGCCGCGGCCACCGCCCGTACGGCGTCGCTCCAGCGCTGACCGGTGTTGATGGCGATGGGTGAGCCCTGCCTGTGCGCCTCGATGAGTGCCTGGGCGATCTGCTCGCCACGGGCGCCCTTCCAGATGGACATCTGGATGGTGATGGGCGCACCGTCGGCGTTGCGGATCGCCGCCAGGACGGGGTCGACCGTGCCCGGGTAGAAGTGCAGGACCACGCCCGGCGTGGCGACCCGCGTGTACACCAGGCCGCGGCCTGCACCGAGCTTGTCGGTCCACGCGGACGTCTGGGCGTGCAGGCTGTCGTTCTGCAGCACCACTGTGTGGTTCCACTGGCGTGGGTCAGAGACGTTGGCCGAGCTGATCAGCACGGTCTGGTCCCGCGTGAAGGTGGCCGTCTTCGTGTGTGTGGACTTCTCGTACGGCGCCACGATGTAGGAGCTCTTGGTCGCCGACGTGCCGAGGGCGGAGCGCAGGCTACGAACCGCAGCCGTGGACCAGGTGCCCTGGTCGACGACGACGCGCACGGCGACCCCACGCCGCTTCGCGGCGACGAGGGCGTCGGCGACGCGCCGGCTGTGGAACGACCACGTCGTGAGCCGGATCGTGTCGCCGGACTCCTGCCTGGCTATCTGCCGTTCGAGCAGGTCGATCAGTGCGGTGCGTTCCGAGCCAGTGATCATGGCGTTCTTGGTGACCAGCCAGGCCGGCCCGGACGGCGTGGCCGCCGTGGCGCCGACCCGCATGACGGGCGTGACTGCAACCGTTGCCGACGCAGGCAGGTGACCGACCACGAGCGCGGCCAACGTCGCCACGACGACCAAGGCACGTGTGACAGGTGTTGTTCGTGGGGAAGCAGCGAACATGCGGGTAAGTATGTCGGTTTTAGCGCATACGCAAAATCCTGGAGGTCAGAAGAGACCCAGGTAACACCATGATCGTCGATGGGAGGCCTCCAGGTATGCACGACACGCCGGGCAGCGTGGAGAAGGCCACTGACGTGGCGTGGCGTCTGCCCTAGGTGGTGGCGTCCTCCCGCAGGGACTCCAGGGCTGCGAGCACGTCGGCGGTCCGGGTCGCGGGGTTCACCACGACGAGGCGGAGCACCGGGCGTCCCTGCCATGTCGTCGGCACGCACAGGATCACCCCGTCGACAGCCATCCGCTGCGACCATTCGGTGTACTGCTGCATCGTCCACCCGGGTCGTTCGAACAGGATGACCGACAGCTCCGGAGCGAGCACCAGACGCAGGTGGTCGCTCGTGTCGATGCCGTGGGCGATCTCGCGGGCCACCTGCAGGCCGTGCTCGACGGCTTGCCGGTAGCGGTCTGTGCCGTGCGTGGCCAAGGAGAACCAGAATGGCAGGCCGCGCACCCGCCGGCTCAGGTGCAGGGCGAGGTCGGCCGGGTTCCACTCGTCGCGGTCGATCGCGTCGAGGTAGGAGGCGTGCTGCGCGTGCGCGACGCGTGCGGTGCGGGGATCCCGGTAGAGCAGCGCGCAGCAGTCGTACGGCGCGAACAGCCACTTGTGCGGGTCGACGATGAAGCTGTCGGCCCGCTCGATCCCGTCGAAACGGAAGCGCACGCTCGGAGCCGTCAGGGCTGCACCGCCGTAGGCACCGTCGACGTGCAGCCAGGCGTCGTGACGTGTGCAGACCTCGGCCACGTCCGCAAGGTCGTCCACCACCCCGCCGTTGGTGGTTCCTGCCGAGGCCACGACCGCGAAGACCTCCGGGTGCTCGGCCAGGCAGTCGGCGAGTGCCTCGCCGGTCAGGTGGCCGTTCGAGTCCGTCGGCACCGTGATGGCGGCGACGTCGAGCACACGCGCGGCGGAGAACACCGACGAGTGGGCGCCCTCGGTGCAGGCCAGCGCCCAGCCATCCGGGGGCCGTCCCCCTCGCCGCGACGACACCGCATCTCGGGCCGTGACGAGCGCCGACAGGGTGCCGGCCGTCCCTCCGGAGACGAAGCATCCCCCGGCGTCGTCGGGCCAGTCGAGCAGGCCGACCAGCCAGGCCAGGGCCTCGTTCTCGGCGTAGATGGCGCCGGCGCCGGTCTCCCAGATGCCGCCGAAGATGTTCGCCGCACTCGTCGCGAAGTCGAACGCCACGGCGGAACGCGTCGGTGCCGAGGGGACGTAGGCGAGGTTCATGGGGTCGTCCTGCGAGCGGGTCGCCGGCGCCAGCACCTCGTCGAAGACTCGCAGCGCGGCCTGGCCGCCGATGCCCTCAGCGGTGATGGTGCGGCCGGCGGCTGCGGCCAGCTCGGACGCCGGGCGTTGCGTGGTCTTGGGGTCGCTCGGGCTCACCACCCGCTGGGCCGCCCACCGCACGACCGCCTCGACCGTCGGCGTCTCGTCCCCCCAGAACGACTCTGCTCGCGCCGCTGTGCTCACCCTCGCCAGCGTACGCAGACCCTGCTGTCCGGCATCGCCTCGTTGTGCCACCACGAGCACCCCGACGCGGGCGCCACGGCGCCGGCCGGACCAGGTCCTAGGCTTGCGAGGAGCCGTGCCCCTTGAGGATGATCTTGATCATCCGCAGGTTGATGGCGCCGAACCGCATGAGCTGGGTCGGCAGTGCGGTCCGGCTGCGCACGGTCTTCTCGGTCGGCAACGGGGCATGCGAGATGGCGGTGTCGGCGTCGGTCATGTCAGGTCCTCGTCACTCGGGGATCACGAACCAGCCAGGCTTCGCCTTGGCCTTGTAGATGAACAGGTAGTGCAGCATCGTCTTCGTCCAGTGCCCGGCCAACCCGATCTCGCCGTAGGTGTCCTTCTCGCTTCGTCCGCTCCCGGGGTACTTCTGGTAGTCGGGTACCACGGGGTACATCGTCATGGCCGCCGCTGTCCCTTCCCGAAGCCCTGCACCCGCGGAGGCGATGCACGCAGCGCCCATGTTGGCCATGGATGCTGCGTGGGCGTGAGCGCTCGGGTTCTTGATCTTGTCCGCGATCGTCTCGGCGGCAGTCCGCCCCATGATCCCGGACGGCATGCCCGTGCGTGGCGGCGCGGGTGCGATGACGGTCCCGTTGGGACTCATGCGCGGACGCGAGATCTGGTGCGGCGGGGCGAAGGCGATGCCGACGGCGAACACGTTGGGGAACGCGGGGGACTGGTAGGTGTTCGGCCAGTCCTCGGCCCGCCACTCCTCGTACGGCTTCGGTGTGTAGTCCGCGTCGACCTTCATGAAGCCGCTCGGGGCGAAGACGCTGTCGGTGATGTCGTTCCCGAAGTAGTCGACGGCCGTCATGTCGGCCCCCCGGAAGGGGGGCAGCAGCATCGCGAAGTCGAACTCGAGCGTGTGGGTGCTGCCGTCGACCTGCTCGTAGTGCACCACCCCCGGCTCGATCTTGTGGACGTGAGCGCCGGCGACGGCTCGGACGCCACGCTCCCGGAACAGGGACTCCGTCCAGGTCTTGCTCGTCGTCTGGAAGCCCTGCTGGGTGAACGTCATGCCGTCGACGCCGAAGTCACCGAGGTTGTACTCGTTGGTGAGGTAGACGATGTCGGCCATGTCGCGGACCCCGGCCTGGCGGATCTCGTGCTCGACGTTGAAGACGTACTCGAAGGCGGCGCCTTCGCACGTGCACGTGCCGTGCCCGACTCCGACGACGATGGTCTGCTTGCGCCCCTGCTTCATGGCAGCGATCGCCTCGGCGAGCCGGGTGGCTGCTTCGACGGCGTGGCTGGCGGTGCAGACCGAGACGGTGTGACCCGCTGGCCCGAGACCGGGGGTGGCACCGAAGTTGAGCTTCGGCCCGGTTGCGTTGACCAGGTAGTCGTACTCCAGGGATGTGCGGGACCCGGCCCGCGCGGCGTCGGTGTAGGTGACTTCGACGAACGGTCGGGAGTGGTCAGCGTCCCCCTCGGGGTGCAGGGCGACTCCGAGCGCCTGGTGGAACTCGATGCCCTTGCGGGCGTAGATCGGCGCCAGCGGGAAGGTGACTTGCTTGGCCGTCATCTTCCCGACACCGACCCAGATGTTGGACGGGATCCAGTTGTACTGCGAGTTGGGGCTGACGACGACGACCTCGTGTGTCTTGTCCAGCTTGCGGCGCAGGTGCAGGGCTGCGGTGTGACCGGCAACTCCGGCACCGAGGACGACGACTCTTGCCATGCGAACTCCTTGTGCTCGACTACCGGAGCGGTTGTATCCCGAGTCGTCGTCCGCCGACCAGGGTCCAAAGGGCCCGTCGCGGATGGGGTGGTCGAAGAACCGTCAGCACGGCGTGGATCAGCCGGTCTGGCGTAGGTCGCGGCGGCTGAAGGCTGGGTAGGCCAGTGCGACGAGCACGACCGTCAGCGCGAGCAGGAGCCCTGCGTCACCCCAGGCCATCCCATTGTTCAAAGGATCGCTGCCCAGGTAGTAGTAGAACGGCGACAGCCTGCCCCAGGCGGCGTCGGTCAAGGACGCCAACGCGTTCATCGTGTGCAGCACGAGCGCCGCTCCCACCGGGACGGCGATGGCGAACCGGGTTCGTCCGGTAGCGGCGCCGACGAGCAGAGCCAGGGCACCGAACAGCAGCCCGACCAGTGTCGCCAGCGCGGCCGTGGCAGCGATGTTGGAGTAGTCCATGCCCAGGCTGCTGATCCAGTTGCCCGCCGAGGTGCCGGCGAACACCACCAGGCCGACCGTCACCGCGTAGAGCACCATGGCCGCAAGCTTCTCGGTGACCACCCCGCTGCGACGAACGGGGTTGGCGAGCAGGATCCCCATGGTGCGGTTCTCCTCCTCCCCGGCCAGTGCCTTCGCCCCGATCGTGATGGTGACGACCATCAGCGCTGCCGGTGTCACCAGCCCGAAGCTCTCGAGCTGGAAGTACCCCTCTGGCGTGCTGAGGTCACCGCCGCCGAACAGCGCCAGCATCTCGTCGGGGAACGACGCGCCGAACTCGATGACGGCGTCGTCGATGACCGAGTAGATCGGACCCATCAGGACGCCCATGACCACGAACATCAGCGCCGAGACGACGAAGAGCAGTCCCTGGTACTCCGAGGCCGACTTGACCCAGATGTGGGAGACCCTGGCCCCGCCCGCGAGCCGCTCGGTGGCGGCAGCCGTGAGCGGGTTGGCGCGCAAGGTGTCGAGGAGGCTGACACCGGTGGACCTGGTGCGCAGGTCGCGCCGGTTCACACCGACGAACGCCACGACGAACAGGGCGAGGATCGCCCCGCCGAGGATCGCGATGTGCCCCCAGTCGACGCCGTTCATGAGGGGGTCGCTACCGGCGAAGTAGTACCAGGGAAAGGCCTTCGCCCAGGTCTGTCCGCCCTCGACCATCGGCAGCAGGCCGACGGCGAAGAACGAGACGGCGAGCACGCCGGCACTGACACCGGAGGCGACGCCGGTCTTGCCTGTCCAGGAGCCGAGCGCGAGCGCGAGGAAGCCGTAGAACAGCGTCCCCACAACCAGGTGCAGGGTGAACGCCGCGACGTCCATCCCCCCGATGCTGACGCCCAGGCTGGCCGGTGTCACCAGCCCGACGCCGGCCAGGACGAGGCCGCCGAGGCCCATCATCACGAGCATCGCGGCGGTCTTGGCGACGAGCACTTGCGTGCGGCTGCGAGGGTTGCCGAGCAGGACGCCGATCGTGCCCTTGCGCTCCTCCCCGGCGATGAACGCCGACCCCATCGCGATGGCGATCCCAGCCAGGATGATCGCCCCGTAGGAGGAGTAGATCGCGTTGTAGGCAAGTGACGCCACGTCGGCGTTCTCGCCGATCCCGATCAGTGCCTCGAACGCGGGTGGGAGGTTGCTGTAGATGCTGAGGTCGATGTCCTGGTAGACGACCATGCCGAAGTACAGGAGTGCCGAGAGGCTGACCACCCCGATGGTGACGCCACGCCAGCGGTCCAGGATGGTCTTGCCGAAGACGGTGGTGAGCAGCATCAGCGGCTCACGTCCTCAGCCGCCACGTCGTGGCGCTCGTCGTGGTAGTACGCCAGGAAGATCTCTTCGAGGTCAGCCTCCTGGGTGGAGATGTCGATGACGTCGTAGTGCTCGGCCACCGTCGTCAGCAGCGCCGCCATCTTGCCTTCGTAGGAGAGCTGGACCCGGTGGTTCTCCACCGCCACGTCGCGCACGCCGTCGATCCGGCGGAAGACGTCCGCGTCCGGCGTCGAGGCCAGCTCGAGCTCGACGCTGCGCATCCCCTTGGAGCGCAGGCTTGACACTGATTCACGCGCGATAAGATGTCCGTTTCGGATGATACCAACTCGATCTGCGACACGCTGGACCTCCGAGAGGGTGTGGCTGGACAGGAACACGCTCGACCCTTGAGCCACGACCTCGCGCATCATGGCCTGGAACTCCCGCTGAACCAGCGGGTCCAGACCGTTGGACGGCTCGTCCATGATCAGCAGCCTCGGCCGGTTCATGAAGGCCTGGATGACGCCGACCTTCTGCCTGTTTCCGGACGACAGGTCGCCCACCTTCTTGTCCAGCTGCGCCCCGAGCCGCTCGGCGAGAGCCTGCACATACGACCAGTCGACCCCGCCGCGCAGGTTCGCGAAGTAGGTCAGCACGTCCTTGCCGGTGAGGTTCGGGTAGAGCGCCAGGTCAGACGGCAGGTAGCCGATGTGCCGGCGGATCTCGACCGACCGCTCTTGACAGTCCATCCCGAGGATCGAGGCGCGACCGGAGGTGGGCCTGATCTCGTCCATCACCGTGCGGATCATCGTGGTCTTGCCTGCTCCGTTGGGTCCGAGGAAGCCGAAGACCTCGCCGCTGCGCACGTCGAGGTCGAGGTCGACAAGCGCTCGCACGTCTCCGTAGTGCTTGGTCAGGCCCTCGGTGTGCAGGGCAATCTGGTCATTCATCGTTGTCCTCTCCGGCGGCGGCCAGGTCGTCGACCGCCTTGCTGATCGTGTCCGCCATGGCGTCGCTGAAGATGCCGTGGCCGAAGATCTCGTAGACCGGACCCACGTAGCGGGCCATTGCCGGGGACGTCGCCACGTGCGGGTCGAGCAGGTCCACGCCGAGCAAGCGGTGCAGGTGGTGGTGCAGCACCAGGCCCCCGAGGTTCCACAGCACCAGCAGGACAGCACGTCCGTAAGGGTCGTCCGTCGGACGCAGCATGCCCGAGGCGACCCCGGCGTCGGCGTACTCGACGGCATCCGCGACGAGGTCGTCCACGAGCCGGGCGACGGCCGGGGAGTCGTCGCCGAGCACGGCCGCGAGGTAGGCGGTCAGCGACCCGATCGGCGCTGCTCGCAGGGCCGAGACGATGTCCAGCCCCGGGCCGGCGCCCAGGGCGTCGCCCTTCTGCCGACGGATGACACCCACGACGTACTCGTCGCACGCGGCCCGGAGCCCGTCCATCGAGCCGAAGTGGTGCATCACCGAGCCGGGTGAGACGCCGACCGACTCGGCTACCCGTCGGGCCGTCAGCGCAGCTGTGCCCTGGGCCGCGACGACCTCGATCGCCGCGTCGCGGATACGCGCTCGCGTCGTCCGGTCGTGGTCGGCGCGTTGCGCCGGATCTGGACTGCCGTCTGAACGCACGTACCGATTATTGAACGACCGTTCAGCCTCGTCAAGGTCGTCTTCGAGCCGGCTACTCCGCGGGTAGCTGCTGGGCGAACTCCCGCAGCACGGCAGCGCTGCGGTCGAGCGCGGCTC
>Ga0208354_1000944_pt1 | contig 10137 bp, 10 predicted proteins | sample HotLakmasection4_FD_184727 | JGI IMG/M metagenome (GOLD analysis project Ga0208354, IMG submission 184727) | Hypersaline microbial mat communities from Hot Lake, Washington, USA - Section #4 (SPAdes) | ecosystem: Environmental > Aquatic > Non-marine Saline and Alkaline > Hypersaline > Microbial... | reverse complement strand
CGAGAGGAGCCGCAGGTCAACGTCACCTTGCCGGCCTCGGCAACGAGGTCGACCGGCCGCGATGGCAGGGCCCGGGTGATGTCGGCGAGAAGGCGTCCGGAGACGAGGCAGACGCCGGAGTCGGCGATGTCGGCGCTGAAGGCGACCTGGCCGAACACCTCGTGGTCGTACCCGGCAACCCGCACGGAGTCGGCGTCGGCCTCGATCCGCAGCGCGGCCAGCACCGGCAGCGTGGGGCGGCTGGGCAACGTCCGTGCCGCCCACGCGACTCCCTCGGCCAGGACGTCGCGTTCGATTCGGAATTTCACAGCTGTCCCCTTCTGACCCGCCACTGCTCGCGACCGGGTGGCGGAGTCGATACTTCCACACACCGCACCCACAGCCATGACGCACACATGTCCTTTGCCGATGTCTGTCCCGTCGTCGTCGTAGGTGGTGTGGGTTCTGTGGACAACCTGACGAGCTGCAGGTGGCAGCGTGGTACGGCAGGGGACATCCTGTGGATCTGGGTCGCCACCGCGGGGGACGACACGTGTTGCACCGCGGACGACGGATCCGGCGCCACCCTCTGTCCACGGTCGCCCGCAGCTCGTCCACAGGTCCGTCCCCGGCGGGCAGCGGGTTGTGCACATCTGGGAGCCGCGCAGCGACGGTCGTCCATGGCTGGGCTCACGCGCCTCGCGAGCTCTGCCGGATGCGGTTCGTCAGCTCGGTCACCTGGTTGAACACCGAGCGACGCTCGGCCATCAAGGTCCGGATCTTGCGGTCGGCGTGCATCACGGTCGTGTGGTCGCGGCCGCCGAACTCCTGACCGATCTTCGGCAGCGAGAGGTCGGTGAGCTCACGGCACAGGTACATGGCTATCTGTCGCGCCGTGACGAGGGTTCGGCTCCGGCTGGCACCGACGACGTCGTCGATGCTGAGGTCGAAGTAGGCCGCGGTCTGGGCGATGATGGTGGCGGCGGCGATGTCGGGCGCGGCGTCGGTCGGCATGAGGTCCTTCAGCACGACCTCGGCCAGGGCGAGGTCGACCGGCTGGCGGTTGAGGCTGGCGAAGGCGGTGACGCGCACCAGCGAGCCTTCGAGCTCTCGGATGTTGGTGTCGATGCGGCTGGCGATGAACGTCAGCACGTCCTGCGGCACGGCCAGGCGGTCGGCGGCGGCCTTCTTGGACAGGATCGCGATGCGCGTCTCGAGGTCGGGCGGCTGGACGTCGGTGATCAGGCCCCAGGTGAACCGGTTGCGCAGCCTGTCCTCCAGCTCGGCGAACTCCTTGGGCGGCCGGTCGGAGGTGATGACGATCTGCTTGTTGGCGTTGTGCAGCGCGTTGAAGGTGTGGAAGAACTCCTCCTGCGTCTGGATCTTGCCCTCGAGGAACTGGATGTCGTCGATGAGCAGCACGTCCACGTCGCGGTAGCGGCGGTGGAAGGCCGAGGCCCGGTCGTCGCGGATGGAGTTGATGAAGTCATTGGTGAACTCCTCGCTGGACACGTACCGGACCCGGGTGCCGGCGTAGAACTCCGTTGCGTAGTGACCGATGGCGTGCAGCAGGTGGGTCTTGCCCAGTCCCGAGTCGCCGTAGACGAGCAACGGGTTGTAGGCCTTGCCGGGCGCCTCGGCCACAGCGACTGCGGCGGCGTGGGCGAACCGGTTGCCGGCACCGATCACGAACCTGTCGAAGGTGTACTTCGGGTTGAGCGCCATGGCCTCACGACGCGACTCCGGCGTCTGGGCGATCCGGGCGCTGCTCGCACCGGTCGACACGTCGACGATCGGTGCCGCAGCCGGCTGGGTCTCCTGCGGCGCGGTGCTGGCCGTGTCGACGGCGCTGGTCGGTGCGCCGTCCGTGCCGGGGCCGGCCACCACCTCGATCACGACGCCGATCGTCCGGTGCAGCTGCTGGGACAGTGCCAGGGCCAGCAGCCCGAGTGCTCGGCGCTCGAGCTGGTTCTTGGCGTACTCGCTCGGCGCCACGGCCACGACGGTGTTCTGCACCATCGCGACAGGGCGGGCCTGAGCGAGGAAGGCGGCGACGGCCGGACCGACCTCGGAGCTGATCGCCGCCACCGCGCCGTCCCAGCGCTTGGTCAGGTCGATCCCGGACAGCGGGGGGCCCCCTTCGCCGTTCTCCCCGGCGTGCTGCCCGCCCCAGCCGTCCGGACTGCGCGGCGTCGCGACGCCATGGGGCTGGCCATGGATCGGTCCGCTGGGCTGATCCCTGGCCTGGTCGTCGGGCCGAAACGTCACGAGTCCCCCGTCCACACCGTTGTCCACAGGCTGGGGACGGCGTTGGGCACAGGAGTCGGGTGTGGTCGCGCTCAAGGGCCGGAGAACGTCGTCGTGGCCGTGCTCGATGTCTTCGTTCGGTCAGTGCCCGGACGCTGGTTCAGCCGGGCAGGCGCGAGACGCTACCCCGCGGCTGTGATGCTGGCAACGGCTGCAAGGCCCTCGACTTCGGACCAGGCGGCAGGTACCCCGCCGGAGTGCTCGACGCGCGCGTTTGACCCGCTGAAATGCGGTGACGTACCCTCAGTGGTCCTGTACGACCTGCCTCACCCAGGCCCTGACAGACCCGACAGACCAGTCCGTGCCCGTCGCCGCCGATCGTGCGCCGACTGCGTCGACTGGCGAGCCGGCGCACGGTGGTCCGCCCTGGCAGGCGAACAACTGCTGACCCCACTGGAGCCCTGACGTGAAGCGCACCTTCCAGCCGAACAACCGCAAGCGGGCCAAGACGCACGGCTTCCGCGTCCGGATGCGGACCCGCGCCGGCCGTTCCATCGTGAAGTCCCGCCGTTCCAAGGGTCGCACCCGGCTGACGGCCTGACCCTCGTGCTGGCGGCCCACCACAGGTTGCATCGCTCCGACGACTTTCGCCGGGCGGTCCGTCGGGGGTCTCGGTCGTCACGACCGACGATGGTGCTGCACCTGCTGCCACCCGGTGGCCGCAGTGAACGGCCGGCACCCGCCGACGAGCCGGCCAGGGTCGGGTTCGTCGTCAGCCGTGGTGTCGGGCCCGCTGTCGTGCGCAACCGTGTGGTGCGACGTCTTCGGCACCTGGTCGGCGAGCGCCTGGGTGACCTGGAGCCAGGAAGCCTGCTGGTCGTGCGGGCTACTCCGCGGGCGGCCGGCGCGTCCTGGCACACCCTCGGGCACGACCTCGACTCCTGCCTGCGCAGCCTGGGCCGTCGAGGCTCGACTGCCCGAACGGGTCGGAGCAGCCGATGACGTGGCTGCTGACCCAGCTGATCCGTCTCTACCAGGCGACGATCAGTCCGCTGCTGGGCCCCTCGTGCCGCTACCACCCGTCCTGCTCGAGCTACGCGCTGGTCGCCGTTCAGCGGCACGGGGCACTGAGAGGGTCGTGGCTGGCCTCCCGACGACTCGGTCGCTGCCACCCCTGGACCCCCGGCGGCGTCGATCTCGTCCCGGCGACCGGGGACTACCGTTGGTGGGGACGGTGCCCGGGGAACGATCCGGACACCTCTCCGTCCGTTGATCACGACACCCCGCAGCAGCGCGCCGCGGCCGAAGGAGCCTGACCGTGGACACCGTTCTCGCCCCGCTCTACTGGGTCGTGTCGTGGATCATGATCGGCTGGCACGAGTTGCTGAGCCTGTTCATGGACGCCGACGCCGGTGGCACCTGGGCGTTGTCGATCATCGGCCTTGTCGTCGTGATGCGGATCCTGCTCATCCCGCTGTTCGTGCGCCAGATCAAGTCGATGCGCAACATGCAGCTCATCCAGCCGCAGATGCGCGAGCTTCAGGCCAAGTACGGCCACGACAAGGAGAAGCTCAGCCAGGAGATGATGAAGCTGTACAAGGAGACGGGCAGCAACCCGTTCTCCTCGTGCCTTCCCGTGCTGGCTCAGGCGCCGTTCTTCTTCGCCCTCTTCCGCGTGCTGAACGGCATCGCGGAGGACGTGGCACGCGGCCAGTTCGCCAACGACCTCGCGCTGTTCGAGAGCCTGTCGAACTCGACGGTGTTCGGTGCTCCACTCGCGGCCTCGTTCGCCAGTGCCTACGAGTTCCCCAACGCCACGACGACCCGGATCATCGCGGCGGTGATGGTCGTGCTCATGACGGCCACGACGTTCTTCACCCAGCGCCAGCTGATGCGCCAGAACATGCCGAAGGCGGCGCTGGAGGGCCCGTTCGCCCAGCAGCAGAAGATCCTGCTCTACATCCTGCCGCTGATGTTCCTGTTCTCCGGCTACTACTTCCCGCTCGGCGTGGTGCTGTACTGGCTGACCACCAACATCTGGACGATGGGCCAGCAGTTCTACGTGATCCGGCGCATGCCCGCCCCGGGCACGCCTGCCGAGGAGGCCATGCGCAAGCGCAAGGAGGCGAAGGCAGGGCGCAAGGGCGAGCCGTTGCCGCCGGTCGACTCCGGCACCAGCGTGATGATCGCCGACCCCAGCCCGGTCGACCCCAGCCCCAAGCGGCAGCAGCCGAAGAAGCAGACCCGCAGCCAACGCAAGAAGAGCGGCAAGAAGTAGCGCAGCACAGAACTGGAGAACCTGTGACCGAGCAGACCCCCGAGGCCGCCGTCGACCACCTCGAGACGCCCGGCGAGACCTCGATCGAGCGGTCCGGCACCTACGCCGGTGAGCTCGAGCGCGAGTCCGACATCGCCGCCGACTACGTCGAAGGCCTGCTCGACGTCCTGGACATCGCCGGTGACATCGACATGGACATCGAGGGCCGTCGGGCCACGGTGTCCGTCGTCCCTGACCCTGACGACCCGACCGCACTCGACGCGCTGGTCGGGCCCGACGGCGAGGTGCTCGACGCCCTCCAGGACCTCGCACGGCTCGCCGTCGCCGCACAGACCGGCGAGCGCAGCCGTCTCATGCTCGACATCGCCAAGTTCCGGGCAAACCGCCGCGCCGAGCTGGCCGAGCTCGCCCGCTCGGTGATCGAGGACGTGAAGGCCTCGGGTGAACCGGCCCACCTAGACCCGATGACGCCTTTCGAGCGCAAGGTCGTCCACGACACGGTGGCGGCTGCGGGGCTGGTCAGCGACTCCGACGGCGAGGAACCGAGTCGCCACGTCGTGATCCGGCCGGCCTGAGCCAGGTTCCAGCCCGGGCGGACCGTGCGACGTTTCACGTGAAACACGGCGACCGGTGGTGTCCGGAGCCTCCCGCCGCCGCCGCCGAGGTCTTCGGGGAGGCGCTTGGCCAAGCCGTGCAGTACGCAGCGCTCCTCGCCGACGTGGGCGTGCAGCGCGGCCTCATCGGCCCTCGCGAGGTCGACCGCCTCTGGGAACGGCACCTGCTCAACTCGGCCGCGGTTTCTCAGGTCGTTCCCGACTCGGTGTGTGTCCTGGACGTCGGTTCTGGTGCCGGCCTGCCGGGGATCCCGTTGGCCCTCGTCCGGCCCGACCTGAAGGTCCGCCTCGTCGAGCCCCTGCTGCGGCGGTTCACGTTCCTTGCCGAGGCCACCGACCTGCTCGGGCTGGTCGACGTCGACGTGGTGCGCTCACGGGCCGAGGACCTGCCGCGCGCCGCGGCGGACGTGGTGGTGGCGCGAGCCGTGGCGCCGCTGGACAGGTTGGTGCGCTGGACCGTGCCGCTGCTACGCCCCGGTGGTCGACTGGTGGCGATGAAGGGACGCTCGGCCGAGGACGAGCTGGCCGCGGCGGGCCGCACGCTTGCACGGCTGGGTGCACGCTCGTCTGAGGTCTGCGACCTGACGCTGCCGGGTGGGCTGGCGACGACTCGCGCGGTGGTCGTGGTTGCCGGGGAGTCCCTCCGGCTCCGGTGACAATGGGGACGTGCGCGACGTAGGAGGTGAGCAGGTGAGCGACCAGCAGGGACGCCCGACGGGCCTCGGGTGGCCGGCGCCGGCTGGGAACACCCCGACCGGGTCTGGACTGGGCTGGCCGGCGGAGGACGACAAGGACGCTGAGACCGCGACCGGTACGCCGGAGCCGTCCGACGATGACCCGTCAGCCGGGGTTTCACGTGAAACGCCGCCCTCACCGTGGGGGCGGATCGGTGAGCTGAGCGCTGCTCCGCGTGCCTCGTCCTTCCTGGCCGGGCGCGGCCGCCTCGACGGCCCCGACGAGTCGCTGCCCATCGGGCGCGAGGCGGCGGCTGCGGTGCGGTCCGCGCGGCTGCTGCGCGAGCCCCTGCCGCGGCCCGACCGGACCCGGGTGATCGTCGTTGCCAACCAGAAGGGCGGGGTCGGAAAGACCACCTCCGCAGTCAACATCGCCGCAGCACTCGCCCTGCACGGGTCCCGCGTACTGCTGGTGGACATGGACCCGCAGGGAAACGCATCCACGGCTCTGGGCCTCGTGCACCACGGCCAGACCCCGAGCACCTACGACGTGCTCGTCGACGGCCTGGCATTGGCCGCGGCGGTCCAGGAGTGCCCCGACGTCCCCGGCCTGCTGGGTGTGCCGTCGACCATCGACCTCGCCGGCGCCGACGCCGAGCTGTTCAGCCGCGACGGTCGTGAGCTGCTGCTTCGCGGCGCTCTCGCGACCTACCTGCAGACCGCTGACGTCGAGTACGTGATCGTCGACTGCCCACCGACGCTGGGCCTCCTCACGGTGAACGCTCTCGCCGCAGGTCTCGAGGTGCTCATCCCGATCCAGTGCGAGTACTACGCCCTCGAGGGGCTGTCTCAGCTGCTGACCACGATCGATCTGGTGCGCTCCGCACTGAACCCGGCCCTCTCGGTCTCGAACGTGCTGCTCACGATGTACGACGGGCGTACCCGGCTCGCCGGCGAGGTGGCGGCGGAGGTTCGCGCGCACTTCGGTCCCGCTGTGCTGCCGACCGCCGTCCCACGCTCGGTCCGTCTGAGTGAGGCGCCCGGCTTCGCCCAGACCGCACTCACCTACGCCCCGGGCTCGTCCGGGGCGCTGTCCTACCTCGAGGCGGCGAGAGACATCGCCCGACAGAACGAAGCAGAGAGGGAGTCGGCATGACGCTCGGCGACAACGCGGTGCAGCGCCGCCGCGGGTTGGGACGAGGCCTGGGCGCGTTGATACCTCCCGCGACCACCGAGAGGCGATCAGGTGCCCACGATGCCTACTTCACTCCCGGGACGCCTCAGGCGGCGGCTGTGGCAGAACCGGTGCTCGGTGCGGTTGCCGGCCTGACCCTTCGCGACCTGCCGCTTGACGCGATCCGGCCCAACGCCCGCCAGCCGCGGCAGGTCTTCGACCCCGACGACCTCTCCGAGCTCGCGTTCTCGCTGCGTGAGGTCGGCGTGCTCCAGCCGGTGGTGGTGCGCCCGATGCCGCAGGAGGCCGACGCCTTCGAGCTCGTCGTCGGCGAGCGGCGGTGGCGGGCTGCACGGGAGGCCGGGCTCGAGCGCATCCCCGCCCTGGTACGCGAGACGTCCGACGACTCGATGCTGCGCGACGCTCTGCTCGAGAACCTGCACCGGGCCCAGCTGAACCCGCTGGAGGAGGCGGCGGCCTACGCCCAGCTGCTCGACGAGTTCGGCTGCACCCAGGACGAGCTGGCCGAGCGGATCGGCCGTTCCCGGCCGCAGATCTCCAACACGATCCGACTGCTGCGCCTGCCCCCCATCGTGCAGCGCCGGGTGGCCGCCGGGGTGCTCTCGGCCGGGCATGCGCGGGCTCTGCTCGCGCTGGCCGACCCGCTGGAGCAGGAGACGCTGGCCCAGCGGGTGGTGGCCGAGGGACTGTCGGTGCGCACGGTGGAGGAGCTGGTGTCCGGGACGGCCGACAGGCCTCGCAAGCGTCGGGCCGCGGCGTCCGTCGAGGTTCCCGAGCACGTGTCCGACGCTGCGAACAGGCTGGCGGACCGCCTCGACACCCGTGTGACGGTCGGGATGGGGCGGAGCAAGGGGCGGCTGACGATCGAGTTCGCCTCGGCGGAGGACTTCGACCGCATCCTGGCCACGCTGCTGGTGGGCTGAACGTCCTGCTGCTAGGCACGCTGCTCGGTGCGCCGGGGGAGACGTCAGCGGTTGCGGGCGGTGGCCAGCAGGTCGCGCAGCACCTCGCCCAAGCGGAGGTCGGCGCCCGTCACCGCGAGGGGGAAGAGCGACGTCTCGGTCATGCCGGGAGCAACGTTGGCCTCCAGCCAGGTGATGGTGCCACCAGGACCGACGATCATGTCCGACCTCGACAGGTCGCGCAGGCCGAGTGCAGCGTGAGCGGTGACGGCCGTCTCAGCCACAGCAGCCAGGCCCTCGTCGTCGAGACGGGCAGGCACGAAGAACTCGGTCGCCCCCGCGGTGTAGCGCGCCTGGTAGTCGTAGAACGGCGCGTCCGGAACGATCTCCACGGGTGGGAGTGCGACAGGTCCGTCGGCGGTGTCGACCACGGAGACCGCCACCTCGGTGCCCGCGGCGTAGGCCTGCAGCATGGCGTCCTCGCCGTAGGCGAAGCAGGCGACCATCGCCGACGGAAGGTCACCCGCATCGCTGACGATGGACGCCCCCAGGGCTGAGCCGCCTCGAGCCGGCTGCACGACCAGGGGCAGGCCGAGTCTGGCCAGTACCCCGTCGAGCAGGGTGGCCGCACCGAGGTCACGAAAGGCGGCGTGCGGCAGCACCAGCGAGGAGGGGACGCTGATCCCGGCTGCGGCGACCACGCCGTTCGCGATGGGCTTGTCGAAGGCGGTGCGGGCCGCCCGGGGACCCGAACCGACGTAGGGAAGGCCCAGAAGGTCCAGGACGGTTCGCAGCGAGCCGTCCTCGCCCTGCTCGCCGTGCAGCAGCGGCAGCACGACGTCGGGCGGGTCGAGCGCCGCCGACGCCACGAAGCCGGCATCCGCGTCGTGCACCTCGACGTCGACACCCTGCTCGCGCAGCTCCTCGGCCACGCGGCCCCCTGAGCGCAGTGACACGTCGCGCTCGTGGGACAGCCCGCCGGCCAGCACGACGACACGTCCGAGGTCAGGCATCCGTGCTCCTCAGGTCAGGTCAGGTGTGGGCAGTCCGTAGCCTGCCCGCAACGACGGGTGCCCGGGCCCGAACGTCCGAACGAGGTCGAGCTCGGCGCCCACCACCGCGGCCAACCGGCGGACACCCTCCCGGATGCGCTCCGGCGTCGGGTAGCAGTAGGAGAGCCGCATGGCGCGGCTGCCGAACCCATCCGCGAAGAATGCCGTCCCAGGAACGTATGCCACACGGTCAGTGACCGCCCGGGGAAGCATTGCTTGCGAGTCCAGGCCTTCGGGCAACGTGAGCCACACGTAGAAGCCACCCTCGGGAACTGTCCAGCGGGTGTCGTCTGCAAGGTGGTCGGAGAGCGCCTCGAGCATTGCGTCACGACGCTCTCTGTACAGGTCGCGGAAGACCTTGACCTGCGCCATCCAGTCGTTCTGCTCGAGGTAGCGCGACACCACCAGCTGATTCATCGACGGCGGGCACAGAACCGAGGCCTCTGCGGCAAGAACAAGCTTCTCTCGGACGCCATGTGGGGCGAGTGCCCACCCCACCCGCAGCCCCGGGGCGAAGGTCTTGGAGAACGACCCGAGGTAGATCACGCCGTCCTCGGTGTCGGCGCGAATTGCCCGCGGAACCTCTCCGTCGAAGCCGAGAAGCCCGTAGGGGTCGTCCTCGATGACCAGTACGTCACTTCGCTGGGCGACCTCGAGAATCTGACGCCGCCGTTGCTCCGTCTGGGTGACGCCGGCGGGATTGTGGTAGCTGGGGATCGTGTAGAGGAACTTCGGCTGGGTTCCGGTCGACTGCAGCGCAGCGATGGCCGCACGCAGCGCCTCGGGGACCAGGCCGTGGTCATCCATCTCGACGTGGTGCACGTCGGCCTGGTAGGAGCGGAAGGTGCTGAGGGCGCCGACGTAGCTGGGTGCCTCGACCAGCACGGTGTCGCCAGGGTCGACGAAGATACGGGTCACGAGGTCGAGGGCCTGCTGGGAACCGACAGTCACCACCACGTCGTCGGGGTGACCGGCGATTCCGACCGTGCGCATCACCTCGGTGATCTGCTCACGCAGCCGTGGGTCACCCTGGCCGGAGCCGTACTGCAGCGCTGTCTGCCCGTCGTCGCGGATCAGTGTGGCGATCTGCTCACCGATGGTGTCCAGCGGAAGGCTGGCGATCGTGGGCATGCCCCCGGCGAGGGAGACGACCTCCGGTCGTGAGGCAACGGCGAACAACGACCGGATCTGGCTCG
>Ga0208354_1000915_pt1 | contig 10501 bp, 13 predicted proteins | sample HotLakmasection4_FD_184727 | JGI IMG/M metagenome (GOLD analysis project Ga0208354, IMG submission 184727) | Hypersaline microbial mat communities from Hot Lake, Washington, USA - Section #4 (SPAdes) | ecosystem: Environmental > Aquatic > Non-marine Saline and Alkaline > Hypersaline > Microbial... | reverse complement strand
CCCCCGCATGCCACGTGGCGTCCCGCTGAGACTAGAGAGGCTAGTGTGACAATTGTGACACCTGAGTGCTCTCGGCGTGTCACCGCAGCCGCGTCGCGCGCTCGCGCAAGGGCGGCTGGACGTCGCACAATGGCGAGGTGCCGAGCTGGGGCAGCTTCTCCTACGCGTTCGGGCCGCTCGTGGCCGTTGCCGCGCTGGCGCTGCTCGTGCTGATCCTGCGCTGGGCGTTCGCGCACGGAGACAGCGTCGTCGCCGCCCCGGCGCAGCCCGGGACACCGGCCGACTACGGGCTGCTCGTCCCGGTGGCCGAGCCGACCAGCCGCGCCGATGCCCAGCAGATGGTCGGCCGGCTTCGCGGGGCCGGCATCAGCTCCGGCGTCGCGGACACGACCGAGGGGATGCGTGTGATGGTGTGGCCGGACGACGCCGTGCGTGCCGAGCAGGTGCTCGGCAGCCGTCAGGAGTAGTCGGCCTGCTCGTCGGGCTCGCGCACGACGTCGGCTCCCAGGGAGCACAGCTGCGGCACGAAGTCGGGGTATCCGCGATCGATGTGGTGCACCGCCGTGACCAGCGTCTGCCCGTCGGCAACCAGCCCGGCCAGCACGAGTCCCGCCCCGGCGCGGATGTCGGTCGCAGCGACCGGCGCCCCCGACAGCGAGGGCTTGCCGCGCACCGAGGCGTGGTGGCCCTCGGTGCGGACGTCGGCCCCCAGCCGCGCCAGCTCGTTGACGAACATGAACCGCGACTCGAAGACGTTCTCGGTGATCATGGCGGTGCCGTCCGCGATCGCGTTCAGTGCCACCACCATCGGCTGCAGGTCGGTGGGAAACCCCGGGTAGGGCAGGGTCACCACGTCGAAGGCACGCGGTCGTGCCTGCATCGTCACCCGCATGCCGTCCGGCACCGTCCGCAGGCTGGCGCCCGCCCACGAGAGCTTGTCCAGCACGATCTCGAGGTGCTCCGGCCGCGCGTTGGTGATCGCCACGTCCCCCGACGTCATCGCGGCAGCCACCGCCCAGGTTCCGGTGACGATCCGGTCCGGCACGACGACGTGCTCCACCGGCTCGAGCCCCTCGACGCCGCGCACCTCGATGGTGGACGTGCCCGCCCCGGAGATCTGCGCCCCCATCGCCGCGAGCATCTGGCACAGGTCGACGATCTCGGGCTCGCGCGCAGCGTTGTCGATGATCGTGGTGCCACGGGCCAGCACGCCGGCCATCAGCAGGTTCTCCGTCGCGCCGACGCTGGGGAAGTCCAACCAGACGGCACTGCCACGCAACCCCCCCGGTGCCATAGCGAGGACGTTGCCGTGCTCGACGGAGATCGTGGCGCCGAGTCGTTCCAGCCCCGACAGGTGCATGTCCAGGCCACGCGACCCGATGTTGTCGCCGCCCGGCAGGGCGACCTCGGCGGCGCCGAGCCGTCCGACGAGCGGACCCAGCACCGCGATCGACGCCCGCAGGCGCCTCACCAGGCCGTAGGGGGCACGGTGGGACAGACCGTCGTCGGCGGGGACGTCGATCGCCACCGTCGGCCCCACCCGGGACACCGAGCAGCCCAGATGCTCGAGCATGCGTGCCATGTATCCCACGTCGAGGATGTCGGGGACGTCGTGCAGGACGCAGTGCCCAGGTGCCAGCAGCGCAGCGGCCATGAGCTTCAGCGCGCTGTTCTTCGCCCCGGACACCCGCACCGTGCCCGAGAGCCGGACGCCCCCCTGCACCCTGAAGCGCTCGGGGGTGCGCGGGTCGGCCACCCGACGATCGTAGGTGCACGCCACCGTAGGCTGGGCGCGTGGTGAACCTGACGCGCATCTACACCCGGACCGGCGACGACGGGACGACCGCCCTCGGCGACTTCAGCCGGGTGCGCAAGACCGACAGCCGGCTGGAGGCCTATGCCGACGTCGACGAGGCCAACTCCGCCATCGGCGTGGCCATCGCGCTGGGCGGGCTGCCCGAGGACGTGGCCGACGTCCTCGCCACCGTCCAGAACGACCTCTTCGACGTCGGCGCCGACCTATGCACGCCGGTGACCGAGAACCCGCAGGTGCCGCCGCTGCGCGTGGACGACGCCTACGTCGAGTGGCTCGAGGAGCAGTGCGACCGGTTCAACGCCCACCTGGAGCCGCTCCGGTCGTTCATCCTGCCCGGCGGGAGCCCGGCGGCTGCGCTGCTGCACGTCGCCCGCACGACCGTGCGGCGCGCCGAGCGGGCCACCTGGGCGGCGCTGTACGACCACGGCGAGGACATGAACGCCGTGCCCGCCACCTACCTCAACCGGCTGTCCGACCTGCTGTTCATCCTGGGCCGCTATGCGAACCGGACCAGCGACGGAGCGGTCGCCGACGTGCTGTGGGAGCCGGGCCGCCGCCAGTCCTGACCCGCGCCGACCGGGCGAGGGCAGCCGCCGCAGTCAGCGGGTCAGCAGCCCCTGGTTGTGGACGGCCGAGATGCGAGCCTTGGCCCGGGCCTGGGCCGCGTGGCTGGCGGGGTTGTCCGGGTCGGCCTCGGCACGGTTGAGCGCGTCCTCGGCGCGGCCGAAGTCGATCTCGTGCGCGAGCTCGGCCACCTCGGCGATGATCTCGACGCGTCCGGCGTCCACCCCCATGAACCCACCGTGCACGGCACCGTGCTGCTGCGTGCCGTCGGGAAGGTGGATCGTGACGCGGCCGGGCACCAGGACGGCCAGCATCGGCTCGTGCCGCGGCATGATGCCGATCTTGCCCTCGGCTGTTCGGGTCGTGACCATGCTGGCCTCGCCCGACCAGACGGTCCGCTCGGCGGACACCAGCTCAACGTGAAGCGTCTCCACTCGTCCCTCTCCTCGACCCCTCGCAGCAGCCCGCCCGCCTGATCAGGCGAGCTTCTTGGCCTTCTCCTCGACGTCCTCGATGCCACCGCACATGAAGAACGCCTGCTCGGGGATGTGGTCGTACTCCCCCTCGGTGAGCTTGCGGAAGGAGTCCAGCGTCTCGTCCATCGACACGAACGACCCCGGCTGGCCGGTGAAGGCCTCGGCGACGAACATGTTCTGGCTCAGGAAACGCTCGATGCGCCGGGCCCGGTTCACCGTGACCTTGTCCTCCTCGGACAGCTCGTCGATGCCGAGGATGGCGATGATGTCCTGCAGGTCCTTGTACTTCTGCAGGATCTCCTTGACGCGCTGGGCGATGCGGTAGTGCTCCTCGCCGATGTAGCGCGGGTCGAGGATGCGGCTGGTGGAGTCCAGCGGGTCGACCGCCGGGTAGATGCCGAGCTGGGAGATCGGCCGCGACAGCACCGTCGTGGCGTCGAGGTGGGCGAACGTGGTGTGCGGTGCCGGGTCGGTGATGTCGTCGGCCGGCACGTAGATCGCCTGCATGGAGGTGATGGAGTGCCCGCGCGTGGAGGTGATGCGCTCCTGGAGCTGGCCCATCTCGTCGGCCAGCGTCGGCTGGTACCCCACGGCCGAGGGCATGCGACCCAGCAGGGTGGAGACCTCGGATCCGGCCTGGGTGAAGCGGAAGATGTTGTCGATGAACAGCAGCACGTCCTGCTTCTGCACGTCGCGGAAGTACTCCGCCATCGTGAGGGCGGACAGCGCCACCCGCAGCCGGGTGCCCGGCGGCTCGTCCATCTGCCCGAAGACCAGGGCCGTGTCGTTGATGACGCCCGACTCGGTCATCTCCAGGAAGAGGTCGTTGCCCTCACGGGTGCGCTCTCCCACGCCAGCGAACACCGACACGCCGCCGAAGTTCTTGGCGACACGGGTGATCATCTCCTGGATCAGCACCGTCTTGCCCACACCGGCACCGCCGAACAGACCGATCTTGCCGCCCGACACGTACGGGGTGAGCAGGTCGATGACCTTGATGCCGGTCTCGAACATCTCGGTCTTGCCCTCGAGCTGGTCGAAGTTGGGCGCGGGCCGGTGGATGCCCCACCGCTCGTTGATCTCCAGCGACGACTCGGCCACGTCCAGCGGCTTGCCGAGCGTGTTGAACACGTGCCCCTTGACGACGTCGCCGACCGGCACGGTGATCGGTCCGCCCGAGTCGGTGACTGTCGCACCACGGGTGAGGCCGTCGGTGGGCTGCATCGAGATCGCCCGCACCAGGTTGTCGCCGAGGTGCTGGGCCACCTCTAGCGTCAGGACGACGGCGCCCTCGCCCTTGCCGGACAGGTCGAGGTCGACCGTCAGCATGTTGTAGATCTCCGGCATCGCCTCAGCCGGAAACTCGATGTCGACGACGGGCCCGATGACGCGGGCGACACGGCCCACGCCACCCTTGTCCGGGGTCTGCGTCGCGGTGTCTGCAACGGTCGTGGTCACTCTCACTCGCTCCCTGTGGCTGCCGACGCCAGAGCGTCCGCCCCACCGACGATCTCGCTGATTTCCTGGGTGATCTCGGCCTGACGGGCTTGGTTGGCCTGCCGGCTGAGGGTCTTGATGAGCTCTTCGGCGTTGTCCGTCGCCGACTTCATGGCCCGCTGGCGTGCGGCGTGCTCGGACGCCGCCGCGTGCAGCAGGGAGGAGAACACGAACCACCGGACGTAGCGCGGCAGCAGGCTGTCGAGCACGCCCTCGGCGGACGGCTCGAACTCGTAGAGCGGGAAGTTCTCAGGCCCGCCCTGGGCGTCGACGCTGGTGTCGATCTCCTCGATCTGCACCTCGATCGGCAGGATCCGCCGTGCGGTCGGCTGCTGGGTCACCCGGTTCATGAACAGGTGCCCGACACCGTGGATCTGGTCGACCCCGCCGTTGGCCGAGCCGGCCAGGAAGTCCGCGATCACGGCGTCGCCGATCTCGGTGGCGTCGCCGTAGGTGGGCTCCTCGGTGAAGCCACTCCACTGCCCGGCCAGCTCACGGCCACGGAACGTGAAGTACTGGACGCCCTTCTGGCCGACCGCGTACAGGTCGACCTCCATCCCCTCCTCCTCGAGCAGGGTGACGAGCCCTCGGGCCTCCCGGATGGTGTTCGCCGAGTAGGCACCGGCGAACCCGCGGTCGGCGGTGAACACGATCACCGCTGCCCGCTTGGCGTCGCGGGGCGTGATCAGCGGGTGGTCGACGGTGGCGTTGGAGACCGCCGCCGACAGAGCGCGCACCAGCGCCTGGAAGTACGGGTGGGTGGAGTCGAGCCTGCCCTGCGCCTTGACGATGCGCGAGGCCGCGATGAGCTCCTGGGCGCGGGTGATCTTCTTGGTCGACTCCACCGAACGGATCCGACGTCGAAGGACGCGAAGCTGGGCCGCCATGGCTCAGGAGGTCTTCCCGGCCGTGCCGGAGGGCGGGGCCTTGCGGACCTTCTTGGTCACCGACAGCGCGTCGGCCTCGTCCTCGAGCGCCTCCACCGGCTCGTCCTTGATCAGCGGCTGGCCGCTCGAGGTGACGAACTGCCTCTTGAACGACGCGAGAGCGCCGTTCAGCCCCTGGACCGTGTCCTCGGAGAGGTCCTTGGTCTCCTCGATGTCGGCCAGCACGTGGGCGTGCTCACGACCGACGTAGTCGAGCAGCTCGGCCTCGAAGCGCCGGATGTCCTCGATCGGCACGTCGTCCATGCCGCCGGAGCCGCCAGCCCACAACGACACGACCTGCTTGCTCACCGAGAACGGCTGGTACTGCGGCTGCTTGAGCAGCTCCACCAGGCGCGACCCGCGGTCGAGCTGGGCGCGGGAGGCCTTGTCGAGGTCGGAGGCGAAGGCGGCGAACGCCTCCAGGGCACGGAACTGGGCGAGGTCCAGGCGCAGCGACCCGGCGACCTTGCGCATGGCCTTGACCTGGGCGGCGCCGCCGACCCGGGACACCGAGACACCGACGTTGATGGCCGGGCGGACCCCGGAGTTGAACAGGTCGGTCTCCAGGAAGCACTGGCCGTCGGTGATGGAGATGACGTTGGTGGGGATGAACGCGGAGACGTCGTTCGCCTTCGTCTCGATGATCGGCAGCCCGGTCATCGACCCCCCACCGAGGTCATCGGAGAGCTTGGCGCAGCGCTCCAGCAGCCGCGAGTGCAAGTAGAAGACGTCGCCGGGGTAGGCCTCGCGACCCGGTGGGCGGCGCAGCAGCAGCGAGACCGAGCGGTAGGCCTCCGCCTGCTTGGACAGGTCGTCGAACACGATCAGGACGTGCTTGCCCGCGTACATCCAGTGCTGGCCGATGGCCGAGCCGGTGTAGGGGGCGATGTACTTGAAGCCGGCCGGGTCGGACGCAGGCGCGGCGACGATCGTCGTGTACTCCAGTGCACCGGACTCCTCGAGCGCCGTACGAACCGACGCGATCGTCGAGCCCTTCTGCCCGACGCCGACGTAGATGCAGCGCACCTGCTTGTCGACGTCGCCGGATGCCCAGTTGTCACGCTGGTTGATGATCGTGTCGATGGCCACGGCGGTCTTGCCGGTCTGCCGGTCGCCGATGATGAGCTGACGCTGGCCGCGGCCGATCGGCGTCATGGCGTCGACGGCCTTGATGCCGGTCTGCAGCGGCTCCTTCACCGGCTGGCGCTGCACCACGCTGGGTGCCTGCAGCTCCAGCGCGCGCCGCCCCTCGGACTCGATGGGGCCCTGCCCGTCGATCGGGTCACCGAGTGGGTCGACCACGCGGCCGAGGAAGCCGTCACCGACCGGGACGGACAGGACCTCACCGGTGCGACGCACCGGCTGACCCTCCTCGATCGGCTGGAAGTCGCCCAGCACGACAGTGCCGATCTCGCGGACGTCGAGGTTCAGGGCGAGGCCCTGGATGCCGCCGGCGAACTCGAGCAGCTCGTTGGCCATGGCCGAGGGCAGACCCTCGACTCGGGCGATGCCGTCGCCGGCCTCGGAGACGCGCCCGATCTCCTCCCGCGACGTCTCCGGCTGGTACTCCGCGACGTGGCGGGAGATCGCGTCGCGGATCTCCTCGGGCCGAATGCTCAGCTCGGTCATCGTGCTCTGCGCTCCTGTGGTGGTCGAACTCGGGTGCTACTGGGTCAAGGCGCGGCGTGCCGCAGCCAGTCGGCTCGTGACCGAGCCATCGATGATCTCGTCACCGACCCTGACGACCGCTCCCCCGACAAGCTCGGGCTCGACGGTCACGGCCAGGGTGACGGTCTGGCCGTAGATCGTGGTCAGGGCACGTGCCAGGCGGTCCTGCTGCTGGGGGGTGAGCGCGACGGGTGCCCGCACGTCGGCCAGCAGCTGCTGGCGACGAGCGGCGGCCAGCGACACCAGGTCGTCGAGGCGCTCGGCGACCGGTACACCGTTGGGGTTGGCAACGATGTGCCCGACGAGCGCCGCCGTCTCCGGCTGCGCACGCTGCGAGAGCAGGTCGTCGACCACCGAGGCCTTGACCTCGTCGGTGACGGCGGGGTTCGACAGCATGATCTGCAGGTCGGCCGACGACTCCAGCACGCGGCCGAACCGGAACAGCTCGTTCTCGACCGCGTCGATACGGCCGTCAGCCTCGGCAGAGGCCAGCAGAGCCTCGGCACCCAGCGACTCCACGGCGTCGGCCAGGTCGCGTGGACGTGACCACCGACGGCCGACGGCGTCCTGAACGACAGCCAGGGTCGCAGCGTCGACCTTGCCGGCCAGGACGGCGCTGGCGAGGTCGCGCCGTCGCTGCGCGCTGGCGCCGTTGTCGGTCAGCGCACTTCGAAGCGAGGCCTCGCGGCCCAGCAGCGACGCGACCGACAGCAGCTCGCCGGCCACTGTCGAGGTGGCGACCGCGGGGTTCGCTGCCGCTACCTCGCGGACGGCGGCGAGCGCCTGCCTGCTCGTTCCCTGCATCAGTCGCCACTCCGCGCCGTCGAGGACTCCAGGTCCGCGATGAAGCGGTCGATGGTCGCGCTGGTGCGCTGCGGGTCGAGGTTCTCCCCGATGATGCGCTCGGCGAGGTCGCTGGCCAGCGTGCCGACCTCACGCGACAGGGACGCCTTCGCCGAGGCGGTGTCGCTGGCGATACGCGCCTGGGCCTGCTCGTTGACGGTACGTGCCGCCTGCTCGGCCTCGGTGCGTGCCTCGGCCACGATGGACGCACGCTGCGCCTGGCCGTCGGCACGCAGCCGCGCTGCCTCCGACCGGGCGTCGGCGAGCTGCTCGCGGTACTGCTCGAGCAACGCGGCCGCCTGCGCACGGTCGTTCTCCGCCTGCTCGAGCTTCGCCTCGATGCCCTCGGCTCGGGCATCGAGCGCCTTGGCCAGCTGCGGCCAGACGAAGCGCCAGAACAGGAAGAAGATGATGGCGAACGACACCGCCGACCAGACGATGTCGTAGATCGCCGGGAGCAGGATCTGGCTGCCCTCGACCGGCTCACCCTCCACGGCGAGCAGAGTGACGAGCGAGTCGTCCAAGCCTCAGCCCTGCCAGACGAAGCCGAGGCCGACGCCGATGAGCGCGAGCGCCTCGGTGAACGCGATACCGAGGAACATGTTGGTACGCAGCACTCCGGTCATCTCGGGCTGACGCGCCATGCCTTCGATGGCCTTGCCGACGACGATGCCGATGCCGACACCAGGGCCGATGGCTGCCAGGCCGTAGCCGATGGCGGCGACGGAGCCGGTGACCTCTGCGAGGTTGACGGGGTCCACTTGTGGTTCCTTCCTGTGGCGTTGCGGTCTTAGCGGGCTGGTTCGGGCATGGGGCTAGTGGTGCTCACTCACCGCACCTGCGATGTAGACGGCGGTGAGCAGGGTGAAGATGTAGGCCTGGATGACGACGATGAGGAGCTCGAACAGGGTGAAGGCGAAGCCGGCGCCGAACACCCCGATGCCCAGCACCGGCTGCAGGAAGTGGTTGGGGAAGAAGATGAAGTACCAGGCCGCCGAGAAGAACAGCACCAGCATGAGGTGACCGGCCAGCATGTTGACCATGAGACGCAGCGACAGCGTGACCGGACGCAGGACGAAGGTCGACAGCGCCTCGATCGGGGTCAGCAGCACGTACATGACTTTCGGCACGCCGGGGATGAACAGGTTGCCCTTGAAGTAGGTGCCGACGCCCTGCTTGGCGATCCCGGCCCAGTTGAACACGACGTAGGAGGTGATGGCCAGGAAGACCGGGTAGCCGATCCGCGCGTTGACCGGCATGTTGAGCAGCGGGGTGATCCCGGTGATGTTGAACGCCAGGATCATGAAAAACAGCGTCGCCAGGTAGGGGGCGTACTTCTTGCCCTCCTTGCCCAGGATCTCGTCGGCGATGAAGGTGCGCACGAAGTCGACCGCCACCTCCCCGACGTTCTGTAGCCGCCCGGGGACGACCTGGGGGTTGCGGAACGCCATGACGAAGAACAGCGCGACCAGACCGGTCATCAGGAAGCCGATGAGGTTGATGCGGTCGATCTGCAGCGGGGTGCCCTCGAAGAAGATGGCCGGCGGGAAGAACTCGGCCAGGGACGGCGGGCTCCAGGTGTCGCCCTCGGAGGCCAGGACTGCGATCCCCGACATAGCTAGCAGCCGCTCCGATCCCTCAGCCTGGCCTCAGGTGCGGCCATGGCGCGCGTACACGATGTAGAAGCTGAGCACGAACCCGACGATCACTCCCACGGCTGTGAAGACCCGCGAGGTGCCGGCAAGTACGTCTATCCCCCAGCCGACGAGCCCGTACAGGACGGGTCCGGCGATTAGGGTCGACATGACTGACCAGGCCAACCCCTCGCCCTCGACCAGTCCCTTCGGTCGAGCGGACTGAGGCTCTGGCTTGTCCGTCATCTCGTGGCCCGGACCCTACCAACACCGTTGCGGTATTCGAAGGCACCCCTTGAGTGCGCGCCGCGGGTGCTCACGACTTCGACGCCGAGGGGGGTGTCGACGGCGTCGGCCTCACGTAGGGCTGCTGGGTGCGCAGCACCATGGAGGCCTCCAGCGCCAGGCTCGACAGCACGCCGATGAGGAATGTCGCGGCGAAGACCGGTCGCGACCAGCCGTCCCACTGGTCGAGCAGCAGGAACACCCCGATCAGCGCCCCGAGCTTGACCACCCAGGAACCCAGCACGACGGCACCGAGCGTCCCCGGCGACAGACGTAGCGTGACCAGCGCAGTCACGGCCGTGAGCCCGAAGAAGGCAGCCGGCACGAGCACCCCGATGAGCGCACCGAAGAGACCGGCCGAGCCGTCGACGAGCCAGCCGACGACCGCGGCCACGGGAATGAGCACGGCCACGCCGATCCCGCCGACGCGCAGGGTTCGTCGCAGCGGCTCCAGGGGATGGGAGGACGGGCTCACGCCGATAAGGGTAGGCCTAGCCGGTCAGCGTCGAGGAGCGCCCGAACCAGCCGACGGGACGGCCGAGAGTGAGCAACACGACACCGACGATGGCGATGCCCACGACCACCCACGTCGCCGTCCCGCCCACGAGCGAGACCACCACGAGCCCGAAGGCCACCAGCGCCGCCCACACCCACATGATGGTGACGGCCCGGCGGTGGGAGTGGCCGAGGTCGAGGAGCCGGTGGTGCAGATGCTGCTTGTCCGGGGCGAACGGGCTGCGCCCGGCGCGGGTGCGTCGCCAGACCGCAGCCATCAGGTCGATGAACGGGATC
>Ga0208354_1000907_pt1 | contig 10570 bp, 10 predicted proteins | sample HotLakmasection4_FD_184727 | JGI IMG/M metagenome (GOLD analysis project Ga0208354, IMG submission 184727) | Hypersaline microbial mat communities from Hot Lake, Washington, USA - Section #4 (SPAdes) | ecosystem: Environmental > Aquatic > Non-marine Saline and Alkaline > Hypersaline > Microbial... | reverse complement strand
ATCTACGTCTCTAATTCTACTCTCTGCTGCCTGGAAGTTCTCCCGGGCAACTTGAAGGTTCTGAATCGTTACTTCAAGTCTTGCCTCTGCAGCTCCAAGCGCACCCCGGTTTCTGGTAACTGAGCTAATCGCATGTTGGATGGCATCAAGCGCAATACGTGATGCTGACTGCGAAGCTATGTCGGTTGCACCACTAATCGAGTAGATCATGTTAGAAGTACCAACCGTGGCTAATCCTAGAGCTTGCAGAGTGGCCTGCACTCCGGTGTAACTAACCTGAGAAAGTGAGCTACCATCAAAACCGACCTGAAACACTACCTGCTCCGGTGAACTTAGTAGTCTTAGACCATTAAATTCAGTGGTATAGGCAATTCGCTCAATCTCAGAGGTAAGCGCGCTAAACTCATTTTGTAGCGCTGACCGTTGATCGTTTCCGTAAACTCCGTTTGCCGACTGTTCGGCAAGCTCGGCCAGACGGGTAAGCACGTTTCCTATCTGCCCAATAGCCTGGTCAGCAATAGAGATAATGGAAATTCCATCACTCGCATTTCTAATACCCACACTGGCAATTCTTGAATCTGCCTTTAAACTCTCAGCAATCGCAAGACCTGCAGCATCATCTCTTGCTCTGTTTATGCGCATCCCTGAGGATAACCGCTCGTAGGCTGTATTTAATCTACTGGTAGATGCACCAAGGTTTCTTTGTGCAATAAGTGAGGGGACGTTGGTTCGTATATTAATAGACATTGCCTACTCTCCGTGGCTAAAATTAAAATTTCCATCTTTCGCTTTAATGCTACCGTGCCAGGAATTCAGATCTGAATTTCTAGCCCGGCACCGCTACGACTCTGACAAGCTCAAAGTGCAAGCACCTTGCCAAAATTTTCTTTAGCTTTTTTTAGGGTTTTTTTTAGCGGATAATCAGCCTGAGTTTTGCTCTTTGAACAGCATAACCCTATTGACATATTCTCTAGTTGATCCAGGTAGATAATCTGCTACCTGGTCGTACTGTGAGGGGTCCTTACCAGCACTCTGTGCGCGGCTCTGCGCAGAGGCTACCCTGCCCTCTCCAGCGTTAAAGGCAGCCACGGCAAGTTTTTCCAACGAGGAAGAATCTGCAGCGGCAATAGTGCTCAAGTTGTTAGTTAGCTCTGTCGGTGAGTGAAAGAGATCGTGGAGGTATCTAAGGTAGTAAACTCCTAAATCAACGTTCTGTTCTGGATTGAAAGGATCATAGCTATCAGAAAGTGAAGCCCTGGCTTTTAGATCATTTCCTGTTGAATCTAACAGTTGAAAGAGACCTTTGCTCTCATGGCCATCTCTACTAACAGCCAGCGGGTTAAAGGAGGACTCTGCCGAAACAACCGCCATGCCTAGCAAGGGGTCTACTCCGTGCTGCCTACCATAACTGCTTACAAGCCCCTTTACCTGTTCCATCCGCTGCTGTATAGGCAGCGCCGCTAACTCATCCCCCCCTACTCTCTCTACCCGTACTACTGTCGGAGTTTTGACACCACCATCAGGCCCCTTGACGTTTTCAATACCAACGGTCTCTGAAGGCGAGAGCATTTCGGCAGTCGGACTCGGTAGAGGCATTTGATCAAAAGAGAAGCGAGCCAGAGCCTCTGATAGGTCATCTACCATCGCACTGGGGTTTTGTTCAATTCCCAGGGTTTCTTTAGTCTTACTAATTGGTTGTGGCGATATATCGGCAAGAGTTTTTTGAAAACTTTGATCCGATTGTAGCTCTTTAGACAGACTTTCTGGTCTGTTTAAAATATGGCTGATTTTGCTGTATGCGGCGTTAAAATCAATCTTCATCAACTGTTATCCTGCTATATTACAGGTAGCAGGATGCATATAGTGTGCCAGAACCCGATTTTATTCCGCTAAGTCAAATAGCAATTTTCTTTCGCTTCTTCCACTCTTCAAAATCAGGCACCGCAAAGAGCTTAGCTATTTTCTCCTCTACTCCGTGCTGGACTGCTTTCTCAAAACCGGTGTCCGAGATCAAACCTCTTACATTGCTCAAAGCATCACGCACTTCGACTGCCATGCGCTCTAACATTTCACTCTCAATTTCACCCTTTAATCGCTCGATCTCTCGTCTTCTCTCCACTAAATATTCACTGTCACTTTTATCTAAAACTTCCTTATCACTCCTACCCTCTCCCTTGGTTCTGCGCGAATTGAAGCTCAGTTTAGTCTGATTACCCTCATCTGGTAGGACAAAAGAATCAGATCGTTGAACTGCTCTGTAAAGAAAGCCAGCCGGATTACGGCTTACAAGGTGGCTATTTGATGAAATCAGAGTATCAAAATACGCTATGATCTTCTCTATCCTAGAATAGTCGTTAGAGCATTTATCTGTTAACAGAAGTGACGCCTGTCTTCCTGCAATCCCCCGCTCTACCAAATCACTAACTAACTTCTCACTTTGCGATAAACAACTTTTTAGCTCTCTTTTCTTTTGCTCTGGCTCACTCTCCTCTAACGAGTTACTTGAACTTAGGGTTTTAGGTTTCTCTGCTTTGCCGTGGTTAGCTAGTTTGCTCCCGGCCGCATAGAAAACAATCTCTGTCTGCTGACCTTTACCGACATACTCGTGGCCAGAGAGAAATCCACTCTGTGTTAACTCTTCAAGGGCGGGATCAAGTTGTTGACGGATGGAGCTAGGATATCGGTAATTTCTAGACACCCCTATTTTTTCGTGTGCTAGTGTAAAGAGGTTCATTTTAACTCTCGACTTGTACCAGAAGTGCTTATCCAGGTACCGATAGAGCCTTTTGCTCACGGAGCTTGTTAGCCCTAGATAAAAGTCCAAATCAAGTTTTTTTATAAAGCCCACCTGAAAAGATTTAAAGAGTACCTCGCTCCAGATAAAAAAGCTGGGCTTTACCTTTGAATCTCGGCCGTCATTGATCTCATAGCCATCAACCAGACCAAAGTTTTTTGTACTGTAGTTCTTACTCTGATTATCAAAAAAACCATTGGTGGTCTTAATTCTTACCCCACTTAAGCGATCAAGCGCCTGAGATAACCGGTTGTAACTCCTGCCCTCAGTTGACCACCTAAGAGCCTTTAATAATTCGTACCGGGTAAAGTAAACCTTGCGATCGTTTAGTCCACTGTCGACTGTGAGCTTTAAGAGACCAAGTAGCACTTCATCATCAGAGGCAGTTGGTAGACCGAATTTATCCGCTGCAGTGATAATCCACTTTCGCTCCATCGGTTTACCGTTCCGGTCATAAATCGTATCTTTAAATTCTAATGTTTTAACTTTTGGATTTACACGGGTAGAAAGTACGGTTAGCGGAAACTCTGCAAGGTTCATCTCATCACGAGAAATCCGAATTTGTTTTGCAGTTGAGTCAGTCATCAGATTCATACTTTCTTGGAGAGCTCTCTATTACAAATTACCAGCAGCATTAAAAACAGATCTCTAAAACTTTATTTATATAAGAAACGTACTTACTTTTAGTTAGTTAAACAATGAGTATCTAAGTTTACATGTTTTAAAGTAAGCGGCAAAAAAAGCAAGAAAAATCATATAATTACATTAAAATATTTCTTTCATTTCACGATGAAACTTAACTCCAGACACGATAGTTCTACTTCTGATGCACGATGAAACTTCACCTGATACACGTTGTGACTTATGTTGGTACACGAAGAAACTTGTGCTGATTGCACGAGAGGTATTTACTCTACTTCACGATAGCTTGTGTCAGTTCACGATACCAGCTGGTCTGATTGCGCACTGATATTATCGAGTGCTGATATAAGTTTTGCTCTCTAAAGTTACTCTATTACTGTGTCCCCCTTTACTTTGTTTGGAGGTGTCCCACCAAATATGCAATTAAGTAAGGATATCAAATAGATATGCCATTTAAACTAGTTTGCTTTCTGCTGGTGTTTGGTTAAGATTTGTTATATCAAAACACGAGAGAGATCGTAGAAGTGTTATTTAGTCTTCTATCTGGTTGATACAGTTTGTTAAGGGGGTCATGTGGCGTCAGTTTATGGAGTTGTAAATCAAAAGGGGGGCGTTGGAAAGACCACTACCTCAGTAAATCTCGGCGCTGCTCTGGCGCAGAGAGGAAAGAAAGTGTTGTTGATAGATATAGATGCGCAGAGCAATCTCTCAACCCACCTTGGGCTAGGCGCTGCGCTTGATGATGAGACGATGGAGAGCAGCTCTGAGCAAGAGATAACGATCTATGAGGTCCTAAAAGGCCAGAGTGATATCAAAAATGCAATTGTAAATCACTCTGAAAATCTCGATATAGTTCCTGCTAGCCTCTTTTTAAGTGCGGCTGACTTAGAGCTGGGCGGTGTAGTCGGACGAGAACTAATTCTTAAACGGGCCATTAGTAAAATAAAGCAAGACTACGATGCCGTAATAATTGACTGTCCCCCCGCCCTGGGGCTTCTCTCATTAAATGCCCTGGCAGCTGTTGAAAAAGTTATTGTTCCGGTGCAAAGCGAATATCTTGCCTTGCACGGTGTCCGGCAGCTACTAGATACCATTGATCAGGTCAGAAATGTCTACAACCCTGAGCTTGTGGTGGGTGGCGTGCTTATTTGCATGCACGATAACAGAAAGCGGTTAGCCCGAGCGGTATCGGACACTATTAGAGCCTATTTCGGCGAGCTTGTCTTTGATACTGTTATCCGAGAGAACGTGTCTTTGGCGGAAGCCCCGGCTCAGGGACAGACGATATTTGAGTATGCAATAAAATCTACTGGTGCTGAGGACTACAATGCACTTGCTGAGGAGGTATTAAATGGCGAAAAGAAAGCTGGTTCTGGCGAATAATCCACTACTCTCAGGACCAGGTCTTGAGGAAAGGGGAAAGGGCGGAATCCCCTACAGAGAAGTATCGATTGATACTATAGATAGAGATCCAAACCAACCAAGAGTCCATTTTGATGATGAGCGGCTAAAGGAGCTCTCTGAGTCAATTAAAATGTATGGGGTGTTAAGTCCACTTATAGTGAAGGCTGGAACACGTGCTGGGAGATACCAATTAGTTGCTGGTGAGCGGCGGCTAAGGGCTTCAACTATGGCTGAGCTAAAATCCGTTCCAGTGCTTGTAAGCTCAGATAAAGATGAATCAGGCCAGGGGACTCTCGCTGTGCAGTTGGTAGAAAACCTTCAGAGAGCAGATCTAACACCCCTTGAGAGAGCACACGCGATTGGAGCCCTAAAAGAGAGCTATGATCTTAGTATCCGTCAGGTTGCTGATAGACTTGGAATATCTAAGGGTATGGTTCAACGGAGCTTAGAAATACTGGATTTACCCGATGATCTCTTAAATGCCTTAAGGGAGGGAGCCTCTGAATCTAAGGTTTTACTTCTCTCAAAAATAGAGGATGAAGAGATCAGGGCAAGTTACCTAAAGGATTTAGATACCCTGACGAGAAGCCAGATAAAGAAGGATCTGGAGAGTGATAAGGCGAATGGTGGAACAGGTGGTAAAGTCAGCCTAGATCCAGAGGATGAGAGAATTCAAGACGAGTTAAGAAGGGCGCTTGGGATGAAGGTTAGAGTCTCACGTTCTACCACCAATCCAGAGGCTGGCAAGTTAAGTATAGAGTTCTACTCCTCAGACGATCTACAAGAGGTCTTCCGCAAGTTAGTGTCTGAAGAATAGTAATCAGCTGTACCGCCGTAGTACAAAGGTCAATGAGATTAAAAATCAATTATGGTTGGTTTTATTGGCCTCGTTGACATCTGTATCACCGTGGTACGGCTTAGAAAAGCTCTCTCGGGGTCTTATTTAATCTTGCCAGACCTTTTGTCGCCTAAAGCTCGTGTTCCGTTATAAGTAGGAGCGCTTCATCGTGAAACGATCAGGGTTTGATTTCTTAAAAGGTCTCCCGGCCTGGGCGGGGCAGGGTGATTTCGATCTCGGTGGTGTGCGATCCATCCTAGATTATCTAGGAAATCCACATAACAAGTTAAATGTTGTGCATGTAGCCGGGACAAACGGTAAGGGATCGACCTCAATCTTTATAGCCTCTATCTTAGCTAGCACTGGCAGTCGAGTTGGCCTTACCCTTAGTCCTGATATGGGAAGAGTAAATCAAAGGATTTGCATAGATGGCGTTCCAGTATCAGATCCTACACTGGAAGAGGCTTTAAACTCAATTAGGGAGGGAGTAGAGCATTTGAAGGTAGAGCTTTCATATTTTGAGGCGATTACAGTAGCAGCCTTTAAGATTTTTTCAGAACAACAACTAGATTTCGTCGTTATAGAGGTCGGGCTTGGAGGTAAAAAAGACGCCACAAATGTTGTAGCAGAGCCTTTAGCTACCGCTATCGTTACTATCGGCTTGGACCATCAACACCTTCTTGGGGAAACTGAGTCTGAAATAGCCCACGAAAAGGCCGGTATAGCAAGAGCCGGGGTGCCGATGATTGTAGGGAGAGTAGGAGAACAGGCCTTTGAGAGCATCTATCGTGAAATGAAAAAAGTAAAAGCTCCCCTTTTTAGACTGGGAGTAGATTTTAAGATAGAGCGCAAGGCAGAGAGCTTTACATTTTTAGCAAGTTCAGGGGCTAAATTCGATTTAACCCCATCATTACGGGGTAGGCATCAGGGAGATAACGCTGCTGTGGCAGCAGAGTTGTGCCAGCAACTTGGAGTTTCGACCAAAGCGATTCAAGCTGGGGTCTCAAGAGTAAGTTGGCCCGCTAGACTGGAAACTTTTAAAGTCCACGGGCGTGATGTTTTACTGGACTGCTCTCATAACCCACAGGGCATTGCATCGCTATTGGACTATCTATCTTACACCTATTCTGAACCGGTTGATCTCTGCTTTGGAGTACTAAAGACCAAGAATTGGCAAGAGATGGTTAAGCTTTTAATGCCGTTTGTAGCGCGTTGGTTCCTTGTTGAGCCAGAATCATCTATGAAGCTTTCAACTAGGGAGCTTGGAGAATTCCTATCGAGTTCTGAGATAAGTTTTGTAGACTACGGAGAGGACTGGAGTCGATTCTTAGAGTCAGAGCTAAGGGTAGGGGGAAGAACGGCTGCTAGACCACTTGTAATTTGCGGATCGATCTATATGGTCTCTAAGTTAAGGGAGAAGCTTTGTAATAAGCAGTTTAAGCTATGGTAGTAAAAAACTAATAATATTAGGTATTTAGATGGATAGCCAGCTGTTTCAGACCAGAGTAGAACAGATCATAGCAGCTAGACAGAGCACCACCGATCTTTCAGCCGCTCTTAAATACACCTTATTAGCTGGGGGGAAGAGAGTTAGGGCCCGTCTGTTTTTTTCACTTAGCACCGATTTAAAACTAGAGGATAAGTTTCTGTACGATCTTGCCATAGCTATCGAGATGCTCCACTCCGCCTCGCTTGTACACGATGACTTACCAGCCCTTGATAATGATGATTTTAGGCGGGGCAAACCCTCGTGTCACAAGGAATTTGGAGAGGCTACTGCTATTTTGTGCGGTGACACACTGGTTGCACAGGCCTTTGAGGTAGTCTCTGAAGCTGAAATTCCAGAGCGGTGTATCGCAGGAGTCGTTCAAACACTCTCTGCCGCATTCGTTGATCTCTGTTACGGACAACAGATGGATTTAGGTTCAGCAAAGGTCGAGGAACTAGAGCGACTCTTAGAGATTCACCGACTAAAGACAGGTAGGCTGTTTGAGGCGATCTGCAAGTTGGTATTCCTGTTAAGCGAGTGCCAGGAGCTAAACGTAGATGTTATGGTTGGTTTGGGCGCAGTCCTTGGAGAGTATTTTCAACTCTGCGATGATATAATCGATATTCACGGAAGTAGCGAAGATCGGGGACGACCAGAAAGTAGTGATCTAAAAAATGGCCGAAAAAACAGGGTGCTCGGTCTCTCTAAAGAGGAGAGGTTAAAAGAGTGTGTATTGCTTGAGAGCCAGATTGAAGGGATCTTACTAAAAGTCGAAGAAGCTGCACAAAAATATTTGCATTCTACCCGGGAGCTCTATTTTGAACTTAAAACTAGAGTCAGGGCAGCATCTAATTGACTCAGCTAATATCTGTAACTGGGGACTACCCTTTGGTGTTTGAATACAAAATGTCTCCAGTAATTAGGCACTATTTATAAGCACTTATCTTCATGCGGCAGAAAATCAGCAACAATTAGAAAAAATCTCTGATTAGCTTTTAGCAGCTAGCAATTGCCGCTCTATTGGGCCCAAAAGGCAGAGGCTCCTGCGCCAGGTAACAATTGATTTGAAAATTAGAAGGTGAAAATTATGAAAGTCTCCTCAACCGGTATTACAAATGTTGCGCGAACAATGGAGGTGTCCTCACCAAGCTCAATAACAAAATCTCCCCCGAAAACTCCGGAACTAAATCCTTCAAAACTAGAGCCCAATGATCAGATGCTAGAACAGTTTCAAAAGATGATTGAGTTCGTGATGCGCTTACTTGAGATGTTGATAGAGGGAGCAAAGGCCAACAGTGCAGCAGCAACCAAAGCGTTAAGTAATGGGTTGGGAGGAAGTGGTGGAGTTAGTAATGAGTTCCTATGGAAGCCATCGTCGGAAAAGAATGGAAATTTAGTAGTGTTACTGCCGTCAAATCTAACCGGAAAGGTAAGTGGAATTGAGGTAAAAGCTCCAAACGGAAGAACAATTGAAGGTGGTAAATTTTCTGGAGTTCATAACGGTGGACGTGAACACTTTAGGTTTTCAAAACCAGGTGCGTCATTTCCAGCTGGATCGGAGGTTCATATCCACTTAAAGGACGGAAATACCAAGGTAATTCAGATCGCTAACCCTGGTTCGCGGGTTACGAAATAGTTTGAATATAAGGCCAATAACTTAACGGTTATGGTGGGCAAACCGGTAGAGATAACGCTTAACGTTAACAACTTTGTCCTGCGAGATCTCAATTCCCTCTTGGCGTAAAAGGTTGATCTTCTTTTTAGTACCACCGGCGTACCCACCAATTTTGCCATCACTACAAATGACTCTGTGGCACGGAACTTCTGGAGCATCAGGGTTACGATTCATGGCGTTGCCCACGGCCCGATAGGCCCTGGTGCCCAGTTTGTGGGCAATCTCGCGGTAAGTGGTAACCTGGCCGGCAGGAATTTTCTTAAGCAGCTGATAACACTTTTGATCAAAGTTCATCTACCCAGCATAAGATCAGGGCGTGGCCTTTTCAAGCTATTTAAGCGATAGTATCAGCCATGCATGTAGAGAAAAGTAGTGGTCAGGAACTGATTAAAGCAGTCAGAGAAGCAGGAGCCAGGTTAACCTCGCTCTGGCCAGGTGGGAGTCCTACTGAAAAAATAGAAATCATCAAAAAGGAGGATGGTTCTCCTGTCACCAGTGCAGATTTTGAGAGCAACTCAATCTTAACAACGGCCTTAACCAAACTTTTCCCGAATGATCTGATCCTTTCAGAGGAGGGGCCAAAGATAGAGATTCCTAAAAAAGGTCGAATCTGGATTATTGATCCACTTGATGGCACCAGACGGTTTATTGAGGGTCAAGATGACTTTTGTATCCTTGTCTCACTTATGGTCAATGGAGTCCCCGAGGAGGGAATAGTTTATTTTCCTATTAGCAATCTCTTTTTTGCCAGTTTTGATCTGCCTACTATTAAAAATTGTAAATTATCTAAAGAGATTCGAAGTGGTAGAGTTTATGTTTCAGGACCAAACCTTAAAGACCAAAGCTACAGTCACAGTGGAGCATTACACACCGGGGCAGCCTTTCTAAAATTAATAGAGGGTGAGATAGATGCTTTTGCTTTAAGTCTTGTCAAGCCTTCTGAGTGGGATATCGCCGCACCCCACGCTGTTATATCGAAAATTGGGGGGAGAGTGGGGCAGATTAATGGTCAACCACTAGATTATGGTGGAGCAGAGTGGAGCAAGCAGTTAGCAGTAGCCTCTAGTATCGAAATTCACGATGGGGTTCTAGATCTCTTTGCTGGTGAGTGATTTTATGCGCAATACTTTATTACGCTATTTTATCATTGGAAGTTTTGTTTTAATTTTTATGAACTTCTTAACTAATGGCTCGCTTTATAGTGCAGTTAGCAGGTTAATAGTGTCGGAGTCAGCCACCAGCTCTTATACAACCCCTTACCGTCAGTCAAATCCTAGAGTGGAGAAGGTGCTTAGTTTTAACTTCTCTGAGGGAACGCCTTTTCAAAAAGTTGCCGGTATAATGGTTTGTTTGGGGATGGTAATTCTTTCAATTGTATGGCTCTGGCTCTTAGTCAATGCCTTTTTGGAAAGAGTTCCCTGGGGATTAAGTAGCCTGCTTATTCCACCTATCGCGTTCTTCTACGGACTAATGTTCTACGAAGACAATCGCTGGCCAATTCATCTGACGGTACTAGCAGGTGGCTTGATTGGTGTTGGGTTCATCCTTCTTCTGATTCTCTCTGCCTGATTGGTAAGTGGTTGAATTTAAAACTGAAAAAATTATTCATTTTATTAAATACCTTGAGCCTGCAGGCATTTCTGAGTTTAGTGCAACCTTTTATTAATAGCTGTTCATAACCATCCACAGAGGATTCCTGTGGGAGTAGAAGGTTATTGGCAGTTGGTG
>Ga0208354_1000906_pt1 | contig 10586 bp, 8 predicted proteins | sample HotLakmasection4_FD_184727 | JGI IMG/M metagenome (GOLD analysis project Ga0208354, IMG submission 184727) | Hypersaline microbial mat communities from Hot Lake, Washington, USA - Section #4 (SPAdes) | ecosystem: Environmental > Aquatic > Non-marine Saline and Alkaline > Hypersaline > Microbial... | reverse complement strand
CCCCCACCAGTACCGCCCGGCTGAGCCGGGTCGAGGTGACCAGCATGACCGCCAGGGTGCTGCCCACCAGGCCGCCCACGCCGAGCATGGCCGTCAGCCATCCGACGCCGGAATCGCCCTGGTCGAAGACGTCGACCGCCAAGACGACGACCGCCACGAGCAGGACTCCCCGTGCGAACGTCTGGGCGGCGACGAGGAGGACCACCGGGTGGTGGCCGAAGAGGGCGCGCATCCCGCTGCTCAGCTCACCGAAAGCACTGGTGAGTGTGATGGCTGCGCTCGGGTTGACCGACGGTGCGACGTCTCGGACCAGGCTGATGCACGTAGCGGCGCCCGCGACCAGCAGACCCGCCACGACCAGGGTGAGCTGCGGCGGACCGAGCAGCAGAGCCAGCCCGGCGAGGGCTGGGCCGATCAGCGTGGCCGCACTCTCGGCGAAGGACGCTGCGGCGTTGGCTGCCGTCAGCTGAGCGGGGCTGGTGGCCAGGTGAGGCAGCAACGCTGCACTCATCGGCCGGTGGGTGCTGAACAGCAGCGACGCGAGGCCGCCGACCAGCAGGCCGGCCACCGCCAGGTCGGTGACCAGCAGCATGGCCGCCAGCGCGAGCAGCACCGTTCGGGTCGACAGCACGACGAGCAGCCAGCGCTCGCGCCTGCCCCGGTCCGACCAGCCGATCACCACCGGTGCGATGACGAGAGCCGGAAGGGCCCGCACGACGGCGAAGCCGGCGACGAGGCCCGGTCCGCCGACCTCGTAGGCGACTACGAGCAGAACCACCAGCGACGCGGTCTCGGCGACGACGGACAGCCCCCACGCGAGCACCGTCCACCGCAGGCCGGGAACGGTCAGCACCTCTCGCAACGAGCGCACGTCAGACCTCGTTGGCGCGTGGCGCGCCGCCCGGCCCGCCCCGACGATCCATCGGCATCCGACAGAGCCTGCCCTATGCGCCGTCGCGCGGCCCCGCGATCACCCGCACGACTTCTCAGACTCTGGGAACAAGCCTAGGCTCAGGCAAGTTGAGTGGAATAGACTCAAGCAGTTGCCTGGGACGTCGTGTCCCAGCTGTCAGACGAGAGAAGGAGAACCACACATGGCTCGAGCGGTCGGAATCGACCTGGGGACGACGAACTCCGTCGTCGCCATCCTGGAAGGTGGCGAGCCCACCGTCATCGCGAACGCCGAGGGCGCGCGCACCACTCCGTCGATCGTCGCCTTCGCCAAGAACGGCGAGGTGCTGGTCGGCGAGGTGGCCAAGCGTCAGGCCGTCACCAACGTCGATCGCACAGTGCGCTCGGTCAAGCGTCACATGGGCGAGAGCGACTGGAAGAAGAACATCGACGGCAAGGACTACACGCCGCAGGAGATCTCCGCGCGTGTGCTGCAGAAGCTCAAGCGCGACGCCGAGTCCTACCTGGGTGAGACCATCGCCGACGCCGTCATCACCGTGCCGGCCTACTTCAACGACTCCCAGCGTCAGGCCACCAAGGAGGCCGGCGAGATCGCGGGGATGAACGTCCTGCGCATCGTCAACGAGCCGACCGCGGCCGCCCTGGCCTACGGGTTAGACAAGGGTGAGAAGGACCAGACGATCCTCGTCTTCGACCTCGGCGGGGGCACGTTCGACGTGTCGCTGCTGGAGATCGGGGAGGGCGTCGTGGAGGTCAAGGCGACCTCCGGTGACAACCACCTCGGTGGCGACGACTGGGACGACCGCGTCGCGGAGTACCTCGTCGAGCAGGTGCGCAAGGTTCAGGGCGTCGACCTGGCCAAGGACAAGATCGCCATGCAGCGCATCCGTGAGGCCGCCGAGCGTGCCAAGATCGAGTTGTCCAGCGCCACGCAGACCAACGTCTCGCTCCCCTACATCGCCCAGGACGCCGAAAAGAACCCGATCCACGTCGACGAGGCCCTCACCCGGGCACAGTTCGAGTCGATGACGCGCGACCTGCTCGACCGCACCAAGGCGCCGTTCAAGCAGGTCATCAAGGATGCAGCCATCGACCTCAAGCAGATCGACCACGTCGTGCTCGTGGGTGGCTCGACCCGGATGCCGGCTGTCGTCGACGTCGTGCGCGACCTGACCGGCGGCCGCGAGCCCAACAAGGGCGTCAACCCCGACGAGGTCGTCGCCGTCGGCGCCGCGCTGCAGGCCGGCGTGCTCAAGGGCGAGGTCAAGGACGTCCTGCTTCTCGACGTGACCCCGCTGTCGCTGGGCATCGAGACCAAGGGCGGCATCATGACCAAGATCATCGAGCGCAACACGACCATCCCCACCAAGCGCTCGGAGACCTTCACCACTGCGGAGGACAACCAGCCGTCGGTGATGATCCAGGTGTTCCAAGGCGAGCGTGAGATGGCGCGCGACAACAAGCCGCTGGGCAACTTCGAGCTGACCGGAATCGCTCCCGCGCCGCGGGGCATCCCGCAGGTCGAGGTCACCTTCGACATCGACGCCAACGGAATCGTGCACGTGTCCGCCAAGGACCGCGGCACGGGTCGCGAGCAGTCGATGACGATCACGGGCGGTTCCGCACTGCCCAAGGACGACATCGACCGCATGATGCGCGACGCGGAGAGCCATGCCGAGGAGGACCGCAAGCGTCGCGAGGAGGCCGAGACCCGCAACCAGGCCGAGGCGCTGGTCTACCAGACCGAGAAGTTCCTCGCCGACAACGCTGAGACGCTGGAGAAGGTGCCGGCCGATACCAAGAGCGAGACCGAGTCGGCGCTGGCCGATCTGAAGAAGGCGCTCGAGGGTGCCAACTTCGAGGCGATCAAGTCCGGCTCGGAGCGCCTGGCGACGGCCAGCTCTGCGCTGGGCACCGCGATCTACGCGGCCGCCGGACCGGCTCCCGGCTCGGAGGGCGGAGGCGACGCCGGATTCGGCGCCAGCCCTGGTGAGGGCTTCGGCAGCGCCGATGGTGGCGAGGCGGGCCCGGACGAAGACGTCGTCGACGCCGAGATCGTGGACGAGGACGACAAGTGACCGGACCGTTCGTGCAGCCCAATCCCGAGGAGCCGGAGCAGACCGGTCCGGTGATCAGGGACAAGCGCCGCATCGACCCGGTCACCGGTCAGGTTCGGGACCCGGGTCCCGACCTGGGCTCGCCCTCGGCGGGAGCTGCGGCGGGGCCGACCGCGGGAGCCGCCGACCATCTGATGGCCGAGCTCGACGAGGTTCGTGCGAAGGAGTCCGCCCTCGTCGACGACCTCAAGCGCCTGCAGGCGGAGTACGTCAACTACCGGCGGCGGGTGGATCGCGACCGCGACGTGGCACGAGACCTCGCCGTCGCCGGGGTGCTCGAGTCGCTGCTCCCGGTTCTCGACGACGTCGGCCGCGCCCGCGACCACGGTGACCTGGAGGGGGCCTTCAAGACGGTGGCCGAGAACCTCGAGGCCACCGTGGCTCGCCTCGGGCTGGTCAGGTACGGGGAGGCGGGAGATTCGTTCGACCCGTCGATCCACGAGGCACTGATGCACGAGCACAGCGACGACGTCAGCGAGCCGACGTGCACGCAGATCCTCTTCCCGGGCTACCGGGTGGGGGAACGGATCCTGCGCGCCGCTCGGGTCGCGGTCGCCGAGCCGAGCTGAGGACGAGACGGGAGGAGGTGCAGGGATGAGCGTCCAGGACTGGGTGGAGAAGGACTACTACAAGGTTCTCGGTGTCAGCAAGACGGCGAGCGCAGAAGAGATCAAGAAGGCCTACCGCAAGCTCGCGCGCGACCTGCACCCCGACCACAACAAGGACAACAAGGGCGCCGAGGACCGTTTCAAGGACGTGTCCGAGGCCTACGACGTCCTGTCGGACAAGAAGAAGCGCGCCGAGTACGACGAGACGCGCGACATGTTCGCCGCAGGCCGGACCGGTGGCAGCCCGTTCGGCTTCCCGGGCGGGGGTAGCCCCGGTCAGGGCCAAGGCGTCCCGTTCGACCTCTCCGACCTGTTCGGCCAGGGCGGCGCCGGTGGGTCCGGAGGCGTGAGCGACCTGTTCGGCACCATCTTCTCGTCCGGACGCGGTGGCGGGCGCGCTCCTGGAACCGGACCACGACGCGGCGCGGACGTGGAGTCGGAGGTGACGCTTGGCTTCCGCGAGGCTGTCGACGGCGTGACCGTCCCGCTTCGGATGACGAGTGCGTCCGCCTGCGAGGCGTGCCACGGCACCGGAGCCAAGCCGGGCACCGTGCCGCGGGTATGCCCGAGCTGTGAGGGCACGGGCCAGGTCTCGCGCAGCGCCGGACGCTTCGGCATCGCCGAGCCCTGCCGTGAGTGCCGCGGTCGCGGGCTCGTCGTGGACGACCCGTGCCCGACGTGCCACGGATCGGGCCGAGGCCAGAAGTCGCGCACCATGAACGTGCGCATCCCCGCCGGCGTCCGTGACGGGCAGCGGATCAAGCTCAAGGGCAAGGGCGCGCCCGGCGAGCGTGGCGGGGCCGCCGGCGACCTGTACGTGACCGTGCACGTCACGCCCGACCGGGTCTTCGGACGCAGCGCAGACAACCTGACGTTGACGGTTCCGGTGACCTTCACCGAGGCGGCGCTCGGCGCCGAGATCGAGGTGCCGACCATCACGGGGTCGACCGTTCGGCTCAAGCTGCCGGCGGGCACCCCGAACGGGCGAACCATGCGGGTGCGCGGCAAGGGGTCGACGCGCAAGGACGGCACCAAGGGTGACCTGCTGGTCACCGTCGAGGTGCAGGTCCCGCAGCGGGTGGACGGCAGGGCGAAGGACGCCTTGGAGGCGTTCGCCGAGGCCACCGCCGGTGAGGACGTCCGCGCCGAGCTGCTGCGCCGTGCCGCGGAGGGAGGCGTGCGATGACCGAGCGGTTCGAGGTCCCGCTGGACGCGCCGGTGTACGTCATCTCCGTGGCCTCCGAGATGGCCGGGCTGCACCCGCAGACCCTGCGCCAGTACGACCGACTCGGTCTGGTGACGCCCACGCGCACGATGAGCGGCGGACGGCGTTACTCGCTGCGCGACATCCTGCGGCTGCGTGAGGTGCAGCGACTGAGCCAGGAGGAAGGCGTCAACCTCGCCGGCATCAAGCGCATCATCGACCTGGACAACGAGGTGACGACTCTGCAGCAGCAGCTGTCCGCGGCACTGGCCGAGCTCAGCGAGCTGAGCGCCTCGCTCGCCGCAGGCGGCTACCGCCGCACCTACCTTCCAGCCCGCACCGGCGACCACTCACCGGGTCGAGGCGCCCCTGCTTCGACCGCGGTGGTGCTGCACCGCTCGCGGAGCCGCTGACACGCGAACAGGAGACAGACATGACCGACCAGCTCACGACCAAGAGCCAGGAGGCCGTCTCCGCTGCGGTACGCACCGCCAGCGGAGCCGGCAACCCCAACGTCGAGCCCATCCACCTGCTAAGGGCGCTGCTCGCCCAGACCGAGGGCACCACCCGGCCGCTCCTGGCCGCCGTCGGGGTGGACGCCGACCAGCTGATCCGCGAGGCGGACGCGGTGGCCGCGCGGCTGCCCTCGGCGAGCGGGCCGAGCGTCGGCGCCCCCGCGGCGTCCGGCTCGTTCTACCGGGTGCTCACCTCGGCCGGGGAGGCCGCAACCCAGATCGGCGACGAGTACGTCTCGACCGAGCACCTGCTGGTGGCGCTGGCGAGCGTGGACTCACCGGCGCGTGACCTGCTCAGCCGTGCCGGTGCGACCGCTGAGAGGCTGCGAGCGGCCTTCACCGAGGTGCGTGGGTCGGCCAAGGTCACCAGCCCTGATCCCGAGGGCCAGTACAAGGCTCTGGAGAAGTACGGCATCGACCTCACGGCTCGAGCCCGGGAGGGCAAGGTGGACCCGGTGATCGGCCGCGACGCCGAGATCCGCCGGGTCGTGCAGGTGCTGAGCCGGCGCACCAAGAACAACCCGGTGCTGATCGGCGAGCCCGGTGTCGGCAAGACCGCCGTCGTCGAGGGGCTGGCCCAGCGCATCGTCGCCGGCGACGTGCCCGAGTCGCTCCGCGACAAGAGCCTCATCGCCCTCGACCTGAGCGCCATGGTGGCCGGGGCCAAGTACCGCGGTGAGTTCGAGGAGCGCCTCAAGGCCGTCCTGAACGAGATCAGGGAGGCCGAGGGACAGGTGGTGACGTTCATCGACGAGCTGCACACGGTGGTCGGCGCCGGTGCCGCCGAGGGTGCGATGGACGCCGGGAACATGCTCAAGCCGATGCTCGCCCGCGGTGAGCTGCGGATGATCGGTGCCACCACGCTGGACGAGTACCGCGAGCGCATCGAGAAAGACCCTGCTTTGGAGCGCCGCTTCCAGCAGGTCTTCGTCGGAGAGCCGAGCGTCGAGGACACCATCGCGATCCTGCGCGGACTCAAGGGCCGCTACGAGGCCCACCACAAGGTGGCCATCTCGGACGCGGCCGTGGTCGCCGCGGCAGCGCTGTCGCACCGGTTCATCACCGGACGCCAGCTGCCGGACAAGGCCATCGACCTCGTGGACGAGGCCGCCTCGCGGCTGCGCATGGAGATCGACTCCTCGCCGGTGGAGATCGACGCGCTGCGCCGGGCGGTGGACCGGCTGCGCATGGAGGAGCTGGCGTTGGCCAACGAGGCCGACGAGGCGTCCCAGGAGCGCCTGGCGGCGCTGCGGGCACGCCTGGCCGACGAGGAGGAGAAGCTCAACGCGCTCGTGGCCCGCTGGGAGCAGGAGAAGTCGGGGCTCAACCGGGTCGGGCAGCTCAAGGAGCGCCTCGACGAGCTGCAGATGCAGGCGGAGGTGGCCGAGCGCAACGGCGACTACGAGACGGCCTCACGGCTGCTGTACGGCGAGATCCCGGCCTTGGAGAAGGAGCTGGAGGCGGCCGCGGTCGCTGCCGCCGCTCGCGACGGCGCCGCGGACGCCCAGGCGCCGATGGTGTCCGACGAGGTGAACGCCGACGACATCGCCGACGTGGTGTCGGCCTGGACCGGCATCCCGGCCGGCCGGCTGCTCGAGGGTGAGACAGCCAAGCTGCTCCGGATGGAGGACGAGCTGGCTGCCCGGGTGATCGGCCAGCGCCCGGCGATCACGTCGGTGTCCGACGCCGTGCGTCGAGCGCGGGCAGGCATCAGCGACCCGAACCGTCCGACCGGGTCATTCCTGTTCCTGGGGCCCACGGGTGTCGGCAAGACCGAGCTCGTCAAGGCGCTCGCCGACTTCCTGTTCGACGACGAACGAGCCATGGTGCGCATCGACATGAGCGAGTACGGCGAGAAGCACTCCGTCGCGCGCCTCGTCGGCGCCCCGCCCGGCTACGTCGGCTACGAGGAGGGCGGCCAGCTCACCGAGGCCGTGCGGCGTCGACCGTACAGTGTCGTGCTCCTCGACGAGGTGGAGAAGGCCCATCCCGAGGTGTTCGACGTGCTGCTTCAGGTATTCGACGACGGACGTCTCACCGACGGCCAGGGACGCACCGTCGACTTCCGAAACGCGCTGCTGGTGATGACGTCCAACCTGGGCTCCACCTACCTTGCGGACCCGACGCTGAGCGAGGAGTCCAAGCACGAGGCGGTCATGGACGTGGTGCGCACCTCGTTCAAGCCGGAGTTCCTCAACCGGCTCGACGACGTCGTGATGTTCGACCCGCTCAGCACCGAGGACCTCGAGCAGATCGTCGACCTCCAGGTGGCGCTGCTCGCCGAGCGGCTGATAGACCGCCGGCTGAGTCTCGTGGTCACCGACGCCGCCAAGGAGTGGCTGGCGCTCACCGGGTTCGACCCGGTGTACGGCGCACGGCCGCTGCGGCGACTCGTCCAGACAGCGATCGGTGACCAGATGGCGCGGGCGATCCTCTCCGGCGACATCCACGACGGCGACACCGTGCTGGTCGACCGCAACGTCAACGGAGACGGCCTGGTGGTGACGTCAGGCAGCCCGGACATGGCTGACCAGCGTGCCGGCCGGGTCGAGGCGCCTATGGACGAGTCGTCCGGCGAGCCGGAGGTCGTCGACGCCGAGCTCGTCGACGACTGACTCGCGTCCGGCGTGCGGGCCGGAGGGCCCCTGACACCCGGCACGGCGTCGCCGTAGCATCGACGCGTGCAACGGCCCCGGTGGCATGAGGTGTCAGCGGGGCGCCGATGTGACGAAGGAGGCTGGCGCACATGACCGATCACGGTGGCAAGCCCTACGTGGTGGACATCGAGACGACGACGACTGAGAACGAGACGTTCCGCACCACGCTGTGGACGGGGGAGCACCTGCAGCTGACCGTGATGAGCATCGCACCCGGCGACGACATCGGCATGGAGGTCCATCCCGACAACGACCAGTTCCTACGGGTCGAGGGCGGGACCGGGCGTTGCCAGATGGGTCCGAGTGCCGACGACCTGCCCTTCGACGAGCCGGTCGCCGACGGGCACGTCATCATGGTGCCCGCCGGTACCTGGCACAACGTGACGAACACCGGAGCGGACGCGCTGAAGGTCTACGCGCTCTACGGCCCGCCGGACCACGTGCCGGGGACGGTCCACCAGACCCACCACGACGCCGAGGTCGACCCGAACGAGGACTGAGCCGGCGCTGCCCCGGCGCGAGCGGTGGGGAGGCGATCAGTCGGCGATGTCGATGACCAGGCGGGCGGGGTCGTCGAAGGTCTGGACGCGCAGCGGCTGACGCTGCTCGAGCCCGATGGTCCACGCGACGTTCGCCTCGAAGTCCTCGATCTGGACGACCTCGGTGACCACATCGGTGTCGCTGCGCACCCGGCTGGGCCCGGTGTAGTGCTCGACGGGGGTCGAGCCGGTCAGGTCGACCCGAGACGTGCCCTGCAGCCAGACGTCGAGGAACGCGTCGCCGGCCACGGGCACCTCTCGCCCACTCGTCGCCACGAACGGCGGTTCAGCGTAGCGGATCTCGTAGGTGGGCACGGCGGGCCCGGTGAACTCGAACACGACGCGGTCGTAGTCGTCTTGCGCGGCCGCTCGCACGTCGGCGATCCAGCTCTGCGGCACCCCCGAGGACTTCCCACCGCTGAACGGGCCGAACCCCGCACCCGCCAGGGCGTCGTCATCGGCGGGCGACGGGCTCGCGGTCGCCGTGGCGGTGGCGGTCGCGGTGGGCGTGGCGGTCGGACTGACGGTGGCAGTGGCCGTTGCCGTGGCCGCCGTCGGTGTCGGACCGGCCTCCTGCGTGTCGTTGCCGCAGCCGACAGCAGTGCCGACCAGCAGGGCCACAGCTGCTGCCACAGTGAGCGTCCTGCGGCATCCCCGGCGTCCAGTCATCGTCACATCACCTCACCTCGACGGTAGGTCGAGGTGGCAGGGCGGTCCACCGCTGCGCACATCCCGCGCCGAGTCAGTCGCTCAGCACGGCTCCGAGCCGGGGACGGTGTCGGCGATGACCTGGTCGGTGCCGGCCAGCATCGGCATCTCCTGCTCGTTCGGGAAGAACGCGTACCCGACGTCGTCGACCGGCACCGTGTACCAGACCTGCCCGGCCTGCTCACGCTCCTGCAGCAGGACGCCGTAGGCAGCCCGCAGGTCGTCGACGGTGCTCCCGACGCCGATGCCGTCCGGAGTCGTGATCGGTGAGCCGTCCTTGACCAGCAGCGAGGTCACCGAGTCGGCGTCGGGATCCCAGCAGACGAAGACGCCTGGAAGGGCGTCGGGGTCGGCGACAAGCTCGACGCGGCCGTCGACCTGGGTCTCGGTAACGAGGCCGGTGTCGAGCGCCTGCTGCTTGGTCATCCGCAGCTTGAGTGGTCCCAGACCGTCCGCCATCAGGTCGGGGAACTCTCCGGGCTGCTCGGTGGCCGTGGGTGTGGGCGTCGGGGTCGGGCTGGCGGTTGCTGCGGCGGTTGCCGTGGGGCTCGGGGTCACGGTGGCCGTGACGGTGGGTGTGGCGGTGGGACTGGTGGCGGTCTCGTCCGCGTCGTCACGGGTGAGCAGGACGACGACCGCAACCAGGCCGACCAGCAGCGCGAGGGCGACGCCGACGATCAGTCCGACCCGGCTTCCCTCACCGTCGGCGCCGCTGCCAGTCGGGCCAGGGCCTGGCTCAGGGTTGGTTCCGCCTTGCTGAACGTCCATCGGACCAGCGACCTCCCGGGGTTGTCGTCAGCACGCCGGTGCCGGTCGTAGAAGGCCGAGCACGGGATCGCCACCACACCCGCGCGCTCGGGCAGCTCTCGGCAGAGCTGCGCACCGTCGTCGTAGCCCCACGAACGTACATCGGAGATGGCGAAGTACGTCCCGGCCGGCCGGTATGTCTCCAAACCGAGATCCCGCAGGCCGCCGACCAGCAGGTCCCGGCGCTTCTGCAGCGACGTGCGCAGCTCGGCGACCCAGGCGTCCTGCGTCCCGAGCGCCGTGGCCACCGCCGGCTGGAACGGCGCACCGGAGACGTAGGACAGGTACTGCTTGACCGAGCGCGCAGCACTCACGAGGGCGTGCGGACCGGTGAGCCAACCGATCTTCCAACCCGTCACCGAGAACGTCTTGCCCGCCGAGCTCGCCGTCAGCGTTCGCTCAGCCATGCCAGGCAGCGTGCTGACGGGCACGTGGACGACGCCGTCGAAGGTCAGGTGCTCGTAGACCTCGTCGGCGATGACGAGCAGGTCACGGTCGTTGGCCACCTGAGCCACGACC
>Ga0208354_1000904_pt1 | contig 10602 bp, 5 predicted proteins | sample HotLakmasection4_FD_184727 | JGI IMG/M metagenome (GOLD analysis project Ga0208354, IMG submission 184727) | Hypersaline microbial mat communities from Hot Lake, Washington, USA - Section #4 (SPAdes) | ecosystem: Environmental > Aquatic > Non-marine Saline and Alkaline > Hypersaline > Microbial... | reverse complement strand
GCCCTCGTAGGGCTGATGATGGATATCCGGGGCGATACGGAGACGGAGAGGGACCGGCAGCGGTTTCATTCTCAGCGGGATGACCTGATGGAGGCCAGCCTGCAGCGGCCCGGCCGGGTATTCCCGTTTTTTGCCATCAATCCCAAACGTCCCGATCATTTCAGCCTTCTGAAAGACGCCATAGAAAACAAGGGGTTTGTAGGCGTAAAACTCTACCCTTCACTGGGCTATAAAGTAGACAGTGACGAAATGATGAACGTTTACGCGTATTGCGAAGAGAATGATCTACCCATTACGATGCACTGCAATCACGGCGGATTTTATGTCGAGGAAGCATTCATTGACTACTGCAACCCTGTGCACTGGGAGCCCATCCTGGAAAAGCACCCGAATCTGAAAGTCTGCTTCGCCCATTTTGACGGACACGAAACATTTTCCCACGCCGACGGACTGAACGATGGCACCTGGGGCAGGAAAATCCTGGACCTGATGGAAAACGAGGAGTTCAGCGGTGTGTATGCCGACCTCTCCTATCATACCGACATGATGGGTAAACCGGGACTGGAAGAGCACTATCTGCAGACGCTCAATGATCTCCTGAGCCGGCCGGTTGTGAAGAGCCATATTCTGTTTGGTACCGATTCGTGGCTCTTGCGGCTCAATATGTCGGACGACCTGTTCTGGTCCTATTTTCGGGAAAAGCTGTCGGGCGATCAGTTTCAACAGATTGCTTCTGAAAACCCGAAAGCGTTTCTGGGAATTGATCCGATGAAGAAAAATTTTGAACGGTACGTCCGGTTTCATAAACAGAACCGGAAAAATGTGGGGGCCCATCCCAACACATGGCTGCAGGAGCAAGCGGATACTGAATTCAAGGTAAAGCGGGACCACCCGAACTGGACGTTGCAGAAATATCCTGCGCTGGTTGTGCTTGCTGCCATGGGGTCTCAAATGTATTCAAAACAGAAAGAGCAGGCATTCTCGAGAAAGGCGTTCATCACGATGCAGGAGTTAAGGTTCTGGAATTTTAAATTTGTGGATGAACCTGCCTTTACACAGGAATGCAAAAAGCTCTCGCTCGATTTGGTAAACCAGTGCAAAAAAGCGGGCAAGCTTGAAGGAGAATGGACGATAAATGAGGCCCGGCAAAAATTCGAGACGATTATTCGAAACGGAGAAACCCGATTCCTCGATCTCTCCTTCCAGATTGATGGGATGTACAGCTTCGACTACAGTTCGATTGATTAAAGTGGGGGGCTAATTCCCCTCGCAGGGTGAGATTGTGAGATAATAAATGAACAAGCAAAAAACTCTTTCTTTATGGCCACAAAGTCACGAGGTCACGAGGTCACGAGGTCACGAAGGCTGATATATTGATTTGCTAACCTTCGTACACCTTCGAGTCTTTGTGCCCTCGTGGTAAAAATAGAGGGTCACCTTCATTGATTAAGCATTTCCTTTAGCTATTGGGAGTAGGGGAGATAATTCTGCTATCGTACATGTAATAAAATCACGTTTAATATGAACCACATAAAACAGATTACGCCACTGCTTATATTGATGACTGGACTGATTTTTCCAATTACCGTCAGTGCACAGTCCATTTCCCTGAAGCCCGGCGTCGCCTGGATGGAGAATGACAAGCCCGGGTTCAATGTAGATTTTGGCATCCGGCATAGAAATGAGTACGCTTTAACTTCCGAAACCAGCTACCCGCGCCTTATAGAAATAGACCTGAGTGCAGATGGAAGTCTTCTAACCCGTCCGGCCCTGAACCCAAAACACCAGCATGTGGACCTTTTTCTGGGGTACCTCGTCTCTTTCAAAAAAGCTCAGGAGCTAACCCCCGGGCAGCTGCCCGAGTCCTCCGGCGATTTTGGTTCCCTGGGCCTTGGATTGAATGTGAATCTTGAAGCAAATCAGACGTTTACAGAAATTAACCTTGAGCAGGGGCTTGAACTCCGATACGTAAATTCATCCAGATCGTATCTGCCGGTTGTTGAGACGTCCTACCTGCTGGTACTTCCCTACCGGTCTCAGTTCAGGGACGACCTGAACCAGGAGAACAACTCATTTCAGCGATTTAATGTCCGGCTGTTCTGGGCGATCCGCATGAAGCAATTTCTGCTGAATCCCGATTTTCGATATTTTCGATCGGCAGATCTCTCACCGGTTCTGGAAGAGAACGGGCTGGATGAAGGGTTCCACAGCGCCATCTCACTGGGATATGTTTTAGGACAGAGAGAGTCCGGGCCGCTTCAGTTTTTTGAGTATATCTACCTGCAGTACAATCGTGGTCAGTTTCCCGTTTACCTCGAAAACCGGGAGACCATCGAGGCGGGGATAAGCTTCAGGTTTTAGAATGAGTCACTTAAAAAATAACACGCTTCTCCACTAAATTATCACAGCAGGCTGAGCCGGGCATTAAGCTGTGCAAAATCTATAAAACAGGCGGATCATATCACGCATATTTATACAGGTCTCTGCGATCCGAAATTTTAACATAAGAGACACACTTTTCCGCCCATCTTTAGTTTTATCTCCTGTTAATTTGTTGATGGGATTAGGGGTAGCAAGGGGAAGTGACTGTAGTATAAGCAGATACCCTAAAAAAGGCGGTCAAATAGAAAAAGAGAGCATTTAATCTGGCACATTAAGAAATGTAGCCGGTTTGGTTCGACCGCCACGCTTTTATAAAAATGCTTTAACTATAAATGAGAAGATTACACAAAATTATGTTATTAAACAGACTATTAGTTCATCAGTTCGCACTGCTTTTTATGATCGCAATGCTCTTCGCAGGTTGCGATAATAATACAGTTGGGACAGAAACAAACGGTAACGGTAAAGGAACGCTTGAAGTACTGCTTCATGATGCACCGGCCAATTACGAAGAGGTAAACGTGTTTATTGAGAGAGTCGAGGTTAACAATGCCGACAGCGATAGCGGCTGGGTCGAAATTAATAGCCCGCAGAGGTCATATGATCTTCTGGAGCTCACCAACGGGGCTACTGAAGTTCTGGGGTCTGCAGAACTGGAGGCCGGTACTTATGAACAAATCCGACTCATTCTAAGCAGTGATGGTCACAATGTTATTGTCGACGGGGCCCAGAAGGACTTGTTTGTCCCAAGCGGGGAGCAAACAGGCATCAAACTTAATGTGAATGCCGAAATAAAACCGGATATAACCTATACGCTTCTGCTGGATTTTGATGTTGCACGGTCCGTTGTTGAGCGAGGTAACGAACAGTCTGGTGTAAGATATTTGCTGAAACCTGTTATTAGTGCATCAAATCAGGCGGAAACAGGAAACGTGGCCGGAATAGTCGAACCGGTCGAATCAATGGCATACGTTTATGCTATTTCAAATTCTGATACCATCTCAACTACAAAAGCCGATACCACAGACGGATCTTTCAAACTAATTGGCCTGGAAGATGGCACCTACCTCATTTCTGTTGATCCGACAAGTGAAGGTTACCAATCACAGGATACAACCGGTGTAGATGTGACTGCAGGAGAAACCAGTGATATTGGAACTATCATATTGCCGGAGAACTGACATTTTCAGCTACAGCGTCTTTACCGGCCTGTCATTTTTTGTGGCAGGCCTTTTTTTATCACTATTCTCAAGCGTTTTTATTTACCGCTGCTTTATTCGCTTTCTCCGTTTGTGCTAATATGAAATATGCTTGTTGTAGGTCACCTGCGAACTAAAACTTTGCTGCCGGTGGGGTATACAACTATCTAATCGATTAACGCGGCCAGAGCAGCCCCAACCAGGCTGGAGTGATCTACATAGGTGAACTCATAGTAGCGCTGATTCTTACCCGCCATAAAGTTTTTCAGTGCGGCTTCGATTTGTGATTTCAATCCGTGGAGTTTGTAATAGGCTGTACCTTCAACAGTGATCAGAACAGGTTTATCAGGATGTTTCCCTTTTCCTGTTTTCAGGATCACCGCTGCGAGGTTTGCAGCAACCAGCACAGCAGCCCTGTCCACCAGGGCCTGTATGATCTGATGGGCTGCAGCACGATCCTCTTCGCTCGCCAGATACTCCATTAACGGGCCGCGGCCGGAACTGCTCTGATCCAGAAAGCGGTTTACATCCTCGGTCGTCATTTCGTCAGCGGTGTCCAGTTGCTCAGCACTTTCTGCGGAGAGAACTCCCTCATCTGCTGCTGTCTTGAGAGCCGTATGGGCAAGGCCGCCGAAATAGCCGCCGGAAAACATCTTCTCAAACGTATACTGGCCCGGGTTTGCGGTAGAGTCATCAAACTTTAGATCTATTTCACTGCGCGGCGCCTCGCTGAATGCACCCGACTCAATATTAATAATCTGGCTCCTGCCCGGTTCAAGGCCTTCATTCTTTTTGATGCTTTCATTGTTTTCGATATAGCAGGTATTTGTGCCTGTACCCAGGATAAAGCCAATATATGAGTCGTATTCCTGTTCAAAAGACGCCGATTTGCCGGCCAGCAGCGTGGCAACCGTATCATTTAGCAGCACAATCTCTTTGTCGCGCATACCCAGGGCGTTCAACAGGTTTTCGCCTATCATCTCTCCGATAACTCCGGGAGCCTGAACCTCTTTGCTGAATTCAAGAAGTTTACCATCCTTATTCGGCATAATCTCCGTTGGATATGAGAAGCAGAATCCAATACTGTCGGTTTCATCCGCAAGTTCCTTTACATAGCCGGCAATCGTATTGAAGAACTCCTCTTTAGAAACTTCACCGTCGAGTCCGGGCATTTTCTCTTTCACCGGCTCGGTCATATCGAGCCTTCCGTCCTCGGTAAACATCACATTTGCCGCCCTGAAATTGGTTCCGCCGGCGTCAATAGCGGTTACAGGCACTCTGGTTCTGAATCGGTTCTCAGCTTCAATGTAAGTGGGTATCATACGCAGCGAGCTGCCACTTCCATCAAGGCCTTTTTCCATTTCTGATATAAATGCTGCTACCAAATTCTCGAGGCTGGTATCTGCTTTTCGGATGTTGTATTTCTTTAAAAACTGACTGATTTTTTTCACGATACGGTGTTTTTTTTAATTTTAGAAAATGAATCAGGTACCCTTAAAACATTATTGATAGTGGATTTAAAATCAAATCTTCAAATCTGATCCGTAATCTTATATTTAGATGACTGATAAGAAGACTTGATGAAATATAAAAACCTTTTTGCTGTTTATCGGTATCTGCAGGCCGTATCAACCAGGTGAACCTGATGATTTTCCACAGCAGATCCGCCCGGCCTGCATATTTTTTACATCTGAGTGCGTTTCAGTAATCATTTAGATTAGATATTGCACTCTGTTATGTCTGCAGCTCTGTATGCTTAAATCCGTTACATCGCAGCCGCCCCTTTAATTCTCCCTTAACCCCCTGGCCGTACGGTCTTCGTAAGGTGGGGCAGGCGTCATTTCTCCAGGATTTGATTCAAGGGTTTTGAGAACCTCTTCCACAACGCGCTCCATTTGCGGATCCCGGCCCTGCATCAGCAGGTTTGGGTCGTCCCAGACGGGGATGTCGGGCCGAACGCCTTCGCCTTCCCAGAACCAGTGTCCGTCGTTATCGTAAAGCCGGGCGCCGGGCACGGTGATACCGATGCCGTCTATAAGCTGATGGCCGGTGGCGGGGCCAACCAGAATGCCGAGGGTTCGTTCGCCAACAACCGGGCCGGCTTCCAGCTCTTTAAAAGCCCAGGGCAGCCCGTCTCCACCCGATCCTGCCCAGCCGTTAATGAGCATTCCCATAGGGCCAGTGTTGGTTTTAACCGGCTGGGTGTGATCGCGTCCGTGCCTCCAGTGGAGGTTGTAAACCACCGGCCGGGTCAGCAGTTCAAGAAAACGATCGGCAAGCTGTCCGCCTCCATTAAAGCGCTCATCAATAATAAAACCATCTTTTTGAAGCTGACCGTAAAACATTCGAACCAGTTCCTGCTGTCCCTGTCCCGCCGTGTTCGACATGTAGATATATCCCAGTTTTCCTTCAGAAAGCTCATCCACCATTTTGCGGTTGTTTTCAATCCACTCGAGGTAGCGCAGTTCCGACTCCTGGCCCTGTGTGAGAGCCTCAACAATCACTTCACGGGCATCTTCCGCATTACCGCTGCTGCTTACCATCAGTGAAATGGTTTTGCCGTCGAGATCTTCAAACATGGCGTACGGATCTTTATCCGGATCGAGCATCGTGCCGTTTACAGAGTGAATAAAATCCCCTTCATTAACATCGACTCCGGGCCTGTCGAATGGAGAGCGAATCTGGGTATCCCAGTCGGCCGGTTTTACAACTCTGCCGATTTTATAGAGGTCGCCGTCGGGTGCCCAGTCGATACCCAGATAGCCTGTAGAAATAAACTCCTGGTTGTCCACATTGCCAACGCGGGTGTAGGTGTGTCCGGCGCTCAGCTCACTGAGCATATTCGACTGAATATTGGCAATGTCCCATCGCGTGCGTGCATCTTTAATCAGCGATCCATAGCGTTCTTTCATGGCGTCCCAGTCAACCTGCTGCATTTCAGCATCGTAGAAAAAGTCGCGGTAGCGCCGCCAGGTATCCATAAAAATCTGTTCCCACTCTTCTCTTACCACGTGCTGCATTACAAGTCCGTCGGTGGGAATGGGCTCTTCAATGCTTTGGTCGGGTGCGGGCTGAACAATTCCGTACCGTCCCTGAGATGATACGAGGATCGCTTTTCCATCTGCAGTTTGAGCAGCAGCGCCAACGTTTTCCATAATGGTAACCTCTTCACGCTTCTCAATATCATATGCCTGAAGTGCTGATGAGCCGCCACTGCTTCCCGAATTTGGATAGCGAATGTATGCCAGCATGCCTTCGAAGGGCATCAGATTGCCGATATTCCCTGCCGGCACGGGCAGTATGGTGATTCGGGACTCTAATCCTTCGAAATCAATCTCTACATAAAGCTCTTCCTCCTCACTCTCCTCTTCTTTATCGGATGATTCTGATTTATCGTCTCCATCAGAAGACTCAACCTCATCATTTTTGGGGTGGAGCAGTGAGGGTGCATCACCGTTTAAACTAACTGCGGCAAGCTGGGTGGAGTTTGGGTAGACCCACGTATTATCCATATCGGAATAGACGGAAGAAAATTCACGGCTGGTGGTGTACATCAGGTACTTCCCATCCGGGCTGAATACCGGATTGCTGTCGGAGTAGTAACCGCTTGTGGCCTGATGGAGCTCATCGTTCTCCATATCAAAAAGCATAATCGCAAACTGCGCATTTTCGAGCCCCTGCGTATAAGCCACCCAGCGCGAATCGGGCGACCAGGCAATCGGGTAACTATTCCGGGAGCCATGGCCAACATTCCAGTGCGTGTTGCCTGCATCCGTTACGTTTCCGCTTTCTGTATTCACCACATAGATGGTGTTGGTTTCGTCGATAAAGGCAATGTGTTTGCTATCGGGTGACCAGTAGAGAGCGTAGCCGTATCCATTTCCCCGGTCTGTCAGTTTTTCGGGTGCGCTGTTGTTTGATGCATCCTGAAGATAAATCTCATATTCGCCATTCATATCACTCCAGAAGGCAACCTGTTCGCCACCGGGCGACCATGCTGCGTGACGGTCAAAAGCACCGCTCGATTGTGTAAGATTTTCGGTATATCCATCTTTAACGGGAGCGTTAAAAAGTTCTCCCCGCGCTTCAATAATAATACGTTTGCCACCGGGAGCTGCAGACATTCCGGTTATGTCTCCGCTCACATCCACACGCTTTGGTATTTCGAGAGAAAGGTCAGAAACTACGGTTACTTCCACTTCCATGATCTCTTCAGTGGCGAGATCCATCAGATAAAGAGAGCCGCCCACTTCAAAAACCAGCTCTTCGGGGCCGGCCGAGAGAAAGGAGATATCAAATTCATCAAACATTGTGATTTGCGACAAATCGCCGCTGGCAGGATCATATTTCCAGATATTGAGCCTGAAATTCGGGCCCTGATCTGAAAGAAAGTAGAGCGTATCGCCGCCCCAGGCCGGCTGACCATCGTTAAACTCATTTTCGGTAATGTTCTCAACGGTGTTGGAGTTAACATCATAGAGATATATATCCGATGCCAAGCCTCCTTTATAGCGTTTGAAGGGATAGTTTTCTGTAATTTTTGTTATGTATGCAAGCTGGTTTCCATCCGGAGAGTAGCTTGCAAGTTCGCCGTAGGGAAGAGGGAGCTGTTCGGGAAAGCCGCCGGTTTTATGAACCAGGTAGAATTTTTGAGAAGAACGCTGCCCCATATGTCGGCGCGAGGCAAACAGCAGGTGATCACCATCGGGATGCCAGTCGATAAGCCGGTCGGCATGCGACTGATAGGTGACCCGTTCGGGCAGCCCGCCCATGGCAGGCATTACATACACATCGCGGTTGCCGTTATAGGATGCCGTGTAGGCAATAAACTCCCCATCGGGCGAAAACTTGGGGCGCTCTTCCTGGCCGGGAGATGTTGTAACCTGAAATGCCGTTCCTCCCCCTTTTTCTACAATCCACACATCTCCGCCATAAACGAATGTGATATGCGACTGGGAAACATCGAAATCGCGCATGAGTTTGGCGCTGATCTGGGCAAAAATATTTTCTGTTATCAGGCAAAGCGCGATGAGTAAGAGAGTTTTTTTCATGGCAGAGTAAATTTTTTAAATGAGAGTTGCCCCTGCAACCGGTTCTGAATAGCTGGCCTGTGCAACATACATTGTGAAATATCTCTCTGTCGCACATTTACTTTAAATGAGACAAGCCGATACATATGAAATGTACTGCAGGAATTTAAAACCTCAAAACCTGCATTTTTTAAAAGGCGGGATCAGAGGCAGGGCAGATGGCAACGAAAGGTAATGAATAACCGGATTTCCAGTGCTTTTGCCTCCCTGAATCACCCATATAAACTGAGTTCGATTCTTAATCTACAACAAAGTGCACTAATAGTGAGGCTGTCCAATAAGTATAGTTGATTGCAGCTCAACTTAAATTATTTAGCTTAATTTTAAATAGATGCAGCACGAGTTCTTCGTGTTGCCTGGTGTCCTCGAGTCTTCGTGGCAAAAACCGGCAGTTTATTGCCACGAAGGTATTATAAAAAAGAGGCCGCCCTTAATTTGGTACATTTAAGTTCTTAACACTTAAACCAAACCTAAAGGAGACCTCTTATGAAAGATACACAAACAGTATACATAGGTATTGACCTACATAGCAACACAAGTACAATAGGCTATATGAATGAGCAAGGCGAATATTGTGGGCATTGTAAAGTGCGAACCACTCCGGTTAACCTGATCAACCAAGTGGCTGTCATCCCCGCACAGGTAAAGAAGTGTACCCTGGAGCAAAGCAACATGGCCTTTTGGGCGGCGGAGTTGCTTCAGGATCATGTTGATGAGATGATTGTCTGCGATCCGCGGCATAATGCATTGGTTTCGTCTGGTGAAAATAAAAATGACAGACTGGATACACTGAACTTATGCACGCTGCTACGGCTGAACCGGCTCAAGGAAGTGTGGAGGCCGAAACAACTGGGGCTTCGCCGGCTGTTTTTCCACCAGGTAAAGGAGTATCACCGGCTGACCAAATCTCTGGCCATTCATAAGCGTCAGTTTCGGGACGCACTTCGTCACTGGGGTATCAATGGCAAGGTAGTCCAAGCCGACTATGATTGCCCGCAAGAGCTGTTATCCGGGGTGAATAATGTGTTGCTGGCCGAGGAGTTTGCCGAAAAGACAGAGGTTATCCAATACCTGAGCAGCCGCAAGAAACGTCAGCTGCAACGCATAGAGACAACCGGCACCTCGTTTCCGGAGATTAAGGAGTTTTTAAGGATTCCCGGGATCGGCCCGGTAGGGGCTCATACATTCTCTGGATATATCCAAACCCCGCATCGATTCCAACGGGCTGATCAGCTGATTAAGTACTGCAAACTGGCTGTTCGAAAATTTACCAGTGATGGCAAACCTGTGCGAAGTGAACGCCTCAGTAAAGCCGGGCACGGGCGATTGAAGAATCTGGCTCATGTAGGCTGGAAGAGTTCTTTAGGCGGTGATAATGAGGTTAACCGGTACTTCCACGACTGCCTGAACTGTGTGGGAGACGAGGTGCATGCCAGGCTAACCACGCAACGAAAATTATTAATTACCATGTGGGCCCTTTGGAAGAACGCAGAGCCCTATGATCGGAGCAAATTTATTTATACCTGTGAGGATTCCATCCGATAGCTGTTGGCTTGGTTGCACACTGTGCTGACCGGGCTGGTAACGATCGGGCTGCCGGGACAGACTCCACGTAATCGTGTCTACTCCCAGGATGTGTTCCTGGAGATTCAACACTAAGCTTAGTCACCCGGCCTGGAAACCCCATAGGACCTTAATCCAGGACCAATAAAGGCTCCTGAGATTCAGATATAAGACTGGTTACTGAAAAACCCAACACAGCATACAGGTCGGAAGGATCCGAGCTGATCTGGTCAACAATAGCATAAATGTGCATAACTCAACACCATTGGAATCGCGAATGTATCATAGATCAGGGCGTCGTAAAACTCAAAAATTGAGTCGAAATCGTCATGGGAAACGTATATCCTTGACTTTCTTTTTTATAAAAG
>Ga0208354_1000901_pt1 | contig 10631 bp, 3 predicted proteins | sample HotLakmasection4_FD_184727 | JGI IMG/M metagenome (GOLD analysis project Ga0208354, IMG submission 184727) | Hypersaline microbial mat communities from Hot Lake, Washington, USA - Section #4 (SPAdes) | ecosystem: Environmental > Aquatic > Non-marine Saline and Alkaline > Hypersaline > Microbial... | reverse complement strand
ATGTCGAGTGAGCTCCGTGCTTTTCGGAGTAAACCGAGACATCTTCCTGTGATAGCCTGGTATTGGGTTTCGGGAGTTTCGTGGGAATAAAGACCGCCAAGCCCTGGCTATGCTTGATCAACCACCCCCAACCCCTCCTTGCGAAGTAGGGGAGTCTCTTTTACATATTCATATATCGAACTGAGATTAAATAACCCCACACCCCGAGTCGAAAAACTGGGACAAGGCAACGCGCTTCGCCGAGGGGTAATGAGAAAATTGTGGAATCATCACCATAAACACCCTGAAAATGTATAAAACGTTTTTACGTCTACATCCCCTCAGCTGTCGGATGACTTTTTAGATTCCTTTTGGTCATTCAAAATGAATGGAATAGTGTAGATAATCAAAACGACTTGCATAAGTAACAGAACGAATGATCCTGTTTGGTCTCATCTGTTGCATGTAAGATTAACTGAGGAGGTGCTTGTTTAATGGCGATCTGAATCGTGATGAGAGCTGTATTTGCAGATTCAAAAAGCCTTAAAACCTTTTAACAAATTAATCTAATGGCAGAATTTGTGATGAAAACAAAAATATATGTAGCGGGAATGCTAGGCATCGCTTTTTTACTCTATGCCTGTGGTGATGGCTCAGTAACGGGTACTGGCCCTGAAAATCCTGATGAAAATCCGGATCCTATGTCAATTGCAGAAACGAATACTCTTACACCGGTTTCCGGTGGTGACGGGCAATTTGAAGTTGTAGAGATAGACGGTGTGCCATTTTACAGGGCTTCTACACCTTCTCAGTTCATCTATTTCAATGCTAATACGAAAGTGGAAAACCGTACTGTTTATGTAAAAATATACTACAGGGATAATGGCATCGGCACCTTCACATTACAGTATAATTCAACCCTTGATAATTATAGTTCAGCAAGTGCTGTTTCCGGTGCAAATCTCGAGGATACAAAAGGTGTACGGGTAGCTGTTTTTGAACTGGAAAACGCAGATTTTCGATCTGCGCAAAATTTGGAGGCCGATCTGCGTGTATTTTCAAATACAGGTGAACAAATGCATATTTTTTTGGCTTTTCTCTCATTTGAATTTCCTGATGATATGCTTACGCCTGCCCCCACCTTCGACATGAAAAGCCGCATTGTAAGTACAACGGTTTTCCACTGGTATGTACCGAATGGCGGGCAACTCACAGGCCCCTGGCGACCTATAGAGGGCCGCGAAAACTGGACGGGAGAGCCGGAATGGTGGAAATCCCAGATCAAACAGATAATGGCTGCAAATATTGATGTCTTGTGGGTTCACTTAATACCTTCAATGGAGAATGTTCGGGTAAACCTGTTTCGGGCACTTTATGAAATGCGGCTGGAAGGATATGATGTACCAAGGGTAGCACCTTTTCTCGATCCTCTTATTACCTGGTATGAGCAGCCCAATATAGACCTGGCCACCGGGGCCGGGAAAGATGAATGGGCAGCCCAGTATATTCGCTTTTTCAATCAATATTTCGATGCGACTCCCGATGAATTTGCAGAAGATTACCTGGCCAAAACAGACGGACGGATCAACCTTGACACATGGCACATACATCTCAACACGGACAATTTTGAGTCCATGACGAGGGGAGATCTCGAAAGCCGGCTGAAGGCAGAATTTTCATCAGACTATCCGTCGTTCAATAACGGTATCTATATGATCACAACCGCAATCAGCCCGACCTTTTCATTTACAGACGAGCGTACCATTCAGTTCGAAGTGAATGATTATTTCGTAGAAGCAGCTCATAACGGGATAAAAACCGTACAGTTAAAAGGAGGCTACTGGGATCAAAACGTTCGGACACCCGGTGACTTTATGCCGCGGGACGGAGGGACACCCTATGCCGATGCATGGCAGCAAGTGGATAATTCCATCGACAGGATCTACATCGAAAGTTGGAATGAATATGATGAGGGTACAGGCATTTATGCAGCAAACACAGGAGCACCCGATATTCATCCCGGCAGTAATAATACCAATACGGATACATGGTCAAACTCAGACGACCCGTATGAGTACATAAAAACCACTGCCCGGGGAGCGGCTGCGTTTAACGATACCCCCGAACACAATGCAATCATTCTGGAGCATACCCTTCCGGATACCATAAAGGCAGGAGAAACGGTGTACGTTTCGGTTACAGTACGAAATACCGGAGATGCATCGTGGACAGGACAAGACGGATATCAATTCATACAGATGGATGGCAATGCGACATTTTCAGTGCCGATCAGCATCAACGATACTATCGATGAGATTTCAGTATACGGGGGCATCTTCCGGGGTCGGCCAATAACATTTACGTTAGCATTAACCGCACCGCAATCTCCCGGTGACTACTCAACCCGGTGGGGCATGATGCAGGAGGGGATAGGCTCCTTTGGTGAAGACTTTACGAAAAGTATTTATGTAAAGGAAAAATAAGACGAGGAAAATGAACTGCCGGATTCCTTTAACCTCTCACAAAAACTTCCCATATCGGTTCATTAGTGGTAAAGAAATACGGTTCATCCCCATGGAACTGAGCCATATTCTGATCACACTTGTGCATCGCATGTGAAATCTGCATATCAATGATCCGATTTGCCTGTTTTTCTTGCATGAAATAAAAAATCTTTAATAATCTAATTTTTTTAGAATGAAAATAAAATCACTGCGGAAATTATTCTGTTATAATATATCTGAAAGTCGCCTGTTGATGAATTGCTTGATTTTGTGTTTGATGATGTTGACCATTAGCTGTGGTGATAATTCAACCGGAAACGAAAATGAAGACCCGGGAGGTGGATTTGGTTTTGAAGTACCCGACTATGGTCTTTTTTTAAGTGTGGGCGGGAATACAAACGGCCTTTATTTTGTAGATCATGATATAGCAGAAACACATCAGGTTGGGGACGGGAACACAGGCGTTGTAGAAAATGGCACGGGCCTTACACATACCGGAGTCCGGAAGCCCATGATCGGATCGAACGCATTTGCGCTTCACCAAATTGAGCTGGATGGCAGCGGTGCATCGGTTATTGGTGACGGATCAGGACAGGCATATACCGAAGGTTTGGCTTTTGACGAACAGAAAAATGTGCTCTATGCAAGCTCAAACGGGTTTTTACACATCAGGAACCCGGAAACAGGTGAGACAATAGAAACGGTATTGAGTCCGCCAGACCAACCGGATATTGAAGGGCTTGCTTTTGATGCAGATTCCCGAACTTTGTACGGCCTCGCACGTGGTTTCGAGAGTCAACCCGAGCATAGGCGAGGTCTGTTTGTTCTTGATGTGGATAAGTCGCAAGGCGAATGGACGTGGAATGAGGTAGGCGATACCGGTGGATTATGGACAAATGCAGGACTGGCTTTTAATACCGCCGACAGAATGTTATATGCAACCGGCCGCATGGGCGATTCGAGTGCACTCCTCAGAATTGATCCGGAAACAGGAGAAACAACGCGGGTTGGCAATACGGGTCTCGAAACGGCCGAAGGAGGATTGGCATGGGTGCCTGCTGAGTAAACTTAGTTTGTTTTGGCATTCATAATATCACATGCCTAAAGATTCTTGGAAGTGGCGGCACTTTATAGAAATGAGTTCAAAAATGGAATACAACGTAAACTCTTTTCAGGTTCAAATGTCGAAATGATGTTAATTAAGGTGAGTTAGGGAGAAGAAATCTGATAAAGAAGCAAACCCATACTCTTCGGCATCTGATGGAGAGATTTAAAGAGGTGGCCCAACTTCGAAGAGGGACGCAAATAGAGAGAGCAGGGTATGGGGTCATTTGATAAAGAAAGACTAATAAATTCACATGATCCTTTTTGAGCTCATCTGTTGCATGTTTGATTAACGTTGGCAAAACCGGGATTTGCCTCACCAATTAAATCAAAACATTATGAAGAAATTCAAGTTTGCAATTCCATTACGATGCTTCCTCGCTTTCGTAACCTTAGCGTTTTTTCCCTTTCTCGCCGCGCCCCTGCTCCACGCTCAGTCGTTAACCGGCCTCGGCGTACCCGAACCGCTTGAGAACATCTCCGGTAAACAAGTTAGTCCCACGGGCGTCTCGGCAGACGGATCTGTAATTACGGGGAGGAACGTTGCAAGTACCTTTGGTAGGATTAATTCAACTCCATTTCGCTGGGAAAATGGCATCTTCACTTTTTTTACCGGGGAAGAGGGGGATGCCAAAGATATCTCAGGTGACGGAAACCTCATTGTAGGAATCTCAGCTAACAACCCATATGTGTACGACGGCTCCGAGATGATCTTCCCCGACGGGTTGAATGGGCGGCTTGAGGCAATCTCCGAAAATGGGGCAATGGCGGTTGGGCTTAATAATATAACTTTTATTAATGATAGTGGCCGCGAAGATCAGGGCCTAGAAGCCGTAAGACTCCGGATCGAGGATGGTACGGTTCAAGGGCTCGGGCATCTACCCTGGACGGGCGACCGCTTTTTCTTCAGATTGGATAGCCAAGCGTTGGGGATCTCGGCCGACGGATCTATCGTCGTCGGCAAAAGTCAGACGTCACTCGCTATCTGGGAGGCTTTTCTGTGGCAAAATGGATCGATGGTCGGTCTGGGATACCTTCCGGGGGGAGACTCAACTGTTGGTGCTGGGAGTGAGGCGAACGGCGTGTCAAACGACGGGACGATCGTGGTCGGCAGTAGTTATGATAATAAAGGGGGCCTACAGGCGGTGCGGTGGAAAAACCGTCAGATCCAGACGTTAAATCAAGGGCAAGAAACAGTAGGCGAGGCAATGGCGGTCTCGGGCGATGGAAAGATCATCGTTGGATGGACGCATAACAGTGTTTATATGGAGACACCGCTCGGCAGTAGAATTAATTCACACGCGTTCATCTGGACCGAAGAGGGCGGCATGCGCCGCTTGAAGGACGTTCTCGAGAACGACTACGGCCTCAACCTGAGCGGATGGCAGCAGCTGCTTCAGGCCACGGACATCTCCAACGACGGATCCATAGTAGTGGGGAGAGGCCTCAGACCCGATGGAGTGGTTGAGGGATTTCGTGCGGAGCTCGCCCCGCTCGATCGGACGCTTATCGTGAATCGAACAGGCGATGAGGCCGATCACGACCTCGAGGACGACGCCTGCGACGTTAATCCGCTCGAGGTGGGCAACCAGTGTACGCTCCGGGCCGCGATCCAGACGGCCAACGCCCGGAAAGGAATCGATGGAATCACCTTTGAGATCGAGGGAGCGGGCGTGCACACCATCACGCTGGGCGAGGCGCTCCCGGCCCTCACCGAGCCCCTCGTGCTCGACGCCACAACGCAGCCGGGCTACGGGGGAACGCCGCTCATCCAACTGACGGGAACCGGCGAGGTAGGCCTTGACCTCAGTGTCGGCGAGACGCGGATTCGGGGCCTGGCCATTGGAGGCTTCAGTGTGGCCGGCATCCGCATTACCGGCCCCGGCGGGAACATCGTCGAGGCCTCGTACCTCGGCGTGGGCGCAGATGGGACGACGGCCATGCCTAACGGTTTCGGCCTTCTGATTGAGGACTCTCCGGCTAATGTGATTGGCAGGGGGCCGGAGGAAGACGAGGGGACACAAGCCAAGAGGCTGCGCGCAGCCAATAGCGAGAATGAAATCGATCCGGGCAACGTGATTTCCGGAAACACCGGTGCAGGCCTCGTCCTGAGAGGAAGCGCAGCGTCTGGCAACGTCCTGACGGGCAACCTCATCGGCACCACCGCAGCGGGGGACACCGCCCTTTCGAACGGGGATGAAGGGGTGAAGGTGGAAGGAGCCACTGAGACCTTGATAGGCGGCTACATCCCGGAAGCACGTAATCTGATCTCCGGCAACGGCGGCGCTGGCGTAGTTGTGGCAGGAGAAGCCGCACTTGACAACCAGGTTGCGGGGAATTTTATAGGAACCAATGCTGAGGGCACAACAGCGCTTGCAAACAGTGGAGCCGGCGTTCGCATTACCGGATCTCCGGGGAATACAATCGGTGGGGATAAACCAGCAATGCGGAATCTTATCTCCGGTAACACGGGAGCGGGCGTTGTGGTTGATGGGGCAGAATCGAGTGGTAATGTGATAAGTGGAAATTACATTGGAACCGACGCAGCCGGAACGGCGGCCATCCCAAATGAAGCTGAAGGTGTGCTCGTTGAAGGGGCGGCAAACACGAGCATCGGAACGGAGGCGTTGGGGAATGTAATCGCCGGAAATGGCGGTATCGGAGTGCTGGTGAACGGCCACCTGGCGGATGGGCACGCGAACGGGACGCTGGTGCTCAGCAACATTATTGGGCTGGACGCCACAGGAGAAGTGCCGATGTTTAATGGTGGAGAAGCCGTTATCCAGCTGAACGGGGCTGCAGGGCAAGCGAAAGTAGGCAGGGCCGGCGCTGGAAACGTGATTGCAGGAACGAATGAAATGATCGGCGTAGAGCTGCTGGACCTTGGGGAAGAGGCCGGCGCACCGGACGGCACACAGGTAGCCGGTAATTATATAGGGGTAACAAAGTCCGGCACTGTTCCGGAAAATAATCTGCTGATCGGCGTGGCGCTCACCTCGGAGAAGACAGATGCGGTCAGCGGCACCCCGGGCGTTGTGGGTGGAGAAGATTCAGCGTCGGGGAACACCATTCGTGCAACGTGGGGAATCTTGATCGAAGGAGAAAGATCCTCAAATTCAGTGGTGGCTTTTAACGTAATCGGCAATGTGGATGAAGCCCTTTCACCTGACGACAGAGAGTCGATTGGAATCTGGATCAATGGGGCAAATCAAATTCAGGTACAATCTAATACGATTGGAGGCCAAACTGCCGGAATTTTACTTGGAAGCAATGAAAGTACAGTTATCCTCAATAAAATTGGTACAAATACAGCCGGTTCCGCGGCGCGCCCAAACACCATTGGCTTGTGGATTCCCGGTGACATAGGCATTTCAACCGGAGATGACAACATGATCGGGAACGAAGAGGGGGGAAATGTGATATCAGGAAATAGGTCCGGCCTGATTATCGGCGGATCGTTTAAACCATTTTCAACCGGGAAAGTTGCAGCTGGAACGGAGCTGATTAGCTTAGACCGCCAGCATCAATTTGCCCACGATATTGCTGAAGTCCGAAGCTGGAAAAAACTTTCAGAACTTCCCCCGGACAGCCTTACGCTGGAAAAAAGAGTACCCGAGATATCGTTGTTGCAGGCCGATGAGAATGGGGAGCCGGACAATAATGTCATCATGCTAAACAGAATCGGTACAAACTCAGCAGGTAATAAAGAGATTGGAAACGGGCGGGCAAGCACTCTAGAGGAATCCTTCGCCGCCTTCGAGATTGTGGATGGGACGAATAACCGGCTTCTCGGCAATTTAATTTCCGGAAATGGTGGCGGGGTGTATATTGGCCCTGATAAGGACTTTACATCAGAACCCGTACAAACACTGCTTGCCGGAAATATAATTGGCGGTTCATTTGCCTCCGAATCCGCAAACATTCCCAACCAATATGGTGGAGTTATTATGATCAATTCAGCGGGTAACCGGCTGGCTGCGCTGCCTGTGAGAGAAGGGGGCGATCCGGTGGGCAATGTCATCCGTGGGAATGGGGAAGCAGGCGTACAGATCGGTATTATCGATCCTGAGGATGTTGGAAACCAGGTTCGGCAAAGCAGCTTTTTCGATAATAAAGGCCCATCCATCGTGCTGCTGAACGGAGAGCTGGAATACCCGGAAATGGCACCACAAATGCCCGCAATATTAGTGGCCGCAGCCATGCCCGATGATGCAAGGCTGTCGTTTATTACCCAAACTGCCGGGACCGTGGATGGCTTCCTGTCTCATGCATGTGAAGGGGGTCATGGACAGGGAAGATACATGTTTTCACTGGAAGCAGAACCCGGCACGAATGTCGTAGGGTTACCGTATCATCAATTACAAGCTAATACCGTAGAGGCTCTTGATTTGTACCTGGCACTGACAATTACATCTGCAGGTGAAGCGGGCATGACCAGTGAGTTTAGTGAGTGCTATCGTATCGCCCGGGAGAGTGATGTTGATTCGACTGCATTCAGCATTAATGATAAGGGGGAACTGATCAACGGGGCGGGGATTAAAGTTGAAGTCAATTCGAATGCTGATAAGCAATCAGTTCGCGCAGGGGAACAAAGCATGGAAAATCTGGCTGTAGAGGGCATGCTTTATGTTACGCGTTACAGGGTTAAACCTGTCGAGGGACCGATTGACGGGACCGCTGTATCACCAAATGGCTCTGTTCTTAGACCTGATATGACATCCGAAGATCGCTACTGGTCGCTCCGTTCCACAGGTATCAACAGTATCAGTTATCGCGTCTGCCTGGATATTGAGGAGTTGCCGGGAGTCGACGTTTCTGAGCAGCTTGTTGTGCTGCATCGGCAATCGGCATCACAGACCTGGAAACCGTACGATTCCACTCTTGAGAACGGGCAGTTATGCGCCGATGGACTCACCCATTTTGGAGAGATTGGCATTGGCTTTGGAGGGAATGAAGGCGTGAATTTCCTCCCCTTCATCACCACCTGGAAAACCGACAACCCCGGTGTATCCAACGATCAGTCCATTCGCATCCCGATGATTGGGAACGGCTATGATTTTAATGTGGACTGGGGTGATGGAACCGATGAAGATTACAACACCAATCCGGGTGATGATGTAGAACATTTTCTTGAACACACGTATGCATCCGAAGGAGAATATGAGGTGACAATTACCGGCGATTTCTCCCGGATATATTTCAATAATTCGGGCGATAGGGAAAAAATTCTGGATGTAACCCAATGGGGAGACATCGAGTGGGTATCTATGGAACTGGCATTTTATGGTGCAAGAAACCTGATTATTTCGGCCGAAGATGCTCCGGACTTGAGCGAAGTTACATCCATGCGGCAAATGTTCCGTTTGGCAACATCTCTTAATAGTAACATAGGTCATTGGAATACGGAAACTATCACTGACATGAATGGCCTGTTTTGGAATGCAGAAGCATTTAATCAGGACATTGGAAGCTGGAATACAGGGATGGTAATCGATATGATGGGTATGTTTGATGGAGCTGAAGCTTTTAACCAGGATATTGGCGACTGGAGTACTGGTAGTGTGGAAAACATGCAGGGAATGTTCAAAGGTGCGAAGACATTCAATCAAGATTTAAATGACTGGAATACAGGTAATGTCATCGATATGAGCAGATTGTTTAATAATGCAGAAGCTTTCAATGGAGATATAAGTGGCTGGAATACAGTGAAAGTGGAAACCATGAGAAATATGTTTGGTACAGCCAGGGCTTTCAATCAGGATATAAGCGGTTGGGTTACTGATAATGTAACAGACATGGCATTGATGTTTTTTAATACGGATGTATTCAATGCAGACATTGGTGGCTGGAACACATCCAAAGTTGAAGGCATGAATTCTATGTTTGGGAATTCGAAGAGTTTTAACAGGGATTTGAGTAATTGGGATGTGAGCGGAGTAACCTTTATGAGGGGAATGTTTCAGAATGCAGAATCTTTCAACCAATCATTAGGTGACTGGGAGTTAGATGCTCTTGATCCCACAGAATTTTTTGGCGGTATGACAGAAATGTTAAACAATACCGGATTATCCACTGAAAATTACGATGCCAGCCTGATCGGCTGGGCAGACTTTGTAGGGACAAACGAAGGGCCAAAAAATATCGAACTGGGCGCTGAAGGCCTCACCTATTGCAACGGTGAAACTGCCCGACAGTCTCTGATCGATGGTCATAACTGGACCATCAATGATAATGGGATTGCCGATGGCTGTACCTCGCCTAAAGGAGAAGATCAGCGCATATTGGTAAGCAATGCTGGTGAGTATGAATTCTCCAAAACTGATTTTGGGATCTCGAATAATGCTTTCTCCATCAAAATAGAATCCCTGCCGGATGAGGGAGATTTAGAATACGACGGAGATCCTGTTGAGGAAGACGATGAACTCTCAATTGCCGATATCAACAATGATATGCTCACCTGGGATCCTCCCTCGGATGAATACGGATACAACTTCACCTCGTTCGATTTTACCATTGTGGATGATGGTGATGTAGAGAGCGAAGAATCCTACACGATGACGATTGACCTGGGAACTGTTTTCGCAGAACTTTCGGGCAGCGAAGGCTGGCGGTTTATGAGCAGCCCGTCCGGTGGCGACTCCTACAGTGACCTGTTTTCCGGCATTACCGTAGACCTGGATTTTCCGACCCGCCAAACGCTTTACGAGCTGGACCAGCCCAATTACGACTGGGACCCAGTCGGCTCACTGGCCGATAAACCGGGCACAGGCACCCCGTTTATTGTGTATGTGGTGGATGGGGATCTACCGGCAAGGGTTGAGTCGGGAGATAATTGGGCAGCCCTAGACGGAACTTACAGCTACAGCGGACTGGACTTTACCGATAGTGAACCCAACGAAAGCAGCTTCTACCTGGTGGGCAACCCGCATCCGATTGCCCTGGACTTTTGCGCCTTTACCGCAGCCAATGTGGCGGTCTCGGTGAGCCTGTGGTACCCGGCGGCCGGTGGCGGCAACGGCGACTACATCACAAAAAGCTGTGCGG
>Ga0208354_1000881_pt1 | contig 10884 bp, 9 predicted proteins | sample HotLakmasection4_FD_184727 | JGI IMG/M metagenome (GOLD analysis project Ga0208354, IMG submission 184727) | Hypersaline microbial mat communities from Hot Lake, Washington, USA - Section #4 (SPAdes) | ecosystem: Environmental > Aquatic > Non-marine Saline and Alkaline > Hypersaline > Microbial... | reverse complement strand
GCCAACTTCGGCTATGATCGGTATCCGGGCATCGTCCATATCATCCCCAATGCAGGCGTGATCGCACTGGGCATGCTGTACGGCGACGGTGATTTCAGCCGAACGCTGCAGATCACGAACATGGCCGGCTGGGATACAGACTGCAACGTTGGCAATGTCGGCACCGTGATGGGCGTCGCCGTCGGCCTGGATGGCATCGACGCGAGCTGGCGCGAGCCTATGAACGACCTGCTCATTACCGCCAGCCTGACAGGTGCGCGTAATATCTGGACGATCCCGCAGTGCGTCGATCTCTTCACGAAGATTGGGCGGGCGCTGCACGATGAAGCCACACCAGCGCGACCGCGTTACCACTTCAGCTATCGCGGTTCGACGAGCAATTTTCTGGCGCGTGGCGAGCGTGGCCGCCCGATTCATCAGTCATGGCGCGAGATAGATGGTGTGCCCACGTTGCAGACCAGTATCCGCAAGCTGAACAAAAAGGGCGAAATCCAGATCGGCACGCGCACGTATTATCGTCCGCAGGAGCTGAGCAGCAACTATTACGGCGCGACATTCTCGCCGCTGATCTACGGGGGCCAGACGCTAACGGCTGAAGTGCGTATCCCGCCGGGCGCGCCATCGACTATTCAGGCAGCGCTCTACGCCTACGACGATAACCACAGCCAGCGCTATCAGGCGACCGGGACGGAACTGGTGCCGGGCGACTGGCACACACTGACCTACACGCTGCCAGAACTGACCGATGCGTGTATCAGCGAAGTGGGTGTTCTGCTGCGCAATACGGGCGCACTGTGGGAGACAGGGGCGTTTTACCTGCGTTCGCTCGACTGGCAGGGCGACCCGGCCTGGCTTACGAGCTTCGCCCGTGAGCGGCCCGAAAGTGGCGGCATCAGCCAGTGGACACGTCAGCGTGGGTACTGGCGCCGGGAAGAGGTCGGCTATCATGGCAGCGGCCCTGATCTGTGCGAAACCTATACCGGCGACCCATCCTGGCGTGACTACAAGCTGCACTCGCAGTTTGTGCCGCTGCTGGGTGATCATCACGGTTTGCTGGTTCGCGTACGCGGTGCACGCCACAGCTACGCGATCTGTCTGGCGGCGGATCATCAGCTTGTGATCTACCGCAACGACGGCGGCTATGTGCCTGTCGCCACCGCACCCTATGGCTGGGAGCACGGCCGCCCCTACAATGTGGATGTGACCGTCAAAGGGGCGCTGCTGCATGTGGTCATCACTGACAGCCTGAGGAATCAGCAGGAACTGCGTTGGGAAGACCCCCAACCGTACCTGCATGGGCAGATTGGCCTGTCTACCGGTTATGGCAGTCATACGCGCTTCGTCGCTGTGACCATGCAGCCGGTCAGTGAAGTGGATGGGGCAGACCATGGCCAAACTCCATGAGCATCAGAGCAAGGCGCTGCTGCGGCAGGCCGGGATCAAAACGCCTGATTCTCGCCTCGTCACGACTGCTGCCGAAGCCGCTGAGACGGTGCAGGCGCTGGGCGCAGTCGTCATCAAAGCACAAGCCTGGACGACCAGCCGCGCCGCACAGGGCCTCATCCAGTTCGCCAACACTCCGGAACAGGCTGAGACGATTGCGGCGGAACTGCTCGGGCGCAAGGTCGGTGGGTTTCAGGTCGAGCAGCTATTGGTTGAGGCACAGGTGGCCATCGCGCGTGAGTGCTACCTGGGCGTCATCCTGGACGACCGCGCTCGCGCCCCGGTGCTGATCTTCAGTAGTGTGGGCGGCAGCGGCGTAGAGGAGATCGCCCGCCAGCATCCTGAGCGTATCGCCCGGCACGTTATCGATATTCAGACAGGCCTGCGCGATTATCAGGCGCGTGATCTGGCGCGGCAGGCGGGCATCGCTTCTGAGCAGCTTAACGCGGTCGCTGGCATCATGCTGAAGTTCTATGGTGCGGTCCGCCAATACGAAGCCCGCGCAGCGGAGATTAACCCGCTCGTCCTGACCGAATCTGGTGATTGGCTGGCCGTCGATGCGCGGTTTACCGTCGATGACTACGCCGTATTCCGCCATCCTGACCTGGGCATCGAGCTCGCGCGCGAGTTCGACCGACCGCCCACCGCGCTTGAAAAAATCGCCTGGAATGTTGAGAAGGGCGATTATCGCGGAACATTCTACTTCATCCAGATGGATACGGAATTCGAGAAGGGGCAGGGCGTCGTTGGGTTTCATGGGGCCGGTGGTGGCGGCAGCATGATGAACATGGACGCGCTGATCAATGCCGGTTTTCGGATCGCCAACTTCGTCGATACCAGCGGCAACCCGCCTGCCAGCAAAGTCTATCGGGCGGCACGCATCATCCTGAGCCAATCGGGCATCGATGGCTACTATGCGGGCGGTAGTGGCGTCGCCAGTCAGGAGCAGTTTCACTCGGCGCGTGGGCTGGTGAAGGCCTTCATGGATGCGCAGCTTAACGTGCCAGCGGTTATCCGCATCGGGGGCAATGCCGAGGCACAGGCCATCGACATCCTGCACACGGCAAACGGCGCATTCCCTGCGCCCGTAGAAGCCTATGGACGTGATACCTCACCGGAGGCGTGCGCGGAGCGTCTGCACACGCTGATTGAAGCGTACGCGCCCCTTACGGATGTCCAACCCCCTGAGCGTCCCGCCCCTGACGATCCCTACGTCTTTGAGACAATCACCGGCGGTACGGTCACGCTGGATCATGCGTTATGCCGGGAGTGTGAGAGCAAAATCTGCATTGAGGCCTGTGCACCGCAGATTTTGTCGCTGGAGGGTGAGGTGCCGGTGCTCAACATCACCCGGGAGCAGGCGCGCAAAGGCGGTTGTACAGAATGCCTTGCCTGCGAAGTCGCTTGCTATTTTCACGGTAATCGCGGTGGGCGGATACACCTCCCGATACAGGGTTTAGATATTTAAGGATTGGATACCAGGGCAATGGCCATCATCGCAACGCCGACGCAGCGCGTCATCGTGCAGGGGATCACCGGACGCGAGGGGCTTTCCAGGGCGCGCCTGATGCTGGATTATGGCACGCGGCTCATCGGCGGCGTGACCCCGGGTAAGGGCGGCCAGACTGCCGCCGACGTGCCCGTCTTTGATACCGTGCGGCAGGCCTGCGATGAACTGGGGGCGATCGACGTCAGCGTGCTGTTCATCCCGGCACCGCTGGTGCGCAATGCTGCCCTGGAAGCGCTCGACGCCGGGGTGAAGACGCTGATCATCGTGCCTGATCGTGTGCCCGTCTACGATGTGCTGGAAATTGACGCTGCAGCCCGTGCGAACGGGGCGCGCTTCATCGGACCAAATACGCTCGGTGTGCTCAGCCCGGAGCAGGCCGTCCTGGGGATGATGGGCGGTCGGGCGGACGCGATCCGCGAGTGGGCCTTCAGTGGTCCCGTCGGGATAACGAGCCGCAGCGGTGGCATCACGACAAGTATGGCGTATTATCTGGCGCAGGCAGGGATTGGCGCATCGACAGTTGTACATGTGGGTGGTGATAGCATCGTGGGGATGCCGCACGCACAGATACTGCGCCTCTTCGAGCAGGACGCACAGACACGGCTGGTCGTCATGTTCGGTGAGATCGGCACATCACAGGAAGAGGAAGCCGCCGATCTGATCGAGCAAGGTTTGTTCACCAAACCGCTGATTGCCTATATCGGAGGTAAGGCCGCCAAGGAGGGCACGCGCTTCAGCCATGCCGGGGCCATCATCGAGGGCGGGCGCGGGACCCACGCGGGCAAGGTCGAGCGGCTGCGCGCTGCCGGTGCCACCATCGCGGAAGCCTTCGCGGATATACCGCGCCTCGCGGCTGAAGTGCTGGCGAGCCTGCCTGTTCATGAGCCGCCCTCTGCTGATGACCCGCAGACGTGGCGCACGGCCATCACAGACATAAAGCCTAACGCGATCCGGTTGCGCGGCCAGCGGCTGGACGCTCTGATGGGTGATATGACTTTCAGTCAGGCGATTTTCCTGGCGCTGACCGGACGTATGCCGGAGCCACACATCGCCCCGCTGATCGATGCGATCTTCGTCTCGTCAATTGATCATGGTACGACGCCACCCTCGACCCTGGCGGCACGCACAGCGGCCAGCACTGGCGCACCGCTGAATGCGGCAATCGCTGCCGGGCTGCTGAGCATCAACCGGCACCATGGCGGAGCCGTCGAGGGCTGTATGCGCGTCCTGGGCGAGGTGCAGGCGCACGTCAATGAGGGGGCCACACCTGAGGGGGTCACACTTGAGGAGGCTGCACAGATCATCGTTGAAGAATACCGTGCCAGCAAGCGCAAGCTGCCCGGGCTGGGCCATCGTCTGCATACGGCCGATCCGCGTACGCGGCGTCTGCTGGCCCTGGCGGATGACTGCGGTGTGGCCGGGGCGGGCGTGGCTGCGATACGTGCGCTGCAGCAGGCATTCACGCGGGTAACGGGCAAATCGCTGCCGATTAACGTTGATGGGGCGCTGGCCGCGATTCTGGTCGATCTTCAGGTGCCGCCGGAACTGGGCAACGCTTTCTTCATGATTGCGCGTACGCCGGGGCTGGTCGCCCAGGTGACTGAGGAGCAGCAGCGCGAGAAGCCCATGCGCGTCATTATGCCCGACCGCTCAGTCTATGACGGGCCATAGGGCCGTTATCCCAACAAAAAGTACAACAAGTCATCGCGTGAAAAATGTTCTTAGGAGAGTTCATCATGTTTAAGGTGATCCTGCTGGCGGTGGTGCTGGTTGTCTTCATGCTGCGACCCGATGGCGCACAGGCGCAATCTGACGCGCAGAGTGAAGTACTGAATACTGAGTTCGAATCACAGACACTCAGCCGGGTTTATCAGTATCAGATCTATCTGCCTGCGGGTTACGCACAGTCAGAGCAGGCGTATCCGGTTGTTTATCTGCTGCATGGTCGCGGGGATACCATGTCGGCGTGGCTGAACGTGCGCTCCACACTGGACGAGTTGATTGCCAGCGGTGCGCTGCCCCCGGTCATCGCTGTCATGCCGGATATGCCCTCCAGCGACCGCGCCAGCTACTATGTGGATTCCGCATATGCCGGACGACTCTACCGTGCCGAGCCTGTTGAGACAGCGTTTTTTGCTGATCTGATCCCGCACATTGACAGCACCTATCGCACACTGGCAGACCGCGCGTCGCGCATCGTGGGCGGCTATTCGATGGGGGGATATGGGGCGATCCGCTATGCGCTGGCACATCCCGATAAATTCATGGGGGCGATTGTGCTCAGCCCGGCGGTATATACGCCGCTGCCGCCAGATGATTCCAGCACGCGCGAGTTCGGTGCGTTTGGCAATGAGATCAGCCTGTTCGATGAGGAGATCTACACCAGCCTGAACTATCCCGCGCTGCTTACAACGTTCAGCGGGGAGCATCGCCTGCATGTGTTTATCGCGGTTGGCGACGATGAGTGGAAGCATCCGAACCCCGCAGATATGGAACATGACCTGGATTTCGAGGCGCATCGGTTCTTCAACCGGGTGGCGCGTGTGGCTGGGATCGCCTCGGAGTTCCGGGTGTACGATGGCGGCCACGACTGGGATGTGTGGCGGCCCGGCTTCGTGGAAGGTATGCGCTATCTGGCGAACTACCTCAGCACGCAGCCGCCTGATGAAAGTGCATCGGGGCCGCGGGGCTGGCTGACAGGTACGTCCGGGCAGGATATGGCCGGCGGCGTCGATGTTGATGACGCGGGTAATATCTATCAGGCGCTGGCGGTCGAGGGTGCGCTGAACGACGGACTACACGCCGGGGGCCTGGACATCGCCATTGTGAAGGCCGGGTCAGACGGCATGGTGCAGTGGACGCGTCAACTGGGCACACCCGGGAATGATCGGCCGTATGGGCTGGTCCTTACCGCAGCGCGTGAGGTCGTTGTGGTGGGATACACGCAGGGTGACTTCGCGGGGGATGGCTCCGCCGGCGGCGATGACATTGTCGTCTTCAAGCTTAGCGCGACGGGTGAGGTGCTGTGGCGGACTCAGATCGGCACACCGGAGGCGGACCGGGGCTATGCCGTCGCCCTGGCAGACGATGGGGCAATCTCCATCAGCGGCTATAGCAAGGGCGATCTGGCCGGCTCCAACGCGGGTGACAAAGACATTATCACTGCCAAACTCTCAGCGGATGGTGAGGTATTGTGGCTGCATCAACTCGGTGGTGATGGCGAAGATAAAGGGCAGGCCGTCGCAATCGCGCCGGATGGGCTGATTTACAGCGCTGGTATGACGACCAGCGCGCTTACGCCATCGGCGGCGGGCGGCATCGATGGCTACGTTCTGGCGCTCTCACCGGAGGGTGAGCAGCTCAATCTGATCCAGTTTGGTACATCAGAATGGGACGAAGTGACCGCGATTGCCATCAGCGAGGTGGGAGAGATCATCACGGCGGGCTTTACTGCTGGCGATTACGCGGGCGCTCTCAGCGGGGACAAAGATATGCTGGTCCAGGTCTTTGATGCGGATTTCACGCCATTGGCAGCAGATCAGCTTGGCAGCAACCTTAACGACAAAGGGGCGGCGGTCAGTCTGGCAGCGGACGGTTCCGTGTGGGTAGCTGGCTATTCTGACGGCGCGATTGGCACTAATATCGGGGATTTTGATGTTGTGCTGCTGCACTATGACACTGATTATGTACGACAGGGCATCTGGCAGATTGGCACCGTTGAGCGCGATGGTACCGACGAATGGGCCGAGAAAAACCTGTTCATGGTGGCATACGCGGACGGTGTACTGCTCTCAGGCCTGACGTTGGGCAGCTTCGACGCCAGCGGTAACAACGGTGGCAGCGATGTGTTCCTGCTGCTGCCAGACGTTGATTTGCCTCCTGGATAGCGAAAAATAGCGCCCTTCGTGCATACAGGCGGTGATCGCGGATTCCGGCAGGGATTCTGGCGCATTCGGCAGATTGCGGTGCGCTATCACGGCCCCAGGTAGCCTTGTACTAATCCTATGCAGATGTAAAGAACTCAACACTTATTAAAGCTTTCCTCCATTATAATTTGCAAGAAGACGTAATATTCGAATGATGCGACAGTCTGCCAGCCCAATCTGGTAAGAGGGCTACACGGTGGAATTCTTCATGCCGGATGACCCGCAGAGCATGGCGGCGTCAATCGCACGCTTCATTGACGATCCGGAGTATCGGCGGCGGGTTGGTGACATGACTTCGTGGCGGCCTCCGGCCTGCCCATCAGTGAGGTCGTTGACTGGTATTTACTGCATTTCGAACGTTTGCTGAAGCAGTGCCGCACTGCGGCTCTGACGGTATCGCAGGAGGCGAACTGATTATGGAACTCAATCATCGTGTTGCAGACGGCGTGAGTGTCCTCGAACTGCGCGGCAGGTTCGACGCCTATGAGGTGCCGGCAGTCGTCAAGTGGTTTGATGCGAATCCGGACATCATTAACGTCATCGTCAATCTGAGTGGCGTCGGTTTCATCGATTCGTCGGGACTTTCGACACTGGTGAAAGGCCTGAAGCGCTGTCGGCAGAACGGGGGCGAACTGCACTTGTGCAATCTGCAGCAGCCGGTCCTTATCATCTTTGAACTGACCCGGCTGGATAAAGCCTTCAGCATCTTTGCGGATGAAGCCGCCGCCCGCGCTGCTTTCAAACCTGTTAAAGAGTAAGGGCGACTGATGGAAATCCAGGTCCGCGAGCACGTTGTCCGCGCCCAGATTATTAAGATCAGCGGACGACTGGAGGCATTCACAGTAGGTGGGCTGCGCGACCGACAGGAGCAGCTCATTGGCGCGGGCGAAAAATACTTCGTCGTTGATCTGCGTCAGACGACCTTCATGGATAGCGCGGGGATGTCTGCGCTCGTATCACTGCTGAAACGGGCGCGTCAGGCGGGCGGTGATGTCGTGCTGGTCAGGCCGTCGCATGCGAAAGCTTATCGCATCCTGACGCTGACGCGCTTTGACCAGGTATTTACCATGGTGGAAGATATCGGGGCGGCGCTCGAACTGTTCTGATAATCGAGATAAACCGGTTACTACGAATAGGCCCGCATCCTTGACTAATAGGACGGGGGCCTACTACTGTTCTTGACTCTTAGACCTATTTTATGTAGTTATACCGATTTACTAATTTAGCTTGGTGCAGGGCCATAAGTATGCTACACTGGTAGTAACGATATGGTCCAACTTTCCACCCTGCGCGATACTACCATCGCGGCTCCCTCATCACCCGTGCGAAATCAATAACGTGATGACGCCAGACTCATGCGAGCCATGTTGGTTTGTGCGATTCGTTTGGCACACGAAAGTTACGAGTGAGATTACGCTGCATTCTGCAGTCCCGCAAAGTTGGTGTTACGACCCGACCTCCACCTTGCCGAGATCGAGAGAAGACATACAGGGCAATCTGGATTCATTCCATCAACTCCGGGCCCACAATAAACACCCAAATGCTCCTCGTTGGAGCGTATCTGGAGATCTTTCGCATGGTAGAGATAAAAACGATCCGCGTTCTAATCGTGGACGATCATGATATGGTACGTGACGGGCTGGGTCTGATGCTAGATACCTGTGATGATCTTGCGCGTGCTGGTGAAGCCAGAAACGCCGACGCCGCGATGCTCCTGTGCGAGCACGAGCGGCCCGATGTGATCCTGATGGACCTGGTGATGCCGGGTAAGGATGGCATCCTGGCGACCCGTGAGATCCTGCGACGCCATCCTGAAGTTAAGGTAATTGCGCTGACCAGCTTTGATACCAACGGCATGGTCGAGCAAGCGCTGAAGGCCGGTGCAATCAGTTATCTGAAGAAGAACGTCAGCATGCATGAACTGGCCGATGCAATCCGCGCGGCGTATATGGGCCGATCGACCCTGTCGCCGGAGGCGACCCAGGAGCTGATCGCCGCCACTGTCCGACCGCCACAGCTCGGGCATGATCTGACTGACCGGGAGCGCGAAGTGCTCGATCTGCTGATACAGGGATTGAACAACCGCGAGATCGCGAATCGACTGGTCATCAGCCGATCGACGGTCAAGCATCACGTGAGTAGCGTGCTCTCTAAACTCAATGCGACGAACCGCGCAGAAGCGGTCGCGATCGCCATGGAGCAGCGCCTGGTCACCTGACCTACACGCTGATGGTCCGTCTTACCAATGACAAGATTCTCGTTGCGCTCGATGAGAGTCACGAGGTTTTCGGGTATTCTAAAAATGCATCGCGCCGGACGTAAAAGCCCGGCGTTTCCTCAGCATGTGCGCTCAAGTGAACCATAAAGCGTATGTTGAGCAATGCAGCAGAACGACCCGTCTACAGCGCTTTTGGGAATCAGACTATGTTAAGGGGAAGTGACTTTATTGGAATACCCCTGACCTTCAGGACAGATCACGGTAGAGAAGTCAGCGAACGCGTTAAGGACTGGATATTCGACGTTCAGGCCAACCAGCTTCTGGGTTTTCTGATTAATCATGGTGGATGGTCTGGCGGTGCGCGTGTGCTGATGTGGCAGAATGTCCACAGCGTGACGCCTGGATCGATTGAAATTGAATACTGCTCACCTGTGATCGACATCAGCCAGGTGATGCGCGTCAAGCGCGTCCTGGAGAGCCGCACACGGCTGATTGGGACAGAGGTTATCAGTCGCCAGGGTGAAAACCTGGGCGAGATTGTCGATGCGTACTTTCATGAAGACAGCGGTCAGTTGTGTGCACTGGCGACATCTGGCGGGATGTTCGCGGATGAGCATTTCTATCCGACGTTCGTGCCTGTTTCTCGTCCGTTGAAGGTTATCAATGGCGTGGCCGTGGCGACCCGTGAGATGGTCGCAGGTACGCAAGGCAACGGGGTAGATACGCCGTCTTTTGATCCAGATGATAATCTCGAAAGTCGAATTCTGGCGACGATTGGCTATCGTGTCCGATATGACGTGCGCGATGAACACGCGCTTCTGGTCGCTGCGGCGGATCAGATTGTCACCCATCAGATCGTCGACGAGGCGCGCCGCGCCAACCGCGAAGAAGATCTGCTGCGCGCTGTCGGGCTGGTATCATGATATAAATCGCCAAATAAGATGGTACAAGCCTAACTGAGGAATGCAGCAGGTGCCAGCTACATCCTGAAAGACAAATAAGACGAACTGAGCGCGATGAACGCCCGATCAGAACGGGCGCGGAGGCATACAGATAGGACGGTTGCTACCATACGCGGCAGCGTTGTCACGGTACGCTTTAATGATGGCGTGCCGCAGGGAAAATGCAAGCCGACTGCGTTCGATGCAGTCGGCTGAGAAGAACATCGGGGAGCGCCCGGGCAAACTCAGGGCGCTTTCAGGAGGCTTGAGCCGGTCTGCTATTCATCCAGTTCGTCGGTGCTGGCGCTGCCTTCGTATTCTCCAAACCACAGATCATCCAGAGAACCGCGATCTTCCTTGAGTTTATCCCGTTGTCGGCGGACCTGTCGCTCGATGGCGTCGAGCGCGCCCTTGAGGGCCTGCTCAGGATTATCACGTTTTTCTGTTGCGCTGAGGTTGGTGGGCCGCGCATAAACGACGACTGTTGCCTCGTAAATGTAGGATGTCTCGCGGCCTTGAGCCGGCTTCTCCAGCGTGGCGGCAGCACCAACGATATCCTTGTGTCCCTTTGCCAGATCGCGGAGCCGATCCTCAATCATCACGTAATAATCAAGGTCGCCGTTTGGAATATCGGATTTAAATTCAATCGGTAGATCAGGTTGCATCACGTGTCCTTCATGTGACTCGGCGGGTGTATTGTTTTGCTGCGATGTGATCAGCCAGCAGCTTTATTTGCTGCGCATATCGGAAACGCGGTCTTCGACCCGATCACGCAGCTCATTCAGCTGCTTTTCGACCGTATGGACGCGCTTTTCCATACCCTTCGCCAGTTCCTCGCGGATTTCT
>Ga0208354_1000880_pt1 | contig 10912 bp, 14 predicted proteins | sample HotLakmasection4_FD_184727 | JGI IMG/M metagenome (GOLD analysis project Ga0208354, IMG submission 184727) | Hypersaline microbial mat communities from Hot Lake, Washington, USA - Section #4 (SPAdes) | ecosystem: Environmental > Aquatic > Non-marine Saline and Alkaline > Hypersaline > Microbial... | reverse complement strand
AGTGTGGATTACTTTCCATGGTCTATATGCCTTTGTGCTTCTTACTTTACCGGTATTATGTTTTTTGAGTCGTGATGAAAGATCATTCGTATGTCCGTATTAGTTTCTTCCATGTTTTTCACTTCTCAATATGTACACGGTATACATGTATTTTTCATTAAATCAAAACCGGTCTATGAAGCCTCAACGGTTTTTCCCGAAGGGATCCCTTTGGGGCAAGACCGCCGCATTCTCCCAAAGGGATCGCTTCGCGGGACCACTCTGCCATCCCTCCAAAAAAACAAGCAAAAAGAAATATTTATATAACGGTAAAATCAATAAAAGTTTACAGAAACATAAGTTAAGAAATTTTTATTGAGGTTACACAGAATATTTCCTTATTGATCCTCCAGCGCAGCTGCACCGGAAACAATTTCGGATATTTCCGTAGTAATTGCGCTCTGACGAGCCTGATTGTATTTAAGCTGCAGCTCTTCTTCAAGCTCTTTTGCATTTTCCGTTGCGTTGTCCATGGCTGCCATTCGGGCCCCCTGTTCTGAAGCATTAGAGTCTAATACTGCCCGCCATAACTGCATGTTTACGTGTACCGGAAGTATTTTGTTAAGTATAGCAGTAACATCCGGTTCGTAAATATAGTCTGTTATTACACCAGATTGTTTACCATCTTCAGAATCTATTTCAGACAATGCAATGGGTAGTACTGTTTCAACAAGTCTGTTTTGGCTGATAACCGTTTTAAATTCGTTAAAGGCAACGAGTACTTTATCGTAAAATCCAGATACAAATTTTTCAGTTACTTCCTGCATAATTGATGAAGTATCGTCGTAATTAACATCATCAAAAAATCCGGGAAACCCTTTAACAACATTATACTTTCTCTTCGGAAAGTAAGCATTGGCTTTTCTTCCAACAGCAATAATATCAAGCATTCCGTTCTCGTGATACGATTGATAATCACTGTGTATGGTATCCTCAACTTTTCGAAAGAGATTATTATTAAATCCACCGCAAAGCCCCCGGTCCGAACCCACAACTATCAGACAAATCCTGTTAACCTCTTCAGGCTGCCGCAGCAAAACATTATCCACGTCGCTATTCTCAACAAGCCTTGAAACAACACTGCCCATTTTTTTTGCATAAGGGCGTGTCTGCTGCATTTTTTGCTGTGCCTTTCGCAATTTTGCTGCAGCCACCATTTTCATGGCCTTTGTAATTTGCTGCGTATTTTTTATGGATGATATACGGGTTCGTATGTCACGAAGGTTAGCCATCGATTACGCCTCAGATGTTGCTAAAATTTGATCTATCGTGCTTTTCGCAGTTTCAATGAGATTGTCTCCAAACGAGTCGTCGAGCACTCCCGAGTCTGCAAGATTACTCATCTCTTTTGAGTATTTCGCACCTACCGTTTCGAGGAACATCTCTTCAAATTCACCAATTTGGTTTACAGCGAGCTGGTCAAGCAGGCCTTCATTATTCACTTTAAGAAGTGCTATCTGCTTATCAACAGAGAGTGGCTGATACTCGCCCTGCTTCATAATCTCAACGGTGCGCTCCCCGCGTTTGAGCTGTCTCTGTGTTGCTGCGTCAAGGTCACTGCCGAATTTAGAAAATGCTTCAAGCTCGCGATACTGTGCCAGATCCAGTTTAAGCGTACCAGATAATTTTTTCATCGATTTTACCTGCGCAGAACCACCTACACGGGAAACTGAAATACCAACATCAATCGCAGGACGAATTCCTGAGTTAAAAAGATCTGTGTCAAGGAATATCTGTCCGTCTGTAATAGAAATTACATTAGTAGGAATATAAGCAGATACATCACCAGCCTGTGTTTCAATAACAGGCAGTGCCGTTAATGATCCGCCGCCTTTTACCATTGGTAAAAGCTGTTCAGGTATATTGTTCATCTGCCTTGCCACATCATCATTATCAATGATTTTTGCTGCACGTTCCAGCAGGCGGCTATGCAGATAGAAAACATCACCCGGGTACGCTTCCCGTCCCGGTGGCCTTCTCAGCAGCAGTGAGAGTTCACGGTAGGCTACAGCCTGTTTCGAAAGATCGTCATAAATCACAAGCGCATGGCGTCCTGTATCCCTGAAATATTCACCAATTGCTGCACCTGCAAAAGGGGCAATATAGCGCATTGGTGCTGATGAACTGGCGGGAGCCGATACAACTATAGAATAATCAAGCGCATCATTCTCCTTCAGCGTGTTTACGATAGAAGCTACCGTAGACCCTTTCTGACCCACAACCACATAGATACAAAATACAGGTTTATCAGAATCCTGTGTATTTTTTTGATTGATGATAGTATCAATCGCGATAGCGGTTTTTCCGGTCTGTCGGTCACCAATAATAAGTTCCCGTTGTCCGCGGCCTATTGGGATAAGTGCATCAATCGGCTTTATACCGGTCTGGAGAGGCTCTCCCACAGGTTGCCGGTAAATAACTCCGGGCGCTTTACGTTCCAGAGGGAGTTCAATTGTATCCCCGGCGATATCACCTTTACCATCGATGGGACGGCCCAAAGGATCGATCACTCTTCCCAGAAGCCCTTCACCAACCTGTAAAGATGCAATACTTTTCGTTCGTTTAACAGTATGGCCCTCCTCAACAATGTTGGACGATCCAAAAAGCACGATACCTACATTATCCTCTTCGAGGTTAAGTACCATACCACGAACGGGATTTCCATCCCGGTCGATAGAATCGGGTAGTTCCACAAGTTCACCGGCCTGTACTTTGGATAAGCCGTATACCCGTGCAATACCATCACCAACTTCAAGAACCGTACCTACGTCATATACATCAGCTTCTCCCTCAAAACCGGAGAGTTGCTTTCTTAGTATAGCCGATACTTCGTCAGGTCTGACTTGACTCATTTTATATCCTTAAATTTTTATTCTACTGCAGCTCCGGTAAATCTGTCCTTGAGCTGACTTAATTTATATTTAACGCTTCCGTCAATAACGGTATCATCGATACGAACTTTCAGGCCGCCAAGCAGCGATTCGTCGATTGTGGTTTCCAACAAGATGTTTTTACCACTTACTTCCCCGAGTTTCTTTGTAAGATCGCTGATCTGTTTCTTGTCCAGTTTATAAGCCGAAGACACGCTTACATTTATATTCCCGTGATGGATATTGTACAGCTCAATAAAATGCCTGGTAATATCCTCAATCAGCATTTCCCTGTCTTTATCTGATATAATCTTCAGGAGGTTATTTGTGATATCCTGTATTTTATCACCAAAGATAGCTTCAAGGGCCGCTCTTTTTTTGTCTTTCTTAATCACAGGGCTGTGCAAAAAAACTCTCAGGTCGGACGACGATTTGAACGTATTCTGGATAAAAAGCATATCTTCTTTTGCCTTTTCGAGAACCTTCAGCTCCATTGCCGTTTCTAAGTAGGCATTTGCGTATCGTTTCGCAGCCTTTGATGCCATAATTAATTATTCCTGGATAAATTATTGATGTAAGACTCAACAAGCTTCTTATTCTTGTCTTCATCGATTTCCGATTTCAGAATAATTGTTGCGGACTGGACCGCGAGCTCAGCTACCTCGTTTCGTAATTCATTGAGAGCACGTTTCTTTTCCTGCTCAATAGTTATTCGTGCATTCTCAAGAATTTTTTCCGCATCCGCTTTGGCTTTCTCAATTTTCTCAGCCCTCAATACTTCGGCATCTTCCAAAGCTTCTTTTCGAATTTTCTGAGCTCTTACTTCGGCTTCCTTCAAAGCTTTCTCATTGTCTTTCGAAATTTTCTCTGCTTTTTCCAGAGCTTTTTCTGCAGACTCGAGAGAATCTTTAATTCGCGCTTCACGCTCGTTTAACGCCTCCATTATGGGGGGAACCAAATATTTGTTCATCAAAATCAGGAAAAGTACTGTGGATATTGCTACCCAGATACCAAAACCTGTTTCGAACGAGAGAAGCCCACCCCCTCCTGCTAAGAAATATTGCATGGATTATCCTTTTTTACTGGCCAATGCCAAGTGCAAGAAGAATACAAACAATAGCCCCGATAAGAGCTACACCCTCGATAAATACCGCTGTAAGAAGCATGGCGCCACGAATGTCACCTGCTGCTTCGGGTTGTCTTGCAATACTTTCTGTTGCACTTTTACCGATCATTCCGATGCCGATTCCTGCACCAAGTGCAATTATTCCGGCTCCAAGACCTGCTGCTAAAAAACCCATATGTTTACCTGTTTATTTATGATTTGTAGTTGTTATTAAGTTTGTACGTCCTGAGCATGTGCTACGGACGATTCGTCATGTTCGTGATGGTGCTCTTCGGCCGCCATTCCAATAAATACAGCGGAGAGAAGAGTGAATACATAAGCCTGTATAAGAGCCACAAGTGCTTTCAAAAAGTAGAGGGCCGCTGTTAGTATAACCCAAAAAACACCTGAGCTTGCTCCAATTACCGAACCAAACATATCTGTAAAAATAAAAATGAGCCCCAGTATACTTACAATCATTATTTTACCAGACAGCATGTTTGCAAAGAGACGAATTGCGAGGGCAAAAGGCTTCGTAAACAGTCCCAAAACTTCAACCGGGGTTAGAATTATTCGCGACCAGGCCGGCACACCGGGAAATACAAAAACGTGCTGCCAGTGATCTTTTGTTCCATTAAACTGAGTAATAAAAAATGTGATTGCAGCCAGAGTAGCCGTTACCGTTAAATCAGCAGTAGCGGCAGCGGCCCATGGCAATAGCCCAAAAAGATTCATAAAGGCAATTGCCATAAATATCGTAAAGAGATACGGAACAAATTTCTTGTACTTGTCTGCCGGTATAAATTCTTTGGCGATGTCATCCCTGATAAACACAAAGACGACTTCAAAAATATTTAGCAGCACCCCTTTGGGCTCCGTTTCACGGCCAACACCTGACTTGTATTTCCTGCCTGCCCAAAGTGTGATTATAAAGGTCAGAATTAAACCAAACCAAACATACAGAAGATGTGATGTGATTGACATATCCAACGATACCGGAGCTCCGTCAGCACGAATAAGCCCGGCTTCCGTTTCAGTAAATTCACCTGAATCTACAGCCTTTTTTGTACTGCCGTAAAAGTAGAAGCTGCCATCAACCAGTAAAATTCTGGGGAGGTAAATTTTACCGAAAGCCGTATCAAAATAATCATGATCCGCAACTTTACCCATTACGTCTATAGGGCTGTCGCTCTGCTCTTCTTCGCTATCGGCAGCGAAAAGTGACAAATTGCTTACGAGTAAAATAAGAGCAGCCATCGATGCCAGACGCAGAAAGTGGCTTATGTCTATACTTCTCAATGTAGATTAGTTTGTTAATTTTCGATTTAAAAAAATCACTTCGTTTACAGAATGAAAAATATAAGAAATTATAAAACTAACAGTAAAACTAAATTCATCAATTTTTGTCGTTAATAATACCAGAATAAAAATGGTACAGACAATCATAAATCGAATAAAAAGGCTGAAAAAATAGATAGATGTAAACCGTTCTTCGCTTGTTTTTTGATTAAAAACCGAAGAAAACAGGTGGATTAAAACCGCGGTTAAGCCGAGCGTGTATCCCAACAGCCACGCCGCACTTTCCTCGGCAGGCAACATAAATGAAAGAACTATATTTAAGATGGCAAATAAGATAACTGAGAGCCAAAGTGCTACCGAAAACTGGTTACGCATTCCTATTTCTTTTTCGACTTACTGTTAACATCTTTAGAAAGCCGGATAAACATACCTATTAAAAGCAAGAGTCCAATAAATATGCCAGCCAGAAGAAAATATGGAGTTGTGTTTAATTTCGTATCAACCCAATACCCTCCCAAAATTGGAGCACTGAGGGCAACGGCTATTTCAAGGCCAAGCCCTGCATATTTGAAGTAACTTTTTTCCCCTAGTTCATCCAGCCACATTCAAATCACGCTTCATCGGATTTGGTTTTCTTTGTTTCTTTTACAAATTCTGAGTCGTCAGAAATATTCAACTCTTTCACCTCGGCTCCCATTCTGCAGTTTCCATTCATCTGGGCTCCCTCTTCAACCACCAGAACTTTTGTGTAGATATCTCCTCCCACAATGGCTGATTTACGCAGGGTCAAGCGATCAGAAATTTTCAGGGTACCCGTAATATTACCGGCAATATCGGCCTCAACGGTTGTAATATTCCCATCGATCCAGGCAGAAGATGCCACAATTATTTTGCCTTTACAGATGGCTTCTCCGTCGAGTCTGCCAGAAATTCTCAGATCATTTTGTGAGGTTATAGTCCCCTTAATCCTGGTTCCTTCGCTTATTAAATTTAAAGATGGTGTTTTTGGTGTTGTTCCGTTCACTGGTTGTTTACTTTTATTTTTGAGCATTTTTATAATTTATTCAGTTAGCAAATCCAGATTCATATATAATGATTCAGAGAGCGATATAAAAGAGCGGGTCTTTTGGAATTCCGTTTTCCCAAATTTCAAGATGAAGATGAGATCCCGAACTCAGAACCCCGCTGTTGCCGATATTTCCAATTATTGTACCCTTCAAAATCACATCCCCCTGTTCCTTAATAACAGAGGCTGCATGCTTATATACGCTTATTAACCCGCCACCGTGCTGAACAACGGTAACATACCCGAAGTTTATTGTCCACTCCGTATACAAAATCACCCCGTCATCCACAGCTCTGAAAGGTGTGCCTTCACTTGCAGAAATATCTATGCCGAAGTGTCCGCGCTCTTCCGAGTAGCCCTGGGTTAATGATCCTTCAATTGGAGAAACAGGAAAGAACCCGCCGGCATTGCCCTCTGAGGAATAATTGCCAATTTCATACCTGCTAAGCATTTCGTAAGCGGGTACCTCAACCGATGAGAATGCCGTATTCTGCCCTGGGTACCTGGTTGTTCCTGTTGCACCCGAAATATTACTAAATGTGGTATCGGGCACATCTCGTACAAAGTTTTTTAAATCGTTGAGCTGCACGTCCCGTGCCTGTAACGAATCCTGAAGTGCCGTAACTCTTTCACTAATCTCAATCACCTCGCTGCGAAATGCGGCATCCATTTGCCGCTGGTGAATAGTGCTAAGCGGGGTAAGGAAATAAAAAAGGGAAACGGTTACCAAAGATGTTACCAGGACTATTAAAATAGCCCAGATAAGTGATGACTTTTTGATTACAAACGTTTCTGTACTGCCAGGGTCGTTATCCTCAAGGGTAAGGAGTGTAACCTCACCTTTCTGATCAGTAAGTATTCGCTTTAAAAATTCCCACATGTTTAAATGAATCGGATCTGTTTTAGCAGGCTCAGGAAAAAGAGACTATGAAACAGAATAGTTTGGAGCTTCTTTGGTGATGTGTACTGAATGCGGATGGCTCTCGCGGTAACTTGCTGCAGAAATCTGTACAAATTCTGCATTTTTAAGATCCTCAATATCCCTGGCTCCCACGTAACCCATGGCGGCTCTGAGCCCACCGGTAATCTGATGAACCACCTCACTTAAATACCCTTTATAAGGTACCCGGCCTTCGATTCCTTCAGGTACAAGTTTAAGGTCATCTTCCACATCCTGGAAATACCGATCCTTTGAACCTTTTGCCATTGCGCTCAAGCTGCCCATTCCGCGATAAGACTTGTACTTACGGGCTTCATAAATAATGGTTTCTCCCGGGCTTTCATCCACTCCGGCAAACATAGAACCCATCATCACGGCATCGGCCCCGCCGGCAATAGCCTTGGGAATATCACCTGTCTGTTTGATACCGCCGTCTGCAATCAACCCAATATTATGTTTTGAGGTGTACTCCGAAATTTCCATAATTGCAGAGAGCTGTGGCACACCAACGCCCGTTACCACCCGGGTTGTACAAATTGATCCAGGCCCTACACCAACTTTCACTACGTCTGCACCCGCTTCTGCAAGAGCCTTTGCTGCTGCAAGTGTAGCTATGTTGCCACCCACAATATTTAAATCTTTATAAATTGACTTGATTTTGCCAACCATCTTAAGAACGCCTTCAGAATGGCCATGAGCCGTGTCTACAGTAACGATATCCACGCCCGATTCAACCAGAGCGTCAACCCGATCCATTGTATCCGGAGTAACCCCTACCGCTGCTCCAACCCTTAACCTGCCCATATCATCTTTACAGGCATTGGGAAAATTCATCTTTTTCTCGATGTCTTTAAATGTAATCAACCCGACCAGGATGCCGTCTTTATTTACGATCGGTAGTTTTTCAACTTTATACTGCTGAAGGATTTCCTCTGCTTCTTCCAGGCTGGTATTTTCCTTGGCTGTGATAAGGTTTTCGCGGGTCATTATGTTTCCCAGCTTTTTATCCACATAGTGCTCAAAACGCAAATCACGATTCGTTACAATCCCTACAAGCTTATTGTTTTTTTCAACAATCGGAATCCCACCGATTTTATGCTTCTGCATTAGTGCGCGGGCATCTTTTACAGTGGCATCTGCAGGCAAAGTTACGGGATCTACAATCATACCGCTCTCGCTCCTTTTTACGAGACGCACATGCTCTGCCTGATCCGTAATCGACATATTCTTGTGCAGCATGGCAATACCACCCTCACGAGCAAGCGCAATGGCCATTCTGTACTCCGATACCGTATCCATTGCGGCACTGAAAATGGGGACATTTAACTTGATGGATGGCGTAAGCTGCACACTTGTATCAACATCTCTGGGTAAAACAGATGAATGTGCGGGCACAAGAAGAACATCGTCATAAGTTAATCCCTGGCGTGTGATGCTGGAGAAAGGTGAGGGGGTATTCATGGTTTTTTTCACTTAGTTTATCTTTGCGACAAGATAAAAAAACATCCACAACTTCTAACCACGAAACCCAAACTAATTCTACAGCTCTCTCACTTTCACAGATTCGACAGCGGTTTCAAGAGAACAGATACCTTCCATGTAGCTTCGTACCCAAAAATCAACAGATTCCCTTCGCCGCTGTATATATGGGCATGTTGATGAGTACCTGCCGTTTAGCTCGTCCATGTATCCTTTTACATCATCTTCAATCGCAAATTTCAGCTCTGAAGGAAGATCTTCCCAGCCAAGCTCGGCAAACATTTTCTCAGATTCGGCCTGCTGCTTTTTAGCTTTTCTAAGAATGGTAAGAAGTGCGGGTGTACCTGTTTTTTTTACGGGTTGTTTAAATGCTGTATTCATCATTGTAGATTTTACTTTTGTTAATGTTCAAAAGTAATCTACAAACCCATAGTGACATCCTAATGTCACCCTTGTTTTTGATATTTAATTTCAGGCAAAATAGATCATTCCGGCAATCCCAACGCCCCAGCAGTAGTAAGCAAAATAGTGAAATTTCTCGCGTTTTAGCAGCTTAATCAAATAAGTGAGTGCAATATAACCCGATATGAATGAGGCCAGAAACCCGGAAAACAATCCGCCCAGAGCAACTGAATCAATCCCTGCTTCAAGAACATCTTTTATTTCCAGGATCATCGCACCCGCCAGTACAGGGAGCACCATCAAAAAAGAGAATGTAGCCGCAATATTCCTGTTTAGCCCAAAATAGAGACCGGTAGAAATGGTAGAACCTGCCCTGCTAATTCCCGGAATTACGGCTAAAGACTGCGCAACTCCCATGATTATGGCGCGCCAGCCGTTGAGCTCCTTATCCGGGTTTTTTACGAAGCGGGTGGAAAAGAGTAGAATTCCGGTCACAATTAGCATCATGGAAACAAAAAACGGATTCAAAAAGAGTTCTTCAATTGGGTCTTTCAGCGTAAAACCAACAATCATTGCGGGTATCATACTAATCAGGATAAAAAAGACGAGAAGTGTATTGGGATCCGATTTATACTTTCCGGATTTTAACCCCTCAGGGGCTACTGAGCGGAAAAAATCGGTAATGATTTCTGCAATCATTTTTCGATAATACACAACGATGCTGCAAAAAGAACCGAAATGAACTACAATTTCGAACGTAATTCCCGGCTGCAAATCTTTTCCAATTAAAGCACGTGCCAGTGCAAGATGTCCGGAGCTGCTTACCGGCAAAAACTCGGTAATTCCCTGCAGTATGCCTAAAAGTATCGACTGTATTAATTCCATGTAGTGATGTGGTTATCGTGTTTTTCAGTATGCCTTTGGGGTCGTAACAGAATCAAAAGGAACAGCGAGGCATCACTGCCTGCAAGCACTCCTGTTATTTGGGATAAAATTGCGTTCAGAGTCCCACCCGTTTAAATATCTCCTCGACGCGGCGGGTATGATGTGCCAGATCGAATGCCTGATCAATCTCATCATCAGATAAATTTTCACGAATAGTTTTATCTTCCGCTACAACATTTCTGAATGGCTGTTTATTCTCCCAGGCTTTCATCGCCAGTGGCTGAACCGTGTCGTAAGCTAGCTCCCTCGACAATCCTTTTTCTATAAGCATCAAAAGCAGCCTCTGGGAAAACACCAGTCCATGGGTTTTGTTCATATTCTCCCTCATATTTTCCGGATATACCATCAGTTTCTCAATGACGCCGGAAAAACGGTGCAGCATATAATCGAGCAGAATAGTAGCATCGGGAAGGATAATTCGCTCAACCGATGAGTGCGAAATATCGCGTTCGTGCCACAGCGGCACATTCTCGTACGAGGAGATCATATAACCGCGCAATACCCTCGCACAACCGGTAATATTTTCCGAGCTTATAGGATTTCGTTTATGCGGCATAGCCGACGATCCTTTCTGACCTTTTCGAAAAAACTCTTCAGCTTCCCTTAGTTCTGTACGCTGCAGATGGCGTACTTCCACGGCGATTTTCTCAAGTGTGGCGCCTATTATTGCAAGAGTGGCCATGTAGTAGGCGTGCCTGTCTCGCTGCAGGGTTTGAGTTGATATGGGCGCCGGCTCAATTCCAAGAATTTCACATGTCTTCATTTCG
>Ga0208354_1000856_pt1 | contig 11277 bp, 13 predicted proteins | sample HotLakmasection4_FD_184727 | JGI IMG/M metagenome (GOLD analysis project Ga0208354, IMG submission 184727) | Hypersaline microbial mat communities from Hot Lake, Washington, USA - Section #4 (SPAdes) | ecosystem: Environmental > Aquatic > Non-marine Saline and Alkaline > Hypersaline > Microbial... | reverse complement strand
TGGAAGGGGTACCCCAGTGGAGTCAGCTGCTCGGACGCCAGGTCGTCGAGCAGCAGCACCACCTGGCCTCGCAGGTCGGCGTCCAGGTCGGAGCGGGTGCGGGCGACGACGAGCCGGCGCGTGACCTCCGCGCCTCGGCTGTAGGGGCTCGGGACGACGGGCCACTGCTGCCGGCCGACCCGGACGTGGCCGGGTGACCCGGTCCAGTCGAGGACGTCGAACTCCGGCTCGCTCACCGACCACCCTGCGGCACGCATCTCGGTGGCGACGTAGCCTGCAGCCTGGTCGTTGCCGGGGCTGCCGGGTCGCCGGTCGGGACTGACGTCACACAGGGCGTGCAGGTGCGTGGAAGCGAGCATCTCGGCATGAGACGGCATGGCCACCAGCGGACCAGCACTGCGTCGGTGTCGCCAGGGACGAAGGTCCAGGCACAACGCCGCTTGCGCTCCTTCGCCTTCACGTCGACCCTGCCGGACGTGGTGAGCTTCCCCGACGTCGACGGTCCCGTCCTGGGCCTCGTCGAGGTGCCCGTGGTCTCGCACGGCGTCATCGCCGGTACTCGTGCGAGGCCGGGACCGTGAGCCTGCTGTTCAGCGAGCTGTCGCTGCGCGGGACGACTGTCCGCAACCGGGTCTGGGTCTCGCCGATGTGCCAGTACTCCTCGGTCGACGGGCACCCGACCGACTGGCACCTGGTGCACCTGGGCGGGCTGGCCCGAGGCGGAGCCGGTCTGGTGATGAGCGAGGCGACGGCCGTCAGCCCCGAGGGTCGGATCTCCCCCGCCGATGCCGGCATCTGGAGCGACTCGCAGGCGCAGGGCTACGAACCCATCGCCCGGTTCGTCCGCGACCAGGGTGCGGTGCCCGGCATCCAGCTGGCGCACGCCGGGCGAAAGGCGTCCACGAGCGTGCCCTGGCAGGGTCGCGGCTACGTCGCGCCGACTGACGGCGGGTGGCCGACGGTGGGTCCGTCTGCGCTCGGCTTCGACGACTGGCCTGCCCCGCACGCGCTTGGCACCGCCGAGGTGGCCGACGTGGTGGCCGACTTCGCCGACGCCGCGCGGCGGGCCAGCTCGGCTGGCTTCCAGGTGGTCGAGGTGCATGCGGCCCACGGGTATCTGCTACACGAGTTCCTCTCGCCGTTGTCCAACCGGCGCACCGACCAGTACGGGGGCTCCTTCGACAACCGGGTACGCCTGCTGCTGGAGGTGGCCGCAGCAGTCCGCGTGGCGTGGCCGGAGCACCAGCCGGTGTTCGTGCGGCTCTCCGCCACCGACTGGGTCGACGGAGGCTGGGCGCTGCCGGACACCATCGAGACCTCCCGGCGGCTGGCGGCAGCAGGTGTCGACCTGGTCGACGTGTCCAGCGGGGGGCTCGACGCAGGCCAGCAGATACCGGCTGCACCGGGCTTCCAGGTTCCCTTCGCACGGGCGGTGCGCGAGCAGGTCGGCGTCGCGACATGCGCCGTCGGACTCATCACCGAACCACGTCAGGCGGAGCAGGTGCTGGCCGACGGTTCCGCCGATGCAGTCATGCTCGGCCGGGCCATGCTTCGCAACCCGCACTGGCCGTTGCAGGCAGCCGCTGAGCTGCACGCCGCCGCCGAGTGGCCGGCACAGTACGAGCGGGCCGCGCTGCTCTGATCAGCGTCCCGGGGACTCACCGGTGGCTGGCCGACAGGCGATCCACCGGGTCGCGCCACCACTACTGCACGAACGAGCTCACGTCGGTCACGGTGCCGTCGACCGCCACCGTGGGAGTGCCCCGCACCCCGCGCTGGAACGCCTGCTCGGTGATCGCCGCGACCCACCCCAGGTAGTCGCCGCCCTCGATGCAGGAAGCCGACGCCGAGGAGGCACCGACCTCGTCCGCGAGCCCGAGCAGCACCTCGTTCGTGTACTGGCCGGCAGCCTCGCTGGGATCCTGTCGCTGGTACACCCCCTCATGGAAGGCGGCCCAGGTGTCGGTGTCCTCGTGCTGGTAGACGCAGGCGCTGGCATTCGCCGCTCGTGGCGAGTCCTCGGTGAGGAAGGCGATGGGGTGCACGACCAGGCGCAGCTCGCCGTCGAGCGCGGCCTGGCGAAGCTGCGCCCCGCTGCTGAGCTCGAAGCGGGCACAGAATGGGCAGACGTAGTCCTCGAACACCTCGACCAGGGACCCCTCGGTGCCCAGCACCAGTCCTGCAAGCTCCTCCGTGCCGTCCGGTCCCCCAGCGACCGGGCTCGGTGCGGCGGGGTTGAGCACCGTCGCCGGCTGGCCGCCGGCGCCCGGGTCGGGTGTCGTCGCCGGCTGCTCCTCGACGGCCGCAGCGGTGGCGTCGTCGGAGCCGGTTCCGGGGCGTGGCAGCAGCCATCCGGCGATGAGCCCGACAGCGAGGCCGAGAACCAGGGCGACGGTGACCGGGACGGCCACCGGCATCGTGACTCGGGAAGACTCCTTGACGGTCGCCGAAGACTGGGACTCGACGGCACCGTCCCCGGCACCTCCGTCCACGCCAGGATCGTCGTCCAAATCCGAGTCCGTCGGCTCGGGCGTGCTCTGTGTCATCGCGCTCCTCCGTGGTCACCGTCAGCACGAACCAGCGTAGGTCAGCCCACGACGAGCGGTGTCCCCTGCACGACGAGCGGCTCCTGGCTCCTTGCTCGTGCCGACGTCCCGGAACAGCCGGGACTTTGTACCCCCGTGCAGGTGAGTCGTCCCCAGCATCGTCACCTCCAGACACTCGGCTGAGAGGGCGGCGTTGTGATCATCCCGGACGGCGAACTGTGGGTTACCGGAGACGAGACACTCGGTGAGCATCTCGAACGGCGAGGGGTGAGCCGGCGACGGTTCCTGGAGTTCTGCGGGACGGCTGCCGCCGTCCTCACGGCCGGCCCGGTGATGGCGGGACGAGCTGAGGCCACCATCACCGCAGATACCATCGCGCAGAGCCTGGCGGGCATGACCAAGCCGGTGCTGGTCTGGCTGCAGCTGCAGGAGTGCACCGGGTGCATGGAGAGCGTGCTGCGCTCGGGTGAGACCACCGTCGAGGAGCTCATCCTCAACCTCGTCTCGATGGACTACAACGAGCTGCTCATGGCGGCTGCGGGAGAGGCTGCCGACAAGGCGCTGGAGGAGGCCAACAAGCAGCCGCACATCCTTGTCGTCAACGGCTCGATCCCGCTGGCCGACGGCGGCGCCCACTGCACCATCGCCGGACGCTCCGCCGAGTCGATCCTGCGCGACTCCGCCGAGAACGCCATCGCCATCTTCGCGGTGGGCGCCTGCGCCCACTGGGGCTGCGTGCAGGCATCGCGGCCGAACCCGAGCGAGGCGGTGGGCGTCGACTCGATCATCACCGACAAGCCGGTCGTCAACATCGCCGGGTGCCCACCCGTGCCCGAGGTCATCACGGCGTCGCTCGTCTACACCCTCGCCAACGGCGCCCCGCCGCCCGTGGACGGCCAGGGGCGGCCACTGTTCGCCTACGCCGACCGCATCCACGACTTCTGCCCGAAGCGCGGCCGCTTCGACGCCGGGCAGTTCGTCCGCACCTTCGACGACGAGGCGGCCCGCAACGGGTACTGCCTCTACGAGGTCGGCTGCCGAGGCCCGGAGACGTTCGCGCCGTGCCCGATCCTGCGCTGGAACCTCAGCCAGGACTGGCCGATCGGCGCCGGGCATCCGTGCATCGGGTGCACCGAGGTGGGCTTCTACGACCGGTTCACACCCTTCTACGAAGTCCTGCCGAACCTGAGGGTGCCGGGCACAGGCGTCGAGGCGGACGCGACGACCGTCGGCCTCGTCGGTCTCGGCGCGGTGGGCGTGGGAATCGCTGCCCATGCCGGCGTGACGGCCGTGGCCGAGCGCCGACGAACGAAGGCGGCAGAGAAGGTCTACCTGCCCCTGGTGGGTGACCTACCGACCCGTGAGCGACCGCTGGACTCCGGCCCAGACTCCGCTCCAGATTCCCCTACGCAGAGAGAGACTGAGCAGTGAGCGAACGCGTCGTCATCGACCCGGTCACCCGTATCGAGGGCCACCTTCGCATCGAGGCGCTGGCCGAGAACGGCGAGATCACCGAGGCATGGTCGCAGACCACCCAGTTCAAGGGCATCGAGATGGTGATGCAGAACCGGGATCCGCGAGACGCCTGGGCCTTCGCCCAGCGCATCTGCGGGGTGTGCACCGTCGTGCACGCCATCGCATCCGTACGGGCGGTGGAGGACGCGATCGGCTACCCCATCCCCAAGGCCGCCGACCTCATCCGCAACCTGGTGCTGGGCAGCCAGATGGTGCAGGACCACGTCATCCACTTCTACCACCTGCACGCCTTGGACTTCGTCAACGTCGCCAACGTCCCGAACGCTGACGTGGACGCCGCCGTCGCCGCAGCAGTCTCGCTGCAGCCGAACTACGAGCTCAACAGCACCGCGCGCTTCGGTGCCGTGCAGGACCAGGTGAACCGCATCCTCGAGTCGGGCCAGCTGTCGATCTTCACCAACGGCTACTGGGACCACCCCGACTACCGGCTGCCCGCCGAGGTCGACCTGATCGCGGTCTCGCACTACCTGGACGCACTCACCTGGCAGCGCGACATCATCCGCATCAACACCATCTTCGGCGGCAAGAACCCGCACCCAAACTTCCTGGTCGGCGGGATGGCCTCGGCGATCAACATGAACAACGAGATCACCATCAACCAGGTCAAGCTCAACCAGGTGCAGGGGATGATCCGCGAGATCATCGACTTCGTCGAGAACGTGTACCTGCCCGACGTGATCGCCATCCTCGGCGCCTACCCCGACTACCTCGACATCGGACGGGCCAACCCCAGCTACATGGCTCTCGGCAAGGGCGGCTACAACTGCGCCGGGTACCCGACCCCACCCGACGGCTTCCGGCCCGGTGTCATGCTGGACGGGAAGCTCGAGGTGATCGACCTCGACATGGACAAGATCGAGGAGTACGCCACCTCCGGTTGGTACCGCTACGCCGGAGGCGACGTCGGCCTGCAGCCCTGGGTCGGCGAGACCGTCCCCGACTACACCGGACCCACGCCGCCGTTCGACTGGCTCGCCGACAGCGACCGCTACACCTGGTCGAAGGCACCGCGCTACGACGGCCGGGCTGTCCAGGTCGGCCCCATGCCCCGTGTCCTGTCCGCCTACGTGCAGGGCGATGCCGAGACCCGCGACGACGTCGAACCGATCCTCGCCCAGCTCGGCGCCCAGCCCGAGCAGATGAACTCGACGGCGGGCCGCATCCTGGCTCGCGCCATCGAGGGGGTCGAGATGGCCAGGCAGCTGCAGCGCTGGTTCGACGAGCTCACGACCGGCATCAAGTCCGGCGACGTCGCGACGTTCAACCCGGACAAGTGGGAGAAGAGCACCTGGCCGAGTGCCTCGAAGGGCGTGGGGTTCGCCGAGGTCGCCCGCGGCACGCTCTCGCACTGGATCCGTGTCACCGACGGGACCATCTCGAACTACCAGGCCGTCGTCCCCAGCACGTGGAACGGCTGCGGTCGGGCGAACGGCGAGCGCGGGCCCTACGAGGAGTCCCTCGTCCCCCATCCGCTCGTCCGGCCTGAGCAACCGCTCGAGCCCCTGCGCACCATCCACTCCTTCGACCCCTGCCAGTCGTGCGGCATCCACGTCCTGGATGTCACCGGCAGCGAGGTGGCCTGGGCGAAGGTGCAGTGAGGAGCCAGCCATGAGCCACGACAGCGCTACCCGCGCCGAGGCGACCGAGATCGAGCTGGGCACCCCGGTAGCGCTCGGTCCGGTCCGGCCCGAGGACGTCATGCGTCTGGCCGCCTACGCCACCCCGCCGGGTGAGGGCAACGTGCTGGAACGGGCCATCCTCGCCGACGTCTCCTACCGGGGCACCGCCGCGCGGCCGGAGGAGGTCGACGAATACCGGCCCCCGACCGACGAACGTCCCTGGAGCGAGACCGAGGTGACGATCGACGGGGAGACCTGGACCATCGCCCGGGGCGACCCGCGGTCGCTGGTCGAGCGGCTCGTGCATCCCGGCCGGTCGACGCAGGTGCGCGCCATCGGCGAGTCTGCCCGGCTCACCCTCGGCGCGTTCCGCCCGCTGGGGGTCGCCTACCGTCGGGGCGACGACGACTGGACGATGGCCGGCTACATCCCGGTGCGGGGCTGGACCAAGCCCAGCCGCCGCTCGGGGGGGCGACCCTTCGACTACCACAAGGTCTGGGACCTGCCGCTGCGACTCACGCACTGGAGCTGGGTCGCCTCCATCGTCGTCCTCACCGTCACCGGCTACCTGCTGGCCCAGCCGCAGTGGATCCCCGCCGGCTACGTCGAGCCCCCCACGGGCTTCTTCGTCGGCAACGTGCGGCTCGTGCACTACATCGCCGCCGTCGTGCTGTGCCTCGTGCTCATCGTGCGGGCCTACGGGCTGACCGTGAGCCAGATCTCCTACGACAGGTGGAAGTCGCTCCTGCCGTTCAAGAACCGGCGCGACGTCGTCAACGGCGCCAAGACCCTGCGCGGGTACCTGTTCATCAAGCCCGAGGAGACCCCCATCTACTTCGGCCACAACCCGCTTCAGCAGCTGACCTACACCGGTGTCTACCTCATCCTCGTGCTGCAGATCGTCACCGGGTTCGCGCTGTGGAGCCTGTTCAACCCCGACGGCTTCTTCCTGAACTGGTTCGGCTGGCTCAACGAGCTGATCGGCACGCAGCAGGTGCGGCTGCTGCACTACATGATCATGTGGGGGCTGCTGGTCTTCATCCCGGCTCACGTCTACCTGTCGGTGCGCGCCGACAGCGTCGAGCGCATGGGCGCGATCTCGTCGATGGTCTCCGGTGGACGCTGGGTACGTCGCGGCGCGGTGTTCGAGGACTGGCCCAACCCCGACGGCGGCAACGCTCCCGCGGGCAGCGACCGGATGGCCGGCGACGACCGCGACGACGGGTGACGGCTCAGCCGGTGACCGCCGTCATCGGGCTGGGCAACCCGCTGCTCACCGACGACGGGGTCGGCCTGGTGCTCCTCGAGCACCTTCGACGCGAACGCTGGCTCGACGTCGAGATGGTGGACGGGGGTACGTGGGGACTGTCGCTGCTGCCGGTGCTGGCCGACTGCGACCGCGTTCTGGTGCTGGACGCGGTGCGCTCCGGGAGCGAGCCGGGGACCGTGGTGCAGGGCAGCGGTGGCGACGTCCCTCGCCTCTACCGGTTCCCCCTGTCGCCGCACCAGATCGACCTGTCCGAGGTCATGGCTGCCGCTGAGATCACCGGGGGCCTGCCGGAGACGATCTGGGTGATCGGCGTGGAGCCGGCCAGCACAGAAGGTCCATGCCTGGATCTCAGCGAGCCGGTCGCGCAGGCAGTTCCGCTGGCACTGGCCACCGCCAGAGCCGTCCTCACCGGATGGGGTGCAGCGTGTGCCGGGGACTGATCAACCCGCTCGCTGCTTGCGCAGGTCGAACTCTTTCATGCGCCACGGCCATATGCCTTCGAGCTCGGCGGCCAGCGAGAGGCTCAGCACGGTACGGATGATCACCAGCACCCCCAGCGTCGTGACGCTCTCCAGCGTCAGGTCGACGGCCACGGTCTGCACGACGTCGGCGGCCACGAGCACCTCGAGGGCGAGCAGCAGCGCCTGGCCGAACGTGCGCCGCGCCGCCTGGTAGGCGGGCTTGCGGGCCAGCAGGTTGTGCGCGGCCTGGTACACCGTGACGAGCCCGCCCAGCACGAGGATGGCGATCCCGACCGCTTCGATCACCAGGACCACGAGCTCGGCGATCGCGGCGAACCGCTCGGCGGGCAGCAGCGGGTCGGCATCCGCCGCCGCCAGGGTCAGCAGTACCTCCATGCTTCCACGGTAGGCAGCACTCGCGCGGGGCGTCGGGCCTGCCGGCTTCTCGCCTGGGGTGGAGGCGGTGGGCCGCGCCTGGCCGGGTACCGTCCGATGGCGTGGTGGATGGCCTGGTCGTCGCGCTGCAGGTGACGTGCCTCGTCGCAGCGATTCTGCTGGGAGTGGAAGGGGCGCGAGGCAAGGCCCCGCTGTGGTGGCACCTGGGTGTCGTGGCTGCCGTCGAGACACTGCTGCTGGCGCAGACGGTGATCGCAGTCGTCCTGCTCGTGCAGGGCGACCAGATCGTGGGGTCGGCCGGCGTGTTCGTCGCGTACCTGGTCGGGACGGTGCTGGCGCTGCCCCTGACGCTGCTGTGGGGGCTGGGCGAGCCGAGCAAGTGGACCCTCGTCGCGCTGGCCGTCGCCTGTCTCGTCGTGGCCGTGCTCGTGCTGCGCCTCGACCAGATCTGGGCAGGATTCTGACATGGCCGCAGATACTCCGGTAGCCGGACGCCCGAGCCACGACGGGCAGACGTCGCGAGGATTCGGACGGGTGCTCATCGTCGTCTACGGCGTCTTCGCGGTGTCGGCGTTCGCCCGGGCCACGGTGCAGATCCTGCGCGACTTCTCCGAGGCCCCCCTCGCATACTCGCTGTCGGCTTTCGCCGCCGCGGTGTACATCGTGGCCACCGTCGCCCTCGCCCGCGACGCCCGGCGCGTCGCCACCGGGGCCGTGCTGATCGAGCTGGTGGGCGTCCTGGGCGTCGGCGTGCTGAGCCTCCTGGACAGCGTGGACTTCCCGCGAGCAACCGTCTGGTCGTCGTTCGGCGCCGGTTACGGCTACGTCCCGCTCATCCTTCCGCTGGTCGGCCTGTGGTGGATCTGGCGGACCCGACCCCGGCCAGCCACCGCCTGATCTGTGCGACCGTCCACTCCGGGTCCTCGAGCTGCGGGACGTGGCCGAGGTCCGGTCGGGTGACCAGCGTCCAGCTCGGGTGCCTGGCGACGACCCGGCGCGAGGACTCGACGGAGACGAGCCGGTCCTGCTCGCCGTGCAGCACCAGCACCGGCGCGCGCACATGGTCGAGCATCGCGTCGTAGGACCGCCGGCGCACCAGGCTGCGAAGCGTCGATCGGGCCGCGCGTTCCATCGCCACCTCGACCCCGACGTAGTCGGCTCGGGCGCGTGCCATCTCGACCATCTCAGCGACGACGTCGTCCGGTACCCGCTGGGGGTGGACGCAGCAGAGCTCGAGCATCTCCGCAATCTGTTCCTCGGGCGTGAGCCGCGAGCGCCGCCGGGCCAGGATCGAGGCACCGAGGCGGGGGATGCCGGTGACCGCGACACCGGCGGCCACGAGCGGCTCGGGGACCCAGCGGCCCGCGACCGGAAGTGCGGGGCCGATCAGGACGAGCTGGCGGACGGTGTCGGGATGGCGCGCCGCCTGCCGCAGGGAGATCATCGCGCCCATCGAGTTGCCGAGAAGGGTGACCGGCTCACCGACCACCTCGACGATGAAGCGGTGCAGCAGCCGCTCGTTCGATGCGACGTCGCTGCCACGCCGCTCGAGCGGGGTGTGGCCGTGCCCGGCCAGGTCCAGGGCGTAGACCTGGTGGTCGGTGGCCAGGTCGGGGCCGACAGCCAACCAGTTGGTGTGCGAGCCCCCGAGGCCGTGCACCGCGACGACCGGTGGTGCGTCGACCGGCCCACCGACGTCGAGCCAGTGCGTGCGCCCGCCCAGGTCGCTCCATCGCGACCGCGTCGACGTCACTTGCCCACCCTGACGAGGTCGTCCTCGTCGTCCAGTGGCTCGGGCTTGCCCGATGGGATCACCAGCACCGGGCAGGAGCCCATTCTGATGCAGGCCGTGCTCACCGACCCGAGCGACACGTTGGTGATCGTGGACATGCCGTGGCTGCCGAGCACGACGAGGGCGGCGCGCCTCGAGGCGTTGACCAGGACGACGGCCGGGTCACCGACCACGACCTCGTACGACACCGGTGGGGGGTCGCCGGCCGCGGCGACCGCCTCCTCGACCAGCGTCGACAGCCTTGCCTCGCCGGCGTGCACCGTGGCGTAGGTCTCGGCGGAGTCCGCCGTCTTGGGCACCGTCATGATCGCCTCGACCGCAGCGCCGGTCTGACGGGCGTAGGGCAGGGCCCACGCCAAGGCTCGCTGAGACTGCTCCGATCCGTCGACACCCACCAGAACCGGCCTCACAGTGCCACCTTAGAGGCAAGAACCGTCCTACCAGCCGACGCTTCGGGATTGGCCCACGGCCCCAGGGTGGCCTTGTGGCGACCGGAGCGACTCGGAGCCTGCTCAGCCGTCCAGGTTCGTTACCAGCCGCACCACCCGGTCGGTGATCTCGTCAGGCACCAGGCTGATCCCCCGCACCGGCAATGCCTCACGACCGACGCGGTAGCGGCGCTTGGGCCGACTGCTCTCGATCGCCGACCGGATCGCCCGGGCGACGGCACCCGGCGGTGGGGCGATGCGGTCGAGCAGGCCCATCAGCTGCTGGACCCTCGCCAGTCCGGCCGCGTAGGGGTGCGCCGGGTCCTCCTGCGAGCGCACCTGCTCGTCGGCCTTGGCCAGGATGGAGGTCGAGAAGAACCCCGGCTCGACCAGCGCCACCTTGACGCCGAAGGGAGCCACCTCGAGGCGCAGCACGTCCGAGAGCGCCTCGAGGCCGAACTTCGACGCGTGGTACCACGCGTGGAACGGCATGATCGCCTCCAGCCCCGCGATGGAGGAGACGTTGACGATGCGCCCGCTGCCACGTGCGCGCATGGACGGAAGGACGCAGGACGCCACGACGGCGGGGGTGACGAGGTTGACGTCGAGCAGGGCCTTCGCCTCGGCGGCGCTCACCTTCTCGACCGCCCCGGTGAGGCTGGCCCCGGCGTTGTTCACCACCGCGTAGAACTGCGGCATCTCCGGCCAGCGCTGCACCACGGCCTCGTGGTCCGACACGTCGAGCACGACGGGGTGCAGGCGCTCGGCGACACCGGCGGCCATCGCCGCCTCGCGAAGGGTCGTGGCCTTCGACCGGGAGCGGACGGTGCCGTGGACGTCCCATCCTCGCTCCGCGAGATGGATCGCAGCCGCGAGACCGATCCCGCTGTTCGATCCGGTGACGAGTACCGGCCCGGGTCTGCTGCGTTCGGCGGGCACCCCTGGAGGCTACCCCCGGCCCCATCGCTGGACTGGACGGCTCAAGGGTCAAGGAACGTCAAGGCGTGCGCGCAGGTGCGCCCCGGCGCGATACTGGGCAGATGACCAGAGCCGAGCAGATCCACAAGGCCCGCCAGGACGTCGACTCGCTGCAGCACGGGCTCGACAGGGTCGAGACGGTGCTGCGCAGCGCCGAGGAGGTGGCCGTGCTCGGTGAGCGAGCGCGGCGGCGGGCACCGCTGATGCTGATCTCCCTTGTCGGAGCGGCCGTGCTGACGGCCGGTGTGGTG
>Ga0208354_1000842_pt1 | contig 11399 bp, 7 predicted proteins | sample HotLakmasection4_FD_184727 | JGI IMG/M metagenome (GOLD analysis project Ga0208354, IMG submission 184727) | Hypersaline microbial mat communities from Hot Lake, Washington, USA - Section #4 (SPAdes) | ecosystem: Environmental > Aquatic > Non-marine Saline and Alkaline > Hypersaline > Microbial... | reverse complement strand
CCGCCAACTCAACGGCAGCAGATAAGCCCGCCAGCCCAGCCCCAACAATCGCAACTCGCATGCGTCGTGACGTGTCCTTTATGAAGATAACTTTACGTATTTTAATCGTCGCGGGTCCCTTATGGGGAAAGAATCATGGGAACGCCAACTAGGCTGGACTCCAGCAGATTTGCCAATCTGGCGGGGATTAGCCGCTAAGAACCCAGCCCCGTCTTGATGAGCCAAATGAGCTGACCGAAAAATGAGCACCCAGCCACCCAGCTGCCCAGCCACCCAGCCACTCGCCAACCTCACTCCCAATCCAGCGCATAACTCATCTGCAGCGGCGGAATATTGAGTTCTTCCGGGGTCTTCAGCTGGGTTTCAAAAAACGCGACCGTTTCTTTTGGCCCCGGCTTACCTTGGGCCGCTCCGGTCACCCCCGAGGCAATCATCACCCCACAGAAACCATTGCTAGCCTCACACCACTCCTGCCATTGCCGCAGCAGTCGGCTGTCGTGAGCATCATCGGAGAGAAATTCGATGAATAGATGAAAATCGCCATCCCCCGTGTGCAAGAGGCCCAGTTGCAGGGTGTCGCCTGACATGGGGTCACTACCGGGATTAAAACAGACCGCCTTAACCCCCTGGGCGGCCTCCAACTGCGAGGCTAGCTTTTGAGCCTTGGGGCGAGAGGTTTGTATCGCCACAACGGGCATCATGTCAGTTTTGTCGGGAGCCGGAGCGATCGCGTGGTACCGCTGCCCCTGGCTGATGGCCTCAACCACCCCTTGGGGCAGCCGCGTCAGTAAAACCATCGAGCCTTCGGGCACATAGTCATCACGAAAGCGGGGCACCTCAAAGGCAGGCAGCCGACCATTGTCAACGTCAAAGCCTTCGGCGATCGCCAACTGGGTCGTAATTGCCGGACAAGTTGACACTTTGATACTCAATCGCGAGTTGTCAAAGGGATTCGTGAGCCGATAGGTACTGGACAATTCGGGAAAGTCCGGGCGACTCAGGGCCGCTTCATGGGCCTTAAAGAACCGATTCACCCCCTCTAGACACACTCTCAAAGCGGCGGCTTCTTCTAGCTCTAGGGAGTGCCTCAAGCCCTCAAGGGGATGCAGACTGCCAAACTCAGGAATCACTTCCGAGGGGGCTGACTGCATCCAGGGCAAGGGCAGCAGCCCTGGGGCCGCCTCATCGCGCACCAACTCAAAATTGAGAAACAGGCAGTCTTGCGAGAGAAAGGCTTGCTGCATCTGCCGAGTCGTCAGATTATTCTCTGTTGCAGTTTTGCGAAACTGCGTCAGAGAGTCGAGGGAGCGGTAAATAAGCAGACCAAATTCCAGCCCCGCCATGCCCAACACCGATACATACAGCGTGCCAAGATCCCACTGATTGAGCTCAACCTGGAGAATCTGGTCATCTCCCAAGTAGTTCCAGGGAGCATTATCCCAAATTTTCTGAGCTTGCTGATTGAGCGCATTTTTCCAATCGGGGGGCAGCGGCGAATCAGCCGATTCTTCGGGCTGTTGGAGGCTCTCAAAAATTTCGTCGATGATGGGCAGCGAGTCGGTGTAGTCAACCACTACATCGAGATCTTGCAAAGCCCCGCGTAAGAAGAAATGGATTTCGCGATCGCAGACGAGAAGTTTTTGCGGTCGCGCTGGTGGGATGGCCCCTTGAGGATGTTCCATCGCTTGCAGCAGCGTTCTCACCACCGCCTCATGGCCCGTATCCGCCGGAATGATGGTGACCGCTCTTAAGACGCCTTCGGTGCCATCAACCCAGAGAATGCAATCGCTGGCTTCTTCTTCGCCATCGGGCAGACTGCTGTCATAGCCAAAGGCGTCCAACATCCCCTCAGAGATTGGACGGCGATCGCCTTCCCAAACAACCGGCTGTTTGGGAAGGCGCTGCAAACGAGAGCAGGTAAAAGGACTGAGGGAATACATAGGGGCTGATGGTCAGATTCCTTGATAGATGGTTTTAGCAAAAGACCCGAGGGCAACGGGTAAATCTCAGCTCAGACTTAACACAAGTCAATGTTAAGGGCGCTCTGAAAACAATCTCAACACTTACCCTAAGCTGATTCGCAACTGCTTGAGCCGAGCCCAGAGCCAGGGTCGAGACATTTTCTTGCGAGGTCGCTGTCCAGCATTTGAATGGCCCTCGCAACCGAAAGTCCGAAAACGGAGTCATGGGCTTCGATCATAAAGACCTATGGGTAAAATTGGCACGAGCGCTTAAATATCGCCGCAAAAATTATCTAAAACTTTAAGGCCATTCAAATGATTGCCGTTGGGCGGGCCGACCTTCAGACAACAATCCCTAAATCGTGCCTAAATCCAGTGTTAAGTAATTTTTAACAATCGCCTGATAGCGTGCACCCAGATTGGGAATAGGAGTGGGTAAACGCACATGGCTTGTATCCGTTTGTTCGTTACGGCTGCTTTGTTATTGTTGCTCGGAGATTTGATTGCGACGTTCTGTTATCACGTACCAGAACACGTGTTTGGCAAATTTCACAGCATTGTTCATCATAGTCCTGAGCGTAGCTTCGTTCGGTATGCCATTAAACATCGTCAACCGATCGCCCTGATTGATGGTTTTCTTAGCGCTTTTCCCTATTTCGTCTTCATTCCCCTGCTGTGGCAAATTTCACCCTGGGGTGTAGGACTCGGTCTGATATTAGCTGAGTTACACGTCATCTGGCGGCACCGCTTCTTTCCCAGCCAGCCCCGCCCCCGCTGGGTCAGCAGACTATGCGCACTCCTCTGCATCACCACCCCCGAGCGCCATCGGATTCACCATCAATATGCCAATCAAGCCTTTGGCGATATTTTTGCGTTTTATGGCAAACCCGCTGAGTGGTGGTTGAAGTATTTGCGGTTGCTCAAGCGGCGTTATCGCAACCGAATGATGGTCCGCTGATCGCCTCAAGGTCACGCTTCGCTGAGTGGGCAAAGGGCGGTCTGCTCCCCTTACAACGGATTAGATTTCACCGGGGCCGGCGGTCGCACCCGAGGCTTGTCGCCATTGCGAGCTGGTTTAGGCCGATCGCCGCCATTGCCCATGCGTTTGCCCCGTCGGGGGGGCAGCGATCGGCCTTTTTTCTTTTTCTTGGGTGGCACCATGCGAATCGCGCGCCCCTCGGTGACAATGAGCTTTTCATCTTGGCGCTCGGCATCAAACTCCCAAAAATAGCCCACCGTTTTGCCGGAAATCTGGCCAAAGAGGTGTAGTTTAAAGGCTTTCGGCGGTTTATTAGACTGCTTCGACCCCTGTACAATCTTGACGAGAATCGTTTCGGTAGCTTCGTCGTAATTCAACACTTCGCCCCGCACCGAGAAGTAATTCTCCGAAGGCTCATCCACTGGGGATGTCTCCTCTACGGTCTCGGCCTCCTCTGCGGTCTCGGTCTGCTCTGCGGTCTCGGCGGCAGTCTCGCTAGCACTAGCAGCTTTTGCTATAGTCTTTGGGTTTTCGCCGGGCAGCCCCAGCGTATCGGGCTCCCAAATCCCTACAATTTGTAGGTGGAGATTGCTGGAGGGCTCCTCGTCAGACTCTTCTAACGGTTGCCGAGTCCGTGGATATACCACCCACAGGTGAGAACTTTCCAGATCTATATGCTTTTTAATTAAGCTCGTTACCCGTCCCAACAGCACTGAATCGATCGTCGTACCATCGTCGGTCACGATGTTGCCGCGATTCAGCTGCTCTTCAGACGGTTGATAGATGCCGCGCACCAGGCCGATCGCTCGATACTGCATCGGTTCGCTAGGGGGCGTGATCGGATGGTTGGCCGTCTTTGGGACGGAGGCAGCAGTCTCAGTCGGTTCCGGGGCGGGGGCGGGCAGCGCCGCCTGCGGTGCTTGAGGCTCGTCGATCTCAACTGCTTGAGATGGGGCCTTCGCCGCTGGCGGCGACCCCGATTCAGGACGAGCAGGTGGCTTCCGTAAAGAAGGCCGTTTAGGGGGCGAACTTAAGGGTTTGTCACTGCTTTGAGACGACGTATTGGGGGGATGATTCTCCGCTGCGCTCATGGGTCTCCGGATCCTCCTAAACCTGAAAACTCCCACCTTGTTTTAGACAGAATGGGGCTTATTCACTCAAGGTTAGCATTGCAGTTTGTATCCCGCGAGATCCTTCCCAATCCATCTTTAATTCATCTTTAAGGTGAGAGATGTGTGTTGAACTAACATCTTTATAGTTATGTTTCCAGAGCTTTTATGACTAAATCCGTATCATTTTGCAAGTCCTGGTCAGACTGACGCCCGCCGCTGGTGCCCGCTAAACCCCCATCGCTGAGGAGCGATCCCAGGCGTGTCAGGGCTCTGGTGTGGTCGGGGTGGCCTCTCCAGGGCGATCGCTCCCCCCGGTGCCGCCATGACCAAGCCCCCTGTTCCAGAGCGGGATGTGGATTATGAAATAAATTTTGTTTTGCTCCGAAGGCGTGGATGGCGAATGAAGACGCTAAGATGAGCACGTTGAATTCGGAAGCTCGCTTGTGGCTGTAAAGCGCAATCGTTGGTTGGTCATCAGTGTCCTGGTCGTGGCCGTAGGAGCCCTTTTGGCAGTAGCGGTACTGCCCTTTTTGCCCACCGGGGGCGATCGCGGCTCAACTGCCACCCCTGCTGGTGACACATCAGCAGCGACCAATGATGCGCGGGCAGAGCTAGAAGACCGGGCTCGGGGCTATGAGCTAGTCCTAGAGCGAGAACCGGACAACCAAACAGCGATCCAGGGTTTGGTGGACGCCCGCATTCAACTGGGGGATCTGGAAGGCGTGGTGGAGCCGCTGGAAAAGCTGGCCGAGCTGAATCCCAATACGCCGGAATATCGTGTACTGCTCGGACAAACCAAACAGAGTATCGGGGATCTGGAGGGCGCAGCGGACGCCTATCGCACCGTGTTGACCCAGCGTCCTGGCGATATGAATGCCCTGCAAGGCCTGACGGCGTTGCTGATTCAGCAGGAGCGCCCCCAGGCGGCGATCGGCTTGCTGCAAGATACGTTGCAGTCTGCTCCCCAAGCCAATGAAGTTACTCCTGGCGCGATCGATGTGGGATCGGTACAGCTCTTGCTGGCGCAGGTGTATGTCGAAGAGGGTGACCTGGATGAAGCGCTGCGGGTGTATGAGGATGCGATCGAAGCGGCTCCAGACGATTTTCGTCCCGTCCTCGCTAAAGCACTAGTCCTGAGAGATGCCGATCGTGAGCCGGATGCAGTGGTTTTGTTCAAACAGGCAGAAGAATTGGCTCCGGCGCAGTTCAAAGATCAGGTGCGCCAACTCGCTGCTGGCGAAGAGAATTTAGCAACGCCTGAAGGTGGTGAAACTGTGGCTCCTGGGAGTACAGAAACTGAAGCGGAGGCCACGCCTGCTCCTGAGTCTAATGAGGCAGAAACCGACGAATTCGTCGATTAGTCTTGATCTTTTTCGTTTTTGCAGTGAGGGTGCACAGCTATGCGTAGCATCTAAAAATCAGACTTGGTAAACTTGACAGCTTTGATTGCCAGTATCCAGCAACGAAAGTCAGACAAAAAACAAGAATTTCCCCTGCGAATAGCAAGAGATGACGCTTATTGACAATGTGTCCTGAAGCATACACATTTCCTTAGCTTAAGGGATCAATGCAGACCAAAGACTTGTTCAATTCGCTCAGCAGGAGTTCCGCCCTTGGCCGAAACCATCAACGCTATATGATGAGAAGCCAGTTTTTCTTCCCGCAGTCGAGTCAGATCAGCGACACTCTGTTCCCTTGCCTGCCAAGACTCAAGCGCACATATTGTCTCGTCTGGGTAATGTCCCGCCACATCCATTCCCAAAACCTTCTCTACGTAAACGCCGTAAAGGGTATATTCTGAAAAGGTTTTACATCTAGCAATACGTTCAGGCCATGATCGTCCCCATCCGCGATCAAGATGCTTTTGCAGCGACTCAAGCACATCCCGCCGCCATGGAATAACGTTACCGACATAGCCTGAAAATCCTGCACGGGGCTCTTGATCTCCAGCAATACCTAGTAGACGACAGCTCACATTACGCCAGTTTCGACCTCGATCCAACAGGACTTGAGGCCAAGATTCATCACAGATTTCGCGGAAGAGTTTCACTTTCCCATCTCTGACAAATTCCTTAGCAGGATCGAATCCTCGAAGAAAAGCCACGTCGGAATCAGCATAGAGAAAAACATCCCCTGAGGCGAAAGATGGTGCGGCAATTTTTACAAGTTGTTGAAGAATCCAACCTCGAATCGGAAGTGTGCGAGTCGTGACTCGATATTTATTTTTAAACTTGAATAATCCTTGCGTCCACTGAGGCAACACCTCCTCCTCAATCAGCAAATGCGTCCGCTTTGATTGTAGAGCTTTAAACTTTGAGTAGTCAGCACCAGGTACAATAACGTAGTGGGGAACATCCTTTGGAAGATAATACTCTGCAGTACGCGCAAGTAACGTAAATTGCTTATAATCTCCGGCAAAGGTGGGGGTAATTAAAGCAAAGGTTGGCCCTGAAGATGACATTTATCTCTCCAATAATTCATCATTGATAGATTCAGTCGAACATAAAATCCAGATAAATAGTCACAACTATTTTCTTTAGTAACGCAGCAGTTCTTTCCCCAGTGAGGCACAGTAGACCTCAGCAACCCCCTTACTAAATAGGGTTTTCAAAAATCAATCTGTACCTCATTGAATCAGGAACCACTATAAGCTTTCTAGAACTGTTTTCTCATAGAAGGGCTATGGCATCTATCCTCTAAATCGCTAAAGCTTAGCGACTTAATTCCGAAATTGCGCCATAAGTTTTCAAGATTCTAAATGCCATCTTAACTTACCAAACATATGCTGATCAACTATGCCAACAGCTAAATCATTCAATAATCTCTCCTGAACGTATCACACGCATGAGCTAGTACTCCAAGGTGGAAGTCTCCCTACCCTTGTGAAGGATTCCACCTTATACCCTAAACCTTGCACCCTGCACCTTCATCGGCGCTAATAGTGAGCATATTTACGCCGAGCGGACTAGACTGCTTTACCATTGAACTATGTCTCTGGTATTGAGCTACTTGAGATTGGAGTTTCAGAATCTAGTAGAATCAAAATTTTATCTTGTGTTACGGCCAAAATAAACATCCTCACACAGTTTTGTTTGATAACTTTCCAGTTGAAAATAAATTACTAAACTCTACCGATACCGTTACGATAGATATCGTCATAAATATCGTCTGAAGACTGTTTGGGCTACCCAGAGAACTCTCACTCATATTAATCATAAGCAAGTAAAAAATGTAGATAAATCCCCAAGTATTTGCCCAAGAGAAATTAGTCTTTAAGACCGCTAGACCTTTAACAAAGGTTACCCAAATCACCAGTGCTAGTAAAGCCGCTCCAACAATTCCAATGCCGAGTGTGAGATCTAGATAACCGTTGTGAGAGTTTGGCAAGTTCCATCTAAGAGCGTTACGGACGTAGAGTGATTCACCATAAATTCCGTGCCAAAAGCCATCAAAACCATATCCTAGCCAAAGCTCTTCCTGTATTTTATCAATGATTACATCCCAAATATCTGTGCGGCCAGAAAAGGTTGCATCTTTGCCCACCAGACCGAGAGCAGAATTCATGATAGTTTCGGCCCAAGTCGAGACTAAGAAGTATAGTCCACCAAGGGATACTAAAGACCAAACAAACAGATTTCCCCGCAGGCTAAGAACTTGAATCGCATTGATTAACGCTATCAACACTAGTGCATAGAGCAGGGAGGAAGAAGATTTTGAAGCAATTACCATTGCCAAGCTTAAGGTAAACCCTAGATAAGCCAGCTTTTGATTCTCCAAAAGTTTTCCTTTTACGCAAATCAAAAAGGTTGCGGAGCTTAAAACAGCAACCTGCCCCGCAATATTTTTATGGCTATAAATCCCTCTCACAGCGCCTGCATGTTTTCCCATATCTATCCCATACCCTGGAATCAACATGAACAATATGCTTAAAGAGATAACTATTCCGAAAAACCATAAAAACAGCTTTATTTGCTCCTTTAAGCTATATCGACAGACGATATAAACGCCAAATAAAACTGTTCCACACATTGCAATCGACGCCTTAATAGTCTCATCGGGTCGATATGACCAGATGGTCGACAAGAATAGAAACATCAAGAAGACCCAGTAGAAGTAGTTACTGGAAACTACAATGGCAAGGCGGTCTTTTATGACGTCCCACTTTACAACGAAGAGGCTTGCAGTAATCAGATAGTTGATCAACCAAAAAAGCTTAAGAATTCCAAAGTCGAAGTCACCTGCTCCGTCACCTTCAGTGGACCCACCTGTTAATAAAAGCGTGATTACGCCCTTTGAATAAAGAATTAGATATAGAATGATAAATGCTTTTTCAAATTTTTCAAAGAGTTCGGTTTTGGCGACATCAAAAACTGGCTTGGCGACATCTTGCAGGAACATAATCTTAACTATCTGAGTTTAGAGTGCGACTAGATGACAACAAAAATGTTAAATAACAAGCGTCTCAAGTATCTAGAACTTAGCAAAACACAACTGGACTAATAAATTCGGACGCTTTCAAGTTCGGCACACAAAGATGTTTGAAACGATATTGAATGAGATAATAAAATTTAGAGTGCCTTATACTTTTCACCTTCTACAAACTAGATTGACAAAACAAATCTAGACCTGAGTTCAAAAGTTTATTGTTATGGCATGGTTTTTTGAACTCAATTATTTTTTGAACTTACAGTACACTACTATGACGAAATATCTTTCCCATTGTTGTCAGAAAGATATTCTTCTAAGTGGGAAAGTAGACCTCACGCTGACTAAGGAATGTCGTTAGGTCAACCTGCACAGGGGGCAAGACTCAATTTCCCAACATAACGCTCAATGAGCGATCGCCGGATGATTTCTCCTCAGTGAGAAGTATTGACCAATGCCCTCTTCTTAGCTTCTTCGCTAACAGGAGAAGACATAACTTGGGCCGCAATAACAATGGCAAGTGCGACCACAGCGCCAGCAAATACACCGATCGCTAAATATTTTTTCTTTTCTCCACCATTGGCTTCGACGGGAGGCGTTGCTGGCTCAATAACTCGAGTGTTATAGGTAGCCTCATTTTCTTGGACTTGCAACTCTTGAATACGAGTCAGCAAAGCACTATAGGTACTCTCAGCAACCGTCACTCGGCGCTCAAGCGCTCTCTTTTGAGTACTGAGCGAAGGAATGTTCAATAGCCGCTGCTGGTAATCTTCTTGATAGTTTCTGAGGGTTTCTAGCTGTTGCTGGAGACCGATGTACTCAACCTCTGCATCGAGGAAATTGCGGATCAGCACTTGGGCAATGTCATCGTCAGCACCCCCGGCCCCCTGAATTTTTCCTAGGGGCACATTAGGAGCACCGCCAGCGACAGCAATTTGCTCCTGCAAAAAGCCTTGCAAAGATTCTTTCTCGGCTTGCAACTGTCTCATGACCGGACTGCCAGGCTTAAATTGAGCTTGCTCTGCCGCAATTTGACGCTCGACTGCCTGTAAATCTAACAAAGCTTCCTGAACACCAGGGTTCTGGCGAATAGTGCCCACGACGAACGCCTGCTGAGGTGATAGGCCCAATTTCCCTTGAATTGTATTCGCCTGAGCGATGGTTCCATCCAGGGTTGACTGCACCGTTGCTGCCTGACCCGACAGCGTTTCTATTTGCCGGACCAAGGCGGTGGCTTCATCTTCTAGAACACCAACGTTGTTTTGCTCCAGAAAATCTCTAAGCTCTGTCTCAGCTTGTCGAACTGCAAGATCCGATTGAGGTAACTGGGCCAGCAAGAATTCCTTGGCTTCGCTAGCTTCTGAGCGGTTTTGAGTAATGGCATATTCTCTATATCGATCAATGATGGTGTTGACCACAGCCGCAGCAGTTTCTGGATCATCACTCACGTAATTAATTTCGAGAACGTCTGTGCCGCTCACGATACCGACATCAAGATTTGCCCTCAACGACTCAGGTTCAAGCAATTCGCCATCTTCGCCCCTCAGGCCGAGAATTTCGACCGTTTCTTGCAGAATCGGGCGTGACTGAATAACCTGCATTTGAGTCGTCAATGGGGTCTGATCGTTAAGCAAGGACTCTAATCGGTCAACTTGGCCCTCACCAAAGTCACTCAGAGCAGAAGCGTTGTCGACCTTGATAAATAACAGCTTGGCATCGGCTGTATAAGTAGGTTTAACTCTCGTGGATGCGAATACAGCTAACGCCACACATGTTGCGAAAGCACCGATCGCCAATAGACCAGATTCACGAATAGAGCGATTAAATTGTCTAACTTGTCGCATTTCTAGACCTCTTAACGTTCTAATACCTGCATGGCTCAGTCCGTGACCTCTTGAAAACCTTAAACCCCTGTGCTCTAGACATTACTGGGTAAGCATAACTACCACAACGGGGTACGAGGATGACGTATCGAAACAAATGCTAAGCATTGATGAATGCAAAGGAGTGGCGATCATTTCTCTGAGTCTATCCTGAATGCATTAAGGCGTTGTAATACCTATGACATTGATATCGACTTTAACGAAAAGCGATCGCCGCTCCCAGTCGGCAAAGCAGCCTGCGAGATAGCCGTCTGCCTCATATAACGCTTCACCATTGCATTATGTTCGTTTTCCCAATCTTAAAATTAAGTTGCGTCTCCCCTAATGAAACTTACACGGGGTTGTCAGATACTTTATATTTGCCGCTCAAAGTTAAAGCTTTTGCAAAGCCTGCCTCTCTTGAGGTTAGTGAAACTACTTTTACCTGTTTACAGCGTTTTTGAAGCTCAGTAGACAGACGTAGGCAAACTAAACTATGTGAAAAAATGTAAACATAGCCAAGATCCTTACCGTGCAACAGCTTTGTCGCTGTTTCCAAAATGGAATATACGTGGTCATTGCAAGCCCGGTCTACTTAATGAGGTACCCAAAGTGCCCTTAGGAACTAGAAAATAGAGTTGTTATGAATTAAGCTCATAGATCCTCGAAAGCCTTTCTTAGAGTAGGTTTCGGTGATTTTTGAACAGTCTTTCACAACAGGTCGAATAGGGGCAGACAGATCCATGCGGTGAATAGCCCCCGTGCTCTTAGCGCAGCCTTAATGCAGTCATGCCCGCAGGGCGATTGCCTAGAGGGCTTTAGGGGACGGCGACAGCGGGGGATCTTACGGAACGTTAAACAGGTATTTGGGCATTGCCAAACCCTTAGGAATGAGAATTGAATAAGTTGGGATAGCCGTCTCGGCTGTCCCAAGGCAGGCAAGATGCCTGCCCTAACAATTTGGAGGTTATTTGCTCCTCATTCCTGAGCTCTTGCTAGCGGTGGGTTAAAAATCGACGCCCCGCTTAAGATCGATGCCTTTCTCCGCATAGTGCTTGTG
>Ga0208354_1000828_pt1 | contig 11597 bp, 10 predicted proteins | sample HotLakmasection4_FD_184727 | JGI IMG/M metagenome (GOLD analysis project Ga0208354, IMG submission 184727) | Hypersaline microbial mat communities from Hot Lake, Washington, USA - Section #4 (SPAdes) | ecosystem: Environmental > Aquatic > Non-marine Saline and Alkaline > Hypersaline > Microbial... | reverse complement strand
GGGGTTCGTGCTGGCGGCGCTGGTTGGCCTGGCGGCGCACAGCCTGGTCGACGTGTTGACCTCACCCGCGACCGGGCTGCTGGTCGTCATCCTGGCGGCCTACCTGACGGTACGCTTTCAACCTGAGGCGGAGGCACGCCAACCGGTTACCCGACCGTGGCTGCACCGTGGCCTGATCGCGGGCGCGCTGTGCCTCACGCTGGGGTACGGCGTTGGCCTGTACGTCAGTGATCAGGCGGCGTTTGCCGCGCGGTCCAGCCTGCTGGCAGCGAACGATGCCGAAGCGCTCGCGCAGATTGAGACCGCGCAGACATTAGACCCTGCGCTGAACCTCTACCAGTTACAGGAGGTGTATCTGCTGGGGCAGCGCGCTCAGGACGATGAAAGCCTGCGGTCGGTAGCTATCGCCGCGTATGAAGGTGCAATCCGGCTGGAGCCGAACTGGGTGACCGGCTGGCTGAATCTGGCAGCATTTTATGAGCAGGCCGGGCGCATCCAGGATGCAGCGGGGACGCTGGCACACATTCAGTCACGCGATGGCACAGGCCAATCCTGGCTGCACTGGGCACGGCTGGCGGAGACGCACAACCTCGCAGATGACGCAGACATCATCGCGGCTTACTTTGAGAGCATGGCATATCAGATGCCGCTCTCATCGTTCTGGTGGGAGACACCACTGCGGCAGGCGGCGGTGCGCGACTACGTCGCGGCAGCCGAAGAAGACGACGATGTGATGACGCAGTTTCGCGTCTGGCAGGCTCATGATCCAGAGCGTCTGAGTGATCTTGTGCCGACTGTGCCGGAGACCCATCGGGATTACTGGGTCATCGGCCAGATGGCGCTGATGACCGGCGATTACAGTGCGGCCCGACGTGCCTTCGACATGGCGGTCGAACTGTCACCCATGCAGGGCGATTATTACGTCCTGCGGGCGTCGACATACACGCGGGCTGATCCTCAGGCTGAAGAAGACCTGCGGTTGGCGGCATGGTATGGTACACGCTTCGAGAGCATAAACCGCGTGCGAGCGACGTGGGCACAATCCGACGAGGATCGTCTGACGTATCGCGCGAGTATGCTGAGTGCGCGGCGCGTGCGTCAGGTGTACGCGCAGGTGGGCTTTAACCGGCTGGCGCTGTTCGACGTACTGCCGGCGATGCGCCTGCCCGGTCCGTCGGATGCTGCGCTCCAACATGGGTACTGGGTGGTTGACTATTTCATCAACCAGGGTGAGATGGAGCGCGCGCATCTGGCACTGCGCGCCATACTGGATGTCGCGCCGTTCGATATGCGCGCACAGGTGGCGCTTGACCAATGGCCGGAATAATGCCGTTATTCGAGCATGGTCTGATGCGTGGGTGCTGCATTACAATAGGGTTGATCTGGATGTGAGTTTCAGGAGCACTCCGCGTGACACAGGACAGTAAAGTACAGAAGAGTGAACAGGAGTGGCGGCAACTGCTCTCGCCGGAGCAGTACGCCGTGCTGCGCGAACAGGCCACTGAGCGACCCTTTACTGGGGAATATGTCGATACCAAGACGCCGGGCGTCTATCGTTGTGCCGCCTGCGGTAACCCGCTCTTTTCTTCAGAAACGAAGTTCAATTCCGGCTCCGGCTGGCCGAGCTTCTACGATGTCATTGAAAGCGGCAACATTGAACTGCGCGAGGATATGAGCCACGGAATGCGCCGTATTGAGGTCGTCTGTGGTAAATGCGAATCGCATCTGGGGCACGTGTTCGAAGATGGGCCACAGGATAAGACCGGTCTGCGTTACTGCATCAACTCAGTGGCGCTCAAGCTCGATCCAAAGGACTCTGCGTAAGTCGCTTCACCTCGCTGAGTACATCTTACAACTTAAACCAGTCCGGCGCAGCGTGTGTCGGGCTGGTTTTTTTACGAGAAAAATCAGCGCCTTTTGTGCAGCACCATTGCGCAACTGTGTCATAATAAAAGTGCCGAGACAATTGCACGGATGGGCGCAAGTGTATGCGGAATGATTCCACTGACACTTCAATGCCGATTATCCCTGAAGATGATTATCGGGTTGTGGTGAACAAGCAGGGACATTACAGGCTGGTACGCAGCGTGGACGATACGCCCACAGACTGGCGTGACACAGGTTACTACGGCTCTAAGTCAGATTGTCTGAAGTTCATCGGGCAAAAACTCGAGTCCTGATGCAGGCATCGCAGCATCCGCTACAGCTTTCTTCATGTCGAACACGACCCGCCAGAACTATGACGGCGGGTGATTGAACTGGATCAGCGTTCAGGTCGAATCAGGTGCGACAACGCTCGCATCCTGCTGTAAACTGTGGGGCGAACTTGATCACGAACATGCAGCCGTGGTTAGTGGCTGTGTGTCTTGCACTGTTAAACATGGCAGGATCATGAACACATCAACGGAGTCCCCTGCTGAACTGCTGGCGCGCAGTGCGTTCGGCTTCGCCGTATTTGCACTGCTGACGGCTGGGATCGCCCTCGTCTGGCTGCTGCTTGGCCCACCAAGCGGCACCGCTGCACAGGAAACTACACGATTGGCCATCAATATTGGGGCGGTGGTGCTGGTCGTTGCACTCTTGGCCCTGTGCGTGTTCTTCTTCCGCGCTGAACCCAAACATCTGATGCCTGTGAGCCGACGCATTGCCAGCCTTTTGTCGCGTGGCTGGCTGGTGGGCCTGCTGATCCTGGTGCTGGTGGAGGTCAACTTCCTGGCCTTCATCCTGCTGGACAATATCGCTGCTGGCATCACCAACCCGGCGAAGTTCCTGCTGCTGAGCTGGTCGCTGCTGCTGGGTCTCATCATCGCTACAGTGAATGCCGACAATCTGCGCGGCTGGTTCCAGTCCACGCGGAATGTATGGGCCGGGCTTGGGCTGGTGATCATGGTTGGGGCGGTGCTGCTGATGCTGTTTGGTCTGAATCGCTGGGCTGTCCAGACAACCGGTGTGGCGGATCAACTGCGCGGTGCCCTCGATTATCGTGTTCTGGGTTTCTATGAAGATGGCGGCCCAACGCCTGATTCCCGTGATTTCTGGCTTGAGCAGTCGCAGACGCGCATACGCTGGTCGCCCTATACGTACTGGGTGGTTGATGCCTTCGACGGTGAATACGTCAATGTGGACGCATCGGGCATACGTCACACACCTGATTACACGGAGGCCAGCACTGCGACCCACGTCGCGTTGTACGGTGGCAGTACCGTATGGGGAGAAGGTTCTCGCGATGCATATACAATTCCCGGTCATCTGGCGCGGCTGTTGAACGAAGCCGACATGCCGCAGCACGTCGTCAATCTGGGGCAGACGGGCTATGTCAGCACGCAGGACGCACTGATGTTTCAGTTTCAGCTGATCGGTGAAGATCCGCCGGACATTGCGATCTTCTATCAGGGATTCAATGACGTGCTATCTGCCTGGGGAAATGATCTCGTAGGCGTTACCCTGCAAGAAGCGCAGCGCCTGGGCGACAGTGAGGCGGGGCGTCTGCTGCGGATGGGGCAGCCCGTGCTGCGACCGCCGCTGTACGCGCTAACCGATTATGATCTGACGTTATCTGGTGCTGCACCGGCCACGCCCGAGAATATCGTCGAGCGCTGGTTCAGCAATCAGCGGCTGGTGCAAACTCTGGCCGATGCTTACGGCGTTGAAGTGGCGTTCGTGTGGCAGCCGATGCTCATACATAAAACTACACTTTCCGATGCGGAGCGTGATATTGTTTCGCGGACGGAGCGCGAGCGCCCCGGGCTGTTCGACCTTTACGCCCAGGCAGATGCCCTGGTCGAGGCGCGCATGGACGAAGCGCCAGCGGAACGCCTGGTTCTGCTCAGTGAATTATTCACAGACGTTGAGACATCGCTGTATATCGACCTGGTGCACATCAACGAAGTGGGCAACGCACTCGTTGCAGAATCGCTGTTGCCGCTGGTGACTGAACTTCTGGCTGCACAGTCCTGATAGAGCGCGCAGGGCATCTCAGGGCTAGCGTACCGTCATCTGTTGCAGCGTGCGGAGCAGGACATCCGGCGGGTCAGACTTGCCAACGAAGGCATCCGCACCGGCTGAAAGCGCCGCATCCCGACAGTTCGGGTCGCTGCTGAGGGCGATGACTCGAACGGCCATTTTGTGCAGAATTTTGTGCAGATCTGCGATCAGGTCATCTGGCAAATCGGCGTTGAGGAGCTGCCAATCGAGCAGAATCAGATCAGGTCGTCTTGATCGCACGAGGGGCATGATTTCTTCCAGGTAAGCGGTTTCGGCGATGACGTGATAGGTGGCATCAGCTTCGAGCAGGAGGCGCAGTGCTGCGCGTACCCTGGCCTGTGCATCAGCAATCACGATGTTGATCATGGTGGCTCGCATTCTCGAGGGGCGGTTCAACACGCATTGTTGATCCAGGTCGTCCGGTGAAAAGTTATCAAAATGGGCTTCTGGCGTTCAACTTGCCAGAAGCCCATTAAGTTTAGTTCTCAGCGCCGCATGTGATGTCGGTGATGGCCCATCGGCCCATGAACGTTTCCATCTGGAGGGTAGCGAGATCATAACCTGTTATGTCTTCTGGCCCACTGGGATAGAAGCCGCGCAGGGTCGCAGTCAGGAAGGCGTTGAGTTCATCGCCTGTGCGCTCGATCACTTCCACCTCGACATAGGCCGGGATGTCCTGGGCGCACAGGACCGGATCAGCGGGTAGCTGCGTTTCGCTCGTGACCAGGCTGACCAGCTCTGCCAGCAGGTCTTCACCGAGGAAGGCGCTCCAGTTGAAGCCCCAGTCAATCAGTCTGGTGCGTTCGATCCCATTGGCGATATCGTAGCGTGTGTAGTCGCTGTAGATACGGTAGAACGCCAGCGCAATTGTCTCTGGCTCAACCAGACAGACAAAATCATCAATGCGCCAACCGTCATCTGTCTCGGTCAGTTCTGCGACGACCCGATGTGGAACGCGGAAATCGCCAAAGAATTCATTGATCAGCACGCGGGCCCGGCCATCGCGGATGTCGATTTCGAAGGCTTCGGCATAGCGCGGCACGTCCTGCGCGCACAGAACCGGGTCATGGCCGATGGGGCGGTCGCTATCCATCATGGCATCGAGGCGGGCGATGAGATCTTCAGTCAGCAAGTCCGAATCGCGCCAGATACGATCCACCATGGGGTTGTTCATTGTCTCCGTTTCGGGGTCGGGCTGACTGTAGGCCAACCAGCTATCAACAAACGTCTGCACGATGCCCGCCGGCGTGACCGTATCGCCACATATGATGTCGTCAATTTTCCAGTTCCCGTCGTCATAGACCAGCGAGATCATGATGTTGTTGGTTAGTGGTGATCCGAAGTCCTGTCGCATCAGGACAGTTGCGGTGTCCTCCGTGTAATCGGTGATCTGTAGTGCATATGATTGCGGCAGCGCCTGAACGCATAGGAACGGGTCGTAGTTATTCGCCAGATCGTCTGTTGCGAAGAAGGAATCCATGGTTGCGATGAGTTCTTCAGTGAGGTATGGACTGTCGCGGTATGCGCCATCGATGTTGAAGTTACTGGCTTGCAGCGTGTCAATGTACCAGTCGTAGAACTGGCTCGCGATGTCGCCAATTGCCGGATCGAGTGTTGCTTCCGCGTCCTCCTGAGCGTAGGCCCCCATCACGAGTGCGAGAAGCAGTACAATCGCCACTGGTAAGCGTAGACCGATAGAACCGATAGAACGGAACATGGGATTTTCCCCCTGCGTAACTGTACATTCTAAGGATTGCACAGAGTTACAGCGGATGCGCCGTGTCTGCGATGGGGTGTTATACCGGTAGATGGTCGGATTCAGATACTGGTCAAGGGGCCAGGGTGTCGGCGGCAGCCTGGTACATGGCGCGTATGACCTGGCCGGGTGATTGTCCAACCTTGTTACGGAATATGTGTGTGCGGGTCGTCTCAATGACCGGGCTGGTGGCGGCGTTCAGCGCGTGGATGTTGTCGCGTATGCCGCGCAGGTGTCTGCTGTCGGTGATCGCATCGCGTTGCGAGCAGATGGCACCCATGCCGCAATCGCCATAGGCGTGCAGACGGTCACTGAGCTGGTCAGTCAGCAGGTGGACGTCGATGTGTGCGTTACGGGCTGCTGTGACCGGGTTGATTCTGATGATTTCACGGGCAAGAATATCCCCGGCTGAAAAGTCGGTCGCCAGTCGTGAACGCCGGTAGAAATCCGGGATGGGTATAGGGTCTCCGCAGGTTTTGTCCCGCTGTCGTTGCTAGTTTGCGAGCTTATTCTGCAGTGCCCTTGCGACCGCCTCCGCACGGCTGGTAACGCCAAGTTTGCCGAGGATGTTGCTCACATGGAATTTGACGGTCGAATGGCTGATATCGAGCGTCTGCGCAATGGCGCGGTTACTCAGCCCGTTGACCATCGCCTGCAGGACGTCAAGCTCACGGCGGGTCAGATCGTGGCCGGGTTGTGGCGGGCGGGTGTGCGCCTGGATCAGGACCTGGGCTGCTTCTGGTGCCAGTGTTGACCGGCCGTTGTGCGCGTCGAGGATCGCCCGGGCCAGCTCGTCGGCTTCGACATTTTTGAGCAGATAGCTGATCGCCCCGGCGCGCAGCGCGCCCTCGACCAGGTCTTCTTCGGGGAAGCTCGTCAGCGCGATGACCTGGACCTGCGGGTAGTGCTCGCGGATGCGGCGCGTCGCTGCTGCGCCATCCATGCCGGGCATGACCAGATCCATCAGGATCACATCCGGGCGATCCTGGGCGCAGAATAGGAGAGCATCTTCACCGCTGCTGGCTTCACCGATAAGCTCCAGCCCATCATAAGAGAGGAGAAACGCACTGAGTCCTTTGCGTACGACTTTGTGATCGTCGACGATGAGGACGCGCACGGGCCGATTGTTGGTGAGGGCATTATCTGTCACGCTGTTGCTCCTTCTCCTCCCAGATGACGTGAATCCGGGTGCCTTTGCCGGGTTGGCTGTTGATGGTGAGCTGTGCGTTGATGGCGTCGGCTCGTTCGCGCATGATGTGCAGCCCGAGGCTGACGCTAGCGACGGCATCCTGGTCGAAGCCGATGCCGTCGTCCTCGATGTGCAGGTCAATCTGGCCGTCGCGATGCTGTACGGTCAGGCTGGCGGTGGACGCTTCAGCGTGTTTGGCGACGTTATTCAGCGCTTCCTGCGTGATGCGATACAGCGCGACCTTAACATCATCAGGCAGATCAAGCGAGCCATGGATCGTAATGGGAACAGGGATGCTGGCTCTGCCAATTGTGGCATCGACCAGGTGGCGCAGCGTCTCCGCAAGTGGGGCCTTGATCAGCGTCTCTGGTCTGAGTTCGAGCAGCAGCGTCCGCATTTCAGCCATGGCACCGCGTGTGAGCTGGCGCAGGTCCTGTAAATGCGCTTGCGCGATTGGCTGATTGCGCTCCCATAGCCTGGGCAGGACCTCTGCAATCAGGCTGGCGGAGAAGAGCGTCTGGGTGACGGAATCGTGCAGATCACGAGCAAGGCGATTGCGCTCTGCTGCGACGGCGGCGTGCTGGGCCTGCTGGCGCAGGCGTGCGTTTTCGATGGCGAGCGCTGTCTGATTGCCGAAGCTGAGGGCGAGGTCGATGTCATAATCGCTGAAATCACGAGGACGGTCATAATAAAGGCCGAGCGTCCCGTAGACCTCATCCTTGAAGTACAGCGGTATGCCCAGATACGCGCCGAAGTTCGTCTCGATCTGATCGAGCCAGTCACGCAGGATGCCGTCTGCAAAAGCGAGGTAGGTCGGTGTCGTCTTCAGTTGTGCGATGTGCGTCTGAATGTTAGAGACGATGTAAGGCTCGCGTCGGAGCATAGCACGCATGGCACCGCCCTCGTACAGCGGCAGGGCCTGAATCGCCGCGAGGCCAGGCGGCAGTGCATAGCCCGCTTCCAGTCGCAGCAGGTCTTCTTCGCGGATGTAGTGATAGGTAGCACCGGCGGTGCAATCCAGAAGTAGTGCGGCTTGCTTTAGAATGTGCACCAGGATTTCGTTCAATGCCTGATCGGAGTTGAGGATGACCAGGATCTCGCGCAGACTTTCGGCGACGGCCCGCCGCCGCGTCAGTTCTTGCGTGCGCGATTCGATCTGTGCCTCGAGCGATTCGTTCAACTGGCGCAGGGCGTCTTCGGCGAGTTTGCGTTCGCTGATGTCGCGCATGACGGTTAGTAGGATCTTCTTCCTGCCAATAGGCAGTGCAGTTAGCAGAATTTCCACCGGGAAGCTCTCGCCATCATAGCGATTATGTACCCACTCGAAGCGCAGGCTGCCCTGGTTGAAAGCTGTCTGCATTAGTTCGGTTGCTTTTTCAATGGACGTGCGTCCGTCTGGCTGTGTGGCTGGCGATAGGTCGGCTGGGGTGCGGCTCAGAAGCTGGGCTTTGGTCGTGTAGCCGAGCAGATCGAGCGCGGCCTGATTGCAATTAATGAAGACTTCGCCGTCCAGCAGCAGCATGCCGTCTGCGGATTGTTCGAAGAACAGACGAAAGGCATCGCCATTGATAAGCGTCGATGCTTCCGTGATCGATCGCATTGTAACGTTACCTGCTGAAAAGTAATATAGTTACACTTCGGTGTGTCGCACTCACTAAACATAGTTTAGCGCTGGGCACTGCCGTACAGAAGTGATGAAACTCACGCCATACGCTGTAAGCTATCGCGGTGCCCGTTACATTCAGCGATATCGTTAGCGGGTGCGCTCAAGCCGCTTGATGAGCATGTCAACGGCGACAGCCGCGACGAGGACCGCGCCCTGTACCATCTGCTGCAGGAAGGATGCGAGTCGCAGCAGGTTCATGCCATTGCTGAGCACGCCGATCAGCAGCCCGCCAATCACCGCGCCGAAGACGTTACCAACCCCACCGAACAGGCTGACCCCACCCAGGACAGAAGCAGCGATCGCGTTCAGTTCCAGGCCGACGGCGGCCTGCGGCTGAGCGGAGAAGAGGCGTGCGGTCAGCAGCATGCCGGCGAGAGCGGCCAGCATACCGCTGCTGCCGTAGACGATCAGCTTTACACGATTGACCGGAATACCAGCCAGGCGCGCTGTCTCTTCGCTGCCGCCGATGGCGTATATGTGCAGTCCGAAGCGTGTATAGGCCAGTAGCCAGGTGACGATCAGCACGACGACAATGGCAACCAGTATCGAGACAGGGGTCTCGTTGAGAATGGGCAGCACGACGTCACCACGACCCCAGAAGGTGAAATTGTCGACGTCGCCAATTGAGATTGGCCGACCCTCAGTGTATACCAGCGTTATACCGCGCGCGATGCCCAGCATCGCCAGCGTCGCTATGAAGGGGGGCAGGCGTCCCCAGACGATCAGGCCACCGTTGAAAAGACCAATGCCGAAGCCAAGTGCAAGCGTGATGATGACGCTCAGCTCGAAGGGCAGGCCGTTGTTGACGATCAAACCGGCTGAGACTGCCCCCGCAAGGGCCGCAACTGATCCGACGGAGAGATCAATCCCGGCGATGAGCATGGTTATGGTCATGCCGACGGTGACGATAATCAATGCGACGTTCTGCTCAAGAATGTTGACCAGATTGCGAGATTGCAGGAAGCGATCAGACTGTGTGGCGAAAAAGCCCATCAGCGCGACCAGTACCAGCAGTACGAAGCCACGTCGCAGCATCACCCCCAGGAAGACCGTCAGGCTCTGCTCGCGTGGTTGACGTTTGACCCGTTGCGTCATTGCCGGTATGCCTCCTGATAGGTGCCAGTGGCAGCAGTCATGAGTTGATCCTGGGTGGCAGTCTGCGGGTCGAACTCACCGGCGATGCGTCCCTCGTGCATCACCAGGATGCGATCGCTGACGCCGAGCACTTCCGGCAGCTCACTGGACACCATGATGATGCTCACCCCGGAACTGGCCAGCCGCTGCATAAGGCGGTAAATCTCGGATTTAGCGCCGACGTCGATACCACGTGTCGGTTCATCCAGGATCAGCACGCGCGGGTTGAGCGTCAGCCAGCGAGCGATAATGACTTTTTGCTGATTCCCACCGCTGAGGTTGCTGACGCGCTGCTGCGTCGAAGGGGTGCGAATGTCGAGACGCTTGATGTACTCCTCCGCCAGATTGCGTACCTTCCCCCAGTTCACGAGGATCGCATTAACGAGTTTGCCAAGTCTATTCATGGTGATGTTGGCGGCAACGTTGAGCACTGGGAAAAGCCCCTGACCTTTACGGTCCTCAGTGACGAAGCCGATACCCTGTCGGATCGCCTGATCGGGGCGGCGGATCGTGACTGGTTCGCCCTCTATTTTGATGGTGCCGCCACTGGCCGGGTGTACCCCAAAAATTGTTTCGACCAGCTCGGTACGGCCTGCGCCGACCAGCCCGGCAATCCCGAGTATTTCGCCTTTATACAGATTAAAACTCACGTCGCGGACGACATTGCCCCGCCTGAGATTATCCACAGAGAGAATAATCTTCCGGGTTGGTTCGTCGGTGCGCTTCTCATAAATCTGATCGACTTCACGCCCGACCATCTGCTTGATGAGGATTTCGCGCGTCAGGTCTTCAATGGGGCTGGTGGCGACCAGTTCACCATCACGCAGCACAGTGACGCGATCGCAGATCTCAAAGATCTCGTCGAGACGGTGCGAAATGAAGATCACGGCAACCCCGCGATCACGCAGCTTGCGCATCTGGTTAAAGAGCGTTTCAACTTCACGGTCGGTCAATGAGGAGGTCGGCTCGTCCATGACGATGAGACGTGCGTCGAGTGACAGCGCCTTGGCCACTTCGATCATCTGCTGCTGTGCGAGTGAGAACAGCCGGACTGGCCGTCTGACGTCTATCTCCAGGCCCAGCTCATCGATAATGGCTTTTGCTTCACGGTACATTGTTCGGCGGTCGATGGTGCCCGGAACGCGCCCTTTTGGCTCGCGACCCAGGAAGATGTTCTTTCCGGCATCCAGATAGCCGACCAGGGCCAGTTCCTGGTGGATCATACTGATGCCCTGGGCCTGTGCCTCATGGGGCGACTGGATGCTGACCTCCTGGCCCTGCCACAGTATGCGGCCACTATCGGCCTGGTATACGCCGTTGAGCACTTTCATAAGAGTGGATTTACCCGCGCCGTTTTCGCCCAATAGGCCATGGATCTCGCCGGGCAGTACGCGCATGGTGACATCATGCAGCGCCCGTACCCCCGGGAAGCTCTTGTTGATGCGCTCGAGTTGTAGCAGTGCCTGTTGCGTGTCGTCCATGTGACTTGCTCTGTATCTCTGCGTTAAGCTGGGAGGGCAGGCCAGTCAGCCTGCCCTCTGAGCTATGTAAGAACTTATTCAGCGGTGACGAGCGCCAGGTCAACCGGGATGGCGTCCAGAACTTCTTCACCACCCAGGGAGGCGAGCGCTGTCTCGACGCCGAGCGCGCCGATCAGGGCTGGCTGCTGGGCCACGGTGGCGGCGAGTGTTCCATCACCGACTGCGGCAACGGCATCATCGATGGCATCGAAGCCGACGAAGACGATGCCCTCACGGCCGGCGGCCTGGGCTGCTTCGATGGCACCGAGAATCATTTCGTCGTTGTGTGCGAAGACGGCGTCGATGGTGTCTTCGGCCTGGAGGATGTTCTCGAAGACGGTCAGGCCC
>Ga0208354_1000813_pt1 | contig 11837 bp, 10 predicted proteins | sample HotLakmasection4_FD_184727 | JGI IMG/M metagenome (GOLD analysis project Ga0208354, IMG submission 184727) | Hypersaline microbial mat communities from Hot Lake, Washington, USA - Section #4 (SPAdes) | ecosystem: Environmental > Aquatic > Non-marine Saline and Alkaline > Hypersaline > Microbial... | reverse complement strand
TAAAATTGGTTGGGTTCGTCGTAGATACGCTTCCCAGCCAGGGCTGACGTGTAGAGATTTTTGACCTCCTGGGGTTGGTCATCGCCGAGATCGTTAAAAAAGTCGTATTCCGACGGTTCCTGGGTCCAGAAGACATACACCACTGGCCCCACATACAGTCGTGAATCTTCAGTCGCAATCAAATAGTTGAGGGCTTTGGCAAATCCTTCCCCCGCCTCCCTCGAAATGGGCGAAGTCAAAGAGTTCGATAGACCATAGGAGGTAAATGGGGCCGCATTGGCAGAGACCAGCGAAGTGCCTGCCGTTTGCCCATCGGGGATGCCTTTAATTTTGACGGGCAAGCGTTCTTCAACCAATCCATCCTGGCCCGTCACCAGGCACTGCATTTGCGGCAAACTGTCGGAGTCCCCATCTCCGCTTTTCAGGTAATCGACCCAGAACTGCTGCACCGCCTGCATCTCGGGGATAGCATCGGCAGGAATTTTCCCCTCAACGCTAAAGGTGACGGTCTGTGATGGATTAAAGTCTTCCGGCAGTTTTGCTTTATCCTGCTCCGGGTTCCAGTTTGCCAGGAATTTAGCAACCGCCTGCACGCTAGGGTTCTGGGTGACGTCGGCGCACTGTTGCACCAGTTCTTTGAACTGGCGATGGCGTTCGGCAACTTTTTCTGGGGGAGAAGTCTCTCGCCCCACACCAAACACATACTCGCCATTATCGGCCAGCAGTTTTGGTTTAATACCCGCTGCTCTAATCCGGTCAGGCAGTTTACGCCTCGGGTCGTTCTTATCCAATTTGGTGAAGCCGTTGGCCTTTAAAGTGCCATCCTGATTAAGTTCTACTAACCAGCTCAGCCTGACTTCTCCATAGCCTTCTATCGGCAGTTTGTCTTGAAGGCGCTGGGCATGCTCATACAGCCGGGTCAAAATCATGGCCGTTTATCTCCCTCGATATAACTTAGTGGGAACGGTCAAAATGCCCTGCTGCAACTGGGCATGAAAAAACCTGGGCTGGGCATTACCTTTAACGACCCTGGCCCCGTTGGCATCGTGCTTGAGGTAAACCATTGAGCCGTTGGCGGCTTCTGTAATTTCCATATCAAACAGCATCAGGCCAAAATCCACAGGTTGCGGGTAGGGAAAGTTGTTGAGCCGTTCTTCGTCTTCGGTGCCGTCTGGGTCAGAAAAATAGGCGCTGAATTCGCGAGTGCCAAAGTAGGGCTGGTGGTGGCACTGGCCTCTAGTGACGCGACGGCGGAACTGATCCCGATATTTGACCAGGTTATTTTCGTGAGCCTTAAGCTCGATGTCGGCTTTGATGACATAGGCAACATCGCGCAAACACAGGGAATGCCGCTGGGCGCGATCGCTATCGGCGTAATAGCCCCCCTGCCCCTGTTTTTGCCAGCCCGCTACAGCCCGCTCACTCTGGTGGTTATTAATCTCATTGCGCAAAATCGAAAAACTTCGAATCGGTTTCAGTACATGAATTTCGCGGACCTGCCAGGACATTTCAGGCTTCCAGAAAATGGCCTCCAGAATGCCCCTGGCGGCACTGGGAGTCAGGATCTGATAGCTGACCCGCTCGGCAGAAAATTCTGGCCGGGTAAACAGGGCGAAATCGCCCCAGACTTTGACGGTAAGTAGTGAAGAATTCTCCATTTCATATCCCAAATATCTTAAGGACAATGATCTTCCTCCTATATTTCTCTTCAAGATCAGACAGAAATATAGAAAGAAGACCAACTTGGGTTAAATCAAGCAGAAAACGGCTTATACACAAGCCACTTGTTTTTCTGTCCAGCAGCTACAATAATAAAAGACTCTTTCAAATCACCTGGATTGTGTAGATAGGCGTTTCCTCTGCTTCTGGCGCGGCGGATGGGTCTATCACTTGAGATTCTTAGTAGATCTACGACTTCTTTTGTTGTGTAGAACTGAGATGAAGTCTTTACTTTTGGGCAAAGCTGCTTGCGAACCTGCCAACCCTGATTACTGCGTTCCAGAAGAGGAAGCTCTTGACTAATTGGTTTCGAATCAGTAATTTTAGACATGAAAACTCCTCGGTCCAATAAGGCCGTCGAGAACAATGTGAGTTAAAACCTTGAGCGTCTGGACCCCCATCCAGGCGCTCTCTCAATTATATGGACCGTTCTCCGAATGTCAACATCGTCTACGGAGGTGAAGTCTTCTCTGATTCCCTCTACTCTAAACAAGCAGCCTACATCCAGGCACGAAGGACTTATGTGCCTGGTGTAGACAAGCTTGCATGTAACCTCCTCTACAGAGGTGTTCCAATCCTCACCTAGCCTTTTGACTCGGCGCTGCTTGTACATTGTCACTGATCTTGCCTCACATAACGAGAAGATTAGGGTCATAAAGCCCATCACCAGGGTCATTGCCCAGGGGAATGCCACGAATGGGGTCATACAGGCCATCCCACACCCAGAGGTCAGGGACCAACTCTGTGCGGGTATTGAACTTTTGAAATTCATAGCGGGGCAGGTTGACGATGTAGGGCTGCAGTTTTTTGCGATCGCTTGACCACAACCCCCGACGGCTGATGTCTGCCAGCAGGGCTTGAACCTCGGTGTTGTAACGAATCACCACCGGCACCGTATCGTCTTTGATCAGCCTGAACTTTTCGGCTACGGCCTGGTAGTCATGCTTTTCCCGTAGATCCTGAATGCCGTACTTATCCCGCTGCTCTATCTGGTAAAGACTTTGAAAATAGTCTTCGAAAACGTTGGGGTTATGCAGGTCAAGGTTAGACTCTTGCAATAGCCGTCGCGTTGTTTGCACCGCCTTGCCATACTCCCCAGGAGGGGTCTTGCCACCGGCAGGTTCAAAAATGACCACTCGCCCTCTGCCCGGAATTGTGCCTTCACGGTTACAGCGCCCTGCTGCCTGCACAATGCGATCAAGGGGACCCATCGCCCGATAAACCACCGGGAAGTCGATATCTACCCCTGCTTCTACAACCTGGGTTGAGATCAGCCAACAGGACGCTTTGGCTATTAATCGGCGGCGCACTTCTGCCAAAACCGCACGACGATGGACACCGCACAATAGGGTCGAAAGGTGTAGTACCTGGCTCTCATAGAGAACCGCTTCAACCTCTGACTCATATCCTGAAGCAGAGAGATATTCTGTGGTCCCAACATTTAGAGCATCCAGTACACTCAGGGCATTTTTGCGGGTATTTAAGATGACCAGCGCCTGCTGCTGCTCAGTAACATCGTCTGCAAGCTGCTGCCAGGACCAGGCTTCTGGAGGCTGCTCATAATCCACCCGCCTGAGGGTCCAGAAATGCTGTTTGGTCTGTTCAGGGGCGATAATCTCCCGCACCAGCTCAGGCTTGAAACCATCAAAATAAGGGTTCTTTCCGGCAATGGGGGGGTGGGTAGCAGTGCAATAGACGATGCTGACGTTATACCGTTCTACCAGTTCCTCTAGGACGCTGCGGATGGGAGACAGCAGCGCAATCGGCAACGTTTGCACTTCATCTAACACAATGACACTATCTATCAGGTTGTGGAGCTTGCGGCAGCGACCAGGGCGATTAGAGAACAGACTTTCAAACAGTTGAACCGTCGTTGTTACGATTAGCGGGGCATCCCAGTTTTGGGTGGCTAATCTTGCCTGGGCCTGAAAATTTGTCGCCCCTTCTTGAGCTTGAAACTGATTACGCTGGCTGTTTTTATCCCACTCATCCTTAACTGCGCTGTGGTGTTCTAAGACAGCTTCAACGCCAAAAATATTGCGATAAACATTAACCGTTTGCTCAATAATGCTGGTGTACGGAACGGCAAAAATAACCCGCCTGTAATCATTCAGCACTGCATGGCGTAAAGCAAAGGCTAATCCGCTCAGGGTTTTGCCACCCCCTGTAGGCACCGCCAGGCGAAAAATACCTGGGTTGTTCTCTGCCGCATTAATACAAGCTTGATAAACCTGATCACGTACTTGATTGACGGGTGTTGTACGGTCCCTGACTGTTACAAGGAACTGCCGGTGGCTGACTTCAAAAGTCTGCCAGAGATCAGCCACCGACCCATTCAAGTTCTGCCTGGGGGCACCTTCGAAATGTTCCTCGGTATCCAGATAGTCAGCGTCAACCAGGCATGAGAAAAGCATCCTTAAAAATACTTCCCCGCTTAACTTGTTCTTGGGCAGATCTTTAAGGGCAGAACGCCAATCAATTGCTGGAATTAAGCCATCCAAGTCTTCGTTGGCAGTTTGCAGCACGACTTGATAGCTGTCCTGCCAGGTTGGATTATTAGGCGAAAGCTCGTTTTTGATAGCAAAGAAACCTTGAAGCCCTGCATGATGGCCATAGATGATTGGGGCAAGGGGCCGACATACCTGCGCCGCCAATATGGCTCCATAGATGGCATGCCTTGGACCACGGGAGGGTTGCTTAGTACCCGATCTGGAACTTTCGTGGCATCGTTGCAAATATTCCTGAAACTCAGGATTGTACTTGCCCAGGTCGTGCCAGAGCCCAGCATAGTAGCCCAACTCCCCAGCACCAAACTTCTTTGCCAACTGACGGGCTAACTCAGCCACATCTGAAAGATGTTCTTTCAAACTATGCCCACGCTCAGAGCCCTCAGGAGGGGTATGAGCCCAAAAGTTATCAGTCATTATAGTCGATAGTACATAGAGACTATTTTAAGGCATCTCTATAGCTATTTCCATAGTCAGGAAACCTTTTAACAGGGATCTTGTAAAGAAATTATCTGTTAAGGGGATTTAATTGTTTCTACTGACCATAGCTTGCCCATCGGGAAGGTAATCCTTCATAGTTTACGAACTTTAATTTGTCTTATGGTCAAAGTTAGAAATGATAATTTCAGAAGCTTCTATGGCGTGACAACGAAAGCTTCTGTCCGAACAAAGCTTTCAAATCCTGAACCTTTGCATGTAAATCATGAAGCAACAGCAGTAAATCATGAAGCAAGTTCAGCAAAGGTTACAACTTCTCCTGGTAATCTTGAAGTGATTATTGTCAACTATGAAATCATTGCAGCGAAACTTGAAGTAATTGCAGCTAACATTACGTTATTGTTGCAAACCATGAATTTATTGCAGCAAATATTGCATCCTTAGCAACAAAGATTGCAACTTGTAAAATATTGGAATTCTATTTTGATGAGGAAAAATAGGCTTCTTAAAAACACTGGAATGAAGCTAGCTTAAACTCAACAAACGATAGATCGCGACCGCCCGCTTTTGGAATAAGTGGCGGTCAGGAGCGGCAGCGGCTAAGGACCAGAGCTATTTCGCAGAATTACGCTCTGAACAGTTACACAGTTGCTCGGCTCGGGTCTGGGGTTCCAATGTCAGGGTGCGATCCCAAAGAACCGCTTGCTCAAATAGTTGGGTAGCCTGTTCCACATTGCCGTTACGGGCCAGGTCATCGCCCGGGGCGACCAGTTGTGCACTAGTACGCCCATGCCGGTCACCAGCAGCAGTAACACCGACAGCGTGACTACGGTTCGACGCCGGTTGCGGGCGGTTTTAGCCTGTTCCTGGTTGAGGCACTCTCGGCTGGCACCAATCACTGGTGCTGCCCCAGGCGGGGGTGCATGGCCCCCTGGGCGTAGTCTTTTCGGCGCAGCACCGGGATCAGCCGCTTGCCATGAAGACGTCCCCCTGGGGTGGTTTTCTCTACCACTGAGGCCGTCATTCCCGATGTGGTGTGGATCAGCCAGGACCGCCTAGCCTACGGCATTGACGACGCAGGTCACCACTTTCAGCTCTCAGTTGCTAACATTTTTCGCTAACGCGCTCTTTCGACACACATTGCGTTACTCCTCCGGTAGAAAAGCCTGATTCAAAATTTCCTCTACCAGGTAGGGACAGTCGTCAGGAAAAATATCCAGTCCTGTTTCTTTCTCAGCGCCAATTACCGCGAGTTGATAGGCGCGAGGCAAATATTCTGGCAGAAGCGCCTTGAGGCTAGGATTTTCAGCCAGGTGCTTCTCCAGACGCAAGCGCTGTTCTTTAATGGTGAGCTGCCAGCTGCGAGACCGAAAGCCAGGTTGAAACTGCCATTTCAGCAAGTGCAGCAGCAAAACCTCCAGACGGCTTGCCAGCTCTCGTTTTTCGCTGCGTCCCATGTCTTCGAGTTCTGCAGCTAAATGAATGATGTCGAGATCACTCAATGCCTTGTTACGTAGGAGTTGCGCCTGTTGCTGTGTCCAGGCGTAGAAGTCGCTATCGTAGAGGCTTTTGAGCATACCCATGATCGACTCGTAAATAGCTCTTCACCCAATCATAGCAATCGTCTCAGCTCTCAATTGTCAGTACGGAGCAATCGCCCTATCTTGGCCCAAACCCTCAGTGACCATTTGATTGCATACCTTTGAGGTCACCGAGTCAGGACTAATCACAAACAAAAATGCATCTGCCGCCTCAATGCCACCTTCAATCTCGGCCCACCAGTCTGCCGTGGGGGAAATATCCTGCCAGTCGATCCAGGCGTCGTATTTGCTCTCGGCTAGAGCCTGGTGCAGTACCTGCACAAAAGCTTTGTCTTTGCGGGAATAGGAGATAAAAACGTCGGCCATGGCAAGGTAACCTGCACGACATCGAGGCTTCTCCAGATTATCGCAGTAACCTTTGGTTACAGATAGCGGTTCTCAGTTCAGTAAGGTGCAAACTTGATGCGCTCAGGCTCACCCCTGGTTTCTGGATGGTTAAATTTCAATTTTTATCCCTTTTAATAAGATGGTCTCTGAAAAAGAATTTACCGAGTCTTGTGCATTAGCTGTAAGGGCGAAGCATCTGGAAGGAAATTGGCGTGACTGCTCCCATGGTTTTTGCCCAGATGCTTCGCCCCTCCGGTTGGTATTTTCTTTCTCAGAGATCTCCTAAGGGGGCAGGGGGGATCTTTAGAGATGCACTTCATTCGAATGAGATTCGCTATAGCTAATATGAAATTGCGGGGGTGCTCGTAAGAGTGAGCGTATGCGTCAGATTTCAAGCCGGACCTGGTATAAAAGGGTAAGACGGCTTCGTTGCGCTTGCCCTGGTGATATTTCAGGTCAGTGCTCTGCCTGAAGGCAAAGCACCCGGAAACCTTGAAAAATTACAAATGACAAACTGGCAGTTCTTATAGGCAGAAAAACGATAGACTGGCTTGCCTTAGCTCTTCCCTGACTCAGACTATCCTGGAACCATTGTTTATCTTACAAAAAAGCTATGACCATTGCATTTCTCGGCGATAGCTTACTCGATACCGGCGCTTTAACCCATCTGTTAGCCCAGTTTGGTATTGAGCCTTTCCCGCAATTTGTTGGGGGCAACTTTGTCTACAACGATGGCAAACCCTCTAATGGCCAAGTGTTAGGCGAAGTGGTTATTCAACAGCTTGGTATTGATCCTGACCCTTTAGAGAATCGTTTTTCGCCAACCCTAGCGACTGGATTCGTCAATCCATTTCAAGACAATATTAACTATGCATTTTCTGGTGCGTCTACGGGCATCTTTGGCTCTGAAGGGAATGACCTGGATGATTTGCCCATCGGGTTGCAAACCCAGGTTGCGCTTTTTAAGGCCGATCTGATCCTTGCTAAGCGGTTTAATCCCAGGGCCGAAAAACCAGACATCATCATCAGTGCGGGCAGCAACGACGTGTTTGAAGCCCTGGTAGACATTGAAAACTTTGCCAATGTGCTGTTTACCCCAGAAACCACCGACGACGACGCCCTCAAAAACGACCTGGCCAAAGGCATCGTCCGCAACATCAACCGGTCCATTGCTAAGCTGCAAGGGAAGGTAGACGACATTGTGGTGTTTGGTCTGTCAAAACTGGGGGATACGCCTTTCTCCATCAAAGTTGATGCATTAGTAGATGCCCTACTGCCCGGTGATTTTGCCAATCGCACCCGGACATTTTTAACCGACGTGGCCGCCGAAGTGAATACCCGGCTGAGCGACCGATATAACCCTCCCAATGATGTCTGCAACCACTACCGCAACTGGCTGACGGAGCAGTTAGATGACCATTTACCCAAGTTTGGCCCCTCCTCCTGGGGGTTTAAAACTGCTTCCACCCTTTTTGGGGACTTAGGCCAAGAGCTACCGTTGGGAAATTTCTTTAACCAGGCCAGAGACTGGTTGACCGGCATTGTCCAAAACGGACGCGGAGGTTGGCTCGGCCCCTGTAATAGCCATGACCCGGCAGAGAATGTGCTGGTCATTGGCGGCATTGAGATATTTGAGACTGGCCTGCCCCTGTGGATTGATTCCCTGGGGGAGAACGTCATGCCCATTACAGAACTGTCCTACCTGGATTATGTGACCCAAGCACCAGGGTCACTACCCTCCGGGCTGCCGGTTGACCTATTTGCCTTTATCGATGGGTCGCACCCTGCCGATGGGTTGACCCAGGTTTTAGGGAAATTAATTGCTGATAAGATTGCCGCCGAATTTCCAGACTTTGGCATGGGGTAGAGGCATTCCCCTGGCGGAATGCCCGCTTACGGGTTACGGCCAAAGCAGAATTGGATGACTAACCATCCACTCATCCCCCCATCCCTGGCCATTCTTCCACAGGCTGAGTAGACTGCACCAAATGCATACCGGCATCAGCAAAACCCTGAAAGGTCTCATTCGCCTGGTCGGTAAAGTCCACCACATCGGGGACGACGACTGCAGAAGTACAGTCTTCTAGCAGGTAAACCTTCTGGGCCAGGTTAGGATCACGAGCCTGAATTTCGGAGAGCAGGTCAGAAATCGTCCAGGCGACGCAGTGGCTTTTGGCCTGACCAGCGATGATGATGTTGTCGTAGCTGAGCAGGGTGTTGATGAAGGACTCGTTTTTGGCCGCGATCGCACTTCCCCCTTCATCCTTCAGCACTTCGGGGCTGAGCACCGAGTAGTTCTCGGTCAGGGGGTTGCCGCCCTTGACCTCAAACCGGGTCTGGCTGCGGCGAGCCATGTTGTGCACAAAGCAGGCCTCTTCCACAGACGACACCAGGGCATGGCCAATGCCCCCCAGCATAGAGTGGTAGGGCCAGATGGTGAGGGGAAACTTGCCCCGCTGATCCAGCTCTTGGGTGTAGTGCAGGGCGTAAGCCTGCAGATCTTCGTAGGTCTTTTCGGTGAGATTGGGGGCAATGCCGGGGTTCACCATCCAGTTGCCTTCCACCACATCCTGGTGATGAATCATGGTCATGGGGGCGGGGTTGTTGCCATCGGCATCCACCCAAAATTCTGCATGGAACACCTGCATAACGGTGTGGGTATCCATGGTGGCGGCAATGGTGGTAATGCGGCCCAGGTTGCGGTAGATGAATTCGCAGAGACGGGCGTTGTCTTCCACCGCGCCCATGCCCGAGCGACCGCCTACGAACAGCTCAAACTCCGGGATGCAGAAGGTGTTCTGCACATCTACCAGCAGCAGGCAAACGCGGGTAGGGTCCTGCTCGGCGGGGGGAATGCCGAACTTATTAGCCCAGGCTTTGGCCTCCTCTGCCCGCTGCTGGTAAGGCACTCGCCAGACGTCGCCGACGCGGGCGGGGTCGAAGAATTTGGGGAGGGGGAGTTGGGTTTGGGTGGTCATAGGTCTAGTTGGGGGAGGGATCAGTCGGGGCGGGTTTGAAACCCGCCCGTACATAAGGGGGGATGGGGCTGAGAGCCATCTTCATTCAATGCGTCTTCACCAACCCGCCCGTACATAAGGGGGGGTGGGGTTTAATTTAGGTTGTATGTGTTTAGGATAGCGAGGATAGAGATAGAGGCAGGCAGGCAGGGAGAGGCGGTGGAAGCTAGAGGCCAGGGCAGGAGGAGGTGAATTGGTGGAGGATTCGGGTCAGGTGGGAGTCCAGGCGTTGGATCACTTCCTGCTGGATGGCTTGGGGAATGTCGCCATAGAAGGCCTGGGCGATGCCGCCGGTGATGCAGGTGAGGGTGTCGGAGTCGCCGCCGAGGGAGACGGCGTTGCGGAGGGCATCTTCAAAATCGGTGGATTCTAAAAAGGCGATGATGGCTTCGGGGACGGTGCCCTGGCAGGATTCGTTGAACTGGTAGGTGGGGCGAATGTCGTCTACGGTGCGGCTGAGGTCGTAGCCGAAGGTTTTCTCTACGTAGTCTTTGATGTCTGGTTTGGTGTGGCCGGTGCGGGCTAGAAAGATGGCGGCGGCGGTGGCCTGGGCTCCTTTGATGCCTTCGGGATGGTTATGGGTGACGGCGGCGGTGGCTTCGGCTTCTTGCAGCACCTGGGGTAGGTCTTCGCACCAGAACCCTACGGGGCTGACCCGCATGGCGGCTCCGTTGCCCCAGCTGTTGTAGGGTTCCGTATCAGCCGAAGCGGCCCACTGGTGAAACCTGGCTCCGTAGCTGCCGGTGGGGTTAGGGTATTTGCGGTAGTACTGCTTAAAGGCTGCTGTGTAGCTGCCGCCGTTGAGCAGGGCATCGGCTACGGCCACCGTGAGCACCGTGTCATCGGTGAAGGAAGATTGAGCGGTAAATAACGGAAAATCTTTGGTGTGGCGGTTGTTGAACTCGTAGATAGAGCCGACGATGTCGCCTGCGATCGCGCCCAGCATAATGAACTCCTTACCTGTTGCCCGAGTTATGCGGTCAGATCCCACCCTCAGTCGCGGCGACTCAGATGGCGGATGCCTGCCAGACGATAAACCAGAGCAAACTGCTTGTGCTGAAGAGAACAGCTTTATGTTAGTGTTCAAATCACACTATGTCAACGTGCCCCATGTCCTACTGCTACAAGTACCCCCGTCCTGCCCTGACCGTCGATTGTGTGGTGTTCGGTTTTACTGCCGAAGAGCAGCTTCAGGTGCTGTTGATTCAGCGGGGGCTGCCTCCCTTTGCCGGGCAGTGGGCTTTGCCAGGAGGTTTTGTGCAAATGGATGAAACCATTGAGGCCGCCGCCCGGCGAGAACTGGTCGAAGAAACTGGGGTTGAAAACTTATTTTTAGAACAGCTTTATACCTTTGGGGCGGTCGACCGAGATCCTCGCGACCGGGTGGTTTCTGTGGCCTATTACGCGCTGATTTCTCTGCAAAGTCATCCCACCCAGGCCGCAACGGATGCCAGCGCGGTTGACTGGTTTCCCATCCTGGCCGCTGAGGAGGATCCCTTCACCCAACTGCCCGCCCTGGCCTTTGACCATAGAGAAATTCTGTCTACTGCCCTGCAGCGGCTGCAGAGCAAGATTCGTTACGAGCCGGTGGGGTTTGAGCTGCTGCCCCCCAAATTCACCCTGACCCAGCTGCAGGAGCTTTACGAAGCTATCCTGGGCTATCCTCTCGATAAGCGTAACTTTCGCAAAAAGCTACTGAAGATGGATCTCCTGATCGCCCTGCCTGAAAAGCAGGTGGGGGTGCCCCATCGTGCCCCACGACTGTATCGGTTTGACTCAGCCCGGTATGAGGCCCTCACACAAAGGGGCTTTGTGTTCGATTTGTAGACCCTTCCAGCGGGATAACCCCTGGCGTAGAGGGTGGACGGGTTCCACCTCACACAAAGGGGCTTTGTGTTCGATTTGTAGACCCCGGTGTCACAGAGATGACACATGGCCAACACCTCATCGTCACACCCGGCGGCTAAATTAAAACTAATTGTTCACTCCTCAACACCCGAGCGTCAGAGCTACTCTGGCGCTTTTTGCTTATGGCCTCCTCGGCAGTTTCACCGTTTCGCTTGGGATGATCAGATGAACGAAACGGGTCACGTCTCGAAGCATTCAAATATCCCCTCACTCTAAATCCCCTGGTTGACTGACAAAACTTCTCAACCAAATCCCTGAAAGCCCACCCTCCGGGAAGCAAGCTACACCCTAGCCCTCTCCCGAGGGGAGAGGGAACTGGA
>Ga0208354_1000795_pt1 | contig 12198 bp, 8 predicted proteins | sample HotLakmasection4_FD_184727 | JGI IMG/M metagenome (GOLD analysis project Ga0208354, IMG submission 184727) | Hypersaline microbial mat communities from Hot Lake, Washington, USA - Section #4 (SPAdes) | ecosystem: Environmental > Aquatic > Non-marine Saline and Alkaline > Hypersaline > Microbial... | reverse complement strand
CGGATCGACCGATCAGCGACCGGCGCGCGCGGCGGCCCGCTGGGCGCGGATCTGGCGGCGTGCCTCCTCGACGTAGAGCCCGCCAGCCACCCAGTACAGGCCGACTCCCCAGACCGCGAACGCCCAGCCGAAGACCAGTGCGACCGTCGCGGGTCCGCCCTCGAACTGCCCGAGCAGCAGCAGCGGAAGGGCGTAGAGAAGGTTGAACGTGGCCGCCTTGCCCAGGAAGTGCACGGGCAGCGGGCCGAGGCCGTAGTGCCGAAGCACCGGGATGACGAGAGCGAGGATGACGTCGCGCAGGACGACAAGCCCGGCCAACCACCAGGGGATGATGTCGCGCACGACGAACGCCACCACGGTGGCGACGATGTAGAGCCGGTCGGCCACCGGGTCCAGCAGCTGGCCGACCCGGCTGATCTGGTTCCAGCGCCGGGCGAGATAGCCGTCCAGCCAGTCGGTGAACGCTGAGAGCCCGAGGATGAGCAGCGCCAGCAGGTCTGCCCACGTCTCGCGAGGACCGAGCAGCAGCCACAGGAAGACCGGCACCATCGCGATGCGCAGGAACGACAGCAGGTTCGGGATCGTCAGCACCCGGTCGGTGGTGATCTCGTAGCGCTCCAGGTCCAGCTCTCGGCGGGACGGCTCGGGCTGCCCAGTCACGTCGCGAACGGTAACCGCTTTGACCTCCGCGGGTGCGGCGCAGCAGTGTTGCGCCGTGTCGTCGAGCCCTGCACCCCTGCCGATCGACGGCAGGCCGATGCGGATGAGCCTCGGGCTGCGCACCCTCGACCTCGCCGACTGGCTCGACGTCGACAGCCACTACCGCGCCGAGATCGCCGAGAAGCAGCGGCTGCTGCACGAGCGCCACCGTGACGTCGTCGCCCATCTCCCGGCTGGTGGCTCCGGGGCTCAGGAGACCCTCGAGGTAGTGCGTGAGTGGATGCACGCCACCAACCCGGGTCTGGCCGACGAGCCGCCGTGCGGGCTGCACCCGGTGGACGCCGCGGGTCGGATGGTGCAGGAGGACCTGTGCGTCATGACCGTCGAGGATGGCGTCTGGCGCCTCAGCGCCGCCTCGGTCTGCTTCCCGTCACGATGGAGCCTTCGAGAGAAGCTGGGCAGGACGCTCGCCGACATCCACGACCCGGTCCCCGGCTACGACGACATCGCCGACGTCGTCGACCGCAGCCTCGACAGGCTGGAGGTCGGCCGTCCGCTGTGGCGGCTGAACTGGAGCATCCTCGACGACCCGGCGCTGTTCCAGCCGGCGGGCGGGCGCGAGTCTGGCTGCGGCGCCCGCGGTCTGGACGAGCTCACGATGCGCGTCGAGCGGCAGACACTGCGGCGCCTGCCGCGCACCGGTGACGTCCTCTTCACGATTCGCACCTACCGCCACCGGCTCGAGGACGTCGCTCGTGACCCGGTGCGAGCGAGGGACCTGGCGGCCACCCTCCGGACCTGCTCCGCCGACCAGGCCGCCTACAAGGGATGGACGGGACTGTTCGCATCTCTCGTCGACACGCTGGAGGCCGGCCCCGACGCACGGCCGCGCCGGGATACGTTGCGCAGGTGAGCACCACGACCGAACCGATCCGCTACGTCGAGCTGGATCCTGCCGACTCGCTGTGGACAGCCTTCTACACCGTCGCCCCGCTCGTGCTGGTCGGCACCATCGAGTCCGACGGCTCCCCGGACGTGGCCCCGAAGCACCAGGCGACACCCCTGGGGCACGGGACGCTGTTCGGGTTCGTCTGCTCCCCTGCCCACGCGACCTACCGCAACGCCGTGGCCACCGAGTCCTTCACTGTGGGCTTCCCGTCCCCGGAGATGGTCGTGGCGGCAAGCCTGGCCGCCGGCCCACGCGACGCCGCGGGCGACAAGCCCACCCTGGAGCTGCTCAGCCTGTCCCCCGCCCGTGTCGTCGACGGGGTGCTCGTGGACGGCTGCCGTGTCCACCTCGAGTGCCGGCTCGAGCGCATCGTGGACGACCTCGGTGGCAGCGCCCTGGTCGTAGGTAGGGTCGTCGCCGCGTTCGCGTCCCATCGCGCGCTGCTGGTCAGTGCGGATGACCAGCGAGGTCTGGTGGACTCCTCCCCGCTGCTGACCTACGTCCATCCGGGCCGGGTGGCCGCCGTCCACGAGACCCGGGAGTTCCCCTACCACCAGGGGTTCCATGCCTAGACGGACGTCATAAGCATGCACTGCGCAGGTGCCTGACCAGGCGATCGGGTGACGGTCGAGCGTCGAGCGCCGCATCACCAGGCCGGATCACCAGGCCGCGTCACCGGGGTGCCGAGCCACGGCCACCAGTCCCGTCCCTGCGCCGTGCTCGGCCGGGCGCACCAGGAACGCCGACGGGTCGGGGGCTGCGGGGGCCGACCGGTGACGGCCCAGCTGGCTGACGCGGAAAGCGAGCTCGTGGGTCAACCGGGGAAAGCTCGACTCCAGCCCGCCCCACACCCTGTTCGCCACGGGCACGCCGAACCGTCCGGGAGTCGAGAGGTGGAAGCCGGGACCGTCGATCCGAAGCACCTCGACGCCCCAGCCGGGCAGCCGGGCGTGCAGGAGTCGGCTCAGGGCTCGAGCGTCCAGCGTGGCCACGTGTGGTGGGTAGCCCGACCAGCCGCCCCAGTAGCCGGACTCGTCGGGCGTCGACATGACCAACATCCCCCCCGGCAGGACCCGCCCTGCGAGCTCGGAGACGAAGTCGCTCTGCTGCGGACGCCGGATGTGCTCGATGACCTCCATGCAGAGCACGACCGGTGCCCGAGGCGCTGCCGACATACCTGGGTGCACCACGATGTCGGGGAAGGCTCGCGATGCCAGCTCGCGATGGCCGCGATCCTGGTCCACGACCACCAAGGGCCGACCCAGCCTCTCGGCCGCCCAGACCGAGAAACCACCGGCGCCCGCCCCGACGTCGACGAGCGGACCGTGCAGAGCCAGCGACGACGCCAGTTCCGCGGCGACCGCGTAGTTGACCGCGTGGCGCACCACCAGACCGTGGTCCCACTGGTGACCGGCGTCGCCGCCGTCGAAGTTGCGGTGTGTCCGCTCCCGCACGTCGTGCAGCCGGTTCTGGGCTCCGACGAGCACCGACCACGAGTCCCGCAGCGCCTCGACAGCCCCGCCCGCAGCGTCCACGGGGCGCACAGTAGCGTCCGGTGGCGGCGTCTCCCGTACTCATCAGTAGCGAGTCAAAGGTCCCAGTTGGCGAGGGACTATGGCGAAACCATGGTCACTACTGGTTGTCTAGCGTTCACTTCAACAACTGCCGCCACTGCCACCGACCCGGAAGGTCCCCACGAGCCCATGAAGATTGTCGTACTCGTCAAGTACGTTCCTGAGCCGACGGCGACGTGGACGTACGCCGACGACCTCACCCTTGACCGCGCCGGCGTGGAGGGACGCCTCTCCGAGCTCGACGAGTACGCCGTCGAGCAGGCGCTGCAGCTCACCGAGAAAGGCCTCGACGCCGACATCGTCTACCTGACGATGGGGCCGGCGAAGGCCATCGACGGGCTGCGCAAGGCGTTGGCCATGGGCGGGACCAGCGGCGTGCACGTCCTTGACGACTCGTTGCACGGCTCGGACGCTATGAGCACCTCCCTCGTGCTCGCCAAGGCCATCGAGAAGATCGGTGACGTGGACCTCGTGATGGCGGGGATGGCGTCCACCGACGCCGAGATGTCGGTGCTGCCCTCCATGATCGCCGCCCGGCTGGGCATGCCGCAGGTCACGTTCGCCGCGGCGATCGAGGTGGACGGCTCGACGGTGAAGATCCGTCGTGACTCCGACACCGACTCCCGACAGGTCGAGTCGTCCCTGCCCGCGGTCGTCTCCGTCACCGACCAGACCGGGGAGGCCCGCTACCCGTCCTTCAAGGGAATCATGGCGGGGAAGAAGAAGAAGGTCGAGACGTTCAGCCTCGCCGACCTGGGCGTGGAGCCCGCGGCCGTGGGCGCCGGTGCAGCCAAGTCGGTGACCCGTTCGGCAGACGTCCGCCCACCCAAGCAGGCCGGCACCGTCGTGACCGACGAGGGCGAGGGCGCCGCCCAGATCGCCGACTTCCTCACCAGCAACAAGCTCATCTGACCTTGGCCCACGTTCACCACTGAGCAGCCTTCATCCACCGAAAGGGACAACCCGTGGCAGCAGTACTCGTTCTCGTCGAGCGGACGGATGGCGTCGTGCGCAAGCCGACGCTGGAGCTCCTCACCCTTGCCCGTCGCCTCGGTGACCCCGTCGCCGTCCTCCTCGGCGCGTCTGACGACGCGACCGTCGCCAAGCTCGGGGAGTACGGCGCGACCGACGTCCGTGTCGTGGACGCCCCGGAGATCGACGACTACCTCATCGTCCCGGCGGCCGAAGCGGTGACCGAGGTCGCGCGTGCCGTGGACGCTGCAGCGGTCCTGGTCACGTCCGGCCCCGACGGCAAGGAGATCGCCGCACGCGTCGCCGTCGCGCTCGACTCCGGCATCATCACCGACGCCGTCGACATCGCCGCGGGCGACGACGGACCCGTCGTCACGCAGTCGGTCTTCGCCGGTACCTGGCTCGCCGACAGCACCGTGGCCTCGGGCACCCCCGTGATCACGGTGCGAACCAACTCGGTGACACCAGAGGCAGCCCCGGCCGAACCCGCCGTCACTCCGGTGGAGGTCTCCTTCAGCGACCTGGCGCGCTCCGCGAAGATCACCGGACGCACGGCGAAGGCGAGCACCGGCCGCCCGGACCTCACCGACGCGACGATCGTCGTGGCCGGCGGACGAGGACTCGGTTCGGAGGAGGCCTTCGCCAAGATCGAGCAGCTTGCCGACGCTCTGGGTGCCGCCGTCGCGGCGTCGCGCGCGGCCACCGACATGGGCTGGTACGGCCACGAGTTCCAGGTCGGTCAGACGGGCAAGACCGTCGCCCCCCAGCTCTACGTCGCCGCCGGCATCTCGGGCGCCATCCAGCACCGTGCCGGCATGCAGGGCAGCAAGACGATCGTCGCGATCAACAAGGACCCGAAGGCCCCGATCTTCGAGATCGCCGACTTCGGTGTGGTCGGTGACCTGCACACGCTCGTCCCGGCTCTCGTGGACGAACTCGGCAAGCGCTGAGCCAGCGGCTCGGCGCACTCATGGCAAGTCAGCACGAATGAAGGAGGAGTGACCTAGGTGGCCATCAGGACAACCATCGGCGTGCTCATGATCGTCCTCGCGATGGGGATCACGGGCAACCGGCTCTGGTACCTGTACCGGCTGGCCAGGAGTGGCCAGGACGTCGCGCCCGACCGGACGGCCAACGTCGGGGCGGCCGTGAAGTCGGTGGGCCGCGAGGTCTTCGGGCAGACTCGACTGCTCCAGTGGACCGTTCCGGGAGTGGCCCACTTCCTCACCTTCTGGGGCTTCATCCTGCTCGTCCCCACCGTCATCGAGGGATTCGGCGCCCTGTTCGACAAGGACTTCCACATCCCGCTCATCGGCAAGGAGCCGTGGCTCGGCTTCCTCGAGGACCTCGCTGTCGTCGGTGTTCTGGTCGGCATCATCACGTTCGCGATCATCCGGGTCGTGCGCTCCCCCAAGAAGGAGGGCCGCCGGTCGCGATTCTTCGGCTCGCACCTGAGCACCGCCTGGGTCGTCCTGGTGATGATCGGGATGGTGCTGCTCAGCCTGCTGCTCTACCGCGGCGCGCAGTACAACCTCGGCGTCTTCCCCTTCATGGAGGGCGGTGCCTTCGCCTCGGAGTGGGTCGCCGGGCTGCTCGAGCCACTCGGTGAGGAGACCAACGAGATCCTCGAGCACGTCTTCGTGCTCTTCGCCGTCGGCGTACTCCTCGGCTTCCTCGTCCTCGTCGTCTACTCCAAGCACCTGCACATCTTCACCTCCGAGCCCAACGTCGCCTTCAAGCGGCAGCCCATCGCGCTCGGCGCCCTGGAGCCCATCCGCATCAACGGCAAGGACGTCGACTTCGAGAACATCGACGAGCTCGACGAGGACGCACCACTGGGCATCGGCAAGGTCGAGGACTTCACCTGGAAGGGCATGCTCGACTTCATGGCCTGCACCGAGTGCGGCCGTTGCCAGAGCCAGTGCCCGGCCTGGAACACCGACAAGCCGCTGAGCCCCAAACTGCTCATCATGGGGCTGCGGGACCACGCGTTCGCCAAGGGCCCCTACCTCATCGCCGACAGCGACGAGAAGCGCGAGGCGGTCTCCGACGCGGTCAAGGCCGAGGTCGAGCGTCCGCTCGTCGGCGCCAACGAGAACGGCTACGCACACGTCGGCGACCAGGGTGTCGGCGGGGTCATCGACCCCGACGTCCTGTGGTCGTGCACGACCTGTGGTGCGTGCGTCCAGCAGTGCCCGGTCGACATCGAGCACGTCGACCACATCTTGAACATGCGCCGCTACCAGGTGCTCATCGAGTCGGAGTTCCCGAGCGAGGCGGGCGTCATGCTCCGCAACCTCGAGCACGCCGGCGACCCGTGGGGCGGCGGCTCCCAGGCGCGCAGCTCCTGGATGAAGGACATGGACTTCGACGTCCGCGTCTTCGGCGAGAACGGTGAGGACAAGCTGCCCGACGACGTGGAGTACCTCTTCTGGGTCGGGTGCGCCGGCGCCGTGGACGACAAGGCCAAGCGCACGACCAAGGCCGTGGCCAGCCTGCTGCACGAGGCCGGTGTCGAGTTCATGGTTCTCGGGGACGGCGAGACCTGCACCGGCGACCCGGCTCGCCGGCTCGGCAACGAGTTCCTCTACCAGATGCTGGGCCAGCAGAACGTCGAGGTGCTCAACGAGGTCGGCGCCCGCAAGATCGTCGCCACCTGTGCGCACTGCTTCAACACGCTGGCCAACGAGTACCCACAGCTCGGCGGCAACTACGAGGTGGTGCACCACACCCAGCTGCTCAACCAGCTGGTGGCCGACGGCCGTCTCACCCCGGTGACGCCGCTCGACACGACCGTCACCTACCACGACCCCTGCTACCTGGGTCGCCACAACCAGGTGTTCTCCCCGCCGCGAGAGATCCTCGAGGCGCTGCCCGGAGCAACGTTCAAGGAGATGCCTCGTAACTCCGATCGGTCCTTCTGCTGCGGCGCCGGCGGCGCGCGCATGTGGATGGAGGAGAGCATCGGATCTCGCGTCAACGAGAACCGTTCGGCCGAGGCTCTCGACCTCGAGCCGGACGTCGTCGCCGCCGCCTGCCCCTTCTGCATCGTCATGCTCTCCGACGGCACCACGTCGGTACAGGCGTCGCGCAACGGCGACGGCGGCAAGCCGGTCGAGGTCACCGACATATCCGAGCTTCTGCTGCGCTCGGTGCGACCGGCGACGAAACCGGCGGCTCAAGCCGTCGACTAGGTACCCCCCAGCACCTGACAACCGAATATCCACTGCTCAGCCGAACCGCAAGGAAGGTCAGCCCATGACGGAAACGGCCCAGCCCACCACCGGTCACATCGGTGGCGGCGGACTCGATCTCGACACCCTCGATCTCATGCTCGAGGCCCTCACCGACTTCGTCGCCGCCGGTATGGACGACGACCGGATGCTCCAGCTCGACCATGACGACGTGTGCCCGGAGGACCTCGTGCGGGCCATGCAGAGCGAGGAGCTGGGGGTTCAGCTGGTCTTCCTCCCGGAGAAGTACGGCGGCATGGGGGGCGGTGCCTTCGACATCTACCGCGTCTGCGAGCGGATGGGGCGCATCGACATCGGCCTGGCCACCTCGGTGCTCGCCACGTTCCTCGGGGCCGACCCGATCCTCGTGGGGGCCACCGAGGAGCAGCGCGCACACTGGCTCGGCCGGATCGCCGAGGAGGGCATCCTGTTCGCCTACGGAGCCACCGAGCCGGAGGCCGGCAGCGACCTCGGCTCGCTGACCACCACCGCCGTCCCGAAACGGGACGACGACGGCAACATCACCCACTACGTCATCAACGGGCGCAAGCAGTGGATCAGCAACGGCGGGATAGCCGACGCCACCACGATCCTGGCGTTGACCGATGGCGGGCCGACGTGGTTCGTCGTCGACAACGAGGGCACGCCCGGGTTCGAGGCCGCACCACACGAGGACAAGCACGGCATCCGCCTGTCCAACACCTGCGCCCTGTTCCTCGACGACGTCGAGGTACCGATCGAGAACCTGATCGGCGGCGTCGAGGGCCAAGGTCTCATCCAGGCCCAGCAGGTCTTCGGCTACACGCGCCTCATGGTGGCCGCGTTCGGCCTTGGCGGCGGCTGGGAGGCCCTCGACCGGGCCATCACCTACTCGGTCAACCGCATCCAGGGCGGCGCCCCGCTGTCACAGAAGCAGGGCCTGACCCACAAGCTCATCATCCCCCATCTGGTGCGACTCGAGGCCGCGCGCTCCTACATCGAGGAGACCGCGACCCGCATCGACAACGGTGAGGGCGAGAACGGCGCGCTCAACACCGAGGGCGCCATCGCCAAGTACCTGGCCACCGAGTACGGCAACAGCGCCGCCGAGGCGTCCATCCAGGTGCACGGCGGCTACGGCTACACGCGGCCCTACATCGTGGAGAAGATCAAGCGCGACGTCCGCATCACCTGCATCTACGAGGGCACCTCGGAGATCATGGAGATGACGATCGGTCGCGACCGCTGGCAGCACCACCTCAAGACCAAGGGCGACCACTACCACGTCCAGGCAGCCGAACTACGCCACCTGCACGCCGCCCACCCGACGATCGGTGCCGACGTCGCGGCGCTGGCCACCGACGCCCTCGCCGGCGTGTTCGCCGCGGCACAGACCGGCCGACTCACCCGCAACCAGCACATCCTTTTCCGACTCGGCGAACTCGCGGCCATCGTCGAAGCCGCCGGGTCACTGTGTCGTCGTGCCGCGGCCAAGGCCGACGAGACGATCTCGGCCAAGGCCGACAAGCGCTTCTCGGCCGAGACGCTGGCGACCATCTGCCGCGTCTACGCACGCGAGGCCGCGCTGAAGGTGGCCGACGACGGGGTGCGCTGGGTGGCCGGCGGCACCGCAGTCGCCGGGGTCGACGGCGCCGAGCTGGCGCGCACATTGGCAGCGACGCTGAACGTCGACGAGATCCGCGCCGCTCAGGCGGGTCTGATCGCCGACATGGACGCGATCGCCGCCGCCATCTACGACAACGCCTGAGGACACCTTGATGACCGACTACCCGTTCATGCCCATCGCCGTCGTCGGGGTTGGGGCGATCATGCCCGACGCTCCCAGCTCGGACGCGTTCTGGAGCAACATCCGCAACGGTCGATACAGCATCAGCGAGACCCCGCGGGACAGGTGGGACCCGGACCTGTACTACGACCCCGACCCGTCGGCGCCGGACAAGACCTACTCCAACATCGGCGGCTGGGTTCGCGAGTTCGACTGGAGCCCGATGGCGTGGCGTCTGCCCATCCCGCCGAAGGTGTCCGAGCAGCTCGACATCGGCCAGCAGTGGTCGGTCGCCGGGTCGCGCATGGCGCTGATGGACGCCGGGTTCCCCGACTGGGGCATCGACCCCGAGCGGGTCGCGGTCATCATCGGCAACGCCATCGGCGGCGAGAAGCACTACGCCACAAACCTTCGGATTGAGTCGGCCGAGGTGTTCAAGGCCCTGTCGTCGACACAGGCCTTCCAGGCGATGCCCGTGGCCGCCCAGCAGGACCTGCTCGCGCAGGCGCGCGCAGCGTTCCTCGAGGGCCGGCCCCCGGTCACCGAAGACTCCATGCCTGGCGAGCTGGCCAACATCATCGCCGGCCGGGTGGCGGCACTCTTCAACTTCCGCGGTCCGAACTTCACCACCGACGCCGCCTGCGCATCCGGCCTGGCCGGCATGTCCGCGGCGGTGCAGGGCCTGCAGACGCACGCCTACGACGCCGTCGTCACCGGTGGGGTCGACCGCAACATGGGTGTCGCCGCGTTCGTCAAGTTCTGCAAGATCGGTGCGCTCTCGGCCAGCGGCACGCGTCCCTTCGACGCCGGTGCCGACGGCTTCGTCATGGGCGAGGGCGCGGCGCTGTTCGTTCTTCGCCGCCTCGCCGACGCCGAGCGCGACGGTCAGCACATCTACGGGGTCATCCGGGGGCTCGCCGGGTCCTCCGACGGCAAGGGCAAGGGCATCACCGCCCCCAACCCCGTCGGGCAGAAGATCGCTGTCGAGCGCGCCTGGGCAGCTGCCCAGGCCGACCCGGCCACGGCCGGATACATCGAGGCGCACGGCACCTCCACCCGCGTCGGCGACGCCGCCGAGCTCACCACGCTCAACGAGGTCTTTCTCAAGGCCGGTGCCCAGCCCGGAACCATCGGTCTCGGCTCGGTCAAGTCCAACATCGGCCACCTCAAGGCTGCCGCCGGTACCGCCGGTTTCTTCAAGGCGATCCGTAGCCTCGACGACAAGGTGCTGGCCCCGAGCCTGCACTTCGTCGTCCCCAACCCTAGGGTCGACTGGGACGCCAGCCCCTTCCGCGTCAACACCGAGCTGCGTGACTGGCCGGCCGGACCGGACGGCGTCCGCCGCGCCGGTGTCAGCGCATTCGGGTTCGGCGGCACCAACTTCCACGTTGTTGTGGAGGAGTATGTCCCCGGGCGTCTGCGGGAGGAGTCTGCCCCGCGCTCGTTCGCCTCGGCCGACGTCCCCCAGCAGGCGGCGCCCGCTGCGGCATCCGGTAACGCCACGGCGGCCCCCAAAGCCCCGTTGCGTGGTGCCCTGGTGCTCGGCGGTGCCGACGACGCTGCGATCGTCTCCCAGCTCACGCCGATCGCGGCAGCTGCCGCGGCGGGAACCGCTCCCCCGGTGGCGGCACCCGACCCTGCGCTGGCGACGGCTGCGGTACGCCTCGCGATCGACTACGCCGACGCTGCCGACCTGGCCAAGAAGGCCGACAAGGCGCTCAAGGCGTTCGCCGCCAACAACGCGGCTATGTTCAAGATGCTTCGCGCGCAAGGAGTCTTCGTCGGTCGCGGACCGGCTCCCAAGGTGGCCTTCCTCTACACCGGCCAAGGCTCGCAGTACGTCAACATGCTCGACGAGCTACGCCGCCACGACTCGATCGTGTCCGACACCTTCGCCGAGGCGGACGCCGTCATGACGCCGATCCTGGGACGGCCGCTCTCGTCCTACATCTTCATCGACTCCGACGACCCGGGGGCGGTCAAGCAGCTGAACCAGCAGCTGCTGCAGACCGAGATCACCCAGCCGGCGGTGCTGGCCACCGATCTGTCGATGACCCGCATGCTCAACGCCTACGGTGTCGCCCCCGACATGGTGATGGGGCACAGCCTCGGCGAGTACGGCGCGCTGGTCGCAGCCGGCTCGCTGTCGTTCGCAGCGGCGCTGGAAGCCGTCGCGGCCCGCGGCCACGAGATGGCCAGCCTCGACGTCGGCGACAACGGTGCCATGGCGGCTGTCTTCGGTCCGCTGGAGCAGATCCAGGCGATCGTCGATGCCACCGAGGGCTACGCGGTCATCGCCAACATCAACAGCAACAGCCAGGCCGTGGTCGGTGGCGAGACCCAGGCGGTCGAGCGTGCCATCGAGGCGTTCTCCGCTGCTGGCATCACCGCCGCCCGAATCCCGGTCAGCCATGCCTTCCACACATCGATCGTCGCGCCTACGTCCGAGCCGCTGCAGCGCGTGCTGCGCCGCCTCGACGTCAGGCCGCCGCAGCGGCCCATCGTCGCCAACGTCACCGGGGACTTCTACCCGACCGACGCCACCGTCGACACGATGGTTGACATCCTCGGCAAGCAGGTGGCCTCTCCAGTGCAGTTCGTCAAGGGCTTGCAGTCGCTCTACGACGCCGGTGCGCGGATGTTCGTCGAGGTCGGCCCCAAGAAGGCCCTGCACGGCTTCGTCGAGGATGTGCTCGGCTCGAAGTACGACGACGTCACCGCGCTGTTCACCAACCACCCGAAGCAGGGTGACCTCGCCTCGTTCAACCAGGCGCTGTGTGGGCTTTACGCCGCCGGGCTGGCCTTCGGTCCCGCTGTCGCGTCGACCGCGTCCATCGCCACGCCGGCCGCTGCCGCTGCACCCGCCGCGGCACCCGCGGCTGCCCCGTCGGCAGCAGCGCCGGCCCGTCCTCAGGAGACCGCCACGACCGCCAGCCCGCCACCTACCGCCGCGCCGCAGCCGTTCGCCGGGGTCGCGGAGAAGGTGACCGAGATCGGGCAGATCTTCGCCGACGCCGTCGAACGTGGCCTGGCCGCACTGGCGGG
>Ga0208354_1000790_pt1 | contig 12237 bp, 8 predicted proteins | sample HotLakmasection4_FD_184727 | JGI IMG/M metagenome (GOLD analysis project Ga0208354, IMG submission 184727) | Hypersaline microbial mat communities from Hot Lake, Washington, USA - Section #4 (SPAdes) | ecosystem: Environmental > Aquatic > Non-marine Saline and Alkaline > Hypersaline > Microbial... | reverse complement strand
GCGCACGGCACGGTCAAGTCTTTTATTGGCGAAGGTTCAGCTTACGGTGGCTTGTCCAGGGAGATGCATCAGTTGTTGGATGCGATCGCTCTCCAGTTCTAAGACTCGGCGGGCGAAGTCGGGGTCGTGATCCAGCAAGGCATCAAACGCATCGACGGGAACGGCAAGGATGCGTGTGTTGGCGCTGCTGGCGAGAATCGTGTTTTCCATATCGCTATGGGAAAGCACTGCCAGTTCGTCGAGGATTTGCCCTGGATGCAACTGCTCAACCTGGGAGCCACTGTCTTGCTGGAAGTGGATCGTTGCATCACCTTCAATGAGAAGGAGCAGTTCCCGGCAGGTATCTCCCGCTTCGGTGATAGCGGCTCCAGCGTCATAGGTTCTCACTTCGGAGCGGGAGCCGAGGGAGATCAAGGTGCTGGGTTTGAGGCGATGGAAGAAGTCGCTGTTGAATAGGTACACCAGTTTTTCCAGGGCTGGAAACGCTTTAAGAGGGGGCGAAGGAGGGGCAGAGAGCAAGGGTTGAGCGGTGTCCTTCACCAACTCCGGAGTGCTCTCCTGGTGCAGCCGTTGAGCATTCATCTGGGCACGCTCTGCATCAAGTTGAGCCAGGAGATAGAGGGCGGCGGCAGCGACCAGGGGATTGTAGTGGTGCAGCAAATTCTCCAGGTAGGCGATCGCCTCCTCCGTGGAAGCTGCCGTCACGGGTGTGGAAGGTGTGGCGGCATCCACTGGCTTGGTCAGGGCTTGCAGGAACCCTTCGGGGAGGGAATTGCGCCACTGATCCTGGGAGAGATAGTGAGCCAGGGGCGGTGGCGCGAGGTGTTGCAAGTCCTGGAGGACGCGGGCTGTTGCGGGCTGTTCGGGCAGGGTGGAGAGGGTTTCTAGCAGCGATCGCACAATCAAGTCCTGCTTTCGTGCTACGGCATCTTGCACCAGGGCAACCACCGCTGCGTGGGGCTGCAACATGGGATGGCTGAGGGTGCGATCGCACGCGACCCAGGTGGAGAGCCGCGCCAGTAGTGCCTCTGCCTTTTGAATGCCCTCGGCTTCCAGGTCTTGCAAGATCCATTCTTCTTCCTGGGGCGTTACGGCATACTCACTCCGCAATGCTTTCAGGGTCGCCGCATCCTGGGAAGAGGGTTGAAAGGCTGTCCAGTTCAGTTGGTTCTGTTGGAGCCGCATCAACCGTTCTAGCGATCGCTGATAACCCGTTAGGCGAATCTGATTTTCGAGCGATCGCTGGCGATCGGGGTTGAGCAGGTTGGGGTCTTCAATGCCCAATTCTTCCAAAACTTCCCGGTGCTCATCATCGGAAATATTCAACTCCTGCCGCATCTGTTGCAACACATCCAAACTGTTGGCGGTGCTGATATAGCCTTCTGCCAGGGCTTCTCGCACCACACCCTTGTAGGCTTGATGGCGCTTTTCCTGGGAAAAGTCGGGGAGTACTTTTGCCAGCACATACACTTCATCGGCACTGAGGTCATCCAAAGAGCGCCCTTCCAGGACTTGCGACACATCCAACTGCAACTTTTCTAGCTGCTTGCGGAGACGGCTTGCCAGGTTCTCGCGGGCATAGAGGGCTGGGTCGCGTGCCCAGCTTTGCTGCAGCCAGAGGGTGCTGGAAAAAAGAATAATGCCATCAAACAAAAACTGTACCCATAGCGGCGTCAGGCGGAGCAGAGGGCGTCCAGCGAAGAAAAAGAAAAAGTTGAACGCAATGAAGGTACAAGTAGCAAAAAGGCGATGCCGGATCCGATCGGTCTTGGCATCCGGATGCTTAATTTGATAAGACTTCTGCAAACGACTTTCAATCCACCGACCCAAGCCAATGGCTATGAGGGTGAATGCCCCCAATACCAGGGGAACGGCGAATAGCTTGGGAATCCCAATGGCTTGCCCAAACAGGTATAAGCCAGGACTCATCAGGCTTGCCAGTTGGTTGGGGTCGCGGTTCCAGAACCCCGAAAAGTAATAGTCCCAGTTCCCGGCATAGAGGTAGTAGTAAACAAAGTAGCCAATCATCAGCCCTAGATAGCCATAGCGGATGATCGGCTCCTCGTTGCGGTTTAAGCCATCCCAATAGGTGCGCTCGGAGTCAATGTCAATGCAGGGACTCTGGCAGGCAACACAGGCGCTTTGCTCATTGCCATCGGGCAATACGATGCGACACATGGACTGAGTGATTTTGCGATCGCTCTGGTGTGCCTTACTCCCCAACAGTCCGTGCGGTTCACTAAACACCGTTTGCACCGGAGCCATCGGGCAAAAGTATTGACACCACGACTTGCCACCATAAAAGTAACCAACGGCGATCGCCGCAATAATCGTAAAAACCAGCCAGCTTCCTAATACCCAGCGGTCGGCATTAAAAAATAGAATGCGCCCACATAATCCAACAAATAAATAACCAAATTGTATGTATTGATAATGGCGACCCAACCAGGAATCTGACTTAACTTTTGCCAGTTCAAAACGGACTTTTCCCTTTTTTTGATTCTCCCGTTTAAACTGCCGTTGGACTCCCAAAGCACGAGGAATTTGGGAAAGGAATGATAGCGGACAAATACGACGCCAGAGTTCATGCCCAAAAATGAGCAGAATGAAAATACCCGAGGGAACAATAATGCCCCAAAATAAAGTGGCTCCCAGGGGATAGGGTACTTGCTGTAGACAGGCGTCCTGCACCTGAACGCATTCTTCTGGGAGGCGCAGGGGACTCCAGGGATGGTTGGGTTCGGTGAGAGCGGCTGTCCAGGGATCGTAAAACAAGGAGGCAATGACGAGCAGCCAACCGACGGTCAAAACCCAACGAACCCCGTGCATCTGGCGCTCTGGTATTTGTGCAAACATAGATAATACTCTGGGATAATCTAAGGGGTTTGAAAAGGGAAATTCCTATTAGTTTAGAAGCTAATTTTTGGGCAAAGATGCACCGCTACAACAGCATAGTCTATCCGTTATGAAATGTCGGGATCACAATTCAACCTATAGCGTTTTGCAAGCGCTTCAAGTACAGCCCATGTGAGGGGCGGCGCGCCGCGCCGCCCCTCACATGGGCTGAAGCAACTTGCGCACCGCTATAAAACTCAAAATGCTGTGCCGCCCGCTTTGCGGGCGGCACAGCATTTTGAATTTTAGATTGAATTGTGATCCAGGTATTTTGAAAATACGCAGGGATTTCTTGGTACCTTAGTCCCCTGGTGGTTCAAACTCAGGACTTGAACCAGGTTTGGCGGAGGCTGGCTTGATCCCAGTTGCCGAGGGTGGCGGCGGCTTCGTAGGTGCTGTGGAGGAAATCCAGGAGCACTTGATCGGGAGATGCTGCCTCGCGCACGGCATCGTAGGGCAGGAGGAACTCGCCCAGGGCTTCGTTGAAAAAGGCAGCTTCCGGCTTCACCGAGGCATCTTTGAAGCCTTCGGGGGTGGGGTAGGCGTAGGCGTAGTAGGCGGGATAGCCCAGCCCGGCTCCGGGCCAAAATCCAGCACTGCTGACTTCCTGGCAGTAGGCTTCCTTCGCCACCGCATCGGGCAGATTGGGGATGCCGCCGGGATGGTCGGGAGCCGATCGCCCGGAAAAGCGCGTCACTGCCAGGTCAAAGCTACCCCAGAAGAAATGCACAGGGCTGACTTTGCCGCAAAAGTGGGAACGGAACTCACGAAAGACGCGATCGCTCTGCAACAGCACCCGCCAAAAGCGATTGGCATATTCTTCGTCGTAGGTGCGGTGTAAATCGTCCTTCTCGAAGGGAACCGCGTCGGGCACTTCGTTAGGGGTGGTATTAATTTTGACAGAAATCCCCATTTCCTCCAGGCATTCCATCAAGACCTGGTAGAAATCGGCAACGGAGCGGGGACGCAGAGCGACGGTTTGCTTGTCGCCATCGCTATCGGTAATCCGCAGGCGGTGGTCAATGAAGTCGAAAGTGAGTTGAAAGATGCGATCGCCATCGGGAATAGCTCCGGTCGTCAGCCCGCGCGCGGTCACATACAACGCGACATGCCAGGAGTGATTGATCCAGGGAGTTTTGACCAGGCGAATTTTGCCGACAATCTGCGTCCACATGTGCAGCGTGGCGTAGGTTTCCTGCCAGGCGTCGAGGGCAAGGCTGGGCCAGCGATCCGTGGATGAATGAGCCATGACTATAGTTGGGGGACGGATGAGTTGGGGGAGGATGAATAGTGATTAATAGCGAGGTGGCGATCGCGCTATCAATCCTGCCATTCTCACATAAAAAGGTTTGGGCGTTGTGGTTTTATCCCGAATCCCGACTGTAAAACCCATAAACATTTTTTAGTGAAACGCTGGCAAAGCAAGCGTTTCACTAAAAAATGTTTTTCGGGGGTTTGCAATTCGGATTTGGTATTACTCAATGCGCCCGAAGGAATGAGTGGGTAGCCCGATAGATTGGGTGTTCAGACGAAACAGATCGCCTGCAATGTGGCATTGCTGAATCTGTTGTTGACTCAGCCCGACGGACGCGGAGGTAATGTATAAATCCTGGAGGTTGTTGCCGCCAAAGGTCACGCTGGTGGGGCGAGGGACGGGCATCTTGATCCGGGTTACTTCTTTGCCAGTGGGGTCAAAGCGGGCGATCGCCCAGCCATCCCACAGTGCCGACCAGAGGTAGCCCTGGTCATCCACCGCCAGCCCATCGGGTTCCACGGTTTCGGGAGCCAGGTCAACCAGGACGCGGCGGTTGTGGATTTCGCCCGTAGATGCTTCAAAGTCGTAGGCAAAGATGGTGTGCTGGGCGGAGTCGGTGAGGTAAAACGTTGACCCATCGGGACTCCAGCCCAAGCCGTTGGAGATGGTGATGCCCTGCTCCATCAGTTGCAGGGAGCCATCGGGGTCATAGCGGTACAGCGCTGCCTGTCCGGTGAGGTCGCTGCAAGTGCCAATCCAGAACCGTCCCTGGGGGTCGCACTTGCCATCGTTGAAGCGGGTTTCGGTAGGATGGGAGAACTCTACTTCCTTGAGGGGAGTAATTTCTTTGGTGTCGAGATGGAGCAAGGCGAGGCGATTGCGCAGGGCAATGAGGAGTTGATGCTCCCCCGCTGGGGCGATCGCACTCACCACTTCCCCCGTATCAAAGTACCGATTTTGCCCCGTTGCCGGGTCATACTGGTGGACCCGATGGTTATAAATATCAACCCAGAAAAGCTGTTGCTGCTCGGCATCCCAGAGGGGGCTTTCTCCCAAACGGGCACGGGCATCCAGAATGTTGGTCGGCGACTGAGTCATAACGTTCGGTTTCCTGCGGTGTACATGACCTGAAAAGTTATTTTGAAAAACGCTTTCAAAAATAACCCAATGTGTCCCTAAAAGTGGTCAATGCCAGGTTAGCGCTTTAATAGGGGCACTAATCTGCCTGGTCGTGCGGGATGCCTGGTTGATGGGGCGTCATGTTATTCAGGACTTGCTCTGGCGTTAGGGAACCCAACGCCTGGATGATGCGGGCAATACAGCCCGTCCAGCCTGTTTGGTGGCTGGCTCCCACCCCATAGCCATCGTCACCATTGAAGTATTCATAAAACAAGATGAGATCCTGCCAATGGGGATCAGTCTGGAACTTTTCGGCAGAGCCATAGACAGGACGGCGACCGGATGCATCCTTCAGGAAGATGCTAACGAGGCGTTCGCTAATGCATTGGGTGATTTCATATAAATTCATGAACTGCCCCGACCCGGTGGGATATTCCATTGTGAACGTGTCGCCGTAATAGCTGTAGAGCTGCATGAGCGATCGCAACAATAGCAGATTCACAGGCATCCAGATGGGACCACGCCAGTTGGAGTTGCCGCCAAACATCCCGGAGGTCGAGTCTCCAGGCACATAGCCCACCTTGTATTCCTGCCCGTTGTGGTAGAACTTGTAGGGGTTTTCCAGGTGATGGCGGGAAAGGGATCGAATGCCATAGTCACTGAGAAACTCTGCTTCATCCAGCATTCGTGCCAGCACCCGCTGCAGTTTTTCTTCGTTTAAGACCGACATCATCCATCGTCCCCGTGCCCCTTGTTTGCTGGGTAAATGTATGTTGTGCATCAGCTCATGGTGTTGTTTGAGGAACTTCTCGGCTTCCTTACGGAAACGGGGAAGTTTTTCAAAGGCGGAGTTAGGGAAAACGGCGATCGCCATTAAGCTCAGTAGCCCGACGAGCGATCGCACCTTCAGCCGCGTCGCATCGCCATTGGGGAAGCGCAGCACATCATAGAAAAAGCCATCTTCTTCATCCCACAACTCATCGTTGTACTCGCCCATGCGATCCATCGCCCCCGCAATCCACATGGTGTGCTCAAAGAACTTGATGGCAAAGTCTTCGTAGATGGGATCATGGAGTGCCAGTTCAATGGCAATCTGGAACATGCGCTGGCTGAAGAAAACCATCCAGGCGGTGCCATCGGCTTGCTCCAGGTAACCTCCTGTGGGTAGCGGCGAACTGCGATCGAACACGCCAATGTTATCCAGCCCCAAAAAGCCACCCTGGAACAGGTTGTTGCCCCCTTCATCCTTGCGGTTGACCCACCAGGTAAAGTTAATCAGCAGTTTAGAGAAGGCATACTTGAGGAATTCGATGTCGCCCTTGCCGTTATTGCGTTCGCGATCGCGCACATAGATTTCCCAGGTCGCAAAGGCATGGACGGGCGGATTCACATCACTAAAGTTCCATTCGTAGGCAGGAATCTGACCATTGGGATGCAAGTAATCTTCCCGCAGCATGAGCATCAGTTGTTGCTTGGCAAAATCGGGATCGATCAAGCTGATGGGGATGACATGGAATGCCAGATCCCACGCTGCATACCAGGGATATTCCCACTTGTCGGGCATGGAGATAATGTCGTCATTCGCCATGTGGAACCACTCGCTGTTCCGCACATGCCGCCGCTCATTGGTGGGTGTCCAGGGCGTAATATTCCGCTCTCGCAACCATTGATCCACATCGTAGTAGAAGTATTGCTTCGTCCACATCATGCCTGCCAGTGCTTGCCGCATCACATTGGTGCGATCGCCATCCTCCCGCACCTTGGGCGGAATCACCGTTTCATAGAACGCATCGGCTTCCTGCAAGCGAGCCGCAAAGGTCTGCTCAAAGTAATCGCCAAAGGGTTCTCCAACCACCTGGGGAGCTTGATTCGTCAGGCGCAGTTGAACAACCTGGGTTTCCCCTGCCCCAACCGTTAGCTGAAAATGGGGCGCAACCTTCGTTCCCACACCTTCGGGATTAACCGCCGCCTGTTTCCCATGAACGATGTAGTTATTGATGCCATCTTTCACATAGGGGCTGGCATTGGGTGTGTTGAAGAGGCGCTCTTGATTGGTTTCGTTCTCTGTAAACAGCAACGGAACATCGGCATCGCAGTAAAAGTAATAGTCTTTAACAAAGCAGGCTAACTCTGGGTTCTTCACCTGTGCATGAACAACGGAGCTATTCATGCCAATGTGCTTGGTCATGATAGATTTTTCTCCCGTCTCTTCCCAGGACCAGGTGTTGCGAAACCACAGGGTCGGCAGCAGGTGCAGCGTTGCCGCTTCTGGTCCCCGATTCGCCACACTAATCTTGATCAGGATGTCCTCCGCATCCGCTTTGGCATATTCCACAAACACATCAAAGTAGCGATCGCCATCAAACACCCCCGTATCCAGCAGCTCATACTCCGGCTCATAGCGGTTGCGGTTGCGATTGGTCACCACCAGATCTTCGTAGGGAAACGCCGCCTGGGGGTACTTGTAGAGATACTTCATGTAGGAATGGGTCGGCGTACTGTCCAGGTAAAAGTAGTACTCCTTCACATCCTCCCCGTGGTTGCCTTCGCTGTTGGTCAGCCCAAACAGGCGCTCCTTGAGGATGGGGTCGTTGCCATTCCACAGTGCCAGGGCAAAGCACAGCAGGTTGTGGCTGTCGGTAATGCCGCCCAACCCATCCTCGCCCCAGCGGTAGGCGCGCGATCGCGCATGGTCGTGGGGGAAGTAACCCCAGGCATTGCCATCGGCACTATAATCTTCGCGCACGGTTCCCCACTGGCGTTCGCTCAGATAGGGACCCCACTTATACCAATCGACTGTACCCTCGCGGGTGTGCTCAAGCCGTTTGGACTCCGCTGTCATAAACGATTCCGCCTTCATAGATGCCTCACGGGATTCAGTAAGAGGATGATGAGTGAAAGGGGTGTAAACCAATACCGAATAAATGAAATGAACCGAAAGCTGTTGTTTTTATGTCTCCTGATCTCTCCTGATGTTTCCTGATGTTTTCTAATGGCTTCTGATGGCTTTTTATGCCGACCAGGTTTCTCGAAAATCAGCATATAACGTTAGTCCGCCATCAATAAATAAGGTTTGTCCCGTAATATAGGTTGCTTCATCGGAAGCGAGAAACGCTACGGCGGCGGCCATTTCCTCCGTCGTCCCCGGTCGCCCCATAGGGATGTGGCTCTCGACGGTAGCTTTTTTCTCCGGGTCTTCTACCCAGTCTTCGTTGATGGGGGTGATGGTTGCGCCGGGAGCCACAGCATTGACCCGAATGCCCCGGTTCGCATACTCCAGCGCCAGCGTTTTGGTGAGGTTTTCCATTCCTCCTTTGCTGAGGGAATAGCTGAGATACATGGGGCGGGGAATGACTTCATGCACACTGGAGATATTGATAATCACTCCGCGCCGCTCCTGCTCAAGCCAATGTTGAATAACTTCTCGCCCATACAAATAGGGTCCCCGCAAGTTCACGGCGAGGACCTGATCGAACTTTTCGGTGGGGATGGCGTGAGATGGATATTCTGACTGGATGCCTGCATTATTGACCAGAATATCCAACGCACCCAACGCCTCAATCGTCGATGTTACGCTCCGAAGGACATCCTCCTCCTTCGCGGCATCGCCCTGCACAAGGAAGGTTTGGATGGTTTCATGTCCCGCTTCGTTCGCTTTTTGTAATGCCAGGGTTTCTGTGTGCTGTGCCCCTTCTAAATCTTTGCGATAGCCGATCGCAATGTTGCATCCTTCTGCGGCTAATCGAATAGCGATCGCCTGTCCAATCCCTGAACTCGCCCCTGTGATTAACGCGCCCTTCCCAACCAATCCTTTCATGGATGATGAATCTCCCAGAAATAAACCCTTTACATACGGACAATACCTTTGTCATGGTTTCAAAACCCTTGATTTTGCGTGCGCTTTACGCCTGTAAAATCAAGGGTTTTAGAAAAATGGCAAGGATATTGTACGGAATGATAAACAGTGGATGGTAGATACTGAACGCATTTTTAATCCGGGCAAAGTACCAGTAGAGGGGGTATAAGTAGGGATTTTCAGTGGTTGATTCATAAACAAATTCTCAAAATATATCTTTCCCTGACTGGGTGTAGAACAACCGCAAGATCATGGTTGAACTTTTTGGTGTTGTGTGGAGATGCACGGCGCTGCTACAGGAAGAAGAGGAAAACCCAAAATATTAAGAAGATATTTAGGGACGATGGGAAAAGTACATCTGAGAAACGTTTATAAGCTAACTCAGAATTATATGTAAGTGATAGGGAATACGAGACAAGGTTCTTAATGGCTCAAGATTTCTCTCAGAGAATAGATGGAAATTCCCTATAAAGTCAACAGAGGCGATCGCCCTTCAGAAAGCCTTTTTAATACGATGGGCAACAATACCTTCGCCATTTTTCTAAAACCCTTGATGTTGCGTGCGCTCCGCGCACGCAACATCAAGGGTTTTAGAAAAATGGCGATCATGTTGAGGCAAAACACAACATGAAAAACGGTTAGGACTGCACTGCGTCTGCTGTTCCTGGAGATAAGTGCTAAATTTTCCCAAGGTTACCCTGTGTGTCCTCGGTACTTTAGAGAGAAATAATGTTTCACTACTTCCGCACAAGACTACTGCCGTCTAAGCCCGCCCAACTCCTCGTCCAGACGGGGCTGAAATGGACTCAGGATGACTGCCCCGGCATGGCAGCCTCCCTATCCTACTTCGCCCTGTTTTCCCTCTTTCCCATGCTGCTCATTGCCCTCAGTGTCCTCAGTCTGGCTGTGCAACCGGGGAGTCAGGGATACGCGGTGATTCAGGAGAATACTCAGCGGTTTTTGCCCCCTGCGGTTCAGGATCTGGTGCGAGAAACGATGACGGCTTTGGATGAAAACAGCGTGGGCGCTGGAATTGTGGGGCTGGGGCTGTTGATCTGGTCTTCCACAGCGGTGTTTGCGGTGTTGCGGAATGCGGTGAACCAGATCTGGCGATCGCCCAGCCCCATCGAAGATGCCTCCGTGCGGCGAGTTGTTATGTCCTTCGCTGCGAACCGGCTCTTTTCCTTCCTCCTGGTATTGGGCTTTTCATTGGTGTTGCTGGCGTCTCTAGTCTCCAACATTGCTATCCGAACGATTTTGAGATTAGTGGAAACCTTTGAGGAAACCTTTACGCTCATACAAATTAATGAATTACAACTCACCCGAGGGCTGCAGATCGGCTCATCCTTTCTCGTCCTGGCTTTAGCTACCTGCATCCTTTTCAAGATTTTGCCCTATGTTTATGTCGGTTGGAAGGATGTATGGTTGGGCGCTTTGATCACTGCATTACTGCTCGTCGGTTTGCAGCAATTAGTGAGCAATAGTGTCATTTCGATTGGCAGTCGTTTCCTTTCCTACGGTGTCGTTGGCAGTGTGATGGTCTTACTGCTATGGATTTTTCTCACCTTCCAAGTTTTTTTATTTGGATGTGTTTTTACCTTTATTTATGCCCATTTGTTTGGTAGTCGGCGACATCAAGATTTATAAACGAGCACAGAATGGCTTTCTCTAATCGCCATTGCTTGAAGGTGGACTGAATCAGGTACTATCCTGATAGTTTCTCTTTAAAGACTCCACATAAAATTCTCACCTCTTATGCTCAACTTTCTTGATCCCGATTCCCCAGGTTTGACCCCGCACCAGCTTGCCCAATCGTTTCGGTGGTTGGGTTGGGTGGGGTTTGGCTTGCAAGCCGCGCTGGGGTTTATTCCGCTGCTGGTCGTTGTAACCAATGTGTTATTTGGCACCGGGCGATCGCCCATGGGTGGTCTGTCAATGGGGCTGTGGTTGGCGATCATCTGCCTCATCGCCTTACTTTTCAGCATCTACTGGTGCTTCCGTTACACCCAAATTGCTAGCAAGCTAGAGATTCGCGACCTTAGACCTGCCAAGTTCCAGGTTTTGCAAGCCCTGCGCTGGGGATTACTTGCCAATCTCAGCATCATGGTTCTGGCAGTTATCATTGCCTTGCTACGGGTCACATCGCTAACCTTCAAAATGTTGACCTTGCCTCAAGGGGCGACGATTATTGCACCCTCGCAAGTTGGCGCAACGGTGGCATCGGGAACTCTGGTTACGGCTTCTAATATGATTGCGATTCAGGCGATGGTGAGTGCGATCGCCGCTGGGTTAGTTGGCACAATCGTGGCGCTGTTGCTGCTCTATCAATTGGGATTGAATCGCCCTTCCCCTTCGTGAAGTTCTCAACCCATCGAACCCTTTTGGAGAGGGGCGGCACCGCCGCCCCTCCCATGTGCTGTACTGAAAGCGCTTGCAAAACGCTATATTTCAAACAATATCTAAAATGGGCTTTTGAAGATTAGGTGTAATCATGCTTCGGGTGCGGCACCTGTGTCGTTGTAGAGGATTTGGACGATGCGGGTGCCGGGTTCGCTGAGGGCATCGCGGGCGATCGCCGCCACTTCTCCCGCAACGCTGGCATGGTACTCTGCCACGACATCCCCAAAGGCATTGCGCTGCACCGCAATCTTCTGTCCCGGCTGCACCTTACTTTTCACATCCACCAGCATCTCCAGAAAGCCCCCACAGGCGGAACGGATGGTTTCAAAGGAGTTCCCGATCACCGTTCCGGCTTCCTTCGTCGTGCGACCAAAGGTTCCGTCAATCACGCCATAGTGTTTCAACACATTCAGGCTGCCTTCAACGGTCAAAGCAATCTTGTTCGCGTCAAAGATACGGGGACTCCCAATCTCCACTGTCAGCGCTGGAATTCCCGCCTCAATCAATGCCATTTCCAGCGTCCCCTGTTCGCCCGCATCATCCTTGATGTGCTCGGCAGGAAACAACTCCGCCATCTGCCGAATTTCTGGCTTTTGCAAGTTGGCATAGAGGAGGAGGGTAAACTCGCTGCCCGTGGTGATGGTGTGGTAGTCGATCGCCACATCCACATTGCCCTGGATGACTCGATTCCATAGCAGCGCGGCATGGCGGG